>Ga0224512_10001610_pt1 | contig 21476 bp, 26 predicted proteins | sample SF_May12_sed_USG_4_FD_169103 | JGI IMG/M metagenome (GOLD analysis project Ga0224512, IMG submission 169103) | Sediment microbial communities from San Francisco Bay, California, United States - SF_May12_sed_USGS_13 | ecosystem: Environmental > Aquatic > Marine > Sediment | place: USA... | reverse complement strand
CCGATCAGGGTGAATCAACCCCCCACGCCAACGCCCGAATCGTGGAGCGGTCAGCGGATCAGGGACGATCTTCGGGTCAAGCAATACCCGGCCGTACTGGTCAACCGAACCGACTTCATCCGTCATAACTAGCCTTATGTCGGTCGTCGAGCAGCTCCAGCGTTTCGTCCAGAATTTGGCAAGTCTGGTGGGCCAGTACTCGCGTCGCTTTCAATGCGAGTAGGAACGTCTGCCGGTGCTCGACTGGCAATCTGTCGAGGATCTGTCGCAGCTGTTCAGCGTTAGCGGCGGTCGGCGCCGTACGGGTGCCTGGGTTCCTTGTCGTCATCGTCCTCGGGTTTCGGTTTCGGTTTCTGCTCGTGTTCCAAAGCAGGGTCGTCGTCGGGTGGCATCAGTCGCCCGGTTTGGGGGTGTGGTTCGGTGGGATGTCCCGGGGTGGTTTCTCGGGTCGTGTCGGTGGCGGCGCCGGCGACAACGGCCGGGGTTTCGGGGTCTTGTCGTCACCCATCGTCGTCCTCGGTTTCGTCCCACTGTTCGGCCTGAAGCATGGCTTCCTCCACCGAGTCACCAGCTCGAGCGGATTCGAGCAGTGTCCTCAAATGGTGCCAAGTCAGGGTGACAGTTTCGGCGGGTTCGTTCATCGCCTCACCTCTTCGAATGGTGGTTGAGAGAGTGCCCCGGCCGGTGGGTCCGGCGAATAGACGCACCGGCCGAGGTCTCCACTCGCTGGGGGAGAAGGCTATGTCAGCAGCCGTACCCAGCAAGCAGGGTTTCGAGGTGGGAGCGTTGGAGGGGGGAACCCTGATCCGCCGCGGAAAGGGCCCCGACGCTCCCACCTCGAGAGCTTAGGTGATCGTGTTGTACCAGCGTCTCACGGTTTCGGCGGTCACGGTGCGACCGGTCAACTCTTTGATCCACCATGCGATCGCCTGCCATGATTCGCCTGCTTTGCGTTTACGGATGACGGATTTCTTGAGGTCGTAGCCTTGCTCGGTCAACGCTCGGTCAACGAGTTCTTTGAGCGGGCTGGATGTCATCACCGGTAACCGTAGCACCGGCCACAGCGTTTGGCAAACCGTTTGCCACATTGAATGTCAACGGCCCCGCTCCGACTACCGCAGGGAGGCAGGTGGGGCGAGGCCGTTGGGGAATGTTGGTTGGTTGGATTCGATGTTAGCCGAGCTTCTTGACGGCTTCAATCGTTGACGGTGACGGGTTGCGCTCGTTGACGAAATAGCCGGCGGCCAACGTCAACAGCGTGGTGATTGCCACCTCCAAAGCGGCTGGCACGTCGTCGACCCATCCTTGCGACTGGGCGAGCCAGATCAGCAGGGTGGTTATCGCAGCGGCTGCGGTGGCTGCGGTGACTTTCGTTGAGGGTGTCATGGGTACTCCTATTTGTCGGACCCGAAAAACCTTCGGGGGTCGGGAGCGATGCCGAGGGCGACACCGGCGATGATGGTGTACACGACGAGCGGGATTTCGGCGTCTTTGACGGTGAGGTCAAAGGCGACGAGGACACAGATGGAGACGACGGCCAACGCTTGCAGGATAGCCACGGCGGCACTGCCAGTCTGACTACTTCGGTCCTCCTCTGTCAACTCGCCCCATTTCGAATAGTCCTCGCATCATGACACCGCCGGTTATCCCGACGACCAAACCTAGTACTACAACCATTTTCGTGTCCTCATTGGCTTTCGGCTCACATTGTTAACCTCGGCTACCGTAGTCGCTGGTGGCGTCTAGCATTGGTGTAGTGATGAGTGACCCTGTGATTGTGGCAACTATCGCCGGTGTGTCGGCAATCGTCGTCGCGCTGGTGCCTGTCCTGATCGCGGCACGGCGGGCCGCTCACCGCGCCACCGAAACATTGGCCAACATCCGAGAGGTTCATATTTTGGTCAACTCTCAGAAGACTGAGGCGGCGGCTTACCGTGACATGCTGATCTTTGCGTTGCGGTCGGCCGGGGTTGAGGTCCCACAAGATCCACGCAACACCGATTAGGTGTTAGCCGGGTGCGGTTGGAACGGCCCCGGGTTGGGTGACGTCGACGGTATGGCCCGTTGGCTGATGTCGGCGTCGATGAACAACGCCTGGGTGACGGTCGTCCCAGCACCGATCAGCGCAGACGTCAACGCCAGGTCATAGGCCGAACCGGGCCCATACGTCAACCATTGAGCGGTCCCGTTCGAACCGACAGCGGGAACGGTGGCGATGAAGTCGGCGGTGGTTGAGGTGGATGTGCCGCCGTCGTAGCCGCTGGGCACAATGTTGTTAGCGAACACGACACCGGTGTGCCCTACCGGATCTTGGTAGCCGCGAGACTGGAAGTTGTTGTTGACCAGCCACGTGGGGATGGTGGTGGCGTCGCCGAAGTCGGTGGTTAACGATTCGTGGCCGACGAGAACAGAGTAGAACGTATCAGCGGTCCCGAACAAACCGGCGGCATTACGGGCCGACCACAACAGGTTGTTGGCGACGCGTGTCCCGGCGATACCCATAAGGATGAACGAGTTGCGGGACGTGCCCGTTTCGGTGATGTTCAGATCGTAGATGCGGTTCCCTTCGCAGTAGATTTCGAAGTCGACACCATCAGCCCACGCCGGCCGGCTGGCGGCAGTCCCCAGGTAGGCGAGCTCGAACGCTGCACCGTTCTGCATGCGACCGGCAACCGCGACGTTGTCGGTGAAGTAGATACGCCGGCAACCCGGTTTCGCTTCGTAGGCGTTGGCTTTGAAATTGGCGACGCTGTTGCCTCGCACCCACACGTCGCGGGCGTACCCCTGCCACACGTTCGCACCGTTGCCGAGGTAGACGCCTTCGCCAGGGTTGCCGGCGACGTCGCCGGGGTTCGGGTCGGTTATCGTGTTCGACTCCACCACAACGTATTCACTGAACCCTCGTTCGCCGCCGGGGTCTGATGGTGGTGTGCCACCAGAGTCGGCGATCAGTTGGAACCAGCCACCGACAAGTACCGACGCGTCTCGGGGCTGGTTGACGTCACAGTAGGCGATGTAGGCGGGGAACCCGGCCGACCCACCGGCGTTCTGTAGGCGGATACCGAATTGTGTGGTGCCGGCAACGTTGAAACCGATTACCCACACGTGCCGGCAGTTGTCAACCGACAGGATCGGGTTGCTGTTGGTCAGGCTGTTGCCGGTCAGTTCGACACCATCGGCACACGTCACGATGATCGGTAGGCCGGGTAGGCCGCCGTCGGTGCTGGTTGTCATCGTGGCCCCGGCGATGCCGTACAGGTCGCCTCGAGCTTCGATCCGGTTCCCGGTCAACGTGAACGATGATGTGATGCGTACCAGGTCGCCGGGGACGACGTTGGCCATAGCTGTCGTCCATGTTGATTCGTTGGTGACGTTGCGGATTGTGCCACCGGTGCCGGCAACCCAGTTGTCTAAGATGGCGTCCAGCTGGCTGCGTTGAATGGTCGGGCCTTGAGGTTCGATCACTAACGCGTATTCGGTTCGGTACTCGCCGCCGGGGTAGGTGATGGTGTGCCCGGATTCGCTGCCGGCGTCGGCCGTCTTTGTCCAACCGCCTATGAAGTAGCCGAACAGGTTTTGAGCGGTGGGTGTGAACCCGGAAACGGTTAACGGTGTCCCAACGGTGCCGATCGAGTTGCCCGAACCGATCGAACCGAGCAGCACCATCGATTGGTCGTCGGCGACACTGACCGTCGGGAACGTCGACGAACCCGAAAACCCATCCACGTCACTCGCTGCCGATGCGAACGCCGACACGCCACCGGCACCGGCGAACACGTACATTTGAGCGTCGATGGCGTCGGTCCCGGTGAACGTGATGTCGTAGTTTGTGGCCGCACCGGCGATGGTGGACACGACAAAGATTCGTTTGCCGTCGTGGAGCGTGTTCAAATGCACGGTCCAGTCGGAACCGAACGTGTGGGTCTGGTCGCCTTGCCCGGCGAACACAACCAGATCGCCCGGTTGGATCGTCGGGGCCACCGTGTCCTCTTCGCCGCACATCGTGATCGGTGACGAGACAAGCGTATGGAAGTCGTGAGTGCCGACGTCGCGCAGGCTGGGAACACCGGTGCCGGTGTAACCCAACGCGTTCAACGCGGTCAACACGTGTTCCGGTGAACCAGGGACCGCCAAGTCAATTCCCTGCCGGAACTCCACCGAATGTGGATCGGCCGGCCCGAGAACTTCGCCGATGCCCCACGGCGAACCCGGCGAGGTCAACATGTCTATCTGCCACTCAAATGGGAAGATTCGCTCGGTGTAGCCTTGCAGGATCTGCGACAGGGTGATGGTCCCCAACGCGACCGTCAGGTTGTTGGCGACGGTAACCAAATCGCCGAGTTCGGCGTCTAACACGTTGCCGGTTAATGTGGCGTCGGCCACCAGCGCCGAATGATGCAACGCCACCGACAGACGCGACACCCTCGGTTCATCAGCAGTCGACAAGGTAAGCAGGTTCGACGCGATGGTCGGCAGGCGGGCGTCCTGGCTGTTGACCGTAAACACCGAGTCGTAACGGCCGGCCCCGGCTGGTGGTTGACTAATCGACAGATCCGAACCGTCGTCCAACGTGGCCCGCGCTGTCGCACCCGACCAGTTCCGAACCGTCACATCGTTGCTGAAGTCCTGGTCGTCCCGGTCGAGCTCGGGGGAGCGTGCCACCTCTCCGGCGGCATAATCCAATGCGATTTGCGGGGTTTGGTTCCGCATGCTGTTTCGGGTGCGGTAGCCAATGGCGATCGTGTCGACCGACTCATGCAGAATGCCGAGATCGGTGGCGGCGCACTCCTCGAGCACATCCAACAGGGTTCCCGGCTGCTGGGGTCCCATGATTTCGGTGTCGGCCGGGTCGCCTTGGATGTGAACCGCTATGCCTTCCTCTTGGCAGATCCGAGCGACCCGGTTGCCTGCCTTCTCGCTGGCGTGCCCATTGAGCGCCGCCTGGACGTAGGTGGCGTTCAACGGGTTCTTGTGGAGCGACACGTGCCCAAACGCCCACGTGCCCACGTCGCCACCCTGATTGAATGTGATGCCGGTAACCCGGCCCGGTGCACCAGCGACAGCGTTGTTGACAGTGAACCCGCCGGCTGTGGTGTCGTTCTGCCCTTGGGTGAGAAGTTGAACGTTCACATTGCTACCGTTTTGGGTGACAGTGAGGATGGCTCGGTCAGCGGCGCCGGTCACGTTAAACGCTGTCCACGCCGACGCATACACGTTCGTCAGACCCCGGCGGGCCCGTAGTTGCAGCTGCCCGCCGGCGTCGTCACGGTAACGCACCTCCCAAATCATGTCGGTCGTGTCGACCCGCAAATAGTCGAAGTTGTCGCCAGTGAAATCGGCCGGGCATTTCTGGAGCCACTGCATCGACCACTCGTCGTACGGGCCGCTGTAGTTGTCGACCGTCGCCTTAATGGACGAGGTGCCCAACGTTGGCAGAGCCCGCGAACCGTCCATCACATTCTCGGCGGCGGCGTTCACGTCGGTCCCAGTGATAATGAACGGCGCGGTACCGGCGACGGCCCCGAACTGGGTTAACGCCTTCTCCTCCTCGAGCGGCCAATATTGGACATCGAAGCCGAACGCGGCGAACGCTTCGAAGTCGGCCCCGATGGCCCTCCGGATCGGTGACAACAGCGGCCGGGCCCCTTGCCGTAGCCGGCGGAACAGGCCAGACGCTTCGGCTGGTGCGGTCACGTCGGACCCGTCAACATTCCAGCGGACAGGCAACGACGACAGTTCACCGTGGAACCGCCACCGTTTGTCGGTGATGGCACCACCGGACCCAATGGTCCACGTGCGGCCGGCGGCGTCAACGAACGACGACACGCCAACGGTTTGGGCGCTGAAGTCGGGGTTGGTTGCCGCTGTCCCGCCGATGCCGTCCCGCATTTGGAACTCGTAGACCCGGCCGATGAAGTTACCGCCCGACACAAGCGACAGTTGAGCGTCGTTAGTTTTGATGCTGCTTGTCCCGGCGGTGGTGATCGTCGACCCTATTTGAGTCCACGCACCGTCAACGCCCGCGGTGCCGTAGTAGAACCGGACATCGTGGCCGGCTGCGCCGTTGTTCACATCCAACGTGACACGCAACGAGATCCGGTCGTGGCGGACAGCGGCCGGTAACGCCGCGCCGGCGTCGGTCGTGAACAGCCAGTTGAACCCGCCACCGGAGTCGATCCACAGGAAACTCATGTGCACGTCGCCCTCGAACCGGTACAGCCTCCAGTCGAACCCGTCGAAACCTGCTGTTTTCTTGGCCAACACAATGTCAGGTGGCGACGGGTTGAAATCAGAATCAAGCGGGTCTTCGAGCAACTGCAAATCAATACGTAGGTCGATGTCGCCGCTGATGTCCATCACACCGTCAGAACTGGTGTCCTCGTTGGCCCGGTAGACGAACGTGAACGCCTGCCAGTTTTCCGAACCGGTCAACGTGAACGCCGCCGGGTTCTCGGTGGCGGCCGACGTGGTACGGTGCGCGGTGCCGATACCCAAGTCGTTGTTTACCGGGTCGTTGTTCGCGATGCTGGTGTAACTCGTCGGGTAGGCCGACACCGTGTTAGCCGCCGCACCATACGCGCAGCCGGTGTACCAGCGGTGTTCGTCCGCGCCCCATGAGGTGGTCAACGACGGCGAATCGGGCGATGCGCTAAACGACTTCGACGCCGTGCGAATGTAGTCCCATGCGGTGCCTTGCCCGCCCGCTCGAGCGCCGGTTGTGCGGATCACCTGCGACGACGATTTGGTGGCGGACGTCGTGATGAAGTCGACGCTTCCAGCGGCCAACGCTGCCGCGCTGGTGGCGTCCAACTGGATCTCGTAAATCAGGACCCGCGACCAGTCGGTGGGCGCGAAGTATTTTTGGAACGAGTCGACTTGTGTCCAATCGTCGAGGTCGGTGCCGCTGGGCGCGAGCGACGTGTGGCCACTGTTGATGATCAACAGCAACCTGTCGGTGTTGGCCAACGTGGCCGGCATGTCGACCGTGTGGGTGGTCGTGTACGCCGTTTCGCTGGATGTCGTAACCGACGAGAAGGCGGGCGCGGTGGGTGCACCGCCGCCGGTGCCGGCGATGTCGGGTGTGGTCGCAACCGTCGAGTTGAGCCCCTCGGACAGCAGGTGTTTGGTGGCGCCGCCGACCCCGATACGAACCGGGATGTTGCGTTTGTAGTTCCCGGCGTGCGCGCCCGACGCGTAGTCGGGTGACCAGCGGCCGTCCCGGTTGTCGAGCGTGAACCGGGCACGCGACGGGTCGACCTGGCTGGCCCAGTTGCTACGGCCTCGACTGATGGTGATGCCGTCGGACACCCGAATACCGTTGCCGTCGGTGATGGCATCAACCCACGCACCACCCATAAACAAACTGACTTCGACGTCTACTTCATCAGTGGGGAACGCCATCAGCCGAGCACCGCCGACACGTTCCCGCCACGGTTCTGGATCGCTTTCCGCAGGACCTCAACGAGTGCATCATCGAACGCCGACCCACCCGACCGGATCTCGATAACGGTGGGCGCCTGGCGGGTCATCCCACCGCCGGATCTGCTACCGGTAGACGATGATGCTGCCGAGGCGATCATGCGCTGCGAATCGTGGTTGTTGTGCACGAACGACCCGCTCGGCAAATCTAGAAGTTCGGGTCCCCTTTCGCCTACCCATGTCAGACCCTCAGCGGGGCCACCGTGAGCGCGAGCCAGCGATCGTGTTGTGGCTCTCGCTGTTGTTCGCGGCCTGGACGGCGCGAACGATCTGCCTGTGCCGATGCTGTTCACCCTCGTCGTTATCGTCTTTGGGGTGCTGTTCAGCATCCTCAAGTAGTCGGAGAAATCGTTGGCGTTCCTGATTTCGGTCGTTACGACGGTGTTGATCGTTCCGACGCTCTTGAGGTCCAAATACTTTTCCCAGAGGCCGTCCGCTTTAGCCGTCGTTAAACCCATTTGCCAGGCAACCCGGTAGAACTCGCTCCGCAACAGGCTTTGCCCTGCCTTAAGTTCACCGGCCGAAATCCTCTGATCAGCGAAAGCGATCTCGAGGTCAGCGGATGCGTCATGCATGTCTTCCATACGTGACTGCAACTTCCGGCCGGCTTCGGTCGAAATGTCGATTTCGCCGTTCAAACCAACAGCGGATGCGTCAACGTCTTCGAACGCATCGGCCAGGTCAGAGGCGGCGTCGTAGATTTGGCGCATCAGCTGGTCGGGTTTGAAGTTGAACAGCTTGTCGAGTTCGTCGCGCAGTTCGTCAACCTCACCACTCAACCCGTCAACTTCGTCCGCGGCGTCGCCTGCCTCGTCGCCAAACTCGCCTGTTGACCTGCCAGCGTCCTCAGCTGATTTCTTGAACCGTTTAGCCTCGTCGGATGCGTCCTCGGTAAACCCGATCCATTCGCGCACCTTGGCGCCAATGTCGAACGGTGCCCCCAAATCGATTTCGGCCACCTCGTCAGCCCACCGAATGAAATCACCGAATTCGGCGCCGGCCTCTTCAACCTCGCGCTGCAAGATCGTAAACGCCGAAGCGTTGTCCTCGATCGACCTAGCGGCGTCCTCCGCCGAGCCGGCGTAAGCGTCGGTGGTGTCGCCCAGCAGTAAGAGGATGCGATCCAGCAGTTCGGCGTCGTCGGTCACCTGCTCAAACGATGCCTTGAATATCTCGTTTCCAAGGCGAGCCCGGTCCGCCTCGGTGCCGTAAGTCTGTAGCGCCTCCACGACACGTTGGAGCGCAGCGCGCCCACGTTCACCACCGGCAGCTACGTCCTCCTGCAACTGCCGGAAATCGACGCCAAGTTCCTCAATGGCTCGTTGTGCGGTGCCGTCGGTGATTTCGGTAGTGAACTCTTCGAACAGTTCGCCAGCACGGTCCAGTGTCGGGAAAAGTCCGTCTTCGAATGCCGACGCCACGAACCGCACGGCTTGACCGCCGTCGATACCGAACCGGGTGAAGTTACCGCCGAACTCCTCGTAAATGTCGAGCGTTTCAAGTCCAATGTCGCCAAACTCGGCCACCACACCGGTTATGTCGTCGAAAGCGTCGGCCACGTCATCGGCCAGCCCCTGCACCACGGCCCGCCGTGCCAGCACCGCGGCCTGTGGCACTTCGACACCTAACACGTCCGACATTGCCTGAGCACGCTTGGCCAGGTCGTCGAATGTGGCACCCAACGGAATGTCGTCGCCGAGGGTGGCCAACAGGCGGTCGGTGTCTTGTTTGACTTGGGCGAGACTGTCACCAAACCCGGCGGCGTACGCGCTTCCGCCGGCCTCACCGGCTCGAGCCAAGTCGGTGTCGCTCAACCCGGATCGGATAGCGCGGATTGCGTCGTTGCGGCGCCGAGCGAAACCGGATTCGATGCCGGCGATCAGGTCATCGCCGAACACGACACCGATAGCGGCTGCGGCTGCGCCCCACGGTCCAGCGGCCGTGAGCGCGCCCGTCAGCTGGTCCAGGCCGGCAGCGCCGATGTTCTTGAAGTCGATACCACCGATAGCGTCGGCGATGCCTGCGGCGCCCTGCTGGCCTGCCTGCGCCAGGTCGTTGCCGAGCTCGTCGGCCAGTTCACCGGCGCGCTGCAAATCCCGCTGGCCTTGAACCTGGACTTTAACGGTTCGGATCTGGTCGAGCTTGTCGGCCAACCCAAGCGCATCCTGCAACTCGGCGCGCCCCTCAACCGACAGGTCCACGCGGCCTTGGAACGCACGCAGCGACCGCGCTATCTTCTCGGCCTGCTGGATTTCCTCGAGGTCGGCGTCAATGTCAAGACGGGCCACCATCCCGTCGAGCTGCTTAGCCAAATCCAACGCCTGGCGAATGTCGGCGGTGTCGAGCTCGGGTGACAGTTCCACCCGATCAAACGCCCGCTCAATGTCACTAGCCGCCGACTTGGCGTCCTTCTCGATGGCGTCAAGAGCCCGGCTAGCCTCTTTGCGGGCCCGACCAAAATCGGCTTCCCCAACAACCGATACTTCAATGTTGTTGGTTCTACGTGCCACGTAACTGGTTCCTTCGCTGTTGCCTGTTCTGTGCCGGTGATTGGCGATCCTCGGCTGTCATGTACTCGTTAAGAGTTTCCCACTCGACCCACGTTAGTTCTTTGGTGGCCGGCCAGGTCATTCCTGGGATTCGCCGGCAGAGCTTGATCCGGTCGAGGATTTCTTGCGTTTCCCACCGGGTCGGGCCTGTTTGGTGGGTTTCCCAGTTGATGCTTTTCCCAGCAGCCCTCGCACGTGCGCGCTGCTCAAATCCCGGTATTCGAGGCCGTCGAACTCGTCGACGGTGGCGTCGGGTCGGGTGCGTTTGGTTTGTACCCACACCATGAACTGAATGATTTGGTCGGGGAAGTGTTGCATGTCGTCCCGGTCGACAATCCGGATCGACTGCGCAACCGTCCGGTTGGGGTCGATGGCCTCGTTGATGCATCGCATCAGGTCGCCGAACGGTGCATCGAAATGGGTTTGGCATTCCAACCGTTCCGCGCTGTTGAACGACGCAGCGTCCAACACAATCTTGTCTGGTCCCTCGGTGTCAGGCATCTAGCCCAATCCTGCCTTTCTGATAGCTTCGGTTGTTCGTCTCAGGAACAAGTCGACCACCTCCTCTTCGTTCTCGTTCCTGGCGTCGGTCAAGAACGGGTTCTTTGCCATCCAACCACCCTGGGCGCGGGGCGCGCCCGGTGAACCGTGGCCCCAGTGTGACGGCACCGTCCAAGGCACCTGCGGCGAACCGAACCGAATGACACCGCTCGACTTGCGGACCGACACCCGCCCGGTACGTTGCACACGACGCGACCGGGAGCGCTGCCTGGCTGCGAACAGCACCACCTCGGCCGCGGCCTTAAGTGTGTTGGCGTCGGTAGCGTCCTCTTCAACTTTCGCCAACGCACGATCAAGCCGGGCCGCGCCCGGCAGGGTCATGCTGTCGCTCGAGTGACAACCCCGGAAACCGGCCACGTGACATCGTGTGTGGCCAGGTCGCCAACCGAACCCGACACCGGCGACAGTTCCGTCACGAGCACCGACCCCGAATAAGACGGGTTGGTGGCGGCGACAGCGGCAGCGGTCGGGCGGATAGCGAACGTGGTCGTGGTGCCGAACAGCGGCCACAAACGGTCGTCGACAGTGGTGGCAGCAAAATCGTTGTTGAACGTGATCGCGATCGTGCCGGACTTGAGTCCGCCGATGCGTTCGTCCCAGCCACCAGAACCGAAGTTGGTGGTGGTGAGGTCGACCACTTCGGCGTCGAGTTCGACAGCGGTGACATATGCGGACATGTCGACCGAGTTCAGTTCGACGTAACAGTCGACGAGAGCGAGTACAGCCATGATGTTCCTTCCAAGGGGTTACGGGGTGATGCCTACTGCAACACTAAACCTAGCGACTGGCGACGTGCCGCTAAGTGTCCACGTGATGCGGTAGTAATCGTCAGTGACCGGGCCGGACACCACGGTCAGCGAACTGGTTGTTGTCGTGATCGCGCCAGTATTGAGGACGGTCGCGGCCGAAGCGAACCCGGCGTTGTCGTCCGACTCAACCGTGATGTCAAGCGATGGTGTTGTGCCGGATATGGCGGTCACGTGTATTCCGATGACAACCGACTGGGACGCCGACGCCGCGCCCACCTGCTGCCCGGTGCCCGTCCCTCCAGCGGTTTCGGTTGTGTTGGCCGGATGGATCAGATACCCGCGGCCAACCTCACCCTGACCCCACATGTCCGACTGGAACGGTGCAACGTCACCGACCGAACCGAACAGAGCGAGCTGGCCGCGGGTAAACCCTGTCACATACGCAACCGACCCGTCGGCTTTGGTCGGTGCGATCGTCACCGGTGCGACGGCACCACCGAGTTCGCTGAACAGCTGTTCGTCGAGGGTGAGCGCGCCCGTTTCGAGCGGTGACGCATCGTAGAACCCGTCGACGGACACGGCAGCCGACTTGATCCCGCCAATAAACTCGTTCCAGCCGCCCGAATCGAAGTTGGTGCAATCCAGGGCGACGGCCTCAAGCTCGAGGTCGACCGTGTTGCTGCGGCCGGTCAACCGGTAGGGGCCGGCCAAGATTTCTACGTCAGTCATGGAGAGAACAGCCATGGGTGAGCCTTTCTAGGTGCCGGGTCCGGCGATGTCCAAATCAAAGCGGGCGGCAACGAAATCAACACCGGCCACCTGGTAGCCGGCAGGCCACGTCAACCGGGTAGCTCGAGCGAACGCACACGTTTGCCAGTCGTGCGCGCGTAGTGCGGCGTGCACCGATTCGGAGCCGGAACCGTCGACGTAGGGGGCGATGTTGTCGCGTGCGGCCCGATCCCACACCCGTGACACGGCGATAACGATCCCGCCTTCCCAGATGTCGGTGCCCCGCCCGAACGACTGATCATAGTTGATGACCGGGAACTGGACGACCGCCGCCGGGGGTTCCAACCGGTCAACCGGGTGGGTGTGGACCCGTAGCCCGTCGATGGCACGCAACGCCTCACCGATTTCTTCCATGACGTCAACCAAATTCACAGCAACGGCCAATCACGGCGGTATTCGGTAATCATCAACTGCACGTCAGGATGCAGTTTCGACAGCAACCGCATCTCCGACCCGAACTCGGCCGACCCGGCAATCCCGAACGGTGCGTTCCGGTCAGCAAAAAACTTGGAGCCTTGCAGGAGGGTGCCCTGTTTGATCGTGTCGGGCACAGCCGCCCAACCGAACGTGGCATCAACCAGGATCGTGGGCGGGCCCGACAGGTTCGACGATGGGGTGACCGTCCCCAACAAAATCCGGGTCCACGGTTCGCCTTTGCTGTCGGCGTTGCGTGGTAACAGCGTGTAATCGGCGGCGGCGACCGCCGAACCGGACACGGTGACAACGAGGCCGGTGGCGGTGGCGATGTCGTCCACATCGACCTTGTACCGGCCGTGCGTGCGCGACCATGTGGCTTCGTACTCGCGTTGCTCTACCGAATCGGTGGACCCGAACTGGCGGTTGGTGAACCGGTCGACCGCACGAGACGCAGTACCAACCGCCAGATCGAGAAACGTGTCATCGTTGGGGTCCTCAATGCGAACATACGACGCCAGTTCAAGCGTGGTCGCATAGTTCGGAGCCCAAGCCACTTACCTTCTACCGATCCTCGAAATAGTTGGGGAACATCGCCACAATCGGATCATCCGACTGCACAGCGGTTCCCGCGACGACACGACGGGCGCCGTGCCGAATCGTTTTGGTGGCCGTCAACGCCACCACTGGCGGCGGTGCCGGGGCCTCGTCGCTGTCAGCCTTCGGTTTCGGGTTTGCTTTCGCCACCGATCAGCAGCCTTCCAACTCGTCGGCCAAATCAATGAGTTCCTGTTTCGTCAACTCGCCGGACGTGCCGCCCAGGGCGTCCACGTAGGCCCGCCACACGTCTTTTGTGTCCGACTGGGCGGGCCGGCCCGTCACAACCGCGGGCGGGTCAACAACCGGGCCCGGAACCGCGGCTGTGGTACGCACCGCACCCGCGGCCTTTGTGAACATGCCAGGGTATTTCTTGACGATCGGATCATCGGCGTCGAGTTCCATCCCTCGCGGATAGAACTTGTCGGCTCGAAACGACACTTCGACGGTTGCTTTATCTGCCATGTTCTTTCCCTTCGGGTGTGACGAGGCTGGGAGCGACCCGAGGGACGACCCATACCGCTCCCAGCCTCGAACGTGTCACGGTTACAGGGTGGTCGCGACGTTCAACAGACGGAACGCGTTGTCATCCACACTGTCAGCACCGGACCGCAGGTAGGCGTACAGCCCACGCTGCCCGGTCGGATAGTTGGCCGTGCCGCCGAACAGATGCGGAATGAGCTCGACGGTCATACCAACCCGGTCGACGATGATATATCGGCTGAAGTTGCCGACCAACAAAATGAAGTTGTCGGCAGTCACAGCGGGGTTGATGTCGGGTGAGTCGTCCATGACAGACGATTCCTCCCACGGCCAACCCAACAGGGTTTCCGGTGCGCCCGGTGCAAGCGACGTCCAGAAGTTCCCGCCGCCGCCGGTATCAAACTGGCGGATGTCGTTCGCGGTACCGATGTTCATGACCCAACGAGGGGTTGTCATTCGATGCCGTGGCGGTAGCTGTCGCTGCAGGTTGTACACGTCTTCGGCGGTGAACGTCTCGCCCGTTGCTTGGGCAACCTCCGAAGCGCCACCGTCCAAGGCGGTAATGATGCCAGTCGGCTGACCGGAACCGGTGCCGTTGATGTGAGCGGTCGCCTCGGCGTTGTCACGGCCCTCGATCATCGCATTACGAAGATCAGAGTCGATGGCAGCCCAATCCGAGCCAACCTCGATGCTGAACGGCACAAAACCGGCCAGCTTGTGAACCGGAATGCTCGGCTGAGCCAACGTGATCGCGGCGTCAGTCTCTTCGACGCCTTCAGCGCGCCACGTGAACGACACAGCCGGCCCGGTTACACCGTTCCAAGAATCGGTGGTGGTCTGCACCACACGACTGATTCGCCGCATCGGGTTGATACTGCCGGCGTCGGTCCCGATGATCGTCGGGTCCAGCGTGAACGGCACCGCATAACCACCCGCGGCGTCGGTCAACGACTGAGCACGAGCCATGACCAGGCGCTCGTCATCAGTCCACTGCGCTTCCTGACCGGCGATCGCCTTGGCGAACGCAGACCGGTACTTCGTTGAACCGGTCGCCAGGTAGAGGCGAGCAACAGACGATTTGTTGCCGTGCACCCGGTCAAGAGTGCGCATCGCCTCGTCCTTGCAGGAGTCCGGGGTCACCCGATCCCGCTCAAGACCCGTTTCGATCCGGCCCCGCATCTCGTCAACCGTGGCATCGATGCCGATGGTGGTGACGTCGTAGGGGTCCCGATTGTAGTTGACGCCGGGCACACCGAACCGGGTGGACGTCTGCCGGTCGTCGCCCGACTCGTGCAACTGCGACCGCGAAATCGCCGATTCACGCCGACGGATGGTGGCAATCTGACCTTCTATCGACGCCACCTCGCCCTCGAGCTCGTCGAAGCGGGCTGCGGCCTTCTCGTCCATCACGAACGGTTCCGACTCGTCGAAATCGTCCGGGGGCGTGGTCAACGCCTCCATTTCGTTGGCGAGTGACCGCCAACGCTGTTCTAGCTCCTTGATATCCATTTACGCTCGAACTCCTTGAGTTTCTGAATTGAAGGGTGAGGCGAGCGAACCGAGTGGAGCGAATCCTGGTCGGCCGTAGTGGCTGGCGTTCCTGCCTCTTCTGGAACGGTGCCTGGCCCGCTGGGTTCGTCGGAGCCATCTCCGACGGGTACGACACCAGCGAGCAGGGCCTCAGCCAGCCGGCGCCTATCGATCTGTGACGACAAGTCGAAGTGGCGCATGTCAACCTCGGTCGTCGGGTAAGCAGGAAACACGACCGGGCCAAGCTCGATCAGTTCCGCCTCCCGGATGGTTCGCAACTCCACGCCACTGTCGTCGTCGTGGCGGGCTTCGGGGTCAGTAATATCGATTTTGAGGGCACGGAACCGGATGGACATGCCGTCGATGGCGCCACCACGGATAGCGTCACGCACCGGTTCGGTCAACCAGTTATCGAAGATGGGTGCCTCAACCTCGAGCCCTCGTTTGGTTTCCTCGATCCGGTCGAACGATCCCAACGGGATCGAACCCAACAACGGGTGGGTGCCGTGGTCGAACTGGAGGACCGGGCGACGCAAGCCGAGCGACCGCTTGAACGACCCCGGCGCGAACTGTTCATCGAACGTGCCCTCCGCCCAACTGTCGATACGGGTCGGTGAGTCGAACGGCACAGCCAAGCCAACCAGGGTGTTACCGTCAGTTTCGCCCGATTGGACAAATTGAAGTCGCTGGACGATCGAGCCGTCCGGCAGTACGTGTCGGGTTCTGGTGTCGCTGTCCATGGTGCTCACAGGCCTAGTTTATGATGAGACTGAGACTCAGAGCCATTATCACACGGGATCGAACTATATGACGACCATCCGCAGGTACCTCGATGTACTGCTCGGGCTGGCTGGAGCAACGGCTGTCCTGGCGGCAGTCACCATCCTGACACAGTGGCCGTACGCACTCCTACTCGCCGGCATCGCCTCAATCGGCCTGTCGATGGTGGTGCCCAAATGGGATTAATACAGCGACTACGGCCACAGCCACCAGCGGCGACCGATTCGAAACGGTTCAGCCTCTCCGATCTTGTCAACCAGATCAACTATCTGGGCAACACGTACCCGCTTGGCCTCCAACAGACTCTTGTCGGTGGGAACACCGAAGCGCCCGATTCGTCGTTTGCGTCGATAACCCGCAACGCCTACAAAATGGGTGGGCCCGTCTTCGCGTGCATCCTCGCTAGGGCCATGCTGTTCTCCGAAGCCCGATTCCAATGGCAGTCGTTCGCCAACGGCCGGCCCGCCGCGCTGTTCGGCAACGATTCGCTGTCACTGCTCGAGCAGCCGTGGCCGAACGGCACCACCGGCGAACTGTTGTGGCGGGCAGAACAAGACGTGTCGCTGTCCGGCAACTTCTTTGTGCGCCGCCACGAGAACCGGTTGTGGCGCCTCCGACCCGACTACGTGACCATCGTGTTGGGTTCCGAAATGCAGGTCGACGAACCGGCCGACGCCATCGACGCCCGAGTGATCGGCTACCTGTGGGGCGCACCCGAACAACGCAAGATCCGGTTGCTACCCGAGGACGTTTGCCACTGGTCGCCCATCCCCGACCCGCTCGCCAACTACCGGGGCATGTCATGGATCACCCCAATCCTGCGTGAAGTGTCCGCCGACACCCAAGCCGTCGTGCACAAGCAGAACTTTTTCGACAAGGGCGCAACCGTCAACCTGGTGATCATGCCCGACGCCACCGTCGACTACGAGGAATTCAAACAGTTCCAGGACGATTTCCGCGACCAGCACGAGGGCGCCGCCAACGCCTACAAAACCCTGTTTCTTGGTGGCGGTTCCACCATTCAGGCCGTCGGGTCGTCGATGAAAGACATGGATTTCAAGGCGATCCAGGGTGCCGGCGAAACCCGGATAGCGGCCTCGGCTGGTGTCCCGCCGATCATCGCCGGATTCTCAGAAGGTTTGGACTCGGCCACCTACTCAAACTACGGCCAGGCTAGGCGCAAGTTCGGCGACCATTTCGCCCGCCCGCAATGGCGTTCGTTCGCAGCAGCCATAGAGAAACTGCTCCGCAAACCCGACGGCATCAACCGCCTGTGGTACGACGACCGCGACATTGCGTTCCTGCGGGAGGACCAGGGCGACGAGGCCGACATCCGCCAGAAAGAAGCGGTCACCATCATGACTCTGGTAAACGCCGGGTTCGAACCCGACGCCGCCGTAGCAGCCGCAACCACCGGCAACTTCGATCTGTTGGCCGGCCAACACAGCGGCTTGACGTCGGTCCAGTTGACACCACCCGATAACGGCGAATCGCCAATCAACACCGAGGACTAGATGGCAGCACAACCGAAACGAAACCGGGAACGGATACGACGCAAAGCGCTCGTTGCCGACTCAACCACGGCCCTCGAGCTGTCCAACGTCACACCACACTTGCCGCTCAAAGCCAGAGGACCCGGCCAGAAACTTTGGAAGCAGTTCCAAGCCGAAACACCGTTCTGGTGGAACGCCGCCGATGTTCCCACCGCCGCCACCCTGTGCGCTGTCACCGACACACTCAAACAGGCACTCGACGATCCCGACACCTCTGCCGCCGGCAAAGCGTCCCTAATCAAAGAATGGCGATCCCTCGCCGGGGAACTCGGCATGTCGCCAACATCACGAGGCCGGCTGCGTCTCACCGAAGCGCAATCGTCGGTAGCCGCCAAGAAAGTCGAGGCGCTCGAATCGAAGCAACGCAAGAAACGGTCAGGTACGATCGACGTGGACGACCTTCTGGAGTAGTGAAGTGTCACGTAAACAGCGCGGAACGCAGGAATACAACCGAGAGAAAAGCAAAGCAGCCGAGGAACTCGACGAAATCGACCGGAAAACAGGATTGTCGAAGGTTCACGGTTGGGAGCCGCTGAATAAGGCACCGGATACATCAGCGCGATGGTAAGCCGGCCGCGCTGGTCGTCACCGGTCACCAAACAAGAGATGATCGACGGTGACGGCGCCCACCTGATCGAGTTCATTGAGGAACACTGCCGCATTACGAAAGATTCGATTGCCGGGCCCCGCGGGCAGCTGCTCGAGGTGCGCGACTGGCAACAGTTGCAGCTTTACCGGCTGTTTGCTCGCCGGGCCGACGGGAAACGCAAGCATCGGACCGGATTGCTTGGCCTGCCACGCAAAAACGGGAAGAGCGCGCTGCTGTCCGGTATCTGTTTGGCCGAGGCCGACCTAGGACCGGGTGGTGGTGAGGTGTACTGCTGCGCCGGCGACCGCGATCAGGCCCGCATCGTGTTCGGCACCGCCCGACAGATGGTGGAGCTCGACCCCGCGCTGTCCGGCCGAGTCAAACCCTACAAAGACGAACTCATATGGCCAGCCACCGAAACCCGACTGAAAGTCCTATCGGCCGAGGCCTACACCAAAGAAGGACTCAACCCGACGTTTGTGGCGTTCGACGAGGTGCACGTCCAACCCAATGACGACTTGTGGGATGTCATGGCGTTGGCGATGGGCGCACGGGTTGAACCGATGATGGTCGGTATCACCACCGCCGGCGACCCAACCGACCGCCTCGGAGACGACAGCCTGGCCTACCGGCTGTACCTACACGGCAAGAAAGTGGCGTCCGGTGAGGTCGATGACCCGTCGTTCTACTTCGCATGGTGGGAACCGACACCACCAGCCAACGGCGAACCCATCGACCACACCGACCCGGCCGTCTGGATCGACGCAAACCCCGGCTACGACGACCTAGTGGCAGCCGAAGACTTCGCTGCGACCGTCGTCAAGACCCACGAGGCCGAATTTAAGACGAAACGCTGCAACCTGTGGCAGTCCGGCAAAGTCGCCGCCGTCCCCGCCGGCCGATGGGAAGCGTGCGAAACCGACCGGCCCGCCAAAGGCAAGCTAATCACGTTCTCGAGCGGCATCGAAGTGCCAACCGACTGGCTCGAGGATTCCGTCCTGTTCCTTGACGGCTCCTGGTCCGGCGACTCGACCGGTGTTGTTGGCTGCACCCGCGACGGGTTCCTGTTCACCGTCGTTTGCCACGAGAAAGGCGACAACGACGGACACGACTGGCGGGTCCCAGTGACTTCGGTGGAGGCCGATCTAGAGCTGGCGATGGACAACGGTGCCCGTGGCTGCCTGCTCGACCCGCACCGCTGGCAACGAACCGCCGCCGTGTTGGAGGAACGCGGTTACAACATGGTCGAATGGCCAACCAATTCACTCGCCCGAATCGTGCCAGCCTGGAAAGACTTCTACGCAGCCATTCTCGACAAGGAACTAAGCCACGACGGCAACCTCACAATGAACCGGCACATGTCGAACGTTGTCCTCAAGATCGACGCCCACGGTGCACGGCCCGTCAAGACAAGCAAGTCGAGCCGACGACACATCGACCTGGCAATCTGCGCCATCGGCGCCTACGTTCACCGGGAGTTCGAGTTTGTTGAGGCGCCCCGCAGAGCGAAGTTGTGGTCGAGCGTCGCCTAGATGAGCGCTAGCTGCTCGGCACGAGCAGGGTAAATCTTGACTTGTGTCAAGGCGTCCCAACGGACCACAAGAAACTGATTGCCGTCAGCCTGATTACTCATTTCGTAGACGGGTAAATCCCTTCGACGGTACGGCCATCCACCGCCCTTCATCTGATGAGCGATTACAGCGTCATACAAGTCAACTGATTTGATGACACCCACCCCAAGCAACCGTTCCGAGCCGACATCAACGTATGACTGCAAAGTCAAGCCAGGACGCATCGAATCGTCGGCCAGCGACCGAAGGCGTTTTTGTAACTCGGTGTCACCACCAGTACCCGCCAACCGGGACCGGATAGTAAAAGTTTCGTAGCAGCGCCCGATTTGGGAACGGTGAGCGAGAGCGCGGATACTGCGAGGCTTGTCAGTCCAAACGATCGCGTCAATCCCTGCGTCACGGTCCAACAGTTGAGCGTATGGTGATGAAGACGTCTCAGAACAGACAAGCATCCCATCGTCAAGGTCGGCAGCAATCAGTGGCCACACCAGAGAATCGAGCACCATAGCGCTTGCCTTAATCCGGGCCTTAGCGCCTTGAGTCCACAGCAACCGAAACCGCTGCCAGTCCATCACGGTGCGACCCGCTCCCACATAGGCGAAGCGACCCGCCGTTTATTGTGAGCAGACTCACCAAACGGCTGCAACTGGGCCAACGCCGCCACAGCCTCGTCACCAAACGCCACCAACTGCAACCACCACGCCGGCCGCTGCGAAGACCCATCCGGGCGAACGAAATCCATGCCCTGATAAAACCGGGCCCCGTCGCATTTCTCCCAAACCTCGACACACCACTCGGCGTTCATCGGAATATGAGTCAACAACAACCCGTTGCCGTGGGCGATCATCCGACGCGCCCAACCGGCCGCCATCGAATACGGTGGGTTGCACCACACCAACCCCTCCCACGGCTGCGACAACCCATCGTCCTCAATCGTGAAATGACGGTCAGCAGGCACCGACGAATAGGTCTGGTCAATCGGCGCGCACACATCCAAATCAAACCGCAACCCCAACCCGTCAAACAACGACCGCGGCGTATACCACTCGTCTTTCGAGTCCAACGCTGGCTTGTCGCCGCTCGGCACAGCCTCGTCGTCTACCGGTTCCGGCTCATCCGGTGGGGATTCCTGCTCTAGTGGGGCATTTGCCCCACTACGCTCGTCGGGCTCTGCCGGTTCGCCCTCAAACAGTGGAGTTTCGGGCTGCTCATCTAGGTCTAGTGGGGCATCTGCCCCACTAGACCTAGGCGAGAGATGGCGGCCGACCGTTCGGTGGTCCTGGTCCGTCGCCTCAGCGATCGCCCTCTGCGACGCGCCGTGCTCATGCGCCAACTGCTCAAAATCCGACAACAGATCCGACGACGGGCCCAACTTGGCGAACGGGATCGAACGAATAAACCCCGACACATCAGCAAACCCATCACCAGCGCGCTGGTAGTCGCCCGACTGGAGCAACTGGCGAGTCATGTCATAACAACGCTGCGCCGTCATACCCGCCAGCTCGGCAGCCTCGAGAACACGCCCATAACGAATGTTGACATGCTCATCAGGATTAGGTGGCGGCAACGCAAACAACGGTTGAGCCCCTACCGCCTCAACCGCTTCGCTAGAATCTGCCATGTCGATCACTCCTCAGTAGTGGTTGACCACGGACCCCGGCCCGCAACGGCGCGGGGTCCATCTACGTCAAGACTAGCACCCAGACCCAAATGTCCCCGACAGTGTGCGCGTGACTAGGCAAGGCTCAGGGGCCCCGCCGCTGTCGTTCGCGTTGCGGGGGGTACCCCCGGGTGCCGGGCCTGTTGCTGTCGCAATGCTAGTGATGTGGTGT
>Ga0224512_10001609_pt1 | contig 21482 bp, 27 predicted proteins | sample SF_May12_sed_USG_4_FD_169103 | JGI IMG/M metagenome (GOLD analysis project Ga0224512, IMG submission 169103) | Sediment microbial communities from San Francisco Bay, California, United States - SF_May12_sed_USGS_13 | ecosystem: Environmental > Aquatic > Marine > Sediment | place: USA... | reverse complement strand
TCGGTGATCGTGCCCGGGACGACCTTGCCCGCGAGACGGAACGTGACCCCGTCGGTGAACTGGGTGCGGTCGACTTCCGACGTGTACCGGTAGTAGACGAACTCGCTGGAGGCCGACTGGACCAGGAAGAACATCGCAACGACGATTCCCAGCACGGCCGGAATCACGAATCTGGCATTCCGCACTTCAGCCTCCGCGCTTGGCCCGGCGGATCCTCACGGCCAGGGAGATCGCATACACGATGATGATGCCGTAGGTGGCGACGTACGAGCCGGCGACGAATGGGTCGCTCACGAGATACCGTCCAGATCGGGCGCGGTGATCGCCGTACCAGCAGCGACGCCGTCGGACAGGGTGTTCGCGTCCTCGATCCTGGCGAGTCGTACCCGTTCGACCATGAGAGCCAGATACAGCAGCGTGAAGGCGGCGAGTCCGCCCAGCAGGGCGGCGACCATCGATCCGTCCATCTGGATGCCATCGGGGCGAACGGTCATGCCCTGATGGAGGGTGCGCCAGAAGCTCACCGAGAAGTACACCAACGGCACCTGGACGACGGCGATCAGGCCGAGGATCGACGAGCGTTTGGCTCGCGCCACGGGATCGGGCGTGGCCCGACGAAGAGCGAGATAGCCGAGGTAGACGAACAGCATCAACGCCGTCGAAGCCATCCGGGCGTCGCCCCAGTCCCAGTAGGTTCCCCACACCGGCTCACCCCAGATCGCCCCGGTCAGGATCGCGAGTGCGGTGAAGATGACGCCGATCTCGGCTGACGCCTCGGCGATCCTGTCCCAGACGATCGTCTTCCGCCACAGCCACAGCGCCGAACCGAGTGCCGTGACGCCGAAGGCGAGGAAGGCGAGCCACGACGAGGGGACGTGGACGTACATGATGCGCACGAAATCACCCTGGAACACGTCGGGCGACGAGTCGAGCGCCAGCCACAGGGCATAGGCGATCGCTGCGGCCGAGAGCGTCGGCAGAACCATGCGTTTCGTCATGTGGTGGCATCCTCCAGCGCCGGAGCGGTCAAGACTCCCGTCACTGCGAGTGAGAGAACCGTGACGGTGAGCAGCAATGCGGGTGCCATGGTACTGCGGTCCAGAATCAACGATTCGAAGGTCTGACTCGCCCCGATGAGTAGGGGGACGGAGATGGGGGCGACGATCAGCGGAGCCAAGCTCGACCGGGTGCGGAGACCGACCGTGACGTCTCCGGCGAGCGTGGAGAGCATCGACAGCCCGATGGCGAACCCGACCACGGCCAGCAACGATGGTCCGATCGCTGGGATCGCACGCGGGTCGTAGAAGAGCACGATCAGGGGGGCGATCGCGACCATCACGCCGGTCATGAGCAAAGCGGCGGCCAGGCTCCGGCCGGCGAAGCGCGCCGCCGGGTCGATCCCGAGCAGTGCGAGCGTCCGACGCTGGATCATCGTCTCGGTTCCCGTCTGACGCAGTGCCACCTGCAGGCCGAACAGCAACCCGACGAGCCAATACACCGGGTATGCCAGCTGGTCGAGCCGGGTCGCGAGTGCGTCGGTGGCCAGCGGTACGACGAACACCGCCACGGCGGCGAACGGCAAGACGACGCCGAACACCTCGCCGCCGCGCGACTCGATCAGCAGATCCCGTTTCGCGATGGCGAGCGCCTGCGTCCAGAAGCCGCTCCGCCCGCTCACGTCAGCCCTCCGGCCCGGATCTCGACGATGCGCTCGAGCGAGCGGGCGAGGACGGAGCGGTCATGGGAGACGACGACGGCTCCGCCGCCCGCTTCACATGTCCGGTGGATCAGCCTGTCCACGATGTCGCGAGCATCCGCGTCGAGAGCGGCGTGAGCCTCGTCGAGGAGGATCAGTTGCGGTCGGGTCATGATCAGGCGGGCGAGATCGGTGCGGCGCTGCATCCCTGCCGATGTCGCGCTCGAACGGCGATGGGCTGCGCCTGCGAGCCCGACCACCTCGAGTGCCTGCATCGCCGACATGACGACCTCACCGGTCAAACGCTCGACCAACTGGAGGTTCTCCAACAGTGTGAGCTCCGGATAGAGGCCGGTCTCGTGAGCCGACATGCCGATGTTCCGCCTCATCTGCGGGAGATCCCGTCGCTGAACGGGGCCGCCGAACAGCTCGAGCGAGCCCTCGTTGGGCGCCAGCAGCGTCGAGATGACGCCGAGCAGCGTCGACTTCCCCGCGCCGTTCGGTCCGGTCACGCCGATCGCCTCGCCATGGGCGAGGTCGAGGTCGATGCCGGTCAGCACCGGTGTCGGGCCGAAGCGGACGCCGACACCGCGAAGCGAGACGAGTGAGGAGTTCACGGTGCGGGAAAGTCTACGGTCGGTCCGCGCCGATGAACTCACTCGAAACTCGACACCGGGGGCACACGGAAAGTGCGCTACCAGGCCTAGATTGGCCATCGATGGCCAGATCTCAGCGGGTGTTGGTGGTCGACGACGAACCCAGAGTGCGTGAGGTCGTCGTCGCCTATCTCGAGCGTGACGGATTCCGGGTGACCGACGTTGCGAGCGTGGAAGCGGCGCGCGCCCACCTCGACGGCCTCGAACCGGACCTGGTGATCCTCGATGTGATGCTCCCCGCCGAGTCCGGGCTGGATCTGCTCGCCGACCTCAGAAGAGGGGGCGACACCCCGGTGATCCTGTTGACCAGCCGCTCCGAAGAGACCGACAAGATCCTCGGTCTCGAACTCGGTGCCGACGACTACGTCACCAAGCCCTTCTCGCCGAGAGAACTGGTCGCACGGGTGCGGTCGGTGCTCCGACGATCCGGCGGAGCCCAGACCCCCGAGTCGACTTCGCTCGAGTACGACCGGATCACCCTCGACCACGCCACCCGCGAAGTGACGGTCGATGGCGATTCGGTGGATCTGACCGCCAAAGAGTTCGATCTCCTCTTCTACCTCGCGTCGCATCCCCGGCAGGTGTTCAGCCGCAACCAGCTGCTCGAGCAGGTGTGGGACTCGTCCTCCGAGTGGCAGGATCCGGCGACGGTCACCGTTCACATCAGGCGTATCCGCACCAAGATCGAAGCCGACCCGAAGGAGCCGAAGTGGCTGACGACGGTCTGGGGCGTCGGCTACCGCTTCGAGCCATGAGACGGCTCATCGTCGTGGCGATCGGTCTCGTCGTCCTCGGTCTGGTGGTGACCGAGACCGCGATGCAGCCCAGCGCAGAAGAGCGCATCGTGCTCGGCTCGATCTACGCAGTGACGGCCGCACTCACGGTTCTGATGTTCATGGTCGGGCGTCGAATGCGCTACGGCTCGCTCCAGGTGGCCGTGCAGGTGGCGAGCATCGGGGTCGGCGTCGTGACCGGTGTCACGGTGCTGCTCGCCGCCCAGACGATGTTCCTCTCGGATCACGACCGCAATCTCGTACTGCTTGCGCTCGCGCTCGGAACCGCGCTCGGTGTGTCGCTCGCCGTTGCCATCGGGAGCTCGATGGGAGCCGACCTCGATCGACTGGGCGCCACCGCCCGGCAGATCGCCTCGGGTGATCTCACCGCTCGAACCGGTGTGGATCGCCGCGATGAGCTGGGTATGGCAGCGGTGGCCGTCGACGAGATGGCCGGCCGCCTCGAAGCTGCCGAGGAAGAACGGCGTATCTTCCTCGCATCCGTCGGTCACGACCTCCGCTCACCGCTCGCATCGATGCAGGCATCGATCGAGGCGCTCGAAGACGGGCTCGCCACCGACCCCAAGCGATATCTCCGCGGCATCGCCAATGACACCGAGCACCTCGCTCGCCTCGTCGACGATCTGTTCCTGCTCTCCAAGGTGGAAGCGGGGCGTCTGGAGCTGACGCCCGAGCCGATCGACCTCATCGAACTGGCGGACGGGGCCGTGGAAGCGGCGTCCGCGTTCGCCTCCAGGCACGGGGTCTCGATCCAAACCAATGCCCAGAGCTCGACCGAGATCGACGCAGACGGCATGGCGATCAGCCGGGTCGTCAGGAACCTGATCGACAATGCCGTGCGCCACTCCCCGGAGGGTGGCGTGGTCATCGTCGACGTCACATCCCACGCGGACCTCGCCGTGCTGCGGGTGATCGACGAGGGTCCCGGCTTCGACCCGTCGGTCCGGGACTCGGCATTCGATCGCTTCGTGACCGCCGATCCGTCCCGGGCGGGCGGGGCGGGCCTCGGGCTGGCGATCGCCAAGGGCATCGTGACCGCTCACGGGGGCCAGATCGCGATCGAGGACGGGCCGGGTGGGCGAGTCGCCGTGACCTTGCCGAGGACGGCCGGCGTTCTCAGCTGACCGGAGGTGCTCGCCGGGCCCACCGACGGGCGGCGATGGCGACGGCCGATCCGAGTGCGACCGCAGTGACGTACGCCCACATCGGCCCGCCGGTGATCGACGGACGGATCGTCTGGGTCGCCGCCCGGACCGCGCCTGCAGCGGCAAGAGCCAACCCGGTGGCCACGAAAGGCGTCCTGGGACGGGTCGACACGTACGACAGGACCGCGAGTGCAAACGCTGCGTACAGCTCGGTCGGATGCCTGGCCACCAGGCTCTCGGCTCTCGTGAACCCCCAGTCGCCGCCGGTGGCGGCGCCGAGGCACGATCCGGTCCACAGGCAGCCGGCGTGCCAGCCCGCCAGGCCGAGCAGGACCGCCGGTGCGACGATGTCGAGCGTCACCAGATCGTCACGGAAGACCCAGGCCAGTGTCGCGAGCGCCGCGATCGAGGCTGCAACCGTGTCGACGCCTCCACGCACGAGGATCACATCGAACGGATTCGTGAGCGGATTCACGCCCGTGGTGATCATCGCGACCAACCTGCCCGAGAAGACGCCGATCGCAGCGGCTCCCACCAGCACGTCCCAGGGGCGATCGAGCGCCTCAGCTCTGGAACGAACCCCCGGCAGACGGAGACCGAGCCACACGCCGAGAGCGCCGGTCAACGCCGCGCCGAGCAGCGTGAACTCCATCAGCGGCGCAGCAGTTCGTCGATCTCGAGAGCGAGTCTGCGCTCGTCGATCACTCCGAAGACCGTCGACACGATCTCCCCGCCGGGAGCGACGAAGAAGGTGGTCGGAAGGCCGAGGCTGCCGATCCAGCCCTTCACCTCGCCGCTGCGGTCGAAGTAGTTCTCGAAGGTCATCGAGAATTCGGCCACGAACGCCTCGGCATCGACCTGGCTGTCCTCGGTCGCAACCCCGATGAATCTGATCTCGTCGCCGAGCTGACGATGGGCCTCGGTGAGCAAGGGTGCCTCGGATCGGCAGGGGATGCACCATGAGGCCCACAGGTTCACCACCATCGGTGACTCGGAATCGGCGAGCAGTTGCTCGAACTCCCCGGCGTTGGTGACGGGGAGAGCACCGCCGGCCGGCTCCACGTCCTCACCGCCACACCCACCCAGGATGAGCCCAAACGCGATGGCACCGACCGTCAACAGTTTCCGCACGGGCGGAATTGTTGCAGCTCCGACGGGTTGTGTCGGGGGACGTGGAGCGTGGAGCGATCGATGCGAGACATGACCTCTTTGGAGATCAGGACATTCCTCCTCACCGGCACCAGAACGGGCAAGCTGGCGACCGTGCGGTCCGATGGCCGGCCCCACCTCGCTCCGATCTGGTTCACGTTGAGAGACGACGTCGTGGTCTTCAACACCCACACCTCTTCGGTCAAAGCCCGGAACATGCGCCGCGACCCGAGAGTCGCCATCACCGTCGACGACCAGACCCCGCCGTACTCGTTCGTGACCATCGAGGGACTGGCCACACTCACCGACGCCGACCCCGACCTGGCGGAGATCGCCACGGACATCGGCGGCCGGTACATGGGAGCCCACCGAGCAGCAGAGTACGGAGCCCGCAACGGTGTTCGTGGAGAGCTCGTCGTGCGGGTCCCGATGGGCAAGGTGATCTCGGCGCGTGACGTCGCCGACTGAGGCGAACCTAGGCTGGTGACGCATGACGGTCCCGGTCGAGATCAGCCGACTCAAGGGGCTGATCGTGGCCCGGCTCGCCCAGGTCTTCGGACGGTCCCAGGCGGAGCGCATGGCCGACATCGTGATGTTCGGCGAGCTGTCCGGGCGTGCCACCCACGGGATCATCCGGCTGCTGCCAAGGCGGAAAGGGCCCGTGGACGAACGGCCCGGTCCCGAGCCGGTGACTCACCGAACCGCCCCAGCGGCCGCACAGGTCGAGGGGCGACCGGGAATGCTGGTTGCCACGATCGCCACCGAGACGGTGCTCGATCTCGCATCCGAGCACGGCTTCGCTGTGGTGACCGCCGTCGGCAGCAGCTCCAGCTCGGGGAGCCTCACCTACTACGTCGACCGACTTGCCCGTGATGGCCGGTGCGCTCGCAGGCTCCGCCGCGGCACCGGTCGGCCCTTCGGATGTGTGGGGCCGCGTCTTCGTCGCCTTCCCCACCCGTATGCTCGGAGACCAGGCGGAGATTCGATCGGCGGCGTCACTGATCCTCGACCGTCTCCGTGCCACACCCATGGGCGCAGGCGGCGAGGTTCGAATCCCGGGTGAGCGGAGCCTCTCCAATCGTGACGCCGCCCTCGAGCGGGGGTTCGTCGACGTCGACGAGGCGTCGCTCGACGAGTTGCTGGAACTGGTCGGCGAGACGCGTTGAGCCGCATCCCCGATCCGGGTCGTCCGGCCCAGCACCGTCGAGACGAGCGGTCGACGCTCCAGGTCTCGACCGCCACGCCGTACCGCAACCCGTCGAACCCGAAAAGCAGGCGCGAACCGTCGGGGAGGTGTGACGCCGCTCCGCATGTCGGCTGGATTGCTCGGCCCGAGTTGCGGGCGAACAGATGGTCGCCCAGTACCGAGCACGGTCCTGCAGCCGGGCGAGCTCAGCCCGCCTACCGCCTGCGGTTGCGGAGCTCGTCGAGGACCAGGGCGGGCGAGACGCCGCGCTCGGCGGCGACGACGAGCACGTGATAGACCAGGTCGGCCATCTCTTCGGCGAGCCGCTCCCCGGTCGCTTCTCCGCGACGGTGATCGCGCGCCGCCATCAGCACCTCGACCGCCTCCTCGGTGATCTTCCGGGCTGCGAGGTCGGGATCTTCGAGCAGCTTCGTCGTGTACGACCCGTCGGGTCGCTCGGCTGCACGTGACGAGATGGTCGCCCAGAGGGCCTCCAGGTCGGCGAATCCGGGCTCGCGATCGGACGGCTCGGTCTCCCAACAGCTCCTGGCACCGGTGTGACAGGTAGGGCCGGAGGGCTCGGCGAGGACCAGCAGTGCGTCGCCGTCACAGTCCACAGCGATCGACTCGACAGACAGTGTGTTCCCGCTGGTTTCGCCCTTCTTCCAGAGCTGGTTCCGGCTTCGAGAGTGGAAGTGGACGAATCCCGTCGACCGTGTCGCGTCCAGCGCCTCACGGTCCATGTAGCCGAGCATCAGCACCTGGCGCGTGCGGGCGTCTTGGACGACGGCGGGGATCAGTGAATCGTCGCCGAAGGAGAGCGTTGCGTCGTCGAGGGGCCTCATGCGACCTCCCGCATGGGGATTCCGGCGGCCGCCATGTCCGCCTTGACGGTCGAGATCTCGATCTCACGTCGATGGAAGATCGATGCCGCCAGCACCGCGTCGGCATGACCTTCGATCACGGCGTCGACGCAGTGAGCCGTGGTACCGGCGCCGCCGGATGCGATCACGGGGACATCGACGGCATCGGCGATCGCCCGCGTGAGTGGAAGGTCGAAGCCGTCCTTGGTGCCGTCACGATCCATCGACGTCAAGAGGATCTCGCCTGCCCCGAGCTCCGTTCCGCGTCGCGCCCACTCGATCGCGTCGAGGCCGGTCGGTTCGCGGCCGCCCTTGACGACGACCTCGAAGACACCATCGGGGTTGAGACGGGCATCGATCGCGAGCACCACGCATTGGTTTCCGAACCGGGTCGCGCATTCGCGGATCAACTCCGGTCGCTGAACGGCGGCGGTGTTGACCCCCACCTTGTCGGCGCCGGCCCGCAGGGCGGCCTTCATGTCGTCCGACGTGCGGATACCGCCTCCCACCGTGAGCGGGACGAACACGTTCTCGGCCGTGCGATGAACGACGTCGAGCAGTGTCGACCGACCCTCGGGCGCCGCCGAGATGTCGAGGTAACAGATCTCGTCGGCGCCCTCCGACGCGTACCGCTCGGCCAACTCGACGGGGTCGCCCTCATCGGTGAGGTTGACGAAGTTGACGCCCTTGACGACCCGGCCGTCGCGGACGTCGAGGCAGGGGATGATGCGCTTTCTCAGTGTCATGCGTTCACCCGTGAGGCTGCTGCCACGACGTTCGCCATGATCGCCAGGCCCACACGCCCCGAGCGCTCCGGATGGAACTGGGTCCCCGAGACCGCGCCCGAGCGGACGGCGGCGACGAAGCGTTCGCCGTGTTCGGATGTGGCGACGACCGTCGAGGGGTCTGTCGGTTCCGGTGCATATGAGTGGACGAAGTAGACGGGCTCGTCTGGAACGGATTCGAACAGCGGGTCCGGTCGTTCGATCGTCAGGTCGTTCCAACCGATGTGGGGGAGCGATGGAGTGTTACGGAGCTTCCGTACGACACCCGGAATCAGTCCGAGGCACTCGGCATCGTCCTCGTCGGAGGAGTCGAACAACACTTGCATTCCGACGCAGATTCCGAACAGCGGAACGTCGAGGTCGGTGAGCGGGCCCCGCATGCCGGCAGCGTCGATCCCATCCATGACCGTCCTCGTCGCCCCGACGCCCGGAAGCACCACCGAGTCGACGCCCACGAGATCCGATGGCGCCGTAGCCATCACGATGTCTGCGCCCGCGCGGGCAAGGCCCTGCCCGATCGAGACCAGGTTGCCCGCGCCGTGGTCGACGACCGCGATCGTCGGTCTCACGTCGATCCTTTGGTCGACGGGACGCCGATCCGCCGATCGTCGATCAACACGGCCGCCCGGAGCGCCCGCGCAAGCGCCTTGAAGGCGGCCTCGGCGACGTGATGGTCGTTGCTGCCGGTTGCGGTCAGATGGAGTGTGAACCCGGCGTTCCGGGCGAATGCGTCGAGCGCATGCGGCACGTTCTGGGTCGACAGGTTCCCGATCATGGCCTGACGCAGAGGGACGTCGACGACCGTATACGGGCGGCCGCCGACGTCGACTGCGCACGTGGCGATCGCTTCGTCCATCGGCACGGTCGCATCACCGAATCGCTGGATGCCGGCGCGATCTCCCAGTGCGTGCGCGATGGCCTGCCCGAGCACGATCGCAGTGTCTTCCACGGAGTGGTGGTCGTCGACTTCGAGATCACCGACACAGCGGATGTCGAGATCGATGAGCGAGTGGTGTCCGAGCGACGTGAGCAGGTGATCGAAGAAACCCACCCCTGTCTCCACCCGGGTGATCCCGGTCCCGTCGAGGTCGACGGAGACCTCGATATCGGTCTCCTTGGTCTTCCGTGAAACGGTTGCGTTGCGGGTCACGATTGCTCCTCGTCTTCGAAACGGATCAAGGCCGCCAACCGGTGAGCCGTCAGGCCTTCGGCGGTGGCGAGTGTGGCGATGGTGTCGGTGATGGCGGCGAGGCCGTCCCTGGTGAGATGCTGTTCCTGGCGCCACGAACCGAAGTCCTCGACCGAGAGGGGCCCGCAGGCAGCCGCGAGGCCTCCGGTGGGGAGCACGTGGTTGGCGCCGGTTGCGTAGTCGCCTGCCGACTCGGGCGCCCAGCGTCCGATGTACACCGAACCCGCCGACGTCACCTGCTTGGCGACTTCCTCGGGCTGTTCCGTGGCGATCGAGACGTGTTCGCCGGCGTACTCGTTGGCGAAGGCGATGGCGTCGGCGATGTCGGCTGCCACCACGGCCCAGCCATGGTCTTCGAGCGCTTGTTCGAGGATGCCCGCCCGGTCGAGGGTCGGCAGGAGGCGATCGAGTTCCGCCTCCACACGATCGACGAGGCCCGGGTCGGTGGTGACGAGCACCGCGGGGGAGTCGGGGCCGTGCTCGGCCTGACACAGAAGGTCGACGGCGACGAGTCGCGCCTCGGAGCTGTGGTCTGCGAGCACCAACACCTCCGACGGGCCGGCCGGGAGATCGATCGAGCAGACGCCGTAGACGGCGAGCTTGGCGGCGGTCACCCACGAGTTGCCCGGCCCGACGATCGTCTCGACCGGCTCCACGGTCTCGGTGCCGTAGGCAAGCGCAGCAATCCCCTGGGCTCCGCCCATCGCCCACACCTCGTCGGCGCCGGCGATCCGGCATGCGGCGAGCATCGCAGGACTCAGCGTCCCATCCGGCGCTTCGGGGGTGCAGACGACGACCTGGGCGGCGCCGGCGACCCTTGCAGGGACCACGGTCATGATCACGGTCGACGGGTAGGCGGCCTTCCCGCCAGGCACGTAGCAGCCGACCCGTGTCAACGGGGTCCAGCGTCGACGGATCGTGATGCCCGGTGCCGTTTCGAAATCGAGGTCCCGAGGAAGCTGGGCGGTGTGATATGCGCGGACGTTCGCCGCAGCCGATTCGATCGCGTCGGTGACTTCCGGTGCGAGCCCAGCGACCGCAGCGTCGATCTCGGCATCGGGGACTCTCCGGAAGCCTCCTCCGAAGCGTTCGGCATAGTCACGGACGGCGGCGTCTCCCCGTGCGGCCACATCGTCGCAGATCTCGGCGGCGTTGCGCCGCACGTCGGGATCAGGAACCGCCGAGCGGCGCAGCAACGTCGCACGCTCGCGCCTACTCATCGTGGTCAGCTCGAGCCGTCTCAATCGGTCGGTCATGGGACGAGCTGTTCGATCGGGAGGACGAGGATGCCCGAGGCGCCGGCCTGTTCGAGTTTCGGGAGCAGGCTCCACATGTCGGCGGCGTCGACCACCGAGTGGATCGCCACCATGTCGCTGTGTGCGAGTGGGACGACGGTCGGCGAGTTGAGTCCAGGGATCAGCTCGGTGATCGTGTCGAGGGACACCCGCGGGGCATTGAGCAGGAGATAGCGCTTGTTTCTGCCTGCCACGACCGCGCGGATCGCCGTGGCGACCTGCTGCACCTCTGGCGAGGCCTGATTCTCCGAACGTGAGATCAGGACGGCCTGGGATTCGATGAGCGTTCCCACCGGTCGGAGGCCGTTGACGCGCATCGTCGATCCGGTCGAGATCAGGTCGACGATCGCGTCGGCCACTCCGATCTTGGTGGCCACCTCGACGGAGCCGCGCAGCTCGATGATGTCGACTTCGATGTTCCTGTCGGCGAAGAACCGGCCTGTCGCTTTCGGGTGGGCGGTCGCGACTCTCAGGCCTCCGAACTCGTCGACTTTCTCGATCGGCGAATGGTTCGGTACCGCAGCGGCGAGACGGCAGTGGCCGTAGCCGAGTTCGACGAGCGTCTGGAGGCCGTTGCCGTGCTCGGCGATGAGGTCGACGCCGGTGATTCCGGCATCGGCCACCTCGTCGGAGACGAGCTCGGCGATGTCGTCGGTGCGGACGAACAGCAGTTCCATGTCCACGTTGCGTACCGGTACCGAGAGCGCCCGATCGGTGGTCTCGAATCGGAGTCCGGCGTCGGTGAGCAGTCGCATGGACGGCTCTTTGAGTCTGCCCTTGTTGGGCACTGCAAGAGAGAAGGTCATGTGGATTCCTCGATCTTCGAGAGCATCGAGCGATAGCCGCCGGTCCCGTGCTGGAGCCATTGGTTGATCCTGGTGATCGTGGCGGTCGACAGGCCGGTCCGATCGGAGATCTCCCGGTAGGGGATTCCCTCGTCGAGCAGCTTCACCGCCTCCCAGCGGTGCGACATCTCCTCGAGTTCCTTCCTCGTGCACAGGTCGCGCATGAAGGCTGCCGCCTCGTCGACCGTCTCCAGTCGCACGATCGTCGCGAGGAGTTCGTCTGCTGCTGCCGTCTGCCAGTCGTCATCGGGGATCGCCATTGATGCTCTATCTTGTTGGTCGTGTCGGAAAGCGGCACTGTACTAGCGTTTTAGCGCGTTGCAACATTGGGACAGCGATACTGCGCCGTCCGAGCGCCCGGAGGTGTGCATGCTCCAGATCATCCCAGCCGTCGATGTGCTCGACGGCAAGGTGGTGCGTCTGATGCACGGCGACTACGACCGGGTCACCGTGTACGGCGAGGATCCGGTCTCCCAGGCTCTCGAATGGATGCGGCAGGGAGCCGAGTTGGTTCACGTCGTCGACCTCGAAGGGGCACGGTCCGGAGCGCCGGACGAATCCCTGTGGCGGCGTCTCGCCGACGCCGGTGTGGTGTTCCAGGTCGGAGGTGGCATCCGCACCTCCGAAGTCGCCGATCGAGCACTCGAGGCCGGGGCCCAGCGTGTCGTCCTCGGAACCGCCGCCGTCTGGGATCCCGAGATCCTCGGCAACATCCCCGATCCCACGCGGGTCGTGGCGGCCGTCGACGTGCGAGGGGGAAAGGCAACGGGCGCCGGCTGGCTCGACGAGGGGAAGAACCTCGCCGACGTGCTCGAGGGTCTCTCCGCGGCGGGGATCGGCCGCCTCCTGGTGACCGGTATCGAGCGTGACGGCACGATGGAGGGGCCTTCGACCGATGTGCTGCTCAGCACGCTCCGCCACGGCGGCTTCTCGGTCATCGCCAGTGGGGGAGTCGGCCAGCTTCAGGATCTCGACGTCATCCAACGGCTCGGATGTGAGGCCGTGATCGTCGGGCGCGCGTTGTACGAGAGGCGATTCGAGGTCTCCGACGCCATCCGATACCTGAAGAAGTGATCATCGATCGTGACGCTCTACGGGGCATCCTCGCAGCCCTGCCCTTCGAGGCCGGGCGGTGGGTCGTGGTCGGCTCCGCGCCGATGCTGATGGCCGGGCTGATCCAGTCGATTCGCGACATCGACATCGTGGTCGATCCGGCCACATGGCGGCAGGTGGTTTCCCTGAGCGAACAGGCGCCCCGAGGCGGGCTCTACGGAGATCACGTGGTGAAGTTGGACGTGGCCGGGGCTCCGGTCGAGGTCTTCGACGGCTGGCTCGGTATCGATGCCGACACGATGCTCGCTGAGGCCGTCGACGTGGAAGGTGTCCCGTGTTCGCCTCTCGGTCGAGTTCTCGACTCCAAGCGGCGACTGCTGCGCAACAAGGATCTTGCTCACATCGAACTCCTCGACGGTCTTCTGACGGACGGGCCGACAGCCGACGGCCAACGGCCGGCTTCCGACTAGATTTGGAGTCGGTCTTCAAGAAACAGTCGGCCGTCACAGCTCACCGCGAGGAGCGTCATGGACTTCACGTACCCCGAATCCGCCGAGCAACTTCGAACCGAGGTCCGGGCCTGGCTCGAAGAGAACCTCCCCGAGAACTGGGGCGGGACCGGAACACTCGAAGGTGACGGCTATCTCGAGTTCATGCTCGACTGGCGGGCGAAGCTCTCTGCCGGTGGCTGGCTCGGTCTCAAGTGGCCCACCGAATACGGAGGGCGCGGACTCGACGAGATCGAGGCGATCGCAGTCGTCGAGGAGTTCGCCAAGGCCGGAGCGCCGTCCGGTGGGCTCAACGACGCCTTCTCGATCGCCATGCTCGGCAACACGATCCTCCACATCGGGACCGAAGAACAGAAGCAGTACTTCCTTCCCCGAATCCTGTCGGGCGAGGACCTCTGGTGTCAGGGCTACTCGGAGCCAGACGCCGGATCGGACCTCGCGAACGTCAAGACCCGAGCGATCCTCGACGGTGACGAGTGGGTCATCAACGGCCAGAAGATCTGGACCTCGGCCGGACATCTCGCCAACTGGATATTCGTGGTCTGCCGAACCGACCCCGAGGCTCCGAAGCATCGCGGCATCACCTTCATCCTGGTCCCCATGGACCAGCCCGGCGTCGAGGTCCGGCCGATCAAGATGCTGTCCGGTGAGTCGGAGTTCAACGAGATCTTCTTCACCGATGCCAGGGCGCCGAAGGACTACGTGATCGGCGAGGTCAACGACGGCTGGCGCGTCTGTATGGCGCTGCTCGGCTTCGAGCGGGGAGAGGACGCCGCGATCCTGCCGATCCAGTTCAGAGCCGAGCTCGATCGCCTGGTCCAATACGCCAAGGAACTCGGACGCACCGACGATCCAGACATCCGAGAGCGGCTCGTGAAGGCCTACGAGAAGGTCGAGATCATGAGATACATGGGGTACACCCAGCTCACGAAGTTCGCCAAGGGGCACGCTCCAGGACCCGATGCCGCGGTCACGAAGATCTGGTGGTCGGAGTACCACCAGGAGGTCACCGAGCTGGCGATGGACGTCCTCGGTGTCGACGGCCTGGTGAACGTGGGTCGCAAGCCCGCATCTGCGTTCCGGACCGACGAGGCGGGAGCACCGAATTCGCCGGCCTCGTGGCAGACCGTGTTCCTCAATGCCCGGGCCGGGACCATCTACGCAGGCACGAACCAGATCCAGCGAAACATCATCGGCGAGATGATGCTCGGCCTCCCCAAGGAACCGCGCCCCGCCTGATCCCGTTCTTGTGACGGGAATGCATGGAATGTCGACGTTTCCGTCACAAGAACGTATTCAGAGTTCCGTGATCGGCTGGATACGTGGTGCCAGGTCGGGGAGGCGGCCCTCGGCGGTCATGATCCGGGTCCGCTTGTGGCCGAGCCACTTCCACAGAACCCTCGCCTCTGCGGCGACCCCCACCGTCGGTGGCACCGGAGAGTGTTCCCGCTGTTCGGCGACCGCCATCAGAGGGCGACCCTCCTTCTCGCTCCACGAGCGCACGTGCACTCCGCTCGTGATGGACACCCACTCGCCTGTGTCGTCGCACGCCTCGAGCGTTCCCGCCGACTGGAGTTCCTGCCATTCCCGACGCCGTTCCAGTGCCGCTGCCAGCGCCCGGTACCGGTCCCGCATACAGCCCGCCTCCTCGTACTTCAGGGCCAACATGTGAGCGCGCATCCGGTCGATCAGCGGTTCGAGCATCGAGCCTGGGTCGCCGTCGATCGCCCGCTCCAGCGGATACAGCTCGGCTCGATACTCGTCCTCGTCGATCGACCCGTCGCATGGACACATCGACACCCCGAGCTGGGCTGCTGCACACCTCCCGCCCCGTGCCCCCGGCTTGCCCGAGCACCGCCGTATCCGGGTCGCGTCCCAGATCGCGTGCATCACGAGTTCGGCGGTGCGACGGGACCTGAACGGGCCGAGGACGAATTCGCTGTCGGGGTGGAGTTTCCTCGTCAGCGACAGGCGCGGAAACGCCTCGCTGGTCAGCGTCACGAAGTGGTTGGCCTTCGGAGGCTTCGACGCCCGGTTGTAGCGAGGGATGTGCTCGTGGATCAGCCGCAGTTCGGTGATCGAGGCGTCCAGCTCTCCGGCCGTGACGATCGTGTCGACCGACTTCATCTCTCGCATCAGATTCGTGATCGACCTGCGCTCGTCGCCGTAGAAATACGAACTCACCCGGGTCCGGAGGTTCTTCGCCTTGCCGACGTAGATCACCGTGCCCTGACGGTCCTTGAACAGGTAGACGCCCGGCCGGCGGGGGAGATTGCGGGCGAGATCGATCTTGTCGTAATGGGGGTTGCCTCGAGCGGTGGGTAGTTCGAGCAGATCCTCGAGATGCGTGACGTGGAGTGTCCCTGCTCGCTCCAGAAGGCCGTGGAGCACGTGGACCGTCGCCCGGGCGTCGTCCAGCGCCCGGTGGGTCGGCGTCACCGGTGACCGGAAGTGGGCGGCCAGCGACCTGAGACCGAGACTGCGGACCTCCGAGCGCACCAGGCGTCGCGCCAGCGCCACCGTGTCGAGCGAGCGATTCGCCAGCTTCGGGTATCCGAGCCTGACGGCAGCGGCGTTGAGGAAGCCGAGATCGAAACTCTTGTTGTGCGCCACGATCACCGAATCCCCGGCGAACTCGAGGAACGACGGATACACCTCCTCGATCCTCGGGGCATCGATCACCATCGATTGGGTGATCCCCGTCAGCACCACGATGGAGGCGGGAATGGCGGCATCGGGATTGACCAGCGTCTGGAACTCCCCGATCACTTCTCCCGATCGGACCTTCACCGCTCCGAACTCGGTGATCGCATCCCCGTGCGGCGACCCGCCGGTGGTCTCGAGGTCGACGACGCAGAACGTGATGTCGTACAGCGGTGTTCCCAACTCCTCGAAGCTCGGCTGATACGCGAGCGTCATGATCGACGTGCTCCCTCGTTCGACGGCGGTCGGTCAGCGCATCAGCGATGCTAATCGAACAGGTGTTCGATGGGCGGGTTATCGGCTGTTGGCTGTGCCTCATGCGGCATGCGGCATGCGGTATGCGATGCGCGAGTGCAGATTGTGCGACCAGATCGGTGATCGTGCGTTGCGGTCGACTGGGCGCAGGGAGCGTCGTCTCAGCGCGGTGACTGTGGTTGCGGCGGCAGCACCGGCCGACCGGCGAACCGAGGTTGTGGCTGCAGCGTCGTTCCGACCACATCACCTGCAGACACGAACCTCGGCTGTTTCCTACCCGTGGCTCTTCTCGATCCCTCCCGAGTTGCTGTCCGAAAGTCGGCCGGCATGTCTTTGTCGGACGGCTTCGAAGAGGGTGATGCCGGCGGCCATGGCGGCGTTGAGCGAGTCGGCGGCGCCGGCCATCGGGATCCGGATCCGATGATCGGCCCGCTCCAGCCAGGTGTCGGACAGCCCGTATTGCTCGGTCCCGACGACGATGGCGACGGCGCCTGTGAGGTCGGCATCGGTGTGGAGCGTCTCGGTGGCGGGCGTCGTGGCGAACGTGGCGATTCGGTGTCGATGTAGCCACTCGATCGTCTCGTCCGTCGATGCGACGGCCAGTGGAACCACGAACAGCATTCCGGTCGAGGCCCGGACGACGTTGGGATTGAACGGATCGGTGGTCGGGTCGCAGACGATCACCGCATCGCACCCTGCGGCATCCGCGGTCCGCAGCATGGTGCCGAGGTTTCCGGGTTTTTCGATCGCCTCCACGACGAAGAGGAGCGGATCAGCGCCAGGCTGGAGGGCTTCGATCGACGTGGCGAATTGGCGGGCGACGGCGAGAAGGCCCTCCGGGCGGTCGCGGTAGGCCGCCTTGCGGAACGGCTCGACGGCGACCTCGATCACGGGGGTCCCGGTACCGGCGATCCGTTCGATGAGCTGAGCCTCGTTGGAGCCGAGAAACAGGCCGGGGGAGACGTACAGCCGTTCGAAGACGAGACCGCCTTCCGCAGCTCGCAGGATCGATCGATAGCCCTCGACGACAAAGGTCCCCGTGCGGTCCCGATGCCGTCGATCACGAAGTCGGACCAGATCCTTGATCTGGGGATTGGACGCGGAGGTGATCGGATCGGACATCAGTCCGGGTCAGGATGCAGACCCTCGTAGACATCGGCAAGTCGGCGGCGGGCGCGGAGCGCAGCCACCCTGACCGCACCGGTCGCCATCTTCATCCTCCCGGCGATCTCGTCATGGGTGAGGCCTTCGACCTCGCGGAGCCAGAGGACCTGGCGATCACGCACCGTCAGCTGCTTCATGGCCTCCCGGATGATCGAGTGTTCCTCGGTCTCGATCAGCAGATCGGACGGATCCGGCACCGGCCCGTACTCGAGCTCCCGTTCGGTCCGCCCCTTCTTCCGCAGCTGGCTGCGGAACCGGTTTCTCGCGACCGACCAGAACCACGCCTCAAACGCCGCAGCCTCACGCAGCTTGGGGAGATTGCGCACCATGCCCTCGAGCGCCTCGGACGCCAATTCGTCGGCGTCGGCGTGCCGCAACCCTGAACCTCGATAGAACGCGACCAGCTTCGGGAAGCCCTGTTCGAGGATCTCGCCCAGCACGATCCGGTCACCGTCACGGGCGGCCGTCACCCGCTCGGTGCTGGGCGGCCAGGCGCGGAACAATCCCGAACTGTCGATTCGGGACTGTCGCTTTGACTCGGGCATCCGGGTCGAGATTAGGGCTGGCCTCCGCTCTGCCCTGGTTCAATCGGCTTGCCCTTGCCGGTGGTTGCTGGTGGTCCTGCTCCGTCAGGTGGTCCCGCGCCGTCAGGCGGGCCAGGATTATCGGGGCCGCCCGGGTCTCCCTTGGCCTGGTCGGGGAGGACGAGGCTGTCCACGATGCTGCGCGCGATCCGGGACACGTCGGCGCCGGTCGTGTCGACGCCTCTGGCGACCGCGAGGATCTCGGCGACCTTGTCCTTCACGGCATCGCTGTTTCCGAGGCCGCCGGTGAATTCTTCGACGGCGGCTTCGGGCTCGTCCGACTGGAGCAAACTGGTCAGTGTCTCCTGCACGAGTGCAAGCGCTTCGGCCGACTTGCCCTGTGCCTGGAGCGCCATCACTTCGGTCGCCCGTTCGCCGGCGTGGGTGGAGTCGCTGCCGAAGAGTGCGCCCACCCGCTCGTAGGCCCGATCGACGCCGTAGAGGGCGTCACCTGGCACGGCGGGATCGGCGACCGCTGCGAGCGCCACGTTGGACACACCCATCAGAAGGGTGGCGGCGATGGCGACGACGGTCCGGCGGGGAGCCCGCCTCGGCCCGGGCGCATGCAGCGCCGTCCGGGCGGCATGCCGCGACCGCTCGCCGGAAACCTGGGCTTCCAGAGCAGCTGCGTAGCGCCTGAGGTCTGAGATCGGATCGTGTGCCATCGTCAACAGTCAAGTAGAAGTTTCGCTCTCAGTGTTACATCGACCACATCGAGCGGTATCTGAACCCCCCGCGCCGCATTTCGGCTGCGTATCGATAGGTTGTTGTCATGAGCCGCCCCGTCGCCGTCTTCACATCGAGGACCGAGGCCGAACTCGCCCGTGCACGACTCGACCTCGAGGGTATACCCGCTCACATCCTGGCAGACGATGCGGGTGGATGGGAGCCCCAGTTCGGGTTGAGTCTGGGCGTTCGCCTCATCGTGGCCGACCATGATCTCGCCAGAGCCGCCGAGGTGCTCGACCTTCCCGAGCACGTCCCCGATCCGATCCGGCCGCCGAGCCGGGAATTCGACCGCCTGTACCGCTATGCCGCCTGGGCGATGATCGCATTCGTGCTCTTCGGACTCATCCAGGCGTTCAGACTCGTGTTCTGAGTCGGCTCGTCCGGCCCCGGGTCAGTCCCAAGATTCGAGCCTGATCACGTCATCGGTGGCCCGCCGACCGCGTGACAGTGAACCCGACCGCCGATCGGGGGCCGGGTGTCCGATCGTGACGACTCCGATCGGCGTGATCTCGGGCGGGATTCCGAGCTCGGCCGAGAGGTCTTCGACCGAGTGAACCCCGAGGAAGCCGGCGCCGAGGCCCTCGTCGACCGCGGCGTAGAGGATCGCCATCATCGCCGCGCCCGCATCGACCCACCAGAAGGGGACGGGCCACTCGATCTCGTTGCCGGCGGCATCGGTCTTGTCTGGTTCCGAATAGCGTCGGTGGTACGCCGCTTCGGAGGCGCACACCACGATCAGTGCTCCGGCACGGCTGATCCAGGGGTCGAAGCCCCGGTCGACGTACAGCCGCTCTCCCGCGAGCTCGGCGATCCGCTGCCGGCCCTCGGCCGAGGTGACCACGACGAAGCTCTGGCCTTGCGTGTGGCCGGCGCTCGGCGCTCGTCGCGCCGCATCGAGGATCCGGTCGAGGCTCTCGGAATCGACCGCTTCACCGGTGTAGTTCCGGACCATGCGTCTTCGTCGGACGACGTCACGAAACTCCATCGTCGCCCTCCAACGGCTGGCGATACCTGTGACCGACCGCCCGGGCGAAACCGACGCCGATGGAGATCAGCGTCAAGAGGGCGACGAACAGCAGCGTGCCGGTCCCGATGATCAGGGCGGCCGTCAACACGACGGCAAATCCCATCGCGGCGAGCAGGAACAACATCACGCTGGGCTGGCGGGGGCCGTCCATGAGCCGGGTCGGCTCGACAGTCGAGAACCAGATGAGCATCACGACCGCCGCGGCCAGGGTGGCCAACTCGACGAATCCCTCGGTGCCGAAGAAGGTCAGCCACAGCAGAAACGCGATCATCGCGATCCCCGACGCCAGCTCGCGGACGAACTTCAGACGTTCCTGACGGGCATCGGGGTCGACGTTCACAGTTCCTTGACGGCCGTCACGACCTCGGAGAGTCCCTTCTTCGCATCGGCGAAGAGCATGAGTGTGTTGTCTTCGTAGAACAGCGGGTTGTCGATGCCCGCGTAGCCGGGGGAGAGCGACCGTTTCACGACGACGACCAGGTGAGAACGGTCGACATCGAGAATCGGCATCCCGTAGATGGGGCTGGTCGAGTCGGTGCGAGCCAGAGGATTGACGACATCGTTCGCTCCGACCACCAGGCTCACGTCGGTCGACGGGAAGTCCGGGTTGATGTCCTCGAGATCGATCAACAGGTCGTAGGGGACGTCTGCCTCGGCGAGGAGGACGTTCATGTGGCCGGGCATGCGGCCTGCGACGGGATGGATGGCGTAGCGGACCTCGACGCCCCGATTCTCCAGCAGCGTCGCCAGCTCGCGGATGGTGTGCTGGGCCTGGGCGACGGCCAGTCCGTATCCGGGAACGATCACGACTCGCTTGGCGTATGCGAGTGTCACTGCGACGTCCTCGGGTGAGCCCTGTCGGGCCACCTTGTCGCCGGCGTCGGCGCCGATGGCGGCATCACCGGTTGCGCCGAAGGCGCTGAACAGGACTGCGCCGAGCGTCCGGTTCATGGCCTTCACCATGATGTTGGTGAGAATCAGACCCGATGCTCCGACGAGCGCACCCGAGATGATCAGGGCGTTCGACTCGATCACGAAGCCGGCAGCGGCCGCAGCAACGCCGGAGGCCGAGTTGAGGAACGAGATCACGACCGGCATGTCGGCGCCACCGATCGGGAGTGTCCTCGTCACGCCGAGCACGGCTGCGATCGCCGCCAGGATCCACCCGGTGGCGGAGTTGTCGGTTGCGACGATTGCAGCGGCCGCACCGAGACCTGCAACGGCCAGGAGCGGGTCGAGGATCCGCTGACCGGGCGTCGTGATCGCCCGTCCGTCGATGATGCCCTGGAGCTTTCCGAAGGCGATGAAGCTCCCCGACAGGGTCAGCGAGCCGATGAAGATCGAGATGGCGATGGTCACGAGCGTCCTCGTGGCGAGCCCCGTTCCGTTCGTCATCTCTGCGAGCGCCACCAGGGCCGAGGAGCCTCCGCCGAAACCATTGAACGCCGCCACGAGCTGCGGCATCGCCGTCATCTCGACGGAACGCGCCAGATAGGCGCCGATCCCGGCTCCGACGACGATGCCGGCGGCGATCGCGCCGTACCCGATGATCTGACGATCGACCAGCGTGACCACCACGGCCAGCAGCATGCCTGCGGACGCGAACTGGTTGCCGCTGCGGGCGGTGGCAGGTGATGCGAGCCGTTTGATACCCAGGATGAACGCAACGGCAGCGACGAGATACAGGAAGCCGGCCAGTGTGGGATTCATCGATCGTCTCGCTTGAACATCTCGAGCATCCGGTCGGTGACGAGGAAGCCGCCGACGACATTGATGGTCGCGAACACGACGGCGATGAAGCCGAGGACCGTTGCGACGGTTCCGCTCGACGTGCCTGCGGCCAGGATGGCGCCGA
>Ga0224512_10001608_pt1 | contig 21494 bp, 20 predicted proteins | sample SF_May12_sed_USG_4_FD_169103 | JGI IMG/M metagenome (GOLD analysis project Ga0224512, IMG submission 169103) | Sediment microbial communities from San Francisco Bay, California, United States - SF_May12_sed_USGS_13 | ecosystem: Environmental > Aquatic > Marine > Sediment | place: USA... | reverse complement strand
TCGCGGCGTGACCCGGTATTGTCTACCATTTAGATGAGAGGCGGAATCCGGGGCCTTTTGACCCACTTTGGGGTCCTAATTCGCCTCGACACGCTTAAGGCCGGCGCCGGGCAGCTGCAAAGCCGGCACTGCGACAAACTACGCGGCCCCCAGAACTGCGGCACCGGATCGGAAGACCGAGTCTCGGCGCGGCATAATTGATACCGGGAACAATACCAAAGACAACAGCATGCTGCGTATGCCGTCTGACGCCAACCCTGTTTACCTGAATCGTTCGGGCGTCATTCCGTTGCGAAGGAAGTCGGTGACGCGGCATGGCAAAGACTAAAAGACAGCAGGCGCTCAACGCGACGCGGGAAGTGCACGAAAAGCTCGATCGCCTGCGCAAGGAGAACGATGCGCTGGAAGAGGAAGCCGCCGCCCTGCACAGCTTCATCCGCGCCCTTACGGAGCTCGTCGATGCGCTTGGGTCTCCCAAAGGCGACTCGGAAATCCTCACGCTTTTCGAGACCGTGCTCGATAATGCCATGCGGGCCATCGGCGCGAGCGCCGGCTCGCTGTTGATACCGGACGACCGAACTGGCGAGTTGATTTTTGCCATAGTCCGCGGGACGACGCCTAGAGAGCACCTGGTCGGCAGGAGGATTCCAGCTGGAAAGGGAGTGGCAAATTGGGTTCTCACTCACCGTCAGTCGGCCATCGTCAATAACCCCGAGGCCGACGAGCGTTTTTACAGGGATCTGGACGACCAGCTACAGCATAAGACCCACTCCATTCTGGCAGCGCCGCTCATAGGCGGGGGCCGCGTCATCGGCGTGGTCGAGATCATTAACAAGAAAGACGGTAAGCTATTCAGTACCGGCAATCAGACTTTGCTTTCGGTCATGTGCCGATTCGCCGGCGAGCTCCTGATCAGCATTGTCAGGGGTGTCGACCTGACGCAATCGTTTAAGATCCCTTAACCCCAAAATCAGTGCAATTCGATGAGCGATAAACGGTTGGATACGCGGGAAGAAGTGTTGAAACTCGAGCAGGACAACGACCGCCTGCGCCATGAGATCTTGGCGCTGCGACAATTTATCGACTCGATGCAGAACCTCGTCGACGCGCTGGAGCATCCCAAGCAAGAGTTCGAGATTATGGAGCTGCTCTCCGAAGTGCTCAAGAACGCGCTCGAAACCATCAACGCCAAGGATGGATCCCTGCTGGTTCTGGACGAAGATACCCGCGAGCTCGTTTTCGTCGTGACCCACGGCGACCTGCCCATCGATAAGCTCGTCTGGCGGCGCCTGCCGCCGGGCGCGGGTATCGGGGGATGGGTGGCGAAAAACCAGAAATCGGTAGTCGTCAACGACGTGCAGTCGGACGAGCGTTTCTACCCGGCAATCGATGAGGAGTTCGGCTTCAAGACCAGGTCAATGCTCGCCGTCCCCGTCGTCGGTGGCGGTCAGGTGCTCGGTGTTATCGAGGTGCTGAACAAGCACGACGGCAAGCTGTTCAACCATGACGACCAGACGCTGCTGACGCTAATGTGCCGATTCTCGGGTGAGCTGCTCAGCTCGGTAATTCAGCAGAACGAGTCGAATCTGAAGCAGGCGACGGCGCCGAGGGAGTGATGAGAAGTATGTGGTATGTGGTATGTAGGGGATGGGATAGACCCCGGCGTTCTTCCCCTACATACTACATACTACATACCAACTACTACCTCCCACATACGTTAAAGCTCCGACACCGGCTGCCTACCGTCGAAACCGGATTCCAGCTCGTGCCAGAAATTCACCGACTTCTCTCCAAGCTTCCAACACAAGAAGACTTCGCGCCCATCTTTCTGTGCATACCAGTCCACCAGTCCGGAGCCGATGTCCTTGACGATGCAGCCCTCCCGGTGAAGGGCTTCTAGATCGGTTCTCAGCGCGTTCATCAGCGTGCGCAGTTCCGCCAGGTCCTGGGTCACTTCCGGATCGGCGTTTTCCGGGGCGATCTCGAAGTCTTCCTCCTCGGGCGCAAATCCCACGTTCTCCAGGCGATCGTAGGCGGCGCGGATCTGGGCGTGCAGCTGAAGCATGCGGCCAAATCGGGACTCGAGCTCCGGAATCATTTTGTTTGCTTCGGAAACGGTAAAGTAACGGTGGGTCATTCTTCGCCTTCACGGTACTTGCCGTACTCCATAAGGCGATCGTACCTGCGCGCCACCAGGGCTTCGGGATCCAAACGGTAGAGTCGTTTGAGCTCTGACAACAGCAGCCGCTTGATGCGCCGGGCCGTTTCGTCCACGTTCCGGTGAGCGCCTCCAAGGGGTTCCTCGATGACTTCGTCGATGAGCTCCAGCTGTTTCAGGCGCGAAGAGGTAATACCCATGGCCTCGGCGGCATCCGCGGCTTTTTCCGCACTTTTCCACAGGATGGACGCGCAACCTTCCGGCGAGATCACCGAATAGGTGCTGAACTCGAGCATCAGCAGGGTGTCTCCTACGCCGATAGCTAACGCACCGCCAGATCCGCCCTCGCCGATGACCGTGCAGACGATGGGGGTCTTAAAGCGCGCCATCTCGAACAGGTTACGGGCAATGGCCTCGCTCTGCCCGCGCTCCTCGGCGCCGATCCCCGGATAAGCGCCGGGCGTGTCGATAAAGGTCAATATCGGCAGGCGAAACTTTTCCGCCATGCGCATGATTCGAAGCGCCTTACGGTAACCTTCCGGTCGCGGCATGCCGAAGCTGCGGTCCAGTTTCTCTTTGGTGTTGCGACCCTTCTGGTGCCCGATCACCACCACCGGGCGGCCGTCGAGCCGCGCGACACCGGCGACGATTGCGGCGTCATCGGCAAACGTGCGGTCGCCGTGGAGCTCCTGGAAATCCGTAAACAGCCGATCGACGTAATCGAGGGTGTACGGGCGCTGCGGATGTCGCGCCAGCTGTGAAACCTGCCACGCATCCAGCTTGGAAAAGACGGAGCGCGTGAGCTCGTCGCTTTTCTCCTGCAGGTCTTCGATTTCGTCGCCGATGTTGAGTTCCGAATTGGAGCCGACGCGACGCAACTCCTCGATCTTGGCTTCGAGCTCCGCTATGGGTTGTTCGAATTCGAGAAAATTGAGATTCATCCGTAAACCCTTTTTTTGTTTGCCGCGAGGGCGAAGCACGCCGAAACCGGTGGGAATGCTACCACGGATGCCCGCAACAGGAACCCATTTCCACCCCGCCGATAAGTGTAGAACACTTACAAACTAACGGAGATTCAGAGGGTTATTAGCGGGTGTTTGTAGTTTTTGTAATTACGGTTAAAGGCGCCACAAAGGATGGGGGACGGGGGATCGTATGTCGTATTTCGTATTTCGTATTTCGTATTTCGTATTTCGGAATAGACGTAACTCATTTCTACCTCGTAGATGGTAGTTGGTAGATGGAATACGGGGAAGTCGGCGTGCTTTCTGCCCGCCCCGATCTACCATCTTCCCATATACGATATACGATATACGATATACGACATACGACATACGACATACGGATTAATACTCCAGCTCCACCTGATCCTTTCCCGCCAGCTGTTTGAGTCGGCTCAAGAGTTCCTCCGTGGGTGAAACGCGCCAGTCGTCTCCCAGCGGTACCCGCACCTTGGCGTCTCCGCGGCAGTACTCGACACACACCGGGGTCTTGCCTTCGCGAAACGGCGAAAGTATCTCCGCCAGCGCCTGTACCGTTCCGTTTTGCGATTGTTCCCGATCGAGATGCACCAGCACATGCCGGGCCCGCGACTCGCGTGCGCCATCCAGATCGAGGATGTCGCTGACTTTCAGTGACGACTCGCCGGTGTAGTCGTCACGATTGAGGGTGCCTTCCAGCACCAGCACCTTGTCGGTCACGAGGACGTCGCGGTGCTTTTGATAAAGATCCGCGTACACCACGGCTTCGATACGTCCGGTGTTGTCGTCCAGAGTAAGCACCGCCATGCGTCCGTTGCGGGTGTTGATGGTGCGCATGCGCATCAGCAGCCCGGCGACCAGACAGCTTTCCCCGCCCTCGGTCTTGAGCTCGGCGATGCGCCGGCCGGTAAGCCGGTTGAGCTCCGCCTCGAAACGGCGCACCGGGTGACCACTCAGGTAAAGGCCAAGCGTGTCCTTTTCTCCGGCGAGCCGCTCTTCTTCCGGCCATTCAGGCACGTCTGCAAAGCTGCGCTCGCCGTTGCTGGCGCTGACGGCGCCGCCAAACATGTCGTTTTGCCCGGCCGACACATCCCGGGCGTGCTGCTCGGCGAGCTTGAGCGCGCGGGTCAGCGTCGCCATCATCGCCGCGCGGGAAGGACCCTGCTGATCCAGCGCGCCGCATCGGATGAGCGCTTCGATGACGCGGCGGTTGACCTTTTTTCCGTCTACTCGGCGGCAGAAGTCGAACAGATCCTCGAAGCGGCCGTTCTTTTCCCGCTCGTTGACGATGGCGGCAATAGCGGACGCACCCACGCCCTTTATTGCACCCAGCCCGTAACGAATGGTGCGCTCGTCCGCGACGGTGAAAGAATGCTCGCAGGCATTGACGTTGGGCGACTCGATGGCCAGCCCCATGTCGCTGCAGTCGTCCATGAACACCACCACCTTGTCCGTGTTGTCCATGTCCGATGAAAGCACCGCCGCCATGAAGTTTGCGGGGTAATGAGTTTTGAGCCAGGCGGTCTGGTAAGCGATCAGCGCGTATGCGGCGGAGTGCGATTTGTTGAATCCGTAGCCGGCGAACTTTTCCATTAAATCGAAGATTTCGCTGGCCCTGCGCTCGTCGACGCCGCGCCGCTTTGCGCCCTTGAGGAAAAACTTGCGCTGCTTGGCCATTTCCTCGGGCTTCTTTTTGCCCATGGCGCGGCGGAGCAGATCTGCGTAGCCCAACGAATAGCCCGCGAGCACCTGGGCGATCTGCATCACCTGCTCCTGGTAGAGGATCACGCCATAGGTGGATTTCAGTACGTTCTTGAGCTCCGGGTGCAGGTATTCCACCACCTGACGGCCATGCTTTCTGGCGATGAAGTCTTCGGCGAGCTCCGACGGCCCAGGGCGAATCAATGCGTTCAGCGCGGTCAAATCCTCGAAGTTCTCCGGCTGCAGCCGCCGGATCAGATCCTTCATGGCGTGAGATTCGAGCTGAAACACCGCGGTGGTCCGGGCGTTGCGAATAAGCTCGTAGGTTGGCGGATCGTCGATGGGAATATTGACGATGTCCAAAGGACTCTCGCCTCCTTTCTCCCGCGCGGCGTTGATGCTGCGCACCGCGCGGTCGATGATGGTGAGGGTTCGAAGACCTAAGAAATCGAACTTCACCAGACCCACGGCTTCCACGTCGTCCTTGTCGAACTGGGTCACCACTCCGGTAGCGCCCTGTTCCCGGTAAAGCGGAGCAAAATCGGTCAGCGCCGTGGGTGCGATGACAACGCCGCCGGCGTGCTTGCCCGCGTTGCGGGCGAGGCCCTCGAGCTTGCGCCCCAGATCGATGAGCGCGCGCACTTCCTCTTCCTGCTGGTAGCGGTCGCGCAGCCGTTCTTCGCTTTCCAGCGCCTTTTCCAGGGTCATGCCGAGCTCGAAGGGAATCAGCTTGGCCAGCTGATCGACAAAGCCGTACGGATGTCCGAGCACCCGGCCCACGTCGCGCACCACCGCCTTCGCCGCCATGGTGCCGAAAGTGATGATCTGCGCTACCCGCGCCCCGCCCTTTTTGCCGGCGCCGTATTTTTGCGCCACGTAATCGATGACACGGTCTCGTCCTTCCATGCAAAAATCGATGTCGAAATCCGGCATGGAGACGCGTTCGGGATTCAAGAAACGCTCGAACAGCAGATCGTGCTCGATGGGGTCCAGATCGGTGATGCCCAGCGCGTAGGCCACCAGAGAACCAGCGCCGGAGCCGCGTCCCGGGCCGACTGGAACGCCGTTTTGACGCGCCCATTGAATGAAATCGGCGACGATGAGGAAGTAGCCGGCGAAACCCATGCCGTTGATCACCTCGAGCTCGGTTTTGAGCCGCTCGGCGTAAACTTCATCGGGCTCGCTGCGTTTCTCTGCCTGCTGCATCTCAAAGCGGCGCCTCAAGCCATTCTGCGACTCGGATTCGAGCCACGCTTCGAGTGACGTGCCCTTTGGCAACGGAAAGTCGGGCAGGAAACTCTGATCGAAAACCAGCTCCAGATTGCAGCGCCTCGCGATCTCGACGCTGTTTTCCAGCGCCTCCGGGACGTCAGCAAACAAAGCCGACATTTCCTCCGGACTGCGCAGGTACTGTTGCACCGAATGAAGCCGAGGGCGCCTGGGATCAGCTAGCGTGCGTCCATGGTGGATGCAGACCCTGGCCTCGTGGGCCTCGAAGTCTTCCTTGGTGAGGAAGCGCACGTCGTTGCTGGCCACCACCGGAACGCCGGCCCGTTCGGCGAGCGCTAAGGCTGCATTGAAGTGGGCCTCCTCGTTCTCGCGCCCGGTGCGGGTGAGCTCCAGATAAAAGCGCTCGCCGAAGCGGTCGAGCCAGACGTCGAGCCGCCGCCCAGCCTCTTCCGGGCGCGCCGAAAGCAGCGCCTGACCGATCTCGCCCGAACAACCGCCGGACAGCGCAATCAGGCCGTCGTTGTCGCTGTCCAGCCATTCGGGAAGCAGCATCGGCACACCGCGCACGCGCCCGTCGACGTAAGAGCGCGTAACCAGCCGGGAAAGGTTGCGGTAACCGTCCAGATTTTGGCAAAGGAGGACGACGCGCGCCGGCTGGTTGGGATCGACCGGGTTATGCAGCGCCATGTCGACGCCGATGATGGGTTTGACGCCTGCAGCGACGGCGGCGCGGTAAAACTTGATTGCGGAAAAAAGGTTTCCCTGCTCGGTCACCGCCACCGCCGGCATGCCGGCCGCGGACACCGCCTCCACCAGCGGTTTGATGCGCAAAATGCCGTCGACGAGAGAGTACTCGGTGTGCAGGTGAAGATGTACGAATCCGTCCGTCATGGCAGTCCGCTATGGTAACGAATGCCGCGCAGTTAAAGGACGTGTTCCGGAGACGCCCGTCCGGCGCGGGCTTCCAGGGCATCGCGCACCGGAGCGAAGGTGCGCCGATGCACCGGGCACGGACCATAGCTCTTAAGCGCCTCCCGGTGGGCCTTAGTGGGGTAGCCTTTGTGACGGGCAAAGCCGTATTCCGGATAGCGCCGATCCAGCTCCACCATCATCGCGTCTCGAGCCACCTTGGCGAGAATGGATGCGGCGCTCACCGCCGGCACCAGGCGATCTCCGCCGATGATCGCACGCGCCTCGCAGCTCACCTGTGGCAAGTGATTGCCATCCACCAGTACCCGATGGGGCGCCACCGCGAGCGACGCAACCGCCCGGGACATGGCCAGAAGACTTGCCTTAAGAATGTTCAGCGCGTCAATTTCGGCCACGTCCGCCTCGCCCAGCGCGTAGGCCAGCGACTGCTCGCGAATAAGCCGGGCCAGGCTTTCTCTGCGGGAAGGCGTCAGCTGTTTCGAGTCCCGAATGCCTTCGATCTCGACCTCGTCCCGGAGAATCACGGCGGCCGCCACCACCGGCCCCGCCAGGGGTCCGCGGCCGGCTTCGTCGACGCCCGCCACCAGCAGCCGTAGCCCGCTCATTTCGTACCGCCAGCGGCCACTTCGAGCACCGCTTTGGCGGCCTTTGCGCTGGCGTCATTCTTTAGGCTCGAATGAATCTCGTCAAAGCGCCGCTGGAGGGCCTTGACCTTCTCGGGAGACTGGAGAAATTGAAGCAGCGCCGGACCCAGCCGTTCCGCCACGGCCTCGCCCTGGAGCAGCTCCGGCACCAGCTCGGTCCCGGCCAGCAGATTGGGCAGGCCGACGTGGTCCACGTGCAGCATGCGCCGGCCGATGAACCAGGTGAGCGGAAGCGTACGGTAGGTAATCACCATGGGCCGCTTGAGCAACAAAGCCTCCAGCGTCGCCGTGCCCGAGGCCGCCAGCACCGCGTCCGCCGCAGCCATGGCGTCCCGCGCCCGCCCGTCAACCAGGTGCAGCTCGAGATGAGCTGCGTAACGGCTGATCGCCGCCTCGAACAGTGCACGGGTGGCGGCATCCGCCAGCGGCGTCACGAAACGAAGTCCCGGCCGGCGCTGCTCCAGCCAAACTGCCGTTTGCACCAGTGGTTCGGCGAGAAATCGCACCTCGCTCACCCGGCTGCCCGGAAGCAACGCCACGCACTCACCCTCTTCGGGCAGCCCGAGAGCGCGACGCGCCGCAATTCGATCGGTCTGCATGGGGATGTCATCCGCCATGGGGTGACCCACGAAGCTCACCGGGATGCTAAGCCGTTGGTAAAAATCTCTTTCGAAAGGAAACAGTACCAGCATGCGGTCCACGGCACGGGCGATCTTTTTCAGCCGGTAGCGCCGCCAGGCCCAGACCGAAGGACTGACGTAATGCACCGTGGGAATGCCCGCCTGTTTCAGCATGAGCTCCAAAGAAAGATTGAAGTCCGGCGCGTCAATGCCGACCAGCACGTCGGGGGGATCGGCAATAAGGCGCCTGGCCAGGCGCCGGCGCATGGGGATCACCTCGACGAATCGGCCGAAGGCTTCGAACAATCCCATCACCGAGAGCCGCTCCATGGGATAGAAGCTCTCGCATCCGGCCGCCTGCATTCTCGGACCCGCGATGCCCTGAAATACTGCGTCGGGACGACGCGCTTTGATGGCGTGGATGAGGCCGGCCCCGAGCTGATCCCCCGAGGCCTCTCCTGCGGTGATGACGACGCGCACGGTTCCCCCCGATCGAGTGCCCTAATCCCGCTTCCGGTGCGGGATCCGAGGCGCTATCAAATGGCGAAATAACTCTGCGTAATTTCTTATCGCTTTGCGTACGGAGGTGTCCCCTCCCCCCCGCGTGAAGGAGTCCATCCTTGCAACGATTTGAACCGGCGGCACAAAACTCCCCAACTCCGAGCGTTCGGAGACGTTCCCTCCCCCTCGCTTCGAGGGGGAGGGACAGGGAGGGGATGTGGACAAGGAGCGCTCAAGCAAAATCGGGACCTTTAAACGCCAAGACTTTAATCTACCGAGTCGCGAAGCGACAGGGAGGAGGGTGGAGAAAGGAGCGTTTCCCTAGGCCCGGGAACTCGACCCGCCCAGGCGCTTCTATTTGGGAGTCGAGTTTTGCAATAACCGCGTCGCAGGAAGCTGGGCACATCTCTTAACGTACGACTCCTCTAGTTGACCCGGCGACGAAATCACGCAGCGCGGCGACTTCCGCGTACTTTCGCGCCGGAGCGTCAAGCGACGCGAGCGCCTGGTCCACGGTCAGTCCCTGCTTGTAGATGATCTTGTAAGCGCGTCTCAGCTCGCGCAACACATCGGTGTCGAAACCGCGGCGTTTGAGTCCCTCGGTATTGAGCCCGTGCGGTTTGGCCGAGTTGCCGGAAATGGTTACGAACGGGGGGACGTCTTTGAAAACCACCGTGCCCATGGCCGAGAAACTGTAGGCACCGATGGCGCAGAACTGGTGCACCAAGGTGAAAGCGCCGAAGGTGACGAAATTGCCGACGCTGACGTGACCGGCAAGAGTGGTGCCGTTGGCCATGGTAGCCGCGTTGCCGATCTGGCAGTCGTGGGCGACGTGCACGTAAGCCATGATCCAGTTGTCGTTTCCGATGCGCGTCACGCCACCGCCGCCCTCTGTACCGCGATTCAGCGTGCAGAATTCACGAATCACGTTGCCATCGCCAATTTCCAGGCGCGACTTTTCTCCGGAAAATTTTTTGTCCTGGGGAATGTCGCCGATGGAATTGAACTGGTAGATGCGGTTCTTTTTGCCGATACGGGTGGGTCCCTGGATCACCACGTGGGGGCCTATCCAGGTATCCTCCCCAATCTCCACTCCGGGTCCAATGATGGAGCAGGCGCCCACCGAGACGCCGTCCGCCAGGCGCGCGCCCGGGTCGACCTCCGCGCTCGCGTGGATCAAGTGTCGATTTCTCTCAGTGCGCCCATGAGCTCGGCGCTGGCAGCAACGACACCGTCCACGGCCGCATCCGACTCCACCTTCCATACGCCGCGGGTGGTGCGGATGAGCCGCACCTCGATCTGCATCTGGTCTCCGGGCTCGACCGGGCGCCGGAAACGGGCCTTGTTCACGCCGACGAAGTAATAGATGGAGCGCTCGTTGGGCAGCCTGCCCAAGGATTTGAGCGCGAAGATCCCGGTCGCCTGTGCCATGGCCTCGAGGATCAGCACCGCGGGCATCACCGGCCGATTGGGAAAGTGACCCTGAAAGAAGTTTTCGTTGTAGGTGACGTTCTTGATTGCAGTGAGCGACTTTCCCGATTCAAAGCTGATGACCCGGTCGATGAGCAGCATGGGATAACGGTGCGGCAAATACTTGAGCACGTCGTCGATGTTCATGACCACGTCGCTTTCTTTGCTGGGTGCTTCGACGCGACCGCCGCCCGCGACCTTTGGTGTTGATTCAGTCATCGTTCAATTCCTTGAGACGGTTCTCCACCGCCTTGAGGCGCCGAGCCATGTCGTCAAGCTGACGCATTCGACTCACATTCTTTCGCCAGGACTTGTTTTCCTCAATGATGGGCACTCCGGAAGAATAGAGGCCTGCCGCCTTGATGGAGTTTGGAACCGCGGAGGTGGCGGTAAGATGCACATCGTCGGCGATCTCAAGATGTCCGCCGATGGAGGCGGCGCCACCGATGGTACAGCGTTTCCCGATGCGCGCGCTTCCGCCGATGGCGGCGCATCCGGCCACCGCCGTATGCGCGCCGATGTGGACGTTGTGCCCCACCTGGACCAGGTTATCCAGTTTGACGCCGTCCTCGATCACCGTGTTCTCCAGGGCGCCGCGATCGACAGTGGTATTGGCGCCGATTTCCACGTCATCCCCTATGACGACGCTGCCGATCTGGGGCACCTTCACCCACACCCCGTTGTCGTTGGCGATGCCGAATCCGTCTGCGCCGATGACCACGCCCGGATGCAGAATCGCGCGCTTGCCGACGCGCACATTTTTGCACAGCGTCACGTTGGCAACGAGCCGCGCGTCTTCGCCGAGGGTCGCGTTTTCCTCGATGACGCAGCCGGGCCCGACGTAAGCACGGGCGCCGATGTCAGCGCCGCTAGCGATGCTGCACTGGGGTCCAATGTGCGCATCCGGCTGAACCTTGGCGTCTTTTGCCACCCAGGCCGATTCGTGGATCCCGCCCTCGAAGGGGCGCTCGGGATTCAATAACGCCGCGGTTTGCGCGTAGGTCAGGTAAGGATTGGCACTGACCAGCGCATTGACGCCGCACCGCGGCAGGAACTCGATCGCCAGGATTACCGCGGATGCGCGGGTCGAGGGAAGAAACCCCTGGTAACGGCGATTTGCAAGAAAAGTGATGCAGCCAGGCTCAGCGTTTTGCAGGGTCGCGACCCGCTCGATGCGACAGCCTGCCTTCCCGTGCAGCTTCACACCGAGTCGTTCGGACAATTCGCCCAGTGTATAAGCCAATGGGCTCCTCTACCTGTGTTCGCCCTGGTGCAAACTTTGAACTAATTGGTTTTCCGGAATTCCGTGGTCAACTGTGCGATGATCCTGTCGGTGATGTCGATGCGCTCACCGGCATAAATAACGCCGTCAGTCACGATTAGATCATAACTTTCAGCCTTGGCAAGTGCTTGTATGACCTCGGTGACTTTTCGCTGAAGCTTGCTCAACTCCTGACTGCGGCGCAGGTTGAGATCTTCGCGAAACTCGTCCTGAAGTCGTCGGATCTCGCGCTTCAGCGATCGAATCTCGGACTCCTGCCGCTGACGCTCGGTTGCGGACATGACGGCGCCGTTTTTCACCAGCTTGTCTTCCATCGCCCGAATTTCCTTCTGCTGCTCGAGCAGCTCTCTGTCTCGCGGCGCAAATTCTTTCTCTATTCGTTCGCGCGCGGATTCCGCCTGCGGCGCTTTATCCAGAACCTTGGAGATGTTCACAAAGCCTACTTTGATTTGGGCAAGCGCGAGCGCCGGCAAAAGCTGAAGCAATACGCCCAAAAACACAGCAGCGCTCAGCTGCTTCCATGAATGCTTGGTCATTCGATAATCCATGTTTTAAAAGGCGGTTCCGAAGGTAAACTGGAAAGGCTGGAGTTCGTCTTGCGGCTCCTTTTTCAACACAGCCGCAATGCTAACAGTCATCGGGCCCAAGGGCGATAGCCAGACCAAGCTGACTCCGGTGGAGTAGCGTATTCTTTGCAGATCCAGGTCCTCCCCGGGACCATAGACATTGCCCGCATCCAGGAATGCCGTCAGGCGGAAGCTGCGTGTGTCCGTGAGGGCGAAGGGCAGCGGGATGATGAGCTCGATGTTCCCGACCAGCTTGACGTTACCGCCGAGAGGCTCGCCGTTGGAATCCCGGGGACCGAGGGTGTTGGCCTCGAAGCCCCGCACCGAGCGGATGCCACCGGCAAAATAGTTCTCGGTGAGCGGCAGCTCCATAGTGTCGCCATAGCCGTCGCCGTAGCCGACCTCCCCATCCAGAGCCAGGGAAAAATCCTTGTACAGAGGCAGAATTCGCTGGTGTTTCGCGAGCAGTTTGTAATAGGAGAGGAGATCCAGCCCGGGTACGGCCACCTCCGCGGACAGCCGGGTCAACTGCCCCCTGCTGGGGAGAAGTCGGTTGTCCCGTGTATCGTTGGTGTGGCTCACCAGCAGTGTCAGCGTATTGAACTCCCCGCCGACGCTTTGTTGAAAATCCAGAACCTGGGTAGACGCTTGAGGGCCGGCATTGAATATCGTGTTTTTGAAATCCACTCCGAAGACCACGGTGTTGAATTCGGAGATGGGCACGCCGAAATTGACGCCCCCTCCGAGCTCGTTCGTGTTGTAGTCGGCGAGATTGGCGTCGAAGGCGTCGATTTTTCGGTAATAGGCGTCGAAGCCCCGGCTGATACCGTCATCGGTCCAATAGGGATTGAACCAGGAGATGCCGTAGTTGCGGCTGACGGAGCTGTTGTTGAATGTGAAGCTCGCCCGGTTGCCGCTGCCGGCAAAATTTTCCTGGGTAACACTTGCCTGGAGGACGACGCCTTGAGCCTGAGAAAACCCCGCGCCCAAGAGCAGATTGCCGGCCGGTTTTTCTTTCACCGTGAAGTTCACGTCCACCTGATCGGTGGTTCCCGGAACGGCGGGTGTTTCCACGTTGACTTCCTCAAAGTAGGCGAGCCGCTCCAGGCGCTGTTTGGAACGCTGGACGGCCGGAGTTGATATCCAGCCCCCTTCTGTCTGGCGCATCTCTCTGCGCAGCACCTCGTCTTGGGTCTTGGTGTTTCCCTTGAAGTTAATTCGGCGCACGTAAACCCGCTTACCGGGGTCAACGAAAAAAGTCATCGCAACCTCTTTCTTTTCCTCATTGATTTCCGGTACTGCATTGATATTGGCAAATGCATAGCCTTCAGCGCCGAGCCGTTCCGACAGTTCTTTGCTGGTTTCCGTAACCAGGGCGCGCGAAAACACATCGCCCTGACGAATCTTAACCAGGTCAAACAGTTCCTCTGGAGCAACGATCAAATCACCCGCCAGCTTGACTTCGCTTACGGTGAACTCTCCGCCCTCGGTAATGTTTATGGTTATGTATACGTCCTCCTTATTCGGCGTTAGAGAAACCTGGGTCGAGTCGACGTTGAAGCTGATGAATCCGCGATCGAGGTAATAGCTGCGAAGAGTCTCGAGATCGGCGGAGAGTTTTTGCTTCGAGTACTGGTCGCTCTTGGTAATAAATGACCAGAACTTCGGCGTGGTAAGCTTGAAAAGATCCAGCAGATCATCGTCATCGAAGGCTTCGTTGCCGACGATGTTTATCTGCTGGATCTTGGCCACATTGCCCTCAGAAACGTCGAAGTTCACCGCGACGCGATTACGTTCAAGAGGCGTTACGGTGCTGGTGATCTTCACTCCGTACCTGCCCTGATCGAAGTAAGCCCGGCGAAGCTCCTGCTCCACGGAATCGAAGATGGATCGGTCGAAAACCCTACCGGTTGTGAAGCCGACGTCCTTGAGGGATTTTTCCAGGTCTTCGGTCTTGATGGTTGAGTTTCCGGAGAACTGAATGTTTGCGATTGAGGGGCGCTCCCTGAGAAAAATGATCAGCGTGTTGCCTTCACGCTCGATGGTGACATCTCGGAAGAAACCGGTTTTGAACAGCGCGCGTATTGCCTCGGCCGTGCGGCTGCTGTCAACGCGATCCCCGACAGCGATTGGAAGGTAGTTAAAGACGGTGCCAGCGGAAATCCGCTGCAGACCCTCGAGACGAATGTCTTCCACGACGAAAGGTTCCTGCGCCACGACCTTTGCGGCCGCGGTGAGCAGAGTTAACAAGGCAAGAAAAAAAAAAGCCCGCACGCCACTTATACTGCTTGTTGTCGATTCTCCTGCTCCCTGGAACGTTGCCTCCCGGAACGCCGATCAAGGTCGTCCCGACCTTTTTATCGGCGCAAACGCTGCTGGTGATCGGAAAGTCGATCAGCCGAATATGCGCGCCAGGTCGTTATAAAAGGCAAGCCCCATTAGGCAGACGAGCATTGCGATTCCGAGACGTTGCGCGACGAACTGCACTGCCTCGGAAACCGGCCTGCCCTGAACAAGCTCGATAAGGTAATACATTAAATGACCGCCATCCAGTAGAGGAATAGGAAGCAGGTTGATGATTCCCAAGCTGATACTGACGATGGCGAGAAACTCCAGGAACCGCGCCACACCTACTTCCGCGGAGACGCCGGCGTACTGCGCGATGCTGATGGGACCGCTCAAGTTCTCAACCGACACCTCCAGGGTGACCATCTTCCACAGCATCTGCAGCGTAAGCGCCGTAATTTGTCCGGTCTTGTCCAGAGCCCGGCCCAAGGCTTCGACCACCGAATAACGCTCAACGCCGTAGTACTGTTCGCGAACGCTCTCGTCGAGCGCTGCGTCAATTTTGCCGACCTTTTCTCCGTTTTCCTCCTCCGCCCTCGGTATCAGCGTGAGCTGTTGTCGCTGGCCGGAACGGTCAACGACCACCTGGATGGATTGCTCCGGGCGCGCCCGCAGGTAGTCCACCAGCTGGCTCCAGGTCTCAATGGGCAGTCCGTCAACGGCGATCACCAAATCGCCTTGGCGCAAGCCGGCCTTATCCGCGGGCTTGCCCTCGAATACTTTGCCGAAGCGCGGGGGAACCTTGGGTCGCATCGGGCTCAAACCCAGACGCTCGAAAAACTGCCCGCGGGTGAGGTCGTCCAGAGCCACCTGGGACAAATCGATGCTGAGCGTTTCGATGCCCCTGGAAGGATCCGTCACCTGTACGGACACCGGTTCCCGGGCGAGGGAACCTCCAATGATGCCCTGGATAACGCCCTCCCAAGATCGCGTCTCGCGGTCCGCCACCCGGGTGATCTCCTGGCCGGGCTTAAATCCCGCCGCCGAGGCCAGAGAGTTGGGGGCGACCTCGCCCACCAGCGGCTTGAGCCCAGCCACCCCGATAATAAACATGGCCCAATACGCGATTACGGCGAAGAGGAAATTAAAAACCGGTCCGGCGGACACCACCGCAAAGCGCACCGGCAGCGACTGGCGATTGAAGGCGCGGTGCACTTGGGACGCGGGCACGTCGCCTTCGGATTCATCCAGCATCTTGACGTAGCCGCCGAGAGGGATAGCGCCGATAACGTATTCAACGTCATCACGACCGGCGCGGGTGCGCCATAGGGGACGACCAAAGCCGATGGAAAAACGCAGCACCTTTACCCCCAAGCGCCGCGCCACCCAGAAGTGACCGAACTCGTGCACCGTGACCAGCACGCCGATAGCAATCACAAACCAAAGAATCGATGACATTACTGACATGGTCTCGTTAACCTTTCTTACTCGTCATGAGTACACCCTAGCAGGCTGGTGAAGAACCCAGTTTTTCGCCAGCCCGTGTAATGAAGCAAGCCGAAAATCGCATTTTCGGCGCAGCGCGGCGAAAAAGAGCATGGATGCGCTTTTTCACCATCCTGCTAGCGCAATCTTAGCGACTGGCGCGGTCCGCGGCGGCGGTGCGGGCCGCGGCATCCAGCGCCAGCACGGCCTCCACCGTGGCTGGCGCCTGGTAGATTAACCGCTCCAGGGTGTGTTCGATGATCCCTGGGATATCGGTAAAGCGGATTCGTTCCGTTAAAAAAGCCTCCACCGCCACTTCATTGGCGGCATTGAGGACGGTGCTGGCTCCGCCCCCCGCGCGAGCAGCCTCGTAACCGAGCCTGAGGCAGGGAAAGCGGTGGAAATCGACCGGCTCGAAATCCAGCCGTCCGAGGCGGGTCAAATCCAGGCGCTCGACCCCCGATCCCATGCGCTGCGGCCAGCACAGGGCGTGAGCGATGGGGGTGCGCATATCCGGGTTGCCGAGCTGGGCGATCACCGATCCGTCGGCGTATTCCACCATGGAGTGGATGATGCTTTGCGGATGGATCACCACCTCGACCCGGTCGGCATCTGTGGAAAAGAGCCAGCAGGCTTCGATGACCTCCAGACCCTTATTCATCATGGTAGCCGAATCCACCGAGATTTTGCGTCCCATGACCCAGTTGGGGTGCGCGCAGGCCTGATCCGGCGTCACCGCGTCCAGGGCCGACACCGGGGTGGTGCGAAACGGGCCTCCGGAGCCGGTGAGCAGGATCCGCGAGACCCCGGCGCCCTCCAGACCGTCGCGGTAGCCTCCCGGCATACACTGGAAAACGGCGTTGTGCTCGCTGTCTATGGGCAGAAGCTCCGCCCCATGATCGCGCACCGCCTGCATGAACAGATCCCCGGACATGACCAGGGCTTCCTTGTTGGCAAGCAGCACACGTTTGCCCGCCCGGGCCGCCGCCAGGGTCGGCAGTAGACCGGCGGCGCCGACGATGCCGGCCATGACGTAATCCACCTGCGGATGGGCCGCCACGGCTTCAAGGCCCTCCCGGCCGCTCAACACCTCGGTGGTGTCCCCGCCCGCCTGTTTGAGTCGCTTGGCAAGACGCTCTGCGGCTATTGTCTGCGCCATTACGGCAAACCGCGGCGAATATCGGGCGCACTGCTCAGCCAGCCGCGCATCGTTACTGTTGGCGGTGAGGGCGAAGACCCGAAATCGTCCCTGGTTTCGCGTAACCACGTCCAAAGTGTTGGCGCCGATGGTGCCGGTCGCGCCGAGAATGGTAAGCGCCTTCACGCCGGCACGCCCATCAGAGCGAGCCCGAGAGCGAACACCGGCGCCGCCGCGGTCAGGCTGTCTATGCGGTCCAGCGCCCCGCCGTGACCCGGCACCAGCACGCCGCTGTCTTTGCGATTCGCCATGCGTTTGACCAGGCTCTCCAGCAGATCCCCCAGAACCGAGGCGAGCACGGTAGCAACGCCGAGGAGCATCAGGCCGGCGACCCACCCGGACGCCGCGAACCTGAAGGCCGCGTACGCCGCGAGCACCGCCACCGCGAGAACCACTCCGCCGAGGACCCCTTCCACGGTCTTTCCCGGGCTTACCCGGGTGGCCAGCTTGTGCCGGCCAAATCGCCGGCCGGTGAAAAATGCACCGATGTCCGCGCTCCAGACCAGCAGCATCAGCACCAGAACCCGCTCGGGGCCGCCTGTCCCGCCGCGATGCAGGGCGTAAAGCGCGACCCAGGCCGGCACCAGCACCAGCACTCCGGTAATGCTCAAGGCCGTTCGCGCCTCCAGAAGCGGGGACGCGCGCCCAGACTGGTAGCGCGCCACCCACACGCACGCCACCACCCAGAACAAGACCCCCAGGGAGAGAATGAGCCGGGTGGCCGCCTGCCGCCGGTCCACGGCAAATGCCGCGGCCAACAGCAGCAGCGCCAGCGCCGCGACGTAGCCCACCCTGGCGGGCACGGGATAACCGCTGAGATCGGCCCACTCCCAGGCGCCGGCCAGGACAAAAACGGCCATAAGTAGGCCGAAGTAGCCGCTGGGAAGCGCCAGTACGCCGAAGACCACCAGCGGAACCAGGACCACGGCGGTCAAAACCCGTCGAGCAAGGGGAGACACGATCATCCAACCGGCGCGGCTTATCGCACCCGGTGCAGCGCCGCCTGGTTATTTTCTCCGGGTTCCGCAGCGGCGCCCGCGGTTCGGCCCTGCTCCGCCGTCACTTGTTCGCTGGTTCGCCCGAAGCGCCGCTGCCGGCTGGCATAGGAGGCGAGCGCCTCATCGAAGGCGGCGCGGTCGAAGTCCGGCCACAGGGTTTCGGTAAAGTAGAGCTCGGTGTAGGCCATGTCCCAGAGCAGAAAATTGCTGACTCGTTGCTCTCCGCCGGTGCGAATAAACAGATCCGGATCGGGCAGCTCCCTGAGGCTCATGTGGTTCACCATGAGCTGCTCGGAAATATCCTCCGGGTCCATGGCGCCGGCCGCCACCTTGCGGGACAAGGCTCGAGTCGCCTCGAGAATGTCCCAGCGCCCACCGTAGTTGGCGGCGATAACCAGATTGAGCGCGCTATTTTCGCGGGTGAGGGATTCGGCGTCGCGAATGCGCTTTTGCAGCGCCGGGTTGAAGGCGGAGCGGTCGCCGATGATCCGAAGGCGAATGTCGTTTTCGTGCAGCTTTTTCACCTGCTGGTCCAGAGCGGAAACGAACAAACCCATGAGCATGCTCACCTCGTCCCGCGGCCTGCGCCAGTTCTCGCTGCTAAAGGCAAACAGCGTGAGCACTTCAATGCGCTTCTCCACGCAGGCGCGCACCACTCCCTTGACCGTATCCACACCGGCGGTATGACCGGCAAATCGGGGCAGCTTGCGGCGCTTCGCCCAACGGCCGTTGCCGTCCATGACAATGGCCACGTGGCGGGGGGAGCTGGAATCGGAGCTAGGGCTGTCGCTGGGGCGGATCATGAACGGCAGCATGCCACCGTCGGGCTTACGGGAGAAGCGACTTTGTTTCCGGGGTCGGTACGCGTAAACCCTGACCCATCAAAGGCATCCTGCATCGCCTTAAGCAAAGGCGCGCTCACCGCCTTCAGATTTCCATGAGGTCATGTTCCTTTTCCTTGAGAACCTCGTCGACCTCCTTGATGTAAGCGTCCGTTAACTTCTGAATGTCGTCTTCGGCTCGGTGCTCGGCGTCCTTGGCCAGGTGCTCCTCCTTGATCAGCGCTTTCAGCTGCTGATTGGCGTCCCGTCGGATGTTGCGAATGGCCACCCGGGCATTTTCCGCTTCGTGGCGCACGATGCGGGTCATCTCCTTTCGCCGCTCTTCTGTGAGCGGCGGCAGCGGCACGCGGATGACGTCACCGGCCGCCACGGGGTTCAGGCCCAGGTCGGCGTTCATAATCGCTTTCTGTACGTCCGTGATCAGCTTCTTCTCCCAGGTTTGAACCAGCAGCGTTCGCGGATCCGCGACGGACACGCTGGCGACCTGGTTAAGCGGGGTGTCGGCGCCGTAATAGGGCACGGTGACGTGATCCAGCAGATTCGCGTGGGCGCGCCCGGTGCGCAGTTTGCTGAACTCGTGGCGGAGCGCATCCAGGCTCTTTGCCATGCGGTTTTTTGCGTCTTTCTTGATGTCTTCTACCATCACTGCTCCGAGTTTCCGCTTACTCTACGGCCTTCGGCCTACCGCCTAAGGCCTTCAACCTCCAGCCCTCAGTCCCCAGCTTCCCGTCAAAGTCCTCCACGTTCGCTCGGAGGTCCCGGCCCGACTGTTCACTCCACCAGCGTGCCTTCATCCTCCCCCATCACCGCACGCATCAGCGAGCCTTTCTTGTGCATGTTGATGACTCTAACCGGCATGTGGTTGTCACGGCAAAGCACCACCGCGGTGGCGTCCATGACTCCGAGCTTATTCATCAGGACCTGATCATAACTCAGGCGGGTGTAGCGGATGGCGTTAGGGTCCTTCATCGGGTCCGCCGAGTACACCCCGTCCACCTTAGTGGATTTGATCAGGAGATCGGCGTCCACCTCCACGGCGCGAAGGCTCGCCGCGGAGTCGGTGGTGAAGAAGGGGTTGCCGGTGCCGGCGGCGAGAATGACGATGCGTCCCTTTTCCAGGTGACGGATGGCGCGCCGGCGGAGATAGTCCTCGCACAGTTCGTTGATTCGAATGGCCGACATGACCCGGGCGAAGTGTCCCTGGCGCTCGAGGGTGTCCTGCAGCGCCAGCGCGTTGATCACCGTACCGAGCATGCCGATGTGATCGGCGGCGACCCGGTCCATGCCGCGCTCGGCCAGCACGGCGCCGCGAAAGATGTTCCCGGCGCCGATTACCATGGCCACCTGCACGCCCATGGTCCTCAGCTCCCCGACCTCGGAGGCGACGGCTTTCAGGGTTTCGGGATCAATTCCGTATTCGGCGTCCCCCAACAGGGCCTCGCCGCTCAGCTTGAGCAGTACGCGGCGATATTTCGGCCCGGGGTTTTTCACTACATTACACTGCAGCCTTCATTTTACCCGGTGAACCGCTTTAACTACCGCGTACCTGGGCCATGACCTCATCGGCAAAGTTTCCGGATTTTTTTTCGATGCCCTCGCCCACCTCGAAACGGGTAAAGGCTAACACCTCGGCGCCGGCGGACTTGAGATACTTCTCCACCGAAATGTCGGGGTCCTTGACGAAAGGCTGGCCCAGCAGGGTGACCTCTTTGAGATATTTGCTCAGTCTTCCGGCGATCATTTTCTCCTGAATCTCGGGCGGCTTGCCGCTGTCGGCCACCTGGGCTTTGAGGATCTCCCTCTCTTTTTCCAGGTGCTCGGGGGAGATGCCGGCATCGCTCAGGGCCAGCGGCCGGCTGGCGGCCACGTGCATAGCGATATCGCGGGCCACTGTTTCGTCTCCGCCTTTCATGTCCAGCAGGACACCGATGCGACCGCCGTGCACGTAAGCACCGAGGCGATTGCCGCTTGTGTTCAGTGCGATCACACGTCTCAAGCTGATGTTCTCTCCGATTCTCGCCACCAGCTCGCGGCGTCGCTCGTCGATGGAAGCGCCGCCAGCTTTCTCCACCGCCATGGCCCCCAGCGCCTCCGCGTCCTTTGGTTGTTCTTCGAGAGCGCGCTTGACCACGGCGCTGACAAAGGACTGAAACTCCCCTTCCTTGGTGACGAAATCCGTTTCGCAATTGACTTCCACCATTGCGGCGCTGGTGGCATCGTCGGAAAGCTCGATGGCGATCAGCCCTTCCGCCGCCACCCGTCCGGCTTTCTTGTCGGCCTTGGCCTGACCGGACTTGCGCATGTTCTCGATGGCCGCGTCAATATCGCCGTTGGCTTCCACCAGCGCCTTTTTGCACTCCATCATGCCGGCGCCGGTGCGCTCGCGCAGCTCTTTGACCATCGACGCCGTAACTGACATTAACTCATCTCCTTTGCTTCAATCGCTTGGTTCAATCCCTGACGCATTGTCAATTGCTGCCCGACGCTTTCTTTTTCGCGGCTTTTTTCTTCGCTGCCTTTTTCTTGGTGGTGACTTTCACCTTTTTCTTGGCCGTGGGTGCGGCCTTTTTCTTCGCCGCTTTTTTCGTGGTGGTTTTCTTCTC
>Ga0224512_10001607_pt1 | contig 21509 bp, 19 predicted proteins | sample SF_May12_sed_USG_4_FD_169103 | JGI IMG/M metagenome (GOLD analysis project Ga0224512, IMG submission 169103) | Sediment microbial communities from San Francisco Bay, California, United States - SF_May12_sed_USGS_13 | ecosystem: Environmental > Aquatic > Marine > Sediment | place: USA... | reverse complement strand
GAGCCAGTGCGACTTCCTCTGCGCCGAGTGGTGATCCGTGGGCCGCCGCGCTGCCCTGCTTGTTCGGGGCGCCGCAGCCGATCAAGGTTTTGCAGGCGATCAACGACGGCCTGTCGGATTTCTTCGCCTTCGCAATCGCATCGGCAATTGCGACCGGATCATGTCCGTCGACATAACTCACGTCCCAGCCCGATGCTTCGAACCTGGCCTGCTGGTTGGTCGACGTCGACAGGCTGGTCGGTCCATCGATGGAAATGCCGTTATCATCGAACAGCAGGATCAGCCGGGACAGTTTCAGGTGCCCGGCAAAATCGATGGCCTCGTGGCTGATGCCTTCCATCAGGCAGCCGTCACCGGCCAGCACGTAGGTGTAGTGATCGACGATTTCATGCCCGAATTCGGCGCGCAGTTTTTGCTCCGCCAGCGCCATACCGACCGCGGTCGCGATACCCTGCCCCAACGGTCCTGTCGTCATCTCGATACCCCGGGCATATCCGTATTCCGGATGCCCCGCGGTCCTGGCGCCAAGCTGGCGGAAATTCCTGATCTCATCGATGGTCACGTCTTCGTATCCGCACAGGTACAGCAGGCTGTAAAGCAGCATCGAACCGTGTCCTGCCGACAGCACGAAGCGGTCGCGGTCGGCCCATTCCGGCGCCGCCGCGTCAAACTTCAGAAAATCGGCAAACAATACGCTGGCAACATCGGCCATGCCCATCGGCAACCCCGGATGGCCGGAGTTCGCCTTTTCTACCGCGTCCATCGACAATGCGCGAATCGCGTTAGCCATTTGGCGGCGTATCCGGGTCTTGCTCGTATCTTTTGCAAACTTGGTATCCATTTAGATTCCTCGGGTTTATGCCGCGCGGCGTTTACGTTCGACCATCTGCAGCACCAGTGGCGTAAAAATAAGCTGCATCGCCAGATCCATTTTGCCACCGGGCACGACAATGACGTTGGGCCGGGACATAAAGCTGTTATGAATCATGTTCAGCAGATAGGGGAAATCGATGCCGCGCGGGTTGGCGAAACGAATCACCAGCATCGATTCGTCCGCGGTAGGGATCCAGCGTGCGATAAACGGATTCGACGTATCTACGACCGGCACGCGCTGAAAGTTGATATCTGTATTGGTGAATTGCGGGCAGATATATTCGATGTAATCCGGCATGCGGCGCAGGATGGTATCGGTAATCGCCTCGGCCGAGTAACCGCGTGCGGCCTTATCGCGGTGAATTTTCTGTATCCACTCGAGGTTGGTGACCGGCACCACGCCCACCTTGAGGTCGGCGTACTGCGCAACATTGGCCTGCTCGGTCTTGACCGCGCCGTGCAGGCCTTCGTAAAACAGCAAATCGGTATCCTCGGGGAAAGATTCCCACTCGGTAAATTCGCCGGGTGCAACGCCGTAGCAATTGCTCTCGGCCTCGTCATGCACGTAATGGCGGGTGCGGCCCGTGCCGGATTCGCTGTACTGGCGGAATACGTCCTCGAGCTCCGACAGCAGGTTTGCCTCGGGGCCGAAATGACTAAAGTGCTTGTTGCCGGCTTCTTCGGCATGCGCCATCGCCGCCTTCATATCCTGCCGATTGTAACGATGAAACGCGTCGCCCTCGATGAAGCAGGCCCTGATATTTTCGCGAAAGAAAATGTGTTCGAAGGTCTGCTTGACGGTTGAAGTACCCGCGCCCGACGAGCCGGTAATCGATAAAATGGGATATTTTTTCGACATGGATCAAACCTAGCTTCTGAATAAACTGCGATTTTCGAAAAGCGGGAAGCGCGTGTTGGTGATGGCTTCTCCAGATACGTATTCGATAACTTCCTGCACACGGTCCCGGGAGCCAAAAATCAACGGCACCTGCTGCGACAGCGAGGTCAGCTGCATGTCCAGTATCCTGTCGACACCATTGCTTGCCATTCCGCCCGCCTGCTCGATGACGAACGCAAGCGGCGACGCCTCATGGAGCAAACGCAGTCGACCGCTGTGGCAGCCCGGGCGCGAGTCTCCGGGATAAAGAAAAACCCCGCCGCGCACCAGGATGCGAAACGCCTCGGCAACCAGCGAGGCATTCCAGCGCATATTGAAATCTTCGCCAAGAGGGCCGCTCTCGCCGGCAATACAGTCATCGATGAAATAACGCAGATTTTCGTCCCAGAAGCGGTAGTTCGATGTATTGATGGCGAATTCACTGCGTCCGGGACGGATACTGATTGCGTCCCCGGTCTGGTAGAAATGCCCATCGTCCGGGTTTAACAAGAAGCCATAACTACCTTCACCGCAGGTCAGGACCAACCGGGTCTGCGGGCCATAGAACAGAAATCCAGCCGCACGCTGAACGTCACCGAGTTTTTTCCCGGAAATGTTTTCGGCGTTTGCCGACAGCACCGAAAAAATGGTACCGATCGAGGTATTGGTTTCTATGTTGGACAATCCGTCGAGTGGATCGATGGTGACGCCGTATGCCGCAGCGGGATCGATTCGAACCAGTTCGTCATTCTTTTTCGATGCCAGGAAACAGAGCGGGAGTTTACCCAGCGCTTCCGTGAAAACCCGGTGAGACAGGATATCCAGCGATACCGGTCGAGTGCCTTCAGGATCGTCAAGGTCGATGCCCGAAGCCTGCCCCTGCATTACCTGTCGCGAAATCAGATTAGCAAGCCCGACACCGGCACTCGCGATGACGAGAATAATCGAGACGAGTTCCTCATGCCCACCGCCAAGCTGCGCCCAGGACGCGAGATGCTGCTCAAGTCTCATTCCAGGTGTCATTCGTAGCCCGCATCCAGGTTGTTAATATGACGGCATTCTGTTGGGGCTTGATTATTTAGTAAAGTTTAATAAACTTTCAGATAATGAAAGAAAAACTTCATCCATGGCTGCGTCAGCTGACGCTCAAGCAGATGCGCGGATTCGAGGCCGTCGTCAATGCCGGTAGCATCTCCGCCGCCGCCAGGGAGCTACATCTGACGCCGCCCGCGGTTTCGCTGCAGCTGCGCGATCTCGAGCAGGCGATCGCCATCCCGTTGCTGGAACGCGGCGAATCCGGAATGCTGCCGACCCGTGCCGGGCGAGAGCTATACGAACTGACGCAGGAAATTAACGAGATCATGGGGCGATTCGCGGAAAACATCACTGAAATGAAAGGGATAGATCACGGCGTGGTGTCGGTTGGCGTGGTCAGCACAGCGCGTTACTTCGCACCCATGGTGCTGGCCGAGTTCACTAAAATCTACCAGGACATCAAGGTTCAGCTGCAGGTAGGCAACCGCGAAGCCACCATGGAAAAACTGGAAAACATGGAACTGGATTTCGCGATAACCGGGTTGCCGCCTGAGCATTTCGAGGTTAATAAAGAATTCATCAGCAAGCACCCGCAAATCATCATTGCCGCGCCCGATCATGCTTTCGCAGGCAAAAAGAGAATTTCGTTAACCGAACTGAAAAACGAAACTTTCCTGCTCCGGGAGCCAGGATCTGGCACGCGTTCGGTCACCGACAAGCTGTTTTCCCGTATCAAGGGATTGCCGAAAACCGGTCTCGAGTTCGGCAGTAACGAGACCATCAAACAGGCCGTCATGGCCGGCATGGGCATCGCCGTCATTTCGGCGCACACCGTGGCTGCCGAGCTCAGGGAAAGGCGGCTGGTCGCGCTCGACGTCAAGGGCACCCCGATCAACCGCAAGTGGTTCGTGGTCAAGCACGCCAATAAGAGATTTCTGCCTTCCGCGCAGGCCTTGTGGAACTTCGTCGCGCGCAACGGGAAACACTACCTCCCGCAGCCCTGACACAATTCCGGGGGCACCATACTTAATTCGAAGAATTAAGTATGGTGCCCCCGGAATATCAGAACCTGGAATCAGCCCATCTCCCTGACCTTCAGGGCGTAGTAGGCCATCGGTATAATCACCAGGGTCAGCATCGTCGAGATCAGGATACCGAAGATCAACGCGATCGCGAGACCGTTGAAAATGGGATCGTCGAGGATAAAGAATGCGCCCAGAACAGCGGCCAGTGCGGTTAGCGTAATCGGCCGCGCGCGCACTACCGCGGCCTGGATCACCGCCTCCTTGAACGCCACGCCTGCGGCCACCTGGTCGTTGATGAAGTCCACCAGCAGTATCGAGTTGCGCACGATGATACCCGCCAGCGCAATCATGCCGATCATCGAAGTTGCGGTGAACTGCGCACCCAGCAGCGCGTTACCGGGCAATACGCCGATCACCGTAAGCGGGATCGGCGCCATGATCACCAGCGGCACCGAGTAGGATCTGAACTGTGCAACCACCAGCAGGTATATCATGATCAACCCGACCGAGTAGGCCAGGCCCATGTCGCGGAAAGTTTCATAAGTGACCTGCCATTCGCCATCCCATTTCAGGCTGTAGCGGTAGGGGTTGTCCGGCTGGTTGATCATGTATTGCTCGATCGGCGCATCGAGCAGCGCCGAGACGACCTGACGTTTCAATTGTGCCATCACGTCGAACATTCCGTACAGGGGGCTATCCAGCTCTCCGGCCATGTCGGCGGTGACGAATACGACCGGCAGCAGGTCCTTGTGATAAATACTGTTTTCGTTGCGGCTCTCGACCAGCGAAACGACTTCGGATAGCGGCACCAGGTTCTGGCCGGCCGAGCGAAGTTTTAGCGACAGGATGCTGTTGATGTCGGCCTTGTCTCCCTCGTCCAGTTCGAGGCGCAGCGGAATCGGATATTTCAGGTTATCCCGATGCAGGTAACCGACATCCTCGCCATCCACCAGGGTCGCGATAGCGTTGGCGATATCACCCTGGTTGAGCCCTAGCCGGGTGGCCTTCTGGCGGTCGATGCGCAGTATCCAGCGCGCGGATTCGGATTCGATGCTGTCGTCCACGTCAACGATTCCCGGTGTTTGTTCGAGAATGGCGCGCAGGTCACTGGCCACCCGCATCTGGCCCCGATAATCGATCCCGTATACTTCTGCCACCAGCGGTGCCTGCACCGGGGGACCAGGCGGCACCTCGACAATTTTGACATTCGCCCCGTAGGCGTTCCCAACCTGCTGCAGCGGTACGCGCAGGGATTGCGCGATATCGTGGCTCTTGCGCTCGCGCAGGGATTTGTGGCGCAGGTTGATCTGGATATCTGACAGGTTGGCGGCTTCGCGCAAATAGTATTGACGCACCAGGCCGTTGAAGTTGATTGGTGCCGCGGTGCCGACATAGCCCTGATAGTCGGTTACCTCGGGAACGGTTGCAATAATATCGCCGAGCTCGCCGATCACCCGCGCGTTCTGTTCGAGACTGCTACCCTCGGGCAAGTCGACGATTATCTGGATTTCCGACTTGTTGTCGAAGGGCAGCATCTTCAGCACCACCAGTTTGAAGCCGGCCAGGCTGATCGAGCCGCAGATCAGCAGAATAATTGCGAACAGCAACAGCCAACGGTTACGCCGACCCCTGACATCGTCCAGCAAAGGATCGAACAGGCGCTTGAATAGTGGATACAAGCGTTGTCCCGATGCGGATTCATCCTGCGCGGCGTGCGGCTTGTTCGCCAGCAGCTTGAGGCTAAGCCAGGGTGTTACGATAAACGCGACCGCCAGCGAAATCAGCATGCCGATGCTTGCGTTAATCGGGATCGGGCTCATGTAGGGGCCCATCAAACCGGTCACGAAGGCCATCGGCAACAGCGCGGCCACCACCGCCAGCGTCGCCAGAATCGTCGGGCCGCCGACCTCGTCCACGGCCAGCGGAATCGCCTCGGCCAGTTTCTTCCGACCGGACTGCATATGGCGGTGGATGTTTTCGACGACGACGATCGCGTCGTCGACGAGAATCCCGATCGAAAAGATCAGCGCGAACAGCGACACCCGGTTCAGCGTAAATCCCCAGGCCCAGGATGCAAACAGGGTCAGTGCCAGCGTCACGACGATGGCAACCCCGACTATTACGGCTTCACGCATGCCCAGCGTAACGACGACCAGCAACACCACCACCGCGGTCGCGAAAATCAGCTTCTGGATCAGCGTCAGGGCTTTTTCGTTCGCGGTCGCGCCATAGTTGCGCGTGACCGTAACCTCTATGTCGTCCGGAATGACGATCCCCCTGAGCTGATCGATGCGGTCGATCAGCTGGTCCGCCACCTCGATCGCGTTGCTACCGGGCTTCTTGGCGATGGCGATCGTCACCGCGGGAAAACGCCCGCTGGCCTCGATCTTCTTGTCGGCCGCCGCAGGGCCGGTGCCAAACCAGACCAGCTGCTCGGCCTGGGTTGGCTCGGTTTCGATGGTCGCGATATCGCGCAATAGCACCGGTACGCCATCGGACAGGCCGACAACTAGCTCGCGCACCTCCGCCGCGTCGCTCAGAAAGGTGCCGGACTGCAGCGTGATCTCCCGATTATCGATGACAAGCTCACCCGCGTCCCGCGACTGGTTGGCCGAAATGATGCCGTGCCTGATCTGACCGAGATCGATGTTGAAGCCGGCGAGTTTCACCGGATCGAGCAAAATGCGTACCGCACGCGCGGTTCCACCCAGCGAATAAATGTCGCGCGTGCCGGGAACACGCTTCAGCTCCGCCTCGAGTGAATGCGCAACCTGAAGCAAATCGACACCGGTATGTTCTGGATCTTCGCTCCACAACGTCAGCGCGACTACCGGCACATCGTCGATGCCGCGCGGCTTGATGATCGGTTGCCCGACGCCCATGTTTTGCGGTAACCAGTCGGCATTCGAGAAAACCTTGTTGTAGAGCCTTACGATTGCCTGCGAACGGTCCTCGCCGACCTCGAACTGTACCGTCAGGATCGCAAGGCCGGGTCGCGACACCGAGTAAACGTGCTCGATACCGACGATTTCAGACAACACCTGCTCCGCCGGGATACTGACGACCTGCTCCACCTCGAATGCCGTGGCGCCGGGAAAAGGGACGAAAACATTGGCAAAGGTGACGTTGATTTGCGGCTCCTCCTCGCGCGGCGTAACCAGCACCGCAAAAATCCCGAGCAGCAGGCCGATCAGCGCCAGCAACGGCGTTATCTCCGAGCGCAGGAAGGTCTTCGCCACCCATCCGGATGGTCCCAGCGACTGGGTCATCGGACGGCATCCAGCTGACGCTTGTACTCGATTCCGGCGCGTACCGGGTCGAGCGCGACAATTTCGTTTTCATCGAGACCGGCCAGTATTTCCACCTGCTCGCCGTAGCGATTGCCAGGACGCACCTGGCGCATCGAGACATTGCCATCGGTATCGACCAGGTAAACCGCGTTGACTTCAGATCGCGACACCAGCGCCTGTTGCGGCAACAGCAGGCGCCGCTGACTGCCGATCGTTACCGCGACTTTTACCAGCATTCCGGGATAAAGCCTGTCGTCCATTTGCGGCAGGTCCAGTCGTATCGGAAACGAGTGATTCTGCGGGTTGGCGAAGGGGTGGATCGTGATCCTGGTGACCGCGACCTCCTGTTCATCCTCGAGCAGGATCACTCTCGCCTCGCGGTTCTGGCGCAGGCTGCCGATGATGGACTGCGGCACACTGGCGCTGACGCGCAACTGCCCCAGGGCATATCCGGTCATGATCGGGTTACCCGGGTTGACGGACTCGCCGGGCTCGACGTGTCGCTGCACCACTACCCCGCTGTAGGGTGCACGCACCACGGTATAGGCCAGCTGCTCCTCCGCCTGGGCGAGGTTGGCCTCGGCCGATGCCCTGCGCGCCTGCGCCGCCTTCAGGTTGGCCCTGTCACGGTCGAACTGGGCCTGCGAAATCAGCTTCTGTTTGAGCAGATCCTGGCTGCGCCTGAATTCGAGCTGGGCGTCCTGCAGATTCGCCTGTGCCTCGTCCACTGCGGCGCGCGCTTTCTGCTGCTGCGCCCGGTACTCGAGATCTCGGATTCTCAGCACGACCTCGCCCTTCTCGACGAAATCGTCAACGTCGAAGTTGACTTCCTCGATCTTGCCGGCGACTTCGGCCGACAACGTAGCCTGCTGACGAGCCTCGACGACGCCGTCCAGGCGATACTCGAGCGGCATCGATATCCGTTCGGACCTGATCGTCTGCAGAGTTTCGCTGCCGCTAGACACGAATGGAAGTAGTCCGGCTGACAGCATCAGAATTATTTTTTGCACGCGCATAACAGACTCCCGAGAGCGATGGATCAGCAATTAGAACATGAATATTAGAGTTTACTAATATTCTTTCAATATTACCAGTGAGGTAGTATTTTGCGTTTTCTGATCCTGTTCTTGATATCGGACAAAAGATGCGCTTATTCCTCGCTTCGAAGCTGACATTACTGGCAATCCTGGTCAGTTGCGCTGTATTGCCCGCGGCGGCCACGAACCAGCTTTCCGGGCATCCGTCTCCCTACCTTGCCCTGCACGGAGATGACCCGGTCGAATGGAGAAACTGGGAGGAAGAAGTCTTTAGCGACGCGCGCGCCGATAACCGCCTGGTATTCGTTTCGATCGGCTATTTTTCGTGTCACTGGTGTCACGTCATGCAGCGCGAAAGCTACCGAGACGACGCCGTTGCAACGCTGCTGAACCGTGGCTACGTCGCGGTGAAGGTCGATCGCGAACTCGATCCTGACCTCGATCAGCGGCTGATTGACTTTGTCGAGAAAGTGCGCGGCGCAGCAGGCTGGCCGCTGAACGTGTTCCTGACGCCGGATGGATACCCGGTTACCGGCTTTACCTACTTGCCGCGCGAGTCCTTCATCGAGGTATTGCGGGAACTCGAGGGCGAGTGGCGACAAAACCACGAGAAAATTGCCGCAGCGGCGAAAGAATTCTTCGCTACCCAGATGCAGGAACCGGAAAGCCAGGCCTTCATAGCACCCGACATTCCGGCAACAAATCTACAGCAGGCATTCGTTGCGCAGGCTATGCTCGCTGCCGACGAACTACAGGGCGGATTCGGCAACACCAGCAAGTTTCCGAACGTACCCCAGCTCGACGCGCTGCTCGAAGTCATCGGCGGGACCGCAGGCCTCGACCGCGACGTTGCCGATTTCGTGCAACTGACCCTGCAGGCGATGGCGTTGCGCAACCTGCACGATCATGTCAATAACGGTTTTTATCGCTATACCACCGATCCGGACTGGCAGACGCCACATTTCGAGAAAATGCTTTATGACAATGCCCAGCTCGCGCGGCTCTATCTGAAGGCGCATCAGATATGGCCCCAGCAAGGTTACGCCGGGGTCGCAGCTCGTACGCTGGAATTTGTCGAGACTAGCCTGAAACACCCGGACGGGGGTTACATGTCGAGCCTGTCCGCGGTAGACGTGCATAACCGCGAGGGCGCGGCTTACCTCTGGACTCGCGATCAGCTGGCGCAGCTACTGACCGCCGCGGAACTGGATTACATGGCGGAGCTGGGACAATTCGACTCCCCTGCCAGTGAGTTTCTGATCGTCCCCCTCGACGGTCCCGGGGCCGCCGGCAACCCGCAACGCAACGCGGCAATTCTCGGCAAGCTCAGAGCCCGTGGCGGCGCGTCGATGCCCGCCGACGACAAGCGCCTGGCCGGCTGGAATGCGATGATGCTCGACGCACTCGTAGCGGCCGCCGATATCGATCGCCGCTACGATGCGCGCGCGCGGGCGCTGTATCAGAACATGCGGCAAAATTTTTACCGGGATGGTCGCCTGATCCGCTTCGCCGGCAATGCCGACGTGGCCGACGCTGCGCTCGAGGACTATGCCCAGGTCGCGTACGCGTTTTATCGCTACGGCCTCAGGTTCGAGCAGGAATCGGCGATCGAAATCGCCAGGCGGCTGACGCAAAGCGCGCACGAATTATTCCTGCGACAGGGTCGCTGGCAGCAGAAAACGCGCAACCTGATCCCGATCGCGCGCGGTAAATGGATCATGCCGGATCTCGTGTTCACTGCGCCGATGACGCTGTGGCTACGGGTTGCACTGGACATTCCCGGGCTCGATCGAAAAATCAGGGACAGCGCGATACAAATGCTGCAACGGGTAACGCGCGACATGCTCGATGCACCCTATTTTTACGGCAGCTTCATCTTGTTGCGCATCGAACACGCCGGCTAGCGCCTGCGCAGGCGCCCTGCCGCAGCCCGCCTCTAGCACCGGACGCTCAGCTTGCTCTGCCGTAGCGCGCGACTAGCTTAAAACGAAGCTGTCGGATCGCGGCTCGAGACTGCGCCGACGGGGCGCGATGCCTGTGATCGCGCAGGTATACCGCGAGCGCTACGAGTTTGCGGTCCGGGGTCCTGGCCGGCGGCACCGATGCGAACTCCGGCAGCGCCCTGGCGCCTTCCCAGGACGCCGGGGATTCGAAATGCGGGTTTCCCGCAATGCTGCGTTAGTCACTGCTGCAGCGAGGACTTGTGCGAGCGGTTGTCACGCGCGACCGCTTCGAACTCGAGCTGTGTTCGCTCGCCCGCGCCCCCCGTAACCGGGGAACCGACGAATCGTTCCCCCTGGCGCTGCTGTCGCAGGGTATCCTCGACCTGGCGATGCGTCTCCTTGCGATACGGCAGCCGAAACGAACGAGGGATCGACCGGTTGCCTTCGAGATCCCGTACCCAGATATAAATACCGCCCGGCTCGTCGTTTTTCAGATCGGGCTCGACGGTAAGGCTGCCGATCAACTCAAAATGCGCCGGTATCCCGTCGGCCGCCGGCCAGCCGAGGTAGTCCTGCAGCGCATCATAATGCCACAGGTAAAATCCCAGACAGAGAGCGGTCAGCACCAGCTTTGATCCCGGCGCCAGTTCGCTTTTCAGGATCGCCAGCAATAGCAGAAAAAGCAGGAACACATAGGCCAGCGCGAGCGCAAGAATCGATGGCGTCATGGCGACTTTACCGGTCCCGCCTCAATTGCTCCGGGTCGAGCGCATAGGGCGTCAGGATTTTCGAGATATGGTTCATCGCTACGATTTCGCCGTTGCCGTCGAGCTCGAAACGAAGCACGGTTTTTTCATCGTCGACTTTTTGCAGCTCGTGCTGGTCGATGTATACCAGCCGCAGCACGGGGTTGACCTTCTCGATCTTGACCACCGTCCTGACCGGCCTGTCCGTCTGCGATTCGTAGTAATGCAGGTTGACGATGTATTCACCCGAGATAATGCCGCGAATCGTGACCACCTCCTGGTTGATCGGGTGCACGACCTGCTTGCCATTGATCATGACCGTGTCGTTCAGGTCACCGCGGTCGTCGCGGTCCAGGTTCAGCCACCCCGCTTCCTTCCGCAGGTAGGAAACCGTTTCCCGGTAAGGGTCCTGTACCCACAGGTCGATATCGTCGGGCTGGTCCTCGGGCCAGCTCACCGTAATGATGTACTCGGCCTTGTAGTTGATATTGCCGAGTTTGGCGATCGGATTCATGAAGATGATCGAAATGAAAAACAGCAGCGTGAAACCGAGTAGCGTATTGAACAGTAAATCCGTGAACGGGTCGGATAGTTGGTGGCTGCGGCGGGTTATTTTCATCGCCCCTTGTTCCGGTATGTCTGTTCGCGCACGTCGTCGAGCAGGTTGTCGACGCTCCAGTCGAGCAGCTGATACTTCATGTTGAGCAACACCCCGCAGCTCATACCTGCAAGTGTCGTGAACAGCGCGACCTTCATCCCCCCGCTCATTTGCGCAAGTAATTTCTGCATTACGGTGATATCGATACTGTTCAGATCCACCAGCGAGCCAAGCATGAATATGAACCCGATAACGGTGCCGAGCAGCCCCAGCTTCAACATCAAGTCGGCGATCACGTAACCGAAGCGGAATTTACCGCGGCAGCGGCCATCGAGCACCTCTATCAGCAGATCACCCGATTCGTCGCCATCGCTCGAGGGCGCGCGCAGCAACGCAAAGTAGCGCTGCACGTTGCTGCGCGAGACCTGGCCTCTAGCCCCCGCCAGCAGATCCCTGCCTTCGACCGACAGGTAATAGGCCACCAGCATGACGTGCAGGCTGGCGAGCAGATAGATAGCGAGAATCGCGCGTGAAATGAAGCTGTAATCTTCGGCGAGCAGGGTCTGCAGCAGACCCCGATCTACCAGCAGGTAGATAACGAACAGCTCGACCCCCAGCAAACCGGCAAAAACGGCCAAAAGCCCAAATGGCTTGTCGACAATTGATTTCATTCAGAATTTTACTCCGCCATGCAGACATATTAAGCCTTGAAACCGCGGCTGCAACAGCAAATGTCGATAAAGTGGGAGGTTTGCAGGGTATATATCCGATAACCCTATAGCCTATCCCGGAATATATATTCGTATATTAGATATTACTAATACAATGAGCCTTCAATCTCAGGGGGATCAAACCATGATCAAGCAACTTTTAGTACCGATACTGTTAACTTTTAGCCTCGGCACCGGTGCCGCATTCGCGGCCGATGCGCCGGCTGCTGGCGCCGCTCCATCTACCGAAAAGCCATCGGCCGAAATGACGAACCCGTTCGCGTGGATGGGAACGATGAATAACCAGGTTCCGAATGCGCAGCAGTTGAACCTGGCCCGTCCGGAAGGTTACAGCGTTTTCATGAATCCGATGAATTACCCGCAATTCATGAATCCGGCAACTTACGGTCAGTTCATGACGCCGCAGTTCTACATGCAGTTCGCTGATCCGAACAACATGATGGCGTGGATGAACCCGGCCGCCTACGGCGCCTACATGAATCCGGCCACCTACATGAACATGATGAATCCGATGGCATACATGCAGTTCATGAACCCATATACCTATATGCAACCGATGAACCCGGCCAACTACCAGGTTTTCATGGATCCGAATACCTACATGTCCTGGATGAATCCCAACGCATACATGCCCGGGGGCGCAACCGGCGCCAGCTATGCGAACCCGAATGCAGGCTTCAACTGGTTCGATCCAAACGCGTGGACGGGCATGATGGGGCAGCAGGCCCAGGCGCAACCGCAACAACCCCAGCAGCAGCAGTAACGTAGTTATTGAAAAGCGAATGCAAAAATGGGAAGCTGGACGCCTGATACGAGTTACGTTCATTGATGGCAAAAAAGCTTCTCGCATTCGCGTTTCTGCTCTCGGTCTCGCCGGCGCTGCTGCAGGCCTCGACGCCGAGGGACCCCTACCGGTTCTTCTTCGAACAGTCCCTGGGTGACCTGACCGAGGAACTCGAAATCGCACGCGAGGCTGGAAAACAGGGGATATTCCTGTTTTTCGAAATGGATGAATGTCCGTTCTGCCACCGCATGAACCAAACCGTGCTCAACCAGCCCGAGGTTCAGGACTACTTCCGTTCGCACTTTCACTCACTGGCTATCGATATCGAAGGAGATATCGAGCTGGTCGATTTCAGCGGGCTCGATACCACGCAAAAAGAATTTTCCAGCAAGAACCGGGTGCGGGCTACGCCGCTGCTGGCATTTTACGATCTCGAAGGCAAGCAGATTTTCAAATACGTCGGCGCGACCTCCGGGATTCAGGAGTTCATGTGGATGGGCGAATTTATCGTCGACAAGGTATACCTGCAAAAGGATGAATCGGGGCGCAATATCCGCTTCACCCGGTTCAAGAAAATGAAAAAGAACAAAACGCTTTAACAAAGCGTTGGAGAATATAACAACGACCCTGTCCCGCGACGGGGATGTCCTGGCACGGTAGCGAACCGCATAATGATGTTGAACGATTTGACTCGATGCATGACCATTCTGTTGTGCCTGCTGCTTCCGTGCACTGCGACGGGCAACGAGGTCCTGCCCGAGCCACTGACTCTCGCCGCCGCGCTCGCCACCGCGCAAAACCCGGCACATTACGAACTCGTCGAAATCGAACAGCGCCTGCAGGCGCTGCGCGCCGAACTCGGCATCGAAAAAGGCAACTATGGTTTCAGCCTGGATCTGAGAGGTCAGCTCAGTGAAGTGGGCCCGTCCGACTTCGCCCCGGATACCGAGTCCAATGACAGCGCAGCGAGCCTGGTGCTGTCTAAGCCGCTTTACGATTTCGGGCTGCGCAGCGCGCGCGAAAAAGCCCTGGCCCTGCAACTCGAATCGCTGGAATATCAGCGACAACTGCTCATCGAACAGCGGCGCCTGTCCATACTGCAAATGTATTTCGCGGTGCTCAACGCCGATAATAATTTTATATCCGAAAACGAGGCACTGGCGATCGACTTCAACCGCTGGGACAGGGCTGTCGAAAGGCAGGAGCTGGGCCAGGTCGCAGAAATCGAGGTTCTGCGCTTGCAGTCGATTTTCGAAATGACGCGGCAGAAACGGCAGCTGGCGCAACAGCAGCAGCGCCTGACGCGGGCCAGGCTCGCCGAGGCCATGGGTTATCCGCAGCAGCTGCCCTCGGACCTGGAAATTCCGCAGATCGATACCGAACGCGCTCTACCGTCCGAGTCAAGGCCTATTGTCGATCGGGCCCTCTCCCACAGCCTCGAAGCGCAGCTGACGGCGGCCAAAATCATGGCAACCCAGGCAGCCATCAGTATCGCCGATGCGAATGACAATCCCAGCCTCGATTTCGAAGTCGAGGTATCCAGTTACGCCCGCGACAGCCGGCTGCGCGATGACTGGCGCGTCAGCCTGTTGTTCGAGATACCGTTGATTTCGGGCTCGGCAGCGCCGAGAGTCGAGCTGGCAACGGCACTGCACGGTCAGGCGCTGGCCAATCAGCAGCAGATGCATTCGCAACTGCGCCTGGAAGTGCTGCAATTGTGGGAGGAAATCCAGCAGCTGCGGCTCGAAATCGAAGGCAGAAATATCGAGCGCAGCTACCGTGAGAGCTACCTCGATCGCAGCCGCGCCGAATACGAGCTCGAGTTCAAAACCGACCTCGGCGATTCCATGGTGCTTTACTCGCGCAGCAATGCCGAACGCCTGCAGGCAGTCTACGCTTACGAACTGGCCTACCAGCGGCTGGCCGCGCTGGTCGGCGAAGATTTTTTGAACCAGGCCGCTTCATCTCAATGATCGGAGATTAACATGCGATTCCTGCTGACTGTATCCCTAATCATCGGATCGACCGGTGCACTTGCCATCGACCTCGACGGTCATACCGATTTCGCCAGGCGTCTCGAGCTGAACAGCGCCGTCAGCGCCCGTGTCGAAGCGATCGCCGTGGCTGTCGGTCAGCGGGTGGCTAGGGGCGACCTTTTACTGACCCTGGAGGCAACCCGGTTGCAGGCCGATCTCGACCTGGCACGGGCGCGGGCAGACGCATTGGCGCCGAGGGTAGAAAGAATGCTGACCGAACTCGAAAAGGCACAGGAGTTGTTCGATCGCGATTCGCTCGCCATGGTAGAGCTGCAAATCGCCGCGCAGGATCACGCGATTGCCGAGGCCGATCTCAGGGCCGCACAGGCGGAGCTGGCTCGTGCCGAATATTGGCTTTCCCAGTCCGAGATCAGATCACCGATAGACGGCATCGTACTCGAAATTTCGACCTTTCCCGGTCACTACGTCAACACCCGGGCAGACAACCAGACGCTTGCCATCGTCGCCGACAACAGGACGATGCATGCAAAGGCACTACTGCCGATCGAGTCATGGAGCGATTCCCTGTTGAACCGAGCGGCGAGCGTAATCTTTCAGAAACGGCGTTTCGACGGAAAAGTGGTTGAAATCGGCCATCAGGTTGCCGTCGGAGGCAACAATCATCCCTCGACGGCCCTGATCGTGGAAATCAGGACTGATGGTAAGTTACCTGCCGCGCTGCCGGTCAAAATAACCATTGCCGACGAATAGCAACCACTTGATTTGAATCAAGGGGTGGACCCGGCGCAGGGATCATAGTTATTATTGTTCTTTCAGGAGTGGATTCTTACTCTGCTAACCGACAACCGGGGAACAATTAACATGTATAAAACAATTCTGGTACCCATCGATATGTCCCACGCGGCCGAGGGAAAATCGATTATCGACGTTGCGACCCGGTACGGGGGCGACGGCACGAAATTCATCCTGCTGAACGTCGTCGAAGATATCCCCAACTGGGCCGCGGTTCAGCTTCCCGCCAATATCATCGATAATTCCCTGGACGCCGCGCGCGACGAACTTAAAGCCATCGCGACCGCCAGCGGCCTGAAAATGGAGGTCGAGGTGCGCACCGGCCATTCCTACAACACGATTCTCGATGTCGCCGCCGAAAAAAATGCCGATCTGATTATCATCGCGTCGCACAAACCGGGGCTGCAGGATTATTTCCTCGGCTCGACAGCCGCCAAGGTCGTACGCCACGCCAAGTGCTCGGTACTCGTGGTCCGCTAGCACCAGATCCATCGCCACCGGCTGGCCGCTCGATCTCCATTCCAGCGTCATCCCGTGGCACCAAAGTAATCCTTATGTTGAAGTCATCCCCGCAAAAGCGGGGATCTTCAACTTTGCACCAATCTCATCAACTCGAACATGTCCTGTCAAACCCGGGGGCTTCACCGAGAGATCACCCGAGCTGCCGACCTTGTTCGAGGCTAACCGCTAACCGAAACCCGATCCTGCCTGCCTGTATTCCTCGCGCGGCGGCGCGAAAACGTCGTAGATCACCGCCCCGTCAGGCCCGGCGGTAAAGCCATGCTCGACCCCGCCGGGCGTGCGCCAGAAATCCCCCTCGCTTACCGGTATTTCCTTGCCACCCTGCCTGCGCAGACCCGAACCGCGGAGGCAAAGCCCCCACTGTTCCTGCGGATGAGAATGGATGTTCCCTGATTTATTCGGTTCGATGCGGACGATCGAAATCATCGCGTCATCGCCAGCAAAGACGCGGGTCGTCATACCGTCGGCGAGTTGCCGGGTGATACCCTGATCTAGCGCATCGAGGTTAAAAAAGTTTTCATGTGTTGGCACAGGCGCCCCCGTTTTCGGTAATGAATTGATTCAGTTCGGTTGAATCGACAACCCGGGCCACGATAGCCAGTTTTCTATCTGTTCTCAACCGCAATGAAACAGGACCGTCGACACAGGTTGCCGGATCAATCGGTTACACGCTGGGGCTTTTTCAGTATGCCACGCATGAACATAGGTGCAACGAATCCGAGGACGGCCGTAACCCATAATAATATTGCGATCGACGACGAAAACAGGTACGTGGCGTCGCCATCCGATATGACCATCGCGCGACGCAACGCGTCTTCCATATTACCGCCGAGTAGTATCCCGAGAATGACGGGTACGGTGGGGACATCCAGCTTGCGCAGAACATAACCTAAAACGCCGAAACCGATCATGAGCAGCAGATCGAAATAACTGCCCGACAGAGAATAGATGCCGATAAACGAAATCATCGTCACACCAGGCAACAGTATTGCCGGGGGCACCTGTAGAACACGTACGAATACCTTTACCATCGGAACGTTCATTAATAGCAAAACGAAATTCGCTATCAGCAGCGCGGCGATCAAACCCCAGACCACCTCGGGCCGCTCCGTGAACAGGGTGGGACCAGGGGTAATGTTTAAAGTTACCAGCAGCGCCAAAAGAACCGCAGTCGTACCCGAACCTGGTACTCCGAGGGTCAGCATCGGTACCAGGGCACCCCCCGCGGCAGCGTTATTGCCGGCTTCGGGAGCGGCGATACCTTTGGCGACTCCGGTACCGAAGCCGCCCTTTTTGCCGGCGAGGGACTTCTCTGACATATAGGCCAGGAAGCTGCCCAGCGACGCACCGGCCCCGGGCAGGATACCCGCGATAAAGCCGATACCGGAGCAACGCAGCATCGTCCAGCGGGTATCGAAAATATCCTTCCACGGGATGCTGACTTTTTCAAGTTTCACGCCGATGGACGATTCCTTGCCATGGCTTTCGATGAAGAAGAAGACTTCGGCGACGGCAAACAGACCGACAATCGCAACCAGGAAATCGACCCCGTCATAGAGGTGCAGGTTGCCACCGGTCAGGCGCGGCATGCCGCTGGTGTTGTCTACGCCGATCATCGCGATAGCGAGACCGATACAGGACGCAATCGCTGATTTTGCCTGGTTGTTGCTGGCCATGCCCCCGAGCGTACAAAATGCGAGCAGATAAAGCGCAAAGTACTCCGCTGGGCCGAACAGGTAGGCGACCCGAGCGAGCAACGGCGCCAGCAACATTAATCCAATCGTTGCGAGAAACGCGCCGACGAAAGATGCGATACCGGATATCACGAGCGCATCGCCCGCGCGTCCGGCTTTCGCCATCGGATAGCCATCCAGAGTCGTCATCAGCGCGGGCTCGTCACCCGGGATGTTAAGCAGAATCGAACTGATTCGACCACCGTACATCGCGCCGTAATAAACCGATGTCATCAGCACCAGCGCCGAGGTGGCGTCGAAGCCGAGGGTGAAACTCAGCGGAATCAATATCGCTACACCATTCGAAGGCCCAAGCCCGGGCAGAGACCCGATGATTGTGCCCAGGAAGCAGCCAACGACCGCGAGCATCAGGGTATAGGGTGATAGCGCGATGGAAAAGCCGAGGCTAAGGTTGGCGAGAAGCTCCATGCCGGGGTTTCCTAACCGAACAGCGCTGCAGGAAAAGGCACGAGCCCGAGACCCAATGCAAATTTAAAAATCACGAACAGCCCACCCGACAGGCAGACGCCCGCGATAGCAGCATATCTCGGGCGTGGCGAAATCTGGTAGCTTAGTAATGCGGCGGCAATCGCCGTGGGCAGCAGAAAACCGAGCGGCTTCAGCGCGTAGGCGTAGAGCACAAGTACCAGCACGGCTATCGCCAGAGCGCCGAAGGTGCGCAGCGCGGGCCACTCGGGATCCGGATCAGGACGGAACACGAGGAACATCGAGCTCAGCGCACCGATAGCCCCGATTATCATCGGAAACGCGCGGGGACCTACCGGATCCGACAGGAAGCTGGTCTGAATCTGCTTGGCGCTCGCGATATACGTGAGCGCCAGAACTGCCACGATCAGACCGAAAATCCGGTCGCCGGCCACTACTGAATGACCCCGAGGTCCTTGCTTAGCTTGTTGACCTCGGCCACTACTTGGTCGACGTAGTTCTGAAAATCGTTACCGACCTTGGTGAAGGGGGCGAGGCCATTTGCCACCATGGCCTGTTTCCACTCTGCCGAAGCCGCAACCTTGCGCAGGCGCTCGGCCCACTGGTCGAAGGTAGCGTCGGAAACACCCCTCGGAATATAGAGCCCGCGCCAGTTTACCGCAACGACATCGACACCCTGCTCCACTGCAGTCGGGATACTCTCGAAGCCGGGTATACGTTCCTCGGTCAGCACTGCCAGCACCCGGATATCACCGGATTTCAGAAAGCCGACCACTTCGGACATATCACCCGTCATCGCCTGGGTAAAGCCGCCTATTGTCTGCGTGATCGCGTCGCCGCCATTATCGAGGCTGATATACTTGACTTTCGTAATGTCGGTGAATCCCACGCGCTGTAACAGCATCAGGGGTTTCAGGTGATCGAATCCACCGGTTGCCGAACCGCCGGCAAAGGCAACCGAACCGGGATTGGCCTTGATCGCATCGAGCATGTCACCCAGCGTCTTGAAGGGACTGTCCTTGCCCACGACGATGACTCCCGGATCTGCGCCGATTGCGCCCACGAAACGAACCTGGCCGGCGGTCATGCCGGCGTAGGCATTCTGTGCCAGGCGCGTCGTGGTCGCCGACGAGGCTGCTACGATCAGATCGGCGTCGTCATTGCGCTCGGCAACGACATGATTGTAGGCGAGCCCGCCGCCCGCGCCCGCCATGTTGGTGACCTGGATGGGTTTGTCCACCAGCCCGAGGTCAAACATGATTTTACCGATTTGTCGACAGGTAAAATCCCAGCCGCCCCCTGGACTGGAAGGCGCGATACATTCGGCTGCCGGGGTTACGGTCGAAACGCCAAGCGCCAGACCGGCAAAGAGCAATGTTAATAAGCGATTTATCATAATTCTCTCCAATTCTGAAAACGAATACTCACCCGCAAGATTGCGACGAGGTCAAAAAGCGAAGCAACAATAATGTCCAGTCTTTTCTGCGTGGGTAAATAATTTACCGCGACGGCCCATACTCCAGTGTTTTATCAGAGGTTCCGAAATTTCGGAACCCTGTTACCAGGCAAATACTATTATTATTCTGAAACATCACGAAGAGTCTCCGGCATTTAGTCAGAATTTGCAACGCCTTTGCAAGCTGCCGCAACCTGAAATTGATGGAAGGATCATGGAATTGAACCAACTCCGGATTAACGTCATCGCCACGGCAATGAGTTGCCGCAGTCGAGCAGTGCCGCATACACTGTTTTTCACACTTCGTTCAGTTTGAAGAAGCCCGATCCCGAAACCGAGGACGAATGGGAATATATGGGAATGCGGAACCAGAAACCTGAACTTACGAAAGATGTGTACGAGCAGTCCCTGCAATCCGTTTAGTACAGTTCCAGGTAACCACGGACGAGTCCAGTCTTAATCCACTTTACTGTGTTACAGATGTGCAGGAACCAGACTGTCAACTATTTCCGCAAAAGAAACAACCGTTCCTTTATGACCCGCCTCGTGATGTTTCAACATAACGAAAAAATGGACGACCTCTCGATATCCGAGAGTGCTCCTGCCCGGTGCGGTCCATTCGTCCATGCTGTCTTCTGCCTGCTGTAATATATGGTCAACCCGCAACGGATCGATTTGCTGGGTACGCAACAGAGCTTCCCGATAAAGCGCCTTACCGGACAGACCAGATTTTTCGACACTGACTGCTGCATAAGATTTCAGCAAGCACCTGATGACACGTTTCGCAAATCGTCTTTCTTTGATGGCTAAAAGCAGATAATGCGAAAACGAAAACAACCCAGTATTGAAAGCACGTTTATCCACAGCTGTCCTTCCTCGCTGCTAAGGAAGAGAAATGTTGGTAAAAAATGAACAATTTAATCCGAAGAAAAAAGCAAGGATTGAGCCAATTTGATCAGCGCTGGACCAGGAAATTTAGAATACCTGGAAATAAATCAATAGGTTCAACAACATAGGCGTTAAGCAAAAGCGAGCCCAGATGGCAATGGGGTTCCAAACAGGACGTTTTAACCAGAATTACTCTCAGTTATAAGAAATAAAGGTCGACCGAATTCTCACTATTAAGATGCCCAATTACAAAGCAACACCGCACGGTTCGAAGATTTACAGGTCTGTGGCAAGGATCGAAATTGATCCAGGCCGCGATATTTTAACTCACCGGTCTTAAGAAGGCGGTTCGCGGGAGCGGTCCCTGGCGATTATATAAATAACGTCAATGCGTACCGGTAATGACGCGCAGCGTCATCCCGGAAACCGCGTGGCGGTTATCCGGGATCTTGCAATGATCGGTTCATCATTCGGCCGGTCAATCAGGTATTAAAATGTCCCGAGGGGGCTTTGGTCAACAGCGAGCAGGCCAGCACAGGGATAGACTCGAAACGCGATTACGTCTCGCTTTTCGCCCCCCGCGGGACCCAAAGGGCCTAAAGGCGCCTGTGGCGGTCCAAATCGCTGGCGCGATTTGTCGAACCAGATGGTTGAATCTGACCACGTCTCTCCGCCAGATACAAAAAAGGCCCCTTTCGGGACCTTTTTTGTATCTGGCGGAGAGAGAGGGATTCG
>Ga0224512_10001606_pt1 | contig 21512 bp, 19 predicted proteins | sample SF_May12_sed_USG_4_FD_169103 | JGI IMG/M metagenome (GOLD analysis project Ga0224512, IMG submission 169103) | Sediment microbial communities from San Francisco Bay, California, United States - SF_May12_sed_USGS_13 | ecosystem: Environmental > Aquatic > Marine > Sediment | place: USA... | reverse complement strand
GTGCAGGCTAAGATGGTCGAGGGCAAGCTCAAGAAGTTCTTCGAAGAGCGCGTGCTGCTGGAGCAGACATACGTGAAGGACGACAGCCTCAAGGTGGGCGACCTCGTCAAGGCGGTCTCCGGCAAACTCGGCGAGAACGTGGTGGTCCGGCGCTTCGTCCGGTTCGAGGTGGGAGGCGACTAGGTGGGACAACTCGCCTACCGGCGGCTCCTGCTCAAGCTCTCCGGCGAGTCGCTGGCGGGGGACAAGGGCTTCGGCCTCGATTTCGGCGTCGTCGGGCGGTTGGCCGAGGAAATCCGGGGTGTGCACGCGCTCGGCGCGAGCATTGGCCTCGTGCTGGGCGGCGGGAACATCGTGCGGGGCACCGTGGCCAGCCAGCAGGGCATGGACCGCGTCTCGGCCGACTACATGGGGATGCTCGCGACGGTGATCAACGCGCTGGCAATGCAGGACATTCTGGAGCGCACCGGCATCGAGACCCGGGTCATGACGGCCATCCGCATGGAAGAACTCGCCGAGCCGTACATCCGGCGGCGGGCACAGCGGCATCTCGAAAAGGGCCGCGTGGTGTTGTTCGCAGGTGGAACGGGCAACCCCTACTTCTCGACCGACACGGCTGCCGTGCTGCGGGCCCTCGAGATCGAGGCCGAGCTGCTCGTCAAGGCCACCAACGTCGACGGCGTGTTCAGCGCCGATCCCAAGGAAGACGCCGGGGCGGAGTTCCTGCCCGAGGTCACCTTCCAGGAAGCGATCGTGCGCGGCCTGCGCGTCATGGATGCCAACGCGTTCGGGCTGTGCAAGGAGAACGCGCTGCCCATTGTGGTCATGAACGTCAACCAGACCGGCGCCATCGCCCGTGTGCTTCAGGGCGAGCGCGTCGGCACTCTCGTACGATGACGACTGACGCCCTCGGCGATATCGAAAAGCACGCGAAGGACGCGATGCTCAAGGCGGTCGAGAACACGAAGCGCGAGCTCTCGACCATCCGCAGCGGCAAGGCCACGACCAGCCTGCTCGACGTGGTGCGGGTAGAGGCGTACGGGCAACAACTGCCGCTCAACCAGGTGGCGAGCGTCAGCGCCCCCGAGCCGCGCCTGCTCACGGTGCAGCCCTGGGACAAGTCCCTGATCGGCGCGGTCGAGAAGGCGATCCTCGCGTCCGATCTGGGACTCAATCCGGCGAACGACGGGACGATCATCCGCGTGCCGTTGCCCCCGCTGACGGAGGAGCGGCGGAGGGAGCTCGTTAAGGTCGTGCACAAGCTGGCTGAGGAGGGCCGGATCGGGATCCGGCATGCCCGGACCGACGCGCTTGCCAAGATCAAGAAGGTCGAGCACGTCTCGGATGACGACAAGCGGCGGGCCGACAAAGACGTGCAGAAATTGCACGATGACGCCATCCATCAGGTGGAGGCGGTGGTCAAGGGCAAGGAAGACGAGATCATGGAGGTCTAGCCGGCTGCCGGGCGGCGGTCTCATGGCGAGTTCCCTTCCGCGCCGCATCGCGGTTGCCGCGGTCGGCATCCCCACAGCGCTGGGCCTGGTCTACGTCGGTGGCTGGATTCTCGCGGCCGTGCTGGCGGTCGTGGGCGTGCTCGGCACCCACGAGCTCTTCCGGCTCGCGCGCGCGAAGGACGTCCGTCCCCTCGGTCTGCTGGGCTACGCTGCCGCCGCCCTCGCCCCGCTCGCCCTGTTCGGGATCCTCAATGACCGGCTGCTGCCACCGTTGTGGATCGGCTACGCGGCGATCGCATGGGTCATCGCCATCATGGCCGGCGCCGTTTTCCGGCGGCCACCCGCGAGCGGTCCGCTTGCTGCGGTGGCCGTCACGGTGTTCGCGCCCGCGTATACGGGGCTGCTCCCCAGCTTTCTGCTCGTGATTCGACACGGCAACGCGGCCGCGAGTCCGTGGGCGGCGACCTGGCTCGTGTTTCTGCCGCTCGTCGTCACTTGGGTGTGTGACTCGATGGCGATGGCCGGCGGGGCGCTGATCGGAGGGCCGAAGTTCGCTCCCGTCGTGAGCCCCAACAAGACCTGGGCGGGGACCGTGACGGGATCCGTGTCCGCGGGACTCGTGGCGCCGGTCTACGGCTGGCTCGCGCTGCGACCGCACGACCTGCACCCGGGAGTCGTGCAGCTCGTGCTCCTCGGCATCCTGTTGTCCGCCCTCGGTCAAGTGGGGGATCTGGCGGAGTCCCTCTTCAAGCGGGAAGCCGGCGTGAAGGACTCGGGGACCGTGTTCCCGGGCCACGGGGGCGTCCTGGACCGGTTCGACTCGCTCTATTGGGTGTTGCCCGGGGCCGCCGCCCTGCTGGCGCTCTACGGGATTCTGTGACCACCGGTGTGGCGGTGCTCGGTGCGACCGGCTCGATCGGTCGCAGCACGCTGAACGTCCTCCGGCGGCAGCCGGACCGGTTTCGCCTCGTGGCGCTCACGGCGCGCGTCGCCCGCGACGAGCTGGCGCGGCAGGCGGCCGGGTTCGGGGCGCCCTATCATGCGACGGTCGAGAGCCGCGGACCCGAGTGTCTGGTGGAGGCGGCCACGCATCCGGACGTGGACGTCGTGGTCAACGCAGTCGTCGGCGCGGCCGGCCTGAACGCGACCCTCGCGGCGCTCCGCGCGGGGAAACGGGTCGCGCTGGCCAACAAGGAGTCGCTGGTGATGGCCGGCGACCTCGTGCTGGCCACGGCGGCCGCGGGCGGCGGCGAAGTCGTCCCGATCGATTCCGAACACAGCGCCGTACTCCAGTGTACCACCGGCCATCCAGACGCGCTGGCGCGGTTGATCCTGACCGCCTCGGGCGGACCGTTCCGAGACTGGTCCGCCGACAAGGTCCGCGGGGCGACCGTGGAGCAGGCCCTGCGGCACCCGACTTGGCAGATGGGGCGGAAGATCACCGTGGATAGTGCGACGCTCGCCAACAAGGCGCTGGAGGTCATCGAGGCGCACTATCTGTTTGGGCTTGGCTACGACGCCATCGAGGTGGTCGTGCATCCCCAGTCGATCGTGCATGGGTTCGTGGAATTCTCGGACGGGTCGATGCTCGCGCAAATCGGGTATCCCACCATGGAGTTGCCGATCTTGTACGCCCTCACGCACCCCGAACGGCTCCCCGACCACGGCGTCACCCGGTATGATCCCGTCGCCGCGGGCCCGCTCACCTTTGAACAGGTCCGCCGCGACGTGTTTCCAACCTTCGACCTCGGCGTCCAGGCCGGACGGGCAGGGGGGACGATGCCGGCGGTATTCAACGGCGCGAACGAGGTTGCCGTCGCCGGATTCCTCGCCGGCCGAATCGCGTTCGGCCGCATTCCCGAGTTGATCGACGCCGCGCTGACGGCGCACTCGGCGATCCCCGCCGTCGACCTCCCCACCATCCTGGAAGCCGACCGCTGGGCACGGGCCCACGTGGAGGCGGGCCAGTGACGACGCTGGTGGCGGCCCTGGTGGTCCTGGGCGTGGTCATCTTCGTCCACGAGCTGGGTCACTTTCTCGCGGCCAAGGCCGTCGGCGTGGGGGTGCCGCGGTTCTCCATCGGCTTTGGCAGCCCGACGCCACTGCGGTTCCGCTACGGGGAAACCGAGTACGTGCTCTCGTGGATTCCGCTCGGGGGGTACGTCAAGATGGCCACTGCCGAGGAGGAAGGCGGCGTGTCGTCGATCGAGGGCGGGGGCGCCGCCGAGTTTCCGCCCCACCGCCTCTTCGAGCACAAGCCTCTGTGGGCGCGCATTCTCGTGCTCTCGGCCGGGGTGATCATGAACGTCCTGCTGGCGTGGGGCGTGTATGCCGGCATCGCGCTCGGCGGCGGGCAGCTGGTGGATCCGATCACCCGTCTCGCGGAGATCGACACGACGGTGGCCCCGGCCGAGGCCCGCGACCTTGCCACGGTCCCGTTCGGCACCACCATCACCCGCGTCAACGGCGATACGGTAACGTCGTGGAACGACGTCATTGCGGCCGTCGCCGATCTGGGGAGCGAACGGGTGCGGTTCGACTTTGCCGGCGGCATCGACCCGGTCATCGTCCACATCCCGGGCACGGCCGTGGAAGCGCGCCTGCGGTTGCGGAACGCCCTGCACAACCTGCGGGAGGCCCGCGTGGCCCGGGTGGAGCCGGCGTCGCCCGCCGCGGCCGCCGGGATCGAGCCGGGCGACCTGGTGGTCCGCATTAACGCCGATACGGTGCGCTACTGGGACGAGCTGGTGGCGCTGGTTCGGCCGCGGCCCGAGGCGCTCGTCGAGGTGACGCTGGTGCGGGGAGACGAAGTCCGGACCGTCCCCGTGCAGACCGACGCGACCGAGGACCGGGATCCGACCACGGGCGGGCGGGTCCGTGTGGGGCGGCTGGGCGTCCACGTGGCCGAGCCGGTGCGCCGGGTCGAGTTCACCGCGGCGGGCGCCCTCAAGGAGGGACTGCGCCAGACCGGGGCCCAGACGCGCCTCGTCCTGGTGACCGTGCGCGGCCTCGTGTTCGGCCGCATTTCACCCAAGGAACTCGGCGGGCCCATCGCCATCGGTCAGCTCTCCGGGGAGGCGGCCCGCGCCGGGCCCGTCCCGTTCCTGGCCTTCATGGCGTTCATCTCGATCAACCTGGCGATCTTCAACCTGCTTCCGATCCCGGTGCTGGATGGCGGCCACCTCGTGTTTCTCGTCCTCGAGGGCCTGCGCGGCAAACCCGTACCCGCCGGGGTGCGGATTCGGTTCACCCAGGTCGGTCTGGCGCTGCTCTTTGCGCTCGTGCTCCTGGTGATGTACAACGACGTGCTGCGGGTTCTCGGGCTCCATTAACGGCGCGCGAGCAGGAGCATCAGCGCCACGGCCATCAGCACGAGCAGGAGCGCCAGGCCCGTCAACGCACCGGGTCGCCCCGGCCGGGGCAGACGCAGGGCCGAGGTCCGGCGCCGCCCCGCCGCGATGGCCCGCAGCGCGGCGGCCAACTGCCCGCCGGACGAGTAGCGGTCATCCGGATGCTTCGCCAAACACCGCAGGATGACCCGTTCCACGCGCCGGGAAAGCCCGGCGTGCCGGCGGGAGGGTGGGGGGGGGGCGTCCTCGACGTGCATCCGGGCGAGCTCGAACCAGGCGCTGGAGCGGAACGGGAGCTCTCCGGTAGCCGCCCGATATAGCGTGACGCCCAGGGCATAGACGTCGCTGCGTCCGTCGAGGGGCCGCCCCTGCGCCTGCTCGGGCGACACGTAATGCGGGGTGCCGATCGTCATGTCGACCCCCGTCGAAGTGGACACGCCGGACGCCGCCGTGGCGATCCCGAAGTCCGTCAGCACGGCGGTCCCGTCCGCCCGCAGCAGGACATTGTCGACCTTGACGTCGCGGTGGATCACCCCGGCCTGGTGCGCGTAGTCGAGCGCCTCCGCGATCTGGATGGCGATCGCCAGCAGCCGGTCCTCGGACAGGGGACCTTCCCGGGCCAAGACCGCTGCCAGCGAATCGGGATACAGGTCCATGGCAAGGTACGTGAGGTCCCCGTCCGCCCGGACCTCCCGAATCCGGGCGATGTGGGGATGGTCCAGGCGCGCCGCCACCTCCGCTTCACGCCGAAAGCGGCGCGCGAACGCGGGATCGCCGGCGTAGCGCGGCTTGAGCACCTTGAGCGCGACCGGGTCGCCGGAGTCGGCCGCACGGGCGGCAAGGACCCACGCGAACCCCCCCTCGCCCAGGATCCGGTCCACGAGATAGGGGCCAATGCGGCGGCCGAGCAGGGCCTCAGGGTCGAGCGACATGGCGGGCTTTACAGAGGGTGAGGTCCCGTCTAAGTTAAGGGATTGTGAGAGATACGTGATTTTGCGACCGAGCGCGCCCGCGCTCCCATCAGGATACGCGTTTGATGAGTGTTGACAAGCTCGCAGTGATCCAGAAGCATCAGAAGGCGGTTAGCGATACGGGATCGGCCCGGGTCCAGGTGGCTCTGCTCACCGAACGGATCAATGCGCTGACCGACCACTTCCGCACGCACCCCAAGGACCACCATTCCCGCCGCGGCCTGCTGACGATGGTCAGCAAGCGCCGCCGTCTGCTCGACTACCTGCGGCGGACGGAATTGGCGGGCTACCGGCAGCTCATCGACGAGCTGGGGCTCCGCCACTAGCGGGGCGGCGCGGGCGAGGGGCGTCCGGGCAGAGCACTCCGGACGCCTCGGGGCATTCGTCTGTGCTCGAGAAGGAACACCATGGAACATCGAATTGAGCGGACATTCGCCGGCCGGCCTCTCGTGATCGAGACCGGGCGAATGGCCAAGCAGGCCGCCGGCAGTGCTGTCGTGCGGCACGGGGACACGATGGTCATCGCCGCCGTCACCGTGTCCGACAAGCTGTCGCAGCTGCCGTTCTTCCCACTCACCGTCGAGTACCGCGAGAAGACCTACGCCGCCGGCAAGTTCCCCGGCGGGTTCATCAAGCGCGAGGGGCGACCGAGCGACGACGAGGTTCTCGCCGCTCGCCTGACGGACCGCTCCGTTCGGCCGCTCTTCCCCGAAGGGTTCAAGAACGAGGTACAGGTCTTTCTGTATGTCGTGTCCGCCGACCAAGAGAACGATGCCGACGTGATCGGGCTGACGGCCGCCTCGCTGGCGCTCTCGCTCTCGACGGTGCCCTGGGGTGGGCCCATCGCCGCGGTGCGGGTGGGTCGCGTCGAGGGGGAGTGGGTGCTGAACCCGACGTTCCAGCAGCTCGAATTGAGCGACTTGGATCTGGTCGTCGCGGGCTCGGCCGATTCCATCGTCATGGTCGAGGGAGGCACGCTCGAACTGTCCGAAGCAGATCTCATCGAGGCCCTCGGCTTCGCCCAGCGGGGCATCGCCGAACTCGTGGCCGCCCAACAGGAGATCATGGCCAAGGCCGCGCGCCCCAAGATGAGTTGGACGGCAGAGGCACCGCCGGCGGAACTTCCCTCCCGCGTGCGCGCCGTAGCCGGGGACCGGATGCGGGACGCGTTGAACCACCCCGACAAAGCTGCCCGGGCCGAGGCGCTGGCGCAGGTGCGGGCGGCCGTGCTCGAGGAGGTGACCCCGGAATGGAGCGACCATCTCAAGCATGTGCTCGGCGTCCTGGACGACATCGAGTACGAGACGATGCGCCATCAGGTACTCGAGCAGGGCGAGCGCGTCGACGGTCGTGATCTGCACACCGTCCGCGCGATCGCCTGCGACGTGGGCGTCCTCCCGCGCGCGCACGGGTCCGCCCTGTTTACCCGCGGGCAGACGCAGGCGCTCGTCAGCACGACGCTCGGCAGCGTGTCGGATGAGCAGCGGATCGACAGCATCGATGTCGTGCAGGAAACCAGCAAGAGCTTCCTGCTGCACTACAACTTCCCGCCGTTCTCGACGGGCGAAGTACGCCCCATTCGCGGCGTCTCCCGGCGGGAGATCGGCCACGGGGTGCTCGCCGAGCGGGCGTTGCAGGCGCTGTTGCCGTCGTATGACTCGTTCCCCTACACGATCCGATTGGTGTCCGAGATCCTGGAATCCAACGGCTCGTCGTCGATGGCGACCGTCTGTGGGGGATCGCTCGCCCTCATGGACGCGGGGGTACCGATCAAGGCCCCCTGCGCCGGCGTCGCGATGGGGCTCATCAAGGAGGGCGACCGGGTCGCGGTGCTCACCGACATTCTCGGCAGCGAGGACCACCTCGGGGACATGGACTTCAAGGTGGCCGGCACCCGGGACGGCGTGACGTCCATCCAGATGGACATCAAGATCAAGGGACTCTCGCTCGACATCGTGCGCGAGGCGCTGAGCCGCGCCCGGGACGCCCGCCTGCACATCCTCGACGAGATGGCTAAGGCGCTCGACGGCCCGCGGGCGCAACTGTCGCGCTACGCCCCCCGCATCATCACGATCCAGATCCGGCCGGACAAGATCGGGGACGTCATCGGCCCCAAGGGGAAGGTGATCCGGAGCATCCAAGAGGATACCGGCGCGGAAATCAACGTGGACGACGACGGGCTGATCACCATCTCCGCGATCGACGGCGCCGCCGGCGAGCGGGCCCGGGACATGATCGCCGCCATCGTCCAGGAGCCCGAGATCGGGAAGGTCTACGAAGGCGTCGTGAAGAGTACCACCGCGTTCGGGGCGTTCGTGGAGATCCTGCCGGGGACGGAAGGCTTGCTCCACATCTCCGAGCTCGCGCACGGCCGGACGGAGCGGACCGAGGACGTGGTCAAGAAAGGCGACCATGTGCGCGTGAAGCTCCTGGAGGTCGACGGCCGCGGCAAGATGCGGCTCTCTCGGAAGGCGCTGCTCGAGCAGGACTGACCCGGTGCGGACCGTTCGCCTGGACGAGGGTCTGTACCGCACCGACGCCGACAACGGCGTCATCGTGCTGTCCGAGCGACTCCCGACCGTCCGCTCCGTTGCGGCGGGCATGTGGGTGCGCAGCGCCTCCGCCCACGAAGAGCCCGCCAAGATGGGCGTGTCGCACCTCCTCGAGCACATGGTGTTCAAGGGGACGGAGCGGCGCAGCGCGCGGGACATCGCGCTCGCGCTGGAGGTGCGGGGCGGGTCGCTCGACGCGTTCACCGCCCGCGATCATACCGTGTATCAGGCGCGCGTGCTGGATGCGGACCTGCCGTGCGCGCTGGACATCCTGACCGATCTGGTCCGATCGCCGAGTCTCCGGGAGCAGGACCTGACGTTGGAGCGGCGGGTCGTCCTCGAGGAGATCAGCACGGTCGAGGACACACCGGACGATCTGGTCTTCGACCTGCACGCCGAGACGCTCTGGCCCGACCACTCCTACGGCTACCCGATCCTCGGGACCCGCGCAACGGTCGGCGCGCTCGGCGCCGAGGACCTGCGCGTCCTCCATCGGCGCGCCTACCACCCCCGCCACATCGTCATTGCGGCGGCAGGCAACCTCGACCACGAGGTCCTGCTCCGGCTGCTCACGCGTCTCGGCTGGTTCACCTTCCCGCCGGGACCCGAGCCGACGGACGTGCCCATGTCGCCCGCCGCGCGCCAGGTCACCCGCCGCGTGGCGCGCGCCGGGGCCCAAACCCACGTCGTGATCGGAACCGACACCTTCCCCTACCGGGAGCCGCGGCGGAACGCGCTGCTGCTGCTGAACAACGTGCTCGGGGGCGGCATGTCGAGCCGGCTGTTTCAACGCGTCCGTGAGGAACTGGGCCTGGCCTATGCGGTCTTTGCGTTCCAGTCGTTCTACCGTCACGGCGGGGTCACGGGCGTGTACGTGGGCACCCACCCCAACACGGCGGCGCAGGCGGTCGAGGCCATTCTGACGGAGCTCGGCCGTGTGGCCCGTGAGGGCCTGGATGCCCACACGCTCGCGGAAGCGAAGCAGCAGCTCAAAGGCCAGGTCACGCTCGCCCTGGAGAGTCCCGCCGCGCGGATGTATCGGCTGGCGGGCGTGCCGCTCCACGACGTATCGTACCGCACCATTGACGAGACCGTGGCCGAGATCGAGGCGGTCACGGCGGACGATATCACGGCGGTGGCGGCCGAGTTTCTGGATCCCGAGCGCCAGGCCGCGGTCTGGCTCGGGCCACAGTAACCCCAACCACACTGGGAAGTCCCATGATCATAGGCGTGCCGAAGGAGATCAAGACCAACGAGAACCGAGTGGCGTTGGTCCCCGCCGGCGCGGAGGCGCTGGGGTCCGAGGGCCATACCGTGCTGGTGGAAGCCGGGGCGGGGCACGGCAGCGGGTTTACCGACGCCCAATATCAGGCGGTCGGGGCGACGGTGGTGGCCAAGGTCGACGAGGTGTGGGCCCGGGCCGAGATGATCGTGAAGGTGAAAGAGCCGATCAAGGTGGAGTGGCCCCGGATGCGGAAGGGTCAGGTCATCTTCACCTACTTCCACTTCGCCGCGGACGAGGCGCTGACGCGGGCCGTGATCGGCTCGGGGTGCGTGGCGATCGCGTACGAAACGGTTCAGCTCGAGTCCGGCGAGCTTCCGCTGCTCACGCCAATGAGCGAGGTCGCCGGCCGGATGGCGGTGCAGGAGGGGGCGCGGTACCTGGAGAAGCTGCACGGGGGACGTGGCATTCTCCTCGGTGGGGTGCCCGGGGTGATGCCGGCGGAAGTGCTGGTCATCGGGGGCGGGGTGGTCGGTACGAACGCGGCCAAGATGGCCGCCGGCTTGGGCGCGCACACCACCATTCTGGACGTGAACCTCGACCGGCTGCGGTACCTCTCCGACGTCATGCCCGCCAACGTGGACTTGATCTACTCTGATCGGCACACGCTGCTCGAGCAGCTGGCAAAAGCCGATCTCCTCATCGGAGCCGTGCTCCTGCCCGGGGCGAAGGCGCCCAACCTCGTGCAGCGAAGCGACCTCAAGCTGATGAAACCGGGCTCGGTGATCGTCGATGTCGCCGTGGATCAGGGCGGGTGCGTGGAGACCATCAAGCCGACCACCCACGAGGCGCCGACCTACATGGTCGACGGGGTGGTCCACTACGGCGTCGCGAACATGCCCGGTGCCGTGCCCCGCACCTCCACCCTCGCGCTCACGAACGCCACCTTCCCGTACACGCGTCGGCTGGCCAAACGCGGCTGGCGGGCGGCGTGCGAGGCGGACCCGGCACTCGCCCTCGGTCTGAACGTCGTGGATGGGAAGGTCGTCTACCCCGGCGTGGCCGAGGCGTTCAACCTCCACCTGCACGAACTGAAGGCGGTGCTGTAGGGGCACGGAGAGCGGTGCGGTGGACGGTCAAACGGGGGCTCGAGGGTGGCGGGGCTGGGCCCCTTTTAACTCCTAGTCTTGTCTGAACTTAGGGCGCCCGTTATGTTGAGGCGCGCGCGCAACGCCGCGAGCTGCCGCTCGGGGCTTCCCGTCACTTAGCTTCGGTACCATTCATGCGCTGGCCCAAGTGGAACGTCGGCAAGCTGCTTCCCGCCAACGAGATCGCCGTCGATCTCGGGACCTCGAACACGCTCATCTACGTCAAGGGCGAGGGGATCGTGCTCAACGAGCCCTCGGTCGTCGCGATGGAGCGGAGCTCCAACAAGGTGAAGGGCATCGGGCTCGAGGCCAAGCGCATGCTCGGGCGGACGCCCGACGGGATCATCGCCGTGCGGCCGCTGAAGGACGGCGTGATTGCCGACTTTGACGTGACGGAGAAGATGCTCCGGTACTTCCTGTCGTCCATCATCGCCAAGCACTTCTTCCGGGTGAAGCCGAAAGTGGTTGTGTGCGTGCCCTCGGGCATCACGGAAGTGGAGAAGCGGGCCGTGCGCGACAGCGCGATGTCGGCCGGGGCCAAAGAAGTGTACATGGTCGCCGAGCCTATGGCCGCCGCGATCGGGGTGGGGCTCCCGGTCGAGACGCCGACCGGCAACATGGTGATCGACATTGGTGGGGGCACGACGGAGATCGCGGTGATCGCGCTGTCGGGCATCGTGAGCGACACGTCGATCCGCACCGGCGGCGACGAGATGGACCAGGCGATCGTGCAGTTCATGCGCAAGAACTACAACCTGCTCATTGGGGAGCCCACGGCGGAGTCGATCAAGATCCAGATCGGATCCGCCGCGCCGGTCGGCGAGGAGCAGGAGATGGACGCGAAGGGCCGCGATCTCGTGTCGGGCATCCCCAAGGTGGTGCGGGCCCACTCGAGTGAGATCCGCGAGGCCATCCAGGAGCCGATTCAGCAGATCGTCGACGCCGTGCGGCGCGCGCTGGAGATCACGCCACCCGAGCTCGCGAGCGACATCGTCGACCGGGGCATCGTCATGGCCGGCGGCGGTGCGCTGATCCGCGGACTCGACGTGCTACTCTCCCAGGAGACCTCCCTGCCGATTCGGGTGGATGAAGACCCGCTCACGTGCGTGGTGCGTGGCACGGGGCGCATCCTCGACGATCCGGAGAAGTACCGCACCGTGCTGATGACGTAAGGGCGTGGCCGTCGTGGCCGATCGTTTCACGTCGCGGTGGGACACGCTGGCGTTCGTGGCCTGCGTCCTGGTGGCGCTGGTGGCCCGCGCGATGCCGGAGTCCACCCAGGAAGCCGTGGCCGGCCTGGTCCGCCGCACGCTGCTCGCCCCGCTCCTCGCGCTCGAGCACCAGACCGAGCTGCTGCGCAGCTCGCAGACCCGCCTTCGCGCCCTGGTGGCCGAGCGGGATGCCGCCGCCATCGCGGCGATTGACGCCGAGACCCTGGCGGAGGAGAACGCCCGCCTGCGCCAGTTGCTCGGGTTGCGCGAACGCCTCCCCGGGGCGGCGGTGTCGGCGGAAATCCTGCGTCAGGTCACGCCGGCAGGCGGGTTCACCGTCACCCTGTCGGCGGGTACCGCGCAGGGCGTGCGGGCGCTGTCCCCCGTCGTGACCCCCGACGGCCTGCTCGGCGTCGTGCGCAGCGTGGATCGGGACCACGCGGTGACCGTGCTCTGGACCCACCCGGACTTTCGCGTCAGCGCGATGACGCCGGACGGCAGCGTGTTCGGCCTCATCGCGCCGAGGGGACAGGCGCCGGCCGACGCCATGGGCATGCTGCTGAGCGGGGTCCCGTACCGCGACGTGATTCCCGCGGGGACGCCGCTCCAGACCTCGGGGTTTGGCGGTGTGTATCCCCGCGGCATTCCGATCGGCGAGGTGGTGGGTGTCGCCGAAGAACAGGAAGGGGTCTCCCGCACCTATCTGGTCCGCGCCGCGGTCCATCCCGCGTCTGCCGCCCACGTGATCGTTCTCGTGAATCCCGATGCCGACATCGCCGGCGCGTTCTCGCGAGGACGCCAGTGACGGCGCGCGGGGATCGGCTCCGGCTAGGGGCCGTCGTTGCTCTCCTGGTCGTGCTCCACTTCGGGCTGCGCCCGTGGCTCGGAAGCCCGCGGGTCGCCCCCGATTTCCTGCTGCTGGCCCTCATGGTCTACGCGATCCGCGCCCGGCCGGGGCGCGGCGCCATGGTCGGCTTTCTCGTCGGCCTGCTCGGTGATGCGGGCTTCCCGTACGCCTTCGGGTCGGCTATGCTCGCGTATACCGTGGTCGGCTACCTGGCGGCGTGGGGCAAGGCCGTCTTCTTCGCCGACAACCCGGTGGTGGCGGCGGGGTTCTTCTTCGGCGGCGTGCTCGTGCGCGACGTCCTGGTGCTCGTGTGGGGCGGGCATGCGGAGGGAGCCAGCGTGTTGTGGCAGCTGGGCGTGTGGACGCTCCTGCAAGGCCTCACGACCGCACTCGTCGGACTGCTGATTCTCGTCGTGTTCCGGAACTGGCTCCACGTGCGGCTGGCCGAATGAACTGGTTTCACCCTCACCTCGTTGACCGCCGGGCCACGATGGCCCAATGGGTGGTCTGGGGCGTCGTCGCAGTGCTCCTCGCCGCGTTCTTCCGCGTCCAGATCCTCGCCTCCAGTCGGTACGAGCTCGCGTCCGAGCAGAACCGGCTGCGCGCCGTTCCGCTGCCGGCGCCACGGGGGCTCGTGCTCGACCGCAATGGCGTGGTCCTCGCGGAAAACGTGCCGGGCTACACGGTCGCCCTGCTCGCCGCCTCGCCCGATTCGCTCGCGGCGGTGCTCCAGCGCATCGGCCCGCTCCTCGGCGTGCGGGTGGACGACATCCCCGACGTTCTGCGGCGCTATCGCCTCAAGCCGTCCGAGCCGGTCACCGTCCGGCGTGACGTGTCGTTCGAGACGGTCTCCGCCCTCGAGGAGCGACGGGTCCTGATTCCCGGCCTCGTGATCCAGATGGAGCCGAAACGGCGGTACCCGTTCGGCCCGCTGTTGGCGCATACGCTGGGATACGTCTCTGAGATCACCGAGCCCGAGCTGCAGCAGAATGCCTTCCCCGGTGCTCGGCTGGGGACGCTCGTGGGGCGCGACGGCCTGGAACGCGAATACGACGCGCGTCTCCGCGGGAAGGACGGCCTCCGGTTCGTCGAAGTCGATGCCCTGGGACGCACCGTCCGCGATCAGGGGGTCGCGCCGCCGCTGGATCCCGTCCAGGGCGAGACCATCCGGACGACGCTCGACGTGTCCCTGCAGCGCTTCGTCGCCGAGGTGTTCCCGGCGAACCGCCGAGGGGCGGTGGTCGTGCTCGATCCCCGCACGGGCGGGCTCCTCGCCATGTTCTCCGCCCCCAGCTTCGACCCGAACGAGTTCATCGGCGGCATCGACCCCGCCCTGTGGCGGGACCTGTCGCAGGCCGACGACCACCCGCTGATCGACCGGGCCATCCAGGCGGCCTACCCACCGGCGTCGCCGTGGAAGCTGCTCGTCGCGGCCGTGGCGCTGAAACGCGGCATCGTCCAAGCCGACAGCCGCATGCCGATTCCGTGTCGCGGGGGGCTGCAGTACTACAGTCGGTATTTCCGGTGCTGGAAGCTGCAAGGACACGGGGACTTGACGCTCACCGAGGCGATCAAGTACTCGTGCGACGTCTACTTCTATCAGCTCGGCCTCAGGCTCGGCCTCCCCACGCTGCTTCAGGAAGCCGGCGCGCTGGGGATGCACGAGGCGCTGGGCGTGGATCTGCCGAACGAACGAGCCTCGTTCCTGCCCGCGTCGACGGAGTATTACAACCGACGGTACGGACCGCGGGGCTGGACGAGTGCCGTGACCCTGAATCTCGCCATCGGCCAGGGCGAGAACGTGCAGACGCCGCTCAACATGGCGTACTTCTACGCCATGCTCGCCAGCCCCACGGGGCGCACGCCGCCCCCGCACGTGGTCGCGCCCCGGACCACCGCTGCACAACGGCAGTTGCAGTTGTCGGCGTCGGAGCTGGCCGACCTCCGCACGGCGCTGATCTCGGTCGTCGAGGGCGGCACGGCCACCGCGTCCCGCATCGCGGACCTGCACATCGCCGGGAAGACCGGCACGGCGCAGAATGCCCACGGCGCCGACCACGGGTGGTTCATCGCGTTCGCCCCCGCGGAGGCGCCGAGCGTGGTCGTGGCCGCGATCGTGGAGTTCGCCGAGCACGGCTCGGCCGTGGCACCCATGGTCACCCGCATCATCGCGCGGCATCTGCGGGGTCCCGATGCCGTCCAGTGGACCGGGGCGAAGATCGTGGTGCCGGAAGACTCCGCGCCGGCTCCCGTGCCCATTGTCCCGGAGGAAGGCAGCCGTGCGGGCCGCCGACCCGGGATTCGATAGCCGACTCCTCGTGGCGGCGGCGCTCCTCGTCGCCGTAGGCCTGGCCGTGCTCTACTCGGCCGGCCAGACCGACGTGCCGTCGGCGGCCGAACGCCTCTGGGAGCGGCAGCTCGTGTTTCTCGCGCTCGGCGTCGTGGGGGCCGCGCTCGCGTACCGCGTCTCACCCCAGCTCCTCGAGTGGAGCACGCCGTTGCTGTACGGCATCGGCATCGCGCTGCTCGCCGCCGTGCTGCTCGTGGGCACCGGGGCCGGCACGGCCGCCGGCACCAGGTCGTGGCTCGCGGTCGGGGGCGTTCGCCTTGGCCAACCGACCGAGCTCGCGAAGCTCGGTGTGATCCTGATGCTGGCCCGCCACCTGGGAGCGCGGCGGGAGCCGCCCGCGACCCTGTGGCAACTCGCGCCCGCCGGGGTGATCGTCGGCATCGCCTTCGTGCTCGTGGGCCTGCAACCGGACCTCGGCAGCGCCATCGTCTTTCTCGGCATCCTCTTCTCCATGCTGTACTGGGCCGGCGTCCGCCCCTGGCTCCTGCTGCTGCTTGCCTCCCCCATCCTCAGCCTGCTGCTGGCGTTCTCCACGTTGTCGTGGGGCATCTGGATCGTCGCCCTCACGCTGCTGCTGCTCTGGCTCCGCCCGTACGTGCTCGAGGGGCTGACCGTCTGGCTCACGAACGTGGGGATGGGGGTGATCGCCCTTTCGCTCTGGAACCGGCTGGCGCCGTACCAGCAGAACCGCCTGCTGTCATTCCTCAACCCAGAGATCGATCCGCGCGCCACCGGCTGGCACATCATCCAGTCGAAGGTCGCGGTGGGATCAGGCGGGTTGTTGGGGAAGGGGTTTACCGCGGGCTCGCAGAAGCGGCTGGCATTCCTCCCCGAGCAGGCCACCGATTTCATCTACTCCGTCGTCGGCGAGGAGTTCGGGTTTCTCGGCGTTCTGGTGACGCTGGTGCTCTTTACGTGGCTGATCACCCGCCTCATCCGCATTGCCCGACGGGCGTCCGACCCGTTCGCCAGTCTCGCGGTGTTCGGGATCGCCGGGATGCTGTTCACGCACGTCCTCGAGAGCGTCGCGATGACCGTCGGCTTGATGCCCATCACCGGGATCCCGCTCCCGTTCTTCTCCTACGGCGGCTCGTTCCTCCTCACCTGCTGCCTCGCCCTCGGGATCGCCTTACGGGTCGCGCAGGAGTCACGCGTCTCGAGCTACGCCGAAAGCTGAGCCACCCTCGCGCACGGGTGTCAGGGTGGCGCCCACCGGCCACCGGGGGCAGATTGTGGAGCGCGGCGCGCGGGGGGCAGGGAGGGGAGATCGCATGGCGTGGTTTCGCAAAGAACGGCGCGAACGTACGACGACGCGGCAGCGGCTGGAGATTCCGGCCGACGCCTGGGACAAGTGCGATCAGTGCGGACACACTGACATCCGCGACAAGTTCGACCGCAACCTGCAGGTCTGCATGGAATGCGGGCACCACCGCCGCATCGACTCGCGCCGCTATGTGGCCATCCTCACCGATCCCGGGAGCTTCACGGAGCTGTACGGGACGCTGGGATCCGTCGACGTGCTCGGGTTCGAAGGCTATCCCGAGCGAATCGCGGTGGCACGACGGAAGGCCGGGACGCAGGACGCCATTCTCACCGGGCACGGGACGCTCACCGGCGTGCCGATCAACCTCGGCGTCATGGAGTTCGGCTTCATGGGCGGGTCCATGGGCGCCGTCGTTGGCGAGAAGATCGCGCGTCTGGCGCGTCGCTCGCTCGAGGAGCGCGTCCCGCTCATCATCGTGTCGGCTTCGGGCGGGGCGCGGATGCAAGAAGGCGCGATGAGTCTAATGCAGCTCGCCAAGACCTCCGTGACGATCGCACCGCTCAAGCAGGCCGGCATCCCGTTCATCTCGGTCGTGACGAACCCCACGACGGGCGGCGTGTCCGCGTCCTACGCCATGCAGGGGGACGTGAACATCGCGGAGCCCGGGGCCGTGGTGGGGTTCGCGGGACCGCGGGTCATCAAGCAGACGATCGGACAGGACCTGCCCGACGGATTTCAGACGGCGGAGTTCCTACTGGAACACGGGATGGTCGACATCGTCGTCGCGCGGCACGAGCTGGCCACGACGATCGCGCGCCTCCTCCGGATGATGCTGCGGCGCGAGCCGCTCCCCGCCAGCTCCTGACCCTGACGTTCGCGGAGGCCTGTCGCCTCCTGTTCGCCCGTACGGGGGGAGCGACCACGTGGTCGCTGGGCCCCACGACCGAGTTGTTGGCCGCCCTGGGCGACCCGCACACCCACGTGCCCGCCGTGCACATCGGGGGCACCAACGGCAAGGGCTCCGTCGCCGTCCTGGTGGCGGAGGCCCTGCGTGTGGCGGGTCATCGGGTCGGGCTCTACACGTCCCCGCATCTGGTCGACGTGCGCGAACGGATGCTGGTCGACGGGCGTCCGATTCCCGCGGCGGCATTCGCCGCGTGGACCGAGCGGCTCCTCGCGGACGCCGTCCGCACCGACGCCAGCTTCTTCGAAGTCACGACGGCCATCGCGCTGGCGGACTTCGCCGCGCGGGGCGCAGACCTCAGCGTGATCGAAGTGGGACTCGGGGGCCGCCTCGACGCGACCAACGTGCTCACGCCGCTCGTGAGCGCCGTGACCCGTGTCGCCCTCGAGCACACGGACTACCTGGGGCCGACGCTCGAGCACATCGCGCGGGAAAAGGCGGGGATCGCCAAGCCCGGCGTCCCGTTCGTCGTTGGGGAATCCGACCCGGTACTGGTGCAACACCTGCGCCGGGTGGCGGAGGCTTGCGGTGCGCCGGTGCACGTCGTCCCACGGGAGGCGCGCTACGAGGGACCGCTGGCGATGCGTGGCGGGCATCAGCGGCGGAATGCCGCCGTCGCGCAGGCCGTCCTGGAGGCCCTGCCGGCGGAGCAGCGGCCGCCCGCGGCCGCCGTGCGCCAGGGATTCGCCCGGGCGCGCCTGCCCGGTCGGCTCGACCGGCGGGGCCGCTGGCTGTTCGATGTGGCCCACAACCCCGACGGCATCTCCACGCTGCTCCGCGCCATCGCGACGGAACCGCCGCCCCGCCCGCTGCACGCGGTGATCGGCATCCTGGGGGACAAAGACTGGCGCCAGATGCTGGACGCGCTCCTGGGCGCCGTCGACGCCCTCTGGGTCACCAATGCGCCTACGGCCCCGCCCGCCCGGGCGTGGGACCTCGAGGCCGTAGCGAGCGCGTTCGGGGCCGCGGTGCACGTCGAGCCCGAGCTGCACGACGCCCTGGCGGCGGCTTCCTCGGGCGCGCGCACGGTGCTCGTCTGTGGCTCGTTCCACACAGTCGGTGACGCCATGGCCCGCTTGCCCGGACTCGCGCCGCTCGGGTAGATTCTCGCGATGCAAGGGCAAGCGCTGCCTGGGTTTCGCGACTTCTTCCCGGCCGAGGCAGCCCTCCGACAACACATCTTCGCGGTCTGGCGCGAGGTGGCTTCCCGCTACGGCTTCGAGGAGTACGACGGGCCGCCGCTGGAAGCGCTCGAGCTGTACACCGACAAGAGCGGCGAAGAGATCGTCGGACAGCTCTACGAGTTCGAAGACCGCGGCGGACGACGGGTCGCCCTGCGGCCGGAGATGACACCGACGCTGGCCCGCATGGTGGCGTCGCGCGCGCAGGCGCTCAAGAAGCCCATTCGGTGGTTCGCCATCCCCCAGCTGTTCCGCTATGAACGACAGCAGCGCGGGCGGCTGCGGGAGCATTTTCAACTCAACATGGATCTGCTCGGCGAACCGGGTCCGCTCGCTGATGCCGAAGTGATCGCCGCCGCGCTGGACGTGCTGCGCGCGCTGGGATTCGGCCCCGATGCGGTGCGCGTGCGCCTCTCCGATCGGCGCGTCCTCCGGGCCCTGCTGGCCCACGCCGGGGTCAGCGATCCGCAGCTCCCGGCGGCCTACGCGGCGATCGACAAGATCGACCGCGAGCCCCGTGAGGTACTCGAGGCTCGGCTGGCCAAGCTGGGTCTCGCCGAGCCGGTGATCGCGGCGACGCTCGCCGTGGGGAACGTGCGGGGCCGCGAGCCGTTTCGCGCCGCGCTCGCGAGCCTGCCTGACGGCGGGGAGGTGGCGGACCCCCTCGTCGAGTGCGTCGCGGCGCTCGACGCCATGCAGCTGGGCGCCTTCGTCGACGTGGATCTCTCCATCGTCCGCGGGCTCGCGTATTACACGGGGATCGTCTTCGAGCTGTTTGACGCCGGGCGGTCGCTGCGCGCCATCTGTGGAGGCGGCCGGTACGATGGGCTGCTGACCGCGCTGGGCGGTCCCGACCTGCCGGCGGTCGGCTTCGGCATGGGCGATGTCGTGCTCGGGGAATTGCTCGCGGAACGCGGCATCCACCCCGCGGGGGCGGCTGGGTTGCAGGCGTTTCTGGTGGGCGTCACGGCGGAGGACACCGAGACCGTCCTGGCCCTGGCGCACCGACTGCGGGACACCGGGATCCGCGTGGAATTCGCACTCAAGGCGCAGAGTGTGGGCAAGCAGTTGAAGCTGGCGGCGGCGCGCAACGCACCGCGAGCGGTGATCGTGGGACCGGATGAGCGCGCGGCGGGCGAAGCGCTGGTGCGCGATCTCGGGACCGGAACGGAAGCGCGGGTGGCGTTTGATCGACTCAACGATGTTCTGGCGCAGCAGTAGGATTCTGGCGACGGCCCTGGTGCTCTCGGCCTGCGAGCGCGACGCCCCACCGCGGGCGGCGTTTTCGTTCGAGGCAGCGGCGGAGCCGGTGCCCGTTCTCGTCATTCACAGCGACTGGGTCACGAGGCCCCCCGCAGCACGCCAGCGCGAGGTGCACGTGATGCTGCCCACGGGAATCACCGAAGCGGTGGCCCGGGCGACCCTGCAGCACCTGATCGACAGCGTCCGCACCGCGGATTCTGCCCCGCCGACCATCCGCGTCGTGGGATTCGCGTTCGGACCCCTCGACGCCAAGACCGGGCTGGCCGACGTCGTGCCGGCGATCTCCGCCGTCCGATCCGCCGGCGATCGCGCGGCGCCACCGCGAACCGAGTTCTTCATTCACCGCGCATTCCCGGACTCGGAAACGGGACCAGGCCGATGACGGCAGAGAAGACGACCCGCAAAGCGGCCGCGAAGGCCATTACCCCCCGCGCCACCGATTTCAGCGCGTGGTACAACGACGTCATCATGCGCGCGGAACTGGCGGACTACTCGCCCGTGCGGGGCTGCATGGTGATTCGGCCGTGGGGCTACGCCATCTGGGAGCTGATGCAGCGGGCGCTGGACGACATGTTCAAGGCCACCGGGCACCAGAACGCGTATTTCCCCCTGCTCATCCCGCAGAGTTTCCTCAGCCGCGAGGCGGAGCACGTCGAGGGGTTTGCGCCGGAAACGGCGGTGGTGACGCACGGTGGGGGGAAGGAGCTCGAGGAACCACTGGTCATCCGGCCGACGTCGGAGACGATCATCTATGCGATGCTCGGCAAATGGGTGCAGAGTTATCGCGACCTGCCGGTGCTGCTCAATCAGTGGGCCAACGTGGTGCGCTGGGAGATGCGGACCCGCCTGTTCCTGCGGACGACCGAGTTTCTCTGGCAGGAGGGTCACACGGCGCATGCTTCCGCGGAGGAGGCCGAGGCCGAGACCCGTCGCATGCTGGAGGTCTATCGCGAGTTCATGGAACAATGGATGGCGCTCCCGGTGCTGACCGGTGCAAAGACGGATGCCGAGAAGTTCGCCGGCGCGGTGCGCACGTATGCCTGCGAGGGACTGATGCAGGACAACAAGGCCCTGCAGGCGGGGACCTCCCACTTCCTCGGCCAGAATTTCGCGCGGGCGTTCGACGTGCAGTACCAGACGGCCGAGGGCGGCATGGACTACGTGTGGAGTACTTCGTGGGGGGTCTCCACCAGGCTCGTGGGCGGATTGGTGATGACGCATGGGGACGACGTGGGCCTCGTCTGCCCGCCGCGCTTGGCACCGCGTCAGGTGGTGATCGTGCCGATCTGGCGCAGCGACGCGGAGCGGGCCACGGTGCTGGAGGTGGCCGCGCGTCTCGAGACCGAGCTGCGCGGTCGCGGAATTCGGCTTGGGGTGGACGGCCGGGAAGGGATGAAGCCCGGCGCCAAGTACTACGAGTGGGAGGAGCGTGGCGTGCCCCTGCGTCTCGAGCTCGGCCCTCGGGACGTGGCCCAGGGCCAGGTCATGGCCGCGCGCCGGACCGGGGGCAAGACTCCTCTCGCGCTCGGCGACCTCACGGCGACGGTGCCGCGCGTGCTCGACGAACTCCAGGCGGGCATGCTGGCGGCGGCTCGCGACCGGCGCGAAACCAACTCAGTGCGTGGCGTGACGAAGGCGGCACTGATCGCCCAGATGGAGGGAACGGGCGGATTCGCGTATGCCGGATTCTGCGGCGACGGCAGCTGCGAACAGGCCATCAAGGACGCCACCAAAG
>Ga0224512_10001605_pt1 | contig 21512 bp, 22 predicted proteins | sample SF_May12_sed_USG_4_FD_169103 | JGI IMG/M metagenome (GOLD analysis project Ga0224512, IMG submission 169103) | Sediment microbial communities from San Francisco Bay, California, United States - SF_May12_sed_USGS_13 | ecosystem: Environmental > Aquatic > Marine > Sediment | place: USA... | reverse complement strand
CCGACCGGTCGCCTGTCGTCCTATCTTTTCGGGCTCAAGCCTGGAGAGCAGGTCACGGTCTCCGGTCCGTTCGGCGAATTCTTCGTCAAGGACACGCAGAACGAAATGATATTCATCGGCGGTGGTGCCGGGATGGCGCCAATGCGCTCCCAAATCTACGACCAGCTGCTGCGCTTGAGAACGCAGCGAAAGATGTCTTTCTGGTACGGTGCCCGAAGCCTGCGCGAGATGTTCTACGCGGATGAGTTCGACAAGCTACAGCAACGCTATCCGAACTTCGTGTGGCACGCGGCGCTATCGGACCCACTTCCGGACGATTGCTGGCAGGGTTACACCGGGTTCATCCATTCGGTCCTTCACGAGAACTATCTGCGCAGCCATCCGGCGCCGGAAGACTGCGAATATTATCTATGCGGGCCGCCGGCCATGAGCTCGGCAGTCATCAAAATGCTCGAAGACCAGGGCGTTGAGCGGGAGCACATCATGCTGGATGATTTTGGTGGATAGGTAAGCGAACAATGAGCCTGTTCATCGCCAGTTTTATTGTTGTCGCACTCGCCGTCGTCGGCATGGCGATCGGCGTAATCAATGGACGTCGAGGGATTCAGGGCAGTTGCGGCGGGCCGGATGCGCGTGACGGGAACTGCGCCGGTTGCGGCCGCGCGGTCAGGCGTTGTCCCGTGCGTCGCCAAACCGGATAGCGCACCGAGCAATGTTGGCGGACGGATCGATTTCGACTTCGCGGAGAAACAAATGCCAAGATCAATGCCTAGATCAATCAGAGTCAGGGATTACATGTCGGCCCACCTGGTCACGTTTACCCCGGATATGGAGATCCTCGAGGCCGTGCACCTCCTGGTCCGGAATCGGATCTCCGGTGGGCCGGTACTGGATCTTCGTGGCAATCTGATCGGCATGTTGTCGGAATCGGACTGCGTCAGGGTCGCACTGAACGCGGCTTACCACAGCGAATGGGGCGGCCGGGTTGAGGAATTTATGGCCCGCGAGATCAAGACTGTCGATGCGGATGCGAGCATTGTCGATGTCGCCGCGATCTTTGTCGACAGCGGCTACCGCCGGCTGCCGGTCGTCGAAGGAAATCGGCTGGTCGGCCAGATCAGCCGGCACGACATCCTCAGAGCAATGGAAATCCTTCGTTGATGTGCGCGACGCACCAGTGGCCGCGAGTGGCTGAAAACACGCCGGTTAGCCTTCAGTTGGCAGGCGCGCAATCGCGAGGCCGGCGTCTGGTGCAGAAAATCTTGTTGGCAATATTTTTATAACCGCTCCGTAATAAAATTGTAACCATACGACCGCAGACTCTGCGCCATGTTAGCAATCCTGGCATGGCGTCAGACAGCAATATCTGGCTGGCTGTGCCTGGATTAATTTCAGACCGCAAGAATTTCTTGATGATAATGCAAGCTAGATCTAAACCAACTGGAGTAATCATGTTAAGACCTATTGGGGTAACTTTAATTGCGAGCCTCGTCATGGCCAGCCCGTTGGCCATGGGCGCCGTTACTGATGAAGAGTTCGCCGCGCTGCGGGCAGACCTTGCCGCGCTGACACAGCGACTCGACGCGTTGGCGACGGAAAATGCGCAGCTCAAAGAGCAGACCGGGCAAACGGTTGTCATGGCGCAAGAAGCCAGTGAAAAAATTGTCGCCGTAGAGGCAGCATCGGCAGGCCGGTCCTGGGCGGATCGCATCAGCATCGACGGTGATTTTCGCTATCGCTACGAAAACATCGACGTGCAAGACAAGGATGAGCGCAATCGCAGCCGGGTTCGCGCCCGTATCAACACCCGTGCGCAGTTGCCGGGCAAGGTCGAGGTCGGCGTCGGGCTGGCGACCGGCGGGGATGACCCGGTGTCCGCCAATCAGACGCTCGGCGCCGGCGGTTCATCCAAGAACGTCGCGCTAAACCTCGCCTACGCGGATTGGAACGCGGCCGAAGGTCTGCACCTGATCGCCGGTAAGTTCAAGAATCCGCTGGTGCGTGTTGCCGAGAATCCGCTGATGTGGGACGGTGACTGGACGCCGGAAGGCCTCGCGGCGAAGTATCAGCGTGGCTGGTTCTTCGCCAATGCGCTCGGCACGTGGCTCGAGAGCGACAGCACGGGCGGCAACAGCAACTTCAGCTGGGGCGGCCAGCTTGGCGCTACGGGCAAGCTCGGTGGCATGACGCTCACGGGTGGCGTCGGTTACTTCGCGATCAAGACGAAGGGCGACCAGACCTATTTCGGCGATACGACCGATCCGGGTGATTTCTTCGGTAATACCACGGTCGAGATCGGCACCGGTGCTGCCTGCGGCACCAATGCCGGAAACGAGTGCGTCTACCTGTATGACTACAAGCTGACGGAGATATTCGCCGAAGCCGCATTCGATCTCGGCAGTTTTCCGACCGTCGTGTTCTTCGACGCAACGAACAACAGTGATCCGAGTGACAACGACACGTCCTGGAAGCTCGGCACGCGCATTGGCAAGGCGAAGGATTTCAATCAGTGGCAATTCTCTTATTGGTACGCCGAGAAAGAGGCCGACTCGTTGTTTGGTTTGCTGACCGACTCGGATTGGGCCGGCGGCGGCACCGACAACGAAGGCCACTTTTTCAAAGTCCAGGCCGGTATTAATAAGAACTGGACGGTTGGCGTGCAGTATTTCATGAACGAGATCGACATTGCCTCGGGCAGCAAGCAGGACTACGACCGGGTCCAGCTCGAAACGCAATGGAAGTACAAATAAATCAATAGTCCCCCGGACGCTGCCGCGTTCCCCCCGTGCGCAGCGACCGCCGCGGGTTGAGCCTGCTCAACTCCGGCGCCTTGAATGCGCGAAGCGGCTGTTATGCTGCCGCCTCGTTGCAGGCGAATGCCGGGCTGCCGGCGCGCGGTCACCTGCAGTCTAGATTCCCCATCCTCCGCTGGCATAGCCTTTCGGCAATCCGGCATCGGGCGTAAACCCGTAGATTTCCTCACCGGGTAACGCTGCCTGCAAAATTTCGCGGACCAGCAGCAACTTATCGAGATCAATGCCCGTCTTAAGTCCCATCGAGTCCAGCATGAAGACGAGGTCTTCCGTGACGATGTTGCCACTCGCGCCGGGTGCAAATGGGCATCCGCCGATGCCACCGAGCGAACTGTCTACCGTCGTGATGCCTTCCTCGAGCGCGGCAACGACATTCGCCAGTCCGAGTCCACGCGTGTTGTGCAGGTGGACGCCGTCCAGTTTGTCTGCGCCGACCTCGGCCCGGACCAGTTTGATCAGGCGTCGCAGCTGGGTCGGATTCGCATAGCCGGTCGTGTCCGACAAACTGAGTTCATCGCAACCGGCCTCGATTAGCCTGTCCGCCAACTCGACGACCTTGGATTCGGGAACCTTGCCTTCGAGCGTGCAGCCGAATGCCGTCGACAGACTGCCTTCAAAGGCGGGGCGCTGATCAGCCGGCAGCGTGTCGAGCAGGCCGGCGATCTTGCGTACCTCCGCGATAACTTCGTCATGCGTCTTGCGCAGGTTTGCTTTGCTGTGCGTCTCGCTGCAGGACAACGGCAGGCCGATCTTTTGCGCGCCGGCCTTGATCGCGTTTTCGGCGCCCTTGAAATTCGGCACGAGCGCAACCACCGCCAGACCGGGGATCGTCCGTGCATGCGCGACGATCTCGGCCGCATCGGCCATTTGCGGCAGCAGCTTCGGCGGCACGAACGAAGCGACCTCTATTTCGCGGACGCCGGCTGCAGCTTCTGCGGAGATCCAGGCTTTTTTCGCCTCGCTGGGCATGATCGCATCAATGCTTTGCAGACCGTCCCGCGGGCCGACTTCACTGACCAGAATATCGATCTCGCTCATCTTCTTGTATTCCTCGTGACCTGCTTCGATTGACTGAAATGAGCCCTGCCGTCGAAAACCGGATGCCCGTTCTGATTTTGGGGCATAATTCTCATTAAAAAGGGGCGTCTGGCCCCCTTTCTTATAGAGCATAACGAAAAAGGCATCGGGATGGCAGACAAGCAATCATTGCCGCTGGCCGGCGTGAAGGTCATCGAATTTACACATATGGTCATGGGGCCCGCCGCCGGTCTGATGCTGGCGGATCTGGGTGCCGACATCATCAGGATCGAGCCGGCCAAGGGCGACAATACGCGTTTTCTTCCGGGTTCGGGCGCCGGCTATTTTCCGATGTACAACCGTAATAAACGCAGCTTGTGCGTCGATCTTAAATCTGCAGCGGGTAAGACGCTGGTCCTGAAGCTCGTCGAAAAAGCCGATGTCGTCATCGAAAACTTCCGGCTCGGCACGATGGAGCGCCTCGGTTTCGGGTATGAAACTCTGAAGGCAACCAATCCCGGTTTGATCTACTGTTCGGAGAAAGGTTTTCTCAGCGGGCCCTATGAACAGCGCACCGCGCTCGACGAAGTGGCCCAGATGATGGGTGGGCTGGCCTATATGACGGGACCGCCCGGCCAGCCGCTGCGTGCCGGCACCTCCGTGATCGATGTGCAGGGGGGGATGTTCGGCGCCCTGGGGATTGTCGCCGCGCTCCATCAGCGCAACAGCACGGGCCTCGGGCAACAGGTGGTGGCGTCTTTATACGAAAGCAGCGTGTTTTTGGTCGGCCAGCATATGGCGCAATACGCGGTAACCGGCAAGCCGGCAGCGCCAATGCCGGTGCGGGTATCGGCCTGGGCGATTTACCAGGTATTCGATACGGCTGATGACGATCAGGTGTTCATCGGGGTGGTCAGCGACAAGCAATGGCTGCAATTATGCGAGGCGTTCGGTCTCGATGAATTGGCCGCCGATCAGAGTCTTGCGACAAACAATGATCGGGTCACACATAAAGAACGACTCCTGCCGGTCATCAAGGCGACATTTCGTCAATTCACCAAGCAGTCGTTAATGGAAAAGCTGGAGACCATTGGCCTGCCGTTTGCGCCGATCGCCAAGCCCGAGGAACTGTTCGACGATGTGCATCTCAATGCCAGCGGCGGATTACTGCCGCTCACTGTGACTGATGGACCGCTGGCCGGCGATACGGCCCGCTTGCCGGCGTTGCCACTTGAGATGAGTGGCCATCGTTTTGGAGTTCACCGGGATGTGCCGCGCAAGGGGCAGCATACTCGCGAAATAATGTCTGAGGCCGGCTATGCGAATGAAGAAATCGAAGCGTTAATTGAGCAGGGTGCCGTCGGCGCGGAATAGCTTTACAAATAGATCCACGGACGCTTCAAGCGGTCGCGCGCCTGAAAGGCAAGGATCTCATCATCCCGTTTCATCGTGGCAGCAATCGCGTCCAGCCCTTCCATCAACATTTCGCGATCTGCCGGGGCGATCTCGAATTCGATCCTCGAATTATCGGGCGCGGTTACGATGCATCTTTCGAGGTTAATCGTAATGTTATTTTCTTTCGGGTTGGTTTCGACCTGCCGGGCGAGGTCTTCGACGATAGAGTTCTCCAACACGACCGGCAGAATCCCATTCAGCACGCAATTCCCATAGAAAATAGCGCCAAAGCTTGGCGCGATGATGCAGCGGATCCCCCATTCGTGCAGCGCCCAGACAGCGTGTTCCCGCGATGACCCACAGCCGAAATTCATGCCCGACAGGAGTATCCGGGCATGGCGATAGGGTGCCTGGTTCAGCACGAAGTCGGCGTTTTCTTCCCGACTACCGGGCGTCGAGTATCGCCAGCCCGCGAACAGTCCATCGCCGAGACCTTGTTTGGAGACGCGCTTCATTTCGCGGCTCGGAATAATCGCATCGGTATCAACGTTGATACGGAGCAAGGGAGCCGCGATGGCGGTGAGTTCGACAAACTTTTCCATGTTTATTACTTTTCCAGCTTGCGCACGTCGGTCAGGCAGCCCTTGATCGCCGATGCCGCAACAGTAGTCGGGCTGGCCAGATGCGAGCGAGTTCGCGGGCCCTGCCGGTTTTCGAAATTCCGATTGGTGCTGGTGACAACGCGCTCTTCGAGGCCGAAACTCTCGCCGCCGGCAAAGAAGCACATCGAGCAACCCGACTCGCGCCACTCAAAACCCGCCGCCTTGAAAATTTTGTCGAGGCCTTCGGACTCGGCGGCTTTTTTCACCTGGCTGGAACCCGGCACGCAAATTGCTTTCACGCCTTCGGCAACTTTGCGGCCGTCGAGAATCTTTGCCACGCCGCGCAGATCACTTAGACGGCTATTCGTGCATGAACCGATGAATGCCGCATCGATCGGAATGCCTTCCAGCGGCATGCCCGGTGTTAAATCCATGTATTCCAGTGCGCGTTCTATTGATTTCCTTCGATTCGCATCGGCTTCATCGGCCGGATCCGGAACCACGCCGTCAATGCCCGTCTCGTGTTGCGGGCTGGTACCCCAGGTAATCTGTGGCGTGATCTTTTCGCAGTCGATGTCGATCTCTTTATCGAATGTTGCATCAGCGTCACTTGGCAGGGATTTCCAGTGTGCGAGCGCCTGGTCCCAGAGATGTTCCTGCGGCGCGAACGGGCGGCCCTGCACGTAATCGAAGGTCGTCTCGTCCGGGGCAATAATTCCTGTCCAGGCGCCGAACTCGACGGCCATGTTGCACAGGGTGAAGCGACCTTCCATGGGTAGATTGCGGACCGCGGAGCCGGCCAGTTCCATTGCGTAGCCGCCGCCGCCGGACGCTGAATGTTCGCCAATCATGTGTAAAATCATGTCCTTGGCAGTGATACCGAATCCCAATTCTCCATCAAAATCGACCCGCATTGTGTTGGGTTTTTTGACGACCAGGGTCTTGGTTGCCAGCGCATGTTCCGCCTCCGTCGAGCCTATGCCCCAGGCCAGGGCGCCGAGGGCGCCCTGCGTGCACGTATGGCTATCTGGGCAGACCAGCGTTACGCCTGGGAGTGAAATGCCCTGTTCGGGCGCGACGACGTGGACAATGCCCTGTCGATCATCACCGAGATCGAACACCGTAATACCGGCCGCATTGGCAGCTTCCCGCGTCGTTGTTATGAAGGCGGAACCACCGGGAACGCGGGTTTCATCTGTGCGTCCCGGAAACGTGTCCACAATGTGATCCATGCAGGCAAATGCCTGCTCAGGGTTGCGGACCTTTCGGCCCGCCGCTTCGAGCCCTTTTAGGGCGATGCTGCCGGTGCGTTCGTGAATGAATATCCGATCGATATACAGCAGATAGGTATTGTCACCGAGGTCGGAAACAGTATGCTCATTCCAGAGCTTCTCAAAAATGGTTTGACCCATGTGTGTTCTCCAGACCGGCAGGTAGAATGCCCGGTCGGTTTTCTGCGATCAGACCCCTGTTTAGGCGAAGATCATATCAGAGCCCGCCAAGTTCGGATCAGGCGGCTGATATTTATACATATACGTTTGCAATGACCAACACTGAGGATACGATTTCCCATCCTATTGCCGCCGCCTGGGGCGTGATTGGCGTGGCACTTGTTATTCTATATCCGATCTTACGTTTGTACTCTTATGCTATCGAGGCCGTGCTGGGCGGTATGGATGTGCTGCAATGGATCGTGTTCGTCGCCAATGTGGTTTTTATGGCATGGTCAGAGGGATACCGAGGTTTTCAGCTCAGGTTTTCCCCGCGGGTTGCCAGTCGGGCGCTCTACCTTTACCAGAATTCCACTTCGCTCGGCACGCGCTTACTGGCGCCGTTTTTCTGCGTGGGATATTTCAAGGCCAGCCGCCGGTCAATGACGTTGGCCTGGGTCGGCACGCTGGCGATTATCAGCCTGGTGCTGTTGGTAAATCAGCTCAGCCAGCCCTGGCGCGGTATTATCGATGCGGGGGTCGTGGTGGGTTTGACCTGGGGATTGGCAAGTTTGCTGGTAATGTTGCAAAAGACATTCGCTACGGGGCGCTACCTGTGTTCGCCAGAGGTTCCCTAATGTGATCTTTAGATACTGCGGTCTATAATCTTTAACTTCCGCGCAGAAAATTATTGGGGCATCGGATGTTATCCCATATCGACGAAAACAATCAGCCGACCATGGTAGATGTCAGCGAGAAATCGGTGACCATGCGCATAGCGCACGCCAGGGCTCATGTCCGGTTACCGCAGGAAGTGCGCATTGTGGTCCAGGATGGGGAAATAACTACGGCCAAGGGGCCGGTCTTTCAGACAGCGATCATTGCCGGGACGATGGCGGCGAAAAATACGCCGATGCTCGTTCCTTTCTGTCATCCGATAGGTCTGGAAGGTTGTCGCATTCAGATTGAAATGAATGATGCGGGTAATGTGGTCATCGACTGTGAAACAAAAGTAACCAGCAAGACCGGGGTGGAAATGGAGGCTCTCGCGGGCGTCAGTGTTGCGGCATTAACGGTATACGATATGTGTAAGGCACTCAGCCACGATATCGTCATCGAAAACATTCATCTGGTTAGTAAGGCTGGAGGTAAGAGTGATTACGTTGTCGCCTGAGCCGCGATGACCGATGATCCGCAGACATCGACCCCGTCAATTTACGGACTAGTTCTGGCAGGCGGGCGCAGTCGTCGATTCGGCCACGATAAGGCGGCCGTTGCAATTGGTCATCAGTCATTACTGTCGCGAACCGTCGGTGTCTTGCAGGCCGTTATTGAAAATGTATTCGTCTCGATTCGTGCCGATCAGATCGATGATCGACTGCGGCGTCAATTTCAGCTAATCATTGATCAGGACGACAGCCTCGGGCCGGCTTCGGGTATCTTCGCGGCCCACACGAGCCGGCCGGATGTTGCCTGGTTGGTGGTTGCCTGCGATATGCCATTGCTGGACTCAGATGCTGTCAGATACCTGATTCAGGCCCGAGCTGGCCGCAGGGCGGCGACAGCCTACCGCAGCCCGGACGATGGATTGCCGGAGCCGTTGTGCGCCATCTACGAACCGGATACGCTTGCGCGATTCCAGCGTCAGGCCACTGTCGGCAAAGGGCTCAGCCCGCGCGGGCTGCTGGCGCATGCCGATGTCGAGTTGGTCGATCCGCCGCATAAAGGATTGTTATCCAGCGCTAACACCGTCGATGATCTGGCCAGGCTGCTTGGAACGCACAAAATGGAAAGAGACGGTGGAAAATGAAGGGTGGTGAGTGATGAGTGACAAAGAAGCGTCGCGGGCGAGTCGGGAGGAGGCGGAAAAAGCTATCCGCGTGCTGTTGTCATGGATCGGCGAGGATGTCGATCGCGCCGGACTCAGTCAAACCCCGGCGCGCGTGGTTAGCGCGTATACTGATTGGTTCGCCGGATATGCAGTTGATCCACACGAGATTCTCGGAAGTTCGTTTCAGAAAGTAAAAGATTATCAGCGCATCGTTACCTTGCGCGATATAGAATTTGCCTCTCACTGCGAGCATCATATGGCGCCTTTCATCGGGCGTATTCACCTCGCTTACCTGCCGGATCAGAAATTGGCAGGCGTCAGCAAATTGGTTCGTGTCGTTGAAGCATTCACAAAGCGTCTCCAGGTGCAGGAGAGACTCACCGCGCAGATTGCAAAATGCATCGATGATATTTTGAAGCCCCGTGGTGTGGCGGTCGTGGTCGAGGCGCAACATCAGTGTATGACGACGCGCGGGGTCAATAAGACAAGTGTAAAAATGGTGACGAATGAAATGCTCGGAGCATTCCAGACGGATGATCGTATACGCGCGGAGTTTCTGAATGTGATCGGACGCGTGGCGGAATAGTGATTGATCGTGTTACTGTCGGAATGGATTGCTCGTAATCGAATGATATTGAATCAATGCCGATCATCGTAAAGTCGATTGAAGACGCTAAAGCCCTGGAAGGCCAGGAACTTGGAGTGTCGGAATGGATTCTCATCGATCAGGATCGCATCAATAGATTTGCTGAAGCCACGGATGATTTTCAGTGGATTCACGTTGACACCGAGCGCGCCAAGGCCGAGTTACCGATCGGATCGACGATTGCGCACGGTTATCTGTTGACGGCTTTGTTTCCGGCACTTATAGAAGACATTGTTCTCTTCGAAGGTGAACGGGCGATAAATTACGGTCTGAATAAAGTTCGCTTCAGACAAATGGTGCCGGCGGGCAGTCGCGTGCGCTTACGCAGTATTCTGAAATCTGCGCGACAACGGCTCGGTGCGATGCAGGTTGTTCTCGAGGCTATTCTGGAAATCGAGGGCGAAACCAAGCCGGCTTGCGTTGCGGAAACCATCGCTCTGTATTTTCAAGCCAAAAAATGACCGGCCTCTCGTCAACGCAATAGATGCAGAATCTCTTTGTGAATCTCCGGACTGGTTGAGACCAGCATGTCGACCGTGTGGTCGGCCCTGAAATGATCGAATGCGTTCAATCGCGAGCCGTCCAGACAGGAGGCCACCCCCCCGGCCTGGCAGACAATAAACGCGACCGCGCCCCAATCCAGTAATTCTCCGTTGCGGCATGCGAAAGCGTCGAGCCGCCCTGTGAATAAATCGTTCAGGTTATCCAGGTCACGAGCGGCGCTGTAATCCCGCACGAGATCGAAGCACTCAAAGTCTGAGCCGGCGCTCTTGATGACGTCTGGCGCCTGATACGTCAGGCAAACCCGACTGCCTGTTATGGTGCGCAAGCGCTGCATGTCATTGATTCGAAGATGTTCGCGATGACCCGTGACCGCACCGATGCCGCGAACGGCAAGATAAAATAAACCTTTCGCCGGCATATAGCTGATGGCCGCCATCAACTGCCCCTGATGGCTAATGCTCAGGATGATGTCCCATCCGCTGCGCTGATTCTTGTACAGGAACGTGCCATTGATCGGATCAAGGTGGACAACCGTATCCGATCTGGTATCGAAGTATTTTCGATTATACGAATGCTCGGATTCTTCGCCGTAAAACCCGACGTCAGGGTAGCGGCTCAGCGTGGCGACCTCGATGAAGGTCTGTACCGTGAGGTCAGCGTCTGTCAACGCTTTAGCCCAGGCATTCGGCCCGGATTTCTGTTCCGGTCCGCTGATCCGGCTTTGAATATTGCGGGCATAATCGCCGGCGGTTACGAGCACCGGTAAATAATGCTCGACCATCGCGACGATATTTGCCAGCGCCATCAGCTATTAATGGTCAATCATTGGCAGCCGCGCTCAGTCTCGTCAGAAAATCTCGAATTCTGGCGGCATTGGTGCCCATGTCACCGCGGCCCACGCGAGACTTGGAACGGATATCGACATAAGTCTCCGTGCCGCGCGGCGTCAGGCGGATGACCACGTCATCCTTGAATCGGAACCAGTATGTCGTGTCGGTGGCTTCGATCTGGCCCGCATCCGGATCGGACCTGGCGATCTCCCAGCCAAGATCGCGGACGACCTTTTCGGCGGCCGCAAAAACTTCATCTGTCGGCTTCGCGACGGTTAACGTCAGTATGTCAGGATAGGCTTCCTTCTGGATTCGCGCGGTCTCACTGCCGGCGTAGTCCGGTGGATTTGGCGCATCCTTTCGCAGTGGCAGGATTGCATCGAAACTCGGCGGATTGCCGACGTCGGTCGAGATGTCGTGAATCGGGGCTGCGCCTGATGACTCTGGCCGTTGTGCCAGGCTCACGGCAATCACGACAACGGCAACAGTGAAAGCAGCCCATACGCGTAACGCGGATGCCGCACCGCCGGTCCCCTTGCTCAGAATCAGTCCGATGATCGTGGCAAAGATACTGATCAGTAGCCCCAGGCTGCCGATGCCAAAAGTCATGAAAGCGGGCGCGGCTGGCAACAGACCTGTCCGCGCGCCGATAAGTCCCAGTATGACCAGCACCGTGCCGGTGCCAGCCAGTGCGATCCCCGTTCCGCACCAGCGCGTGCCGCGTGGCATTTTGGTTCTTGTTGATTCGTTCATAACCGCCCCTCCCTCTTAATCACTTCATTTTGGTTAACCTTACCGGAAACGATTATAGCTCGGCTAGAATAGGTGCATGAGAAGCCATGGACTGCCGCTGTGAACAGGATACTCGCAGATTTGCTCGGCCATCTGGACCTCGAAGAAATAGAGCAAAATATTTTTCGCGGTGAAAGCCGCGATATAGGCACGCCTTCCGTGTTCGGAGGGCAGGTCCTTGGGCAGGCACTGTCGGCGGCCAGTCGGACGATTCAGGATAGATCGGCTCATTCTCTGCATGCTTATTTTTTGCGTCGTGGTGACGTGAATGCGCCGATTGTCTATCAGGTCGATCGTGCGCGCGATGGCAAAAGTTTTTCTAACCGGCGAGTTGTTGCTGTTCAACATGGCAAGCAGATCTTCAATATGACGGCATCATTTCAACGCGAAGAACAAGGTCTGGAACACCAGACAGGCATGCCGACCGTGCCGGGACCGGATGAGCTTCGGGACATCACCGATATTCAGCTCGGAGATATGGGTAAGCTTCCGGAAAAACTCAGAGGCTTTTTGAAAAACCCTCGTCCATTCCACGTGCGCCCTGTCAGTGAAGCGGGCGGGAAAGCGGAAAGCATTGAACCGGTAAAATACGTCTGGATGAAATCAGTCGATCCGCTGCCGGACAATTCTCAGCTGCACAAAGTTTTGTTGGCCTACATCTCCGACTACCAGCTGTTGGGTACCGCAACACTGCCGCATGGAGATTTGCGCACCATGCGCGGCAAGCTGCAGATGGCAAGTCTGGATCACGCCATGTGGTTTCATCGTCCCTGCCGGGCCGACGAGTGGTTGCTGTTCACCTATGACAGTCCGAGTGCCTCTGGAGCCCGGGGCCTGGCGCGAGGCCAGGTGTTCAATCAGGACGGTGCACTTGTCGTATCAATTGCTCAAGAGGGTTTGATCAGGTTACGCGACTAGCTAGCTGGTCGCACGCAACTCTCTTCGATAGCGTTCAGCCCGGTCGATATAGCGGGTTGCATATATTGGCAGGCCGTCTATTTCTTCTTCGGTCAGCTGTCTTACCACTTTGGCGGGTGCTCCGAGAATCAGAACGCCGTCCGGATACTCCTTGTTTTCGGTCACGAGGGCATTTGCTCCGACGATGCAATTGGAACCGATTCTTGCGTGATTGAGAATCGTGCTCCCGATTCCGATCAGCGAGTTTCTTCCTATTTGACAGCCATGCAACATCACCTGGTGCCCGACCGTGACAAATTCATCGAGTATCAACGGTGCGCCGGGATCACAGTGCAGAACTGAATTATCCTGAACATTCGAACCGCGACCAATGGTAATTCTTTCTACGTCTCCTCTGACAACGACGCCGAACCAAATGCTCGTATCTTCCGCGAGATAAACGTCACCAATGACGGCCGCATCAGGAGCGATAAAAGATTGGCCCTGGATCTGCGGACTGATTTCGTTCAGCGCATAAAGCATCAATAACGTCTCCGAGCGGTTATTCTTTATCGCGCGGCCTGCTGAGCAACGGCTGCAGCGGCTTTCTTGATGGCCTCCGGATCTCCGATGAACTCCCGGCTTATGGCATTCATCTCGCTGTCCAGCTCATAAAGTATCGGCACACCCGTTGGAATATTGAACTCTGTAATGTCTTCGTCCGAAATGCCATCCAGCATTTTGACGAGCGCTCTCAGGCTGTTTCCGTGAGCTGCGACGAGCACGTTCTTGCCAGCCGCCAGCTGTGGCGCGATTCGTTCCTGCCAGTAAGGCGCGACCCGTTCAAGTGTCGTCTTTAGTGATTCGGTAGCCGGGAGCTTGTCGATGCCGGCGTATTTGCGCTCAAACCGCGGGTGCCGTTTGTCCGTCTCATCCAGTGGTGGCGGCGGCACATCATAGCTGCGACGCCAGATGTGAACTTGCTCGGCGCCATGCTGCGCGGTGGTTTCAGCTTTGTTCAGTCCCTGCAAAGCGCCGTAATGACGTTCATTCAATTGCCATGAGCGTTCCACCGGAATCCACATCAAATCCATCTCATCAAGGATCAACCAAAGGGTACGGATCGCTCGTTTCAACACCGAAGTAAAAGCGATATCGAAACTCAATCCCAGAGCTTTGAGTTGGCGTCCGGCGTCCGCCGCTTCCTGCAGCCCCTGTTCAGTCAGGTCGACGTCCGTCCATCCGGTAAACAGATTTTCCAGATTCCAGACGCTCTGCCCATGCCGGCATAGCACCAGTTTTCCAGCCATTAATATCCTCCTGTGTTTTGAGCACGGCTTTGCCGCCGCGCTCATAAATTAGCTAAGGTGATAGTGTAGCAGGCAATCAAGGCAGGTGAGCCGCCGCCAGATACGTAGTTGATTGCATTTCCCGCAGCCGGCTTCTTGTGCGTTCAAATTCTCGCTGCAGCCGGGAGCCCGAATAGATTTCTTCGATCGGCGCAGCTGCCGATATGATCAATTTCACTCTACGATCGTAGAATTCGTCAACCAGGGCAATCAATCGGCGCGCCTGATTTTCTTTGAGTTCATCAAGCAACGGTACATTCGATAAAATCACTGTTTGGAAGCTTCGGGCGACTTCAATATAGTCGTCCTGACTGCGCGGACCATCGCACAAATCAGTAAAATCGAACCATGCTATGCCGTCAGCGCGCTTGCAGGTCAAAATATTTCGTCCCAGAATCTCGATGTTTTGTCCACTAGTGCCGATCTCGGGAGCTATTCGACTGAAGTAATCTTTCAAATTGCGGTTCGCCATTTCATCGATTGGCGAGTGATATATTTCGGCCTGCTGCAGTACCCGTAACCTGTAGTCCGTATCGCCCGCGACATTAATCACCTCTGTGTGTTGCTTGATCAGGTCGATCGCGGGGAGAAATTGCTGGCGCTGTAATCCATCGTGATAAAGCCCATCCGGGGGAATGTTCGATGTCGCCACAAGCGTTACGCCGCGCTGGAACAGCGCATTCAGAAGCTTGCCAAGCAGCATCGCGTCTGCAATATCGGCGACAAAAAATTCATCAAAACAAATTACACGTGCCTTACTTGCAAGATCGTTCGCCACCACGGTGACGGGATCTTTGTTGTTTTTCAGTTTTTTTAAATCACTATGCATGTGATACATCAAGCGATGGAAGTGGTAACGCAGCTTGTCGGTGAATGGCAGATTTTCGAAAAATAAGTCCATCATGAAAGTCTTGCCACGCCCGACTCCGCCCCAAAAATACGCACCGCGGACGGGCGTTCTATCTGCATTGGAGCCTATAAGCCTGTTAATAGAATGACGTTTCAGCCGCGTTATCCAACTTGGTTTGGGCGCCGTGCCCAGTTCCGTTGAAATCCGATTCAGAACCGTAATTGATTTGCTCTGCGCTTCATCCGCAGTGAAACCCAGCTCATCAATTGCCGTCTGATAAATTGATTGAAGATCCATACTGCAACTGTACCTATAAGGTAATTCCTCGGCAAAGTTACGATAGATAGATTTGGCAACTCATCTCGAAATCTTGCGTAAGAGTTTGCGAATGTCGATGCTACAATGTTGATAATCATTTGCAGGCGCTGATTTATATTATTCGAAAGGCTGCGGCGCCAAGGCGCCAAGACTCAACGGAGCAGAAGATGTCTGAGCGGGAGTCGATGGATTTCGACGTGATCATTGTTGGCGCAGGTCCGTGCGGGCTGTCCGCGGCATGCCGGCTTATGCAGCTTGCCAACGAGTCGGGCCGGGAACTCAATGTCTGCGTTGTCGAGAAGGGATCCGAGATTGGCGCACACATTCTGTCTGGTGCCGTATTCGAACCTCGACCCTTGGACGAGCTGTTTCCGGACTGGCGGGATCGGGGCGCGCCAGTCACGGTGCCTGTTTCGCAGGATGAATTCCGCTACCTGCTGAACAGTAAAAGTTCGGTCAAGCTACCCGGCTTCCTGGTGCCTCGGCCGACCCGTAATGAGGGCAACTACATCATCAGCCTCGGCGAGCTTTGTCGCTGGCTTGGAGAGCAGGCTGAAGGCATGGGCGTCAATATTTTCCCCGGCTTCGCCGCGGCCGAAGTGTTGTATGAAAAAACTGCCGATGGAGACCAGGGTCGAGTTGTTGGCGTGGCGACCGGGGATATGGGGCGGAATTCAGCGGGTGAGCCTAAGTCGACATTCGAGGCAGGCTACGAATTACGGGCCCCGTACACGTTATTTGCCGAGGGTTGTCACGGCAGCTTGGGCAAGCAGTTGATGCAACGTTATGCGTTGCGTGCCGATTGCGACCCGCAGCACTATGGTATCGGCTTGAAAGAGATCTGGACTATCGATCCGCAGCGGCATCATGAAGGCCTCGTGTTGCACTCGTTGGGCTGGCCACTTGGAAACAACACGGAGGGCGGGGCGTTTGTATACCACGCGAAGAATGATCAGGTGTTTCTCGGCCTGATTGTCGCATTGAGTTACACCAATCCGTTCCTCAGCCCGTTCGACGAATTTCAACGCTGGAAACATCACCCCGTCATTCGGCAATTCCTTGAAGGCGGCAAACGGATTTCCTATGGTGCCCGAGCCGTCAATAAAGGCGGCCTGCAGTCCTTGCCTAAGCTGGTTTTCCCCGGAGGTTTGATGGCCGGGTGCGAAGCGGGTTTTCTCAATGGGGCGAAAATCAAGGGCACGCATACGGCTATGAAGACTGGCATGCTGGCCGCCGAGGCGATTTTCGATGCAACGAAAGACGGCGAAGCGTCAGCGGCGCGCCTGCATGCATACGAAGACAAGGTTCGAAAATCCTGGGTCCACGAGGAATTACACCAGACGCGAAACTTTGCCCCGGCGCAGAAAAAATTCGGCGTGTTTCTCGGTTCGGCCTTTGCCTGGGCAGATCAAAATATTTTTCGTGGTGCTTTGCCGTTCACACTCCGAAATCGACAGCCGGATCATATCGGGCTGAGAAAAAGCCAAGAAGCGAAACCGATCGATTACCCGAAACCGGACGGTAAGATCAGTTTCGACAAGTTGTCATCGGTGTTTTTGTCCAGCACGAACCATGAAGAAGATCAGGTCTGCCACCTGCAGCTTCAGGATCCGGATATTCCCGTGCGCCAGAACCTGCCGGACTATGATGAGCCTGCGCAGCGATATTGCCCGGCGGGTGTTTATGAAATCGTCAACGATGCGTCGGGTTCGCCTACGTTTCAGATCAATGCCCAGAATTGTGTGCACTGTAAGACCTGCGACATCAAGGACCCGGCACAGAATATCGACTGGACGGTGCCGGAGGGCGGCGGAGGGCCGAATTATTCGGGGATGTGACGCCGTGGCTCATAATTGAAGCTCGCATCGGCGAGCATGACATCTCGGTCCGTGCTGGTGTCCCATACGTGATCGATAAGATTCCAAAAAGAGACTGCGTCGCCAGGCCAAGATAGCTTGCGAGTATTGTTTCTGAGACCCGCCGTAAATACGTCCATGTAGGCTCGGGGCCCGCATCCCTGCGGGCCACGGTCTCAGAAACAATACTCGCAAGCTATCTTGGCCTAATCGCAGCTGGTCTTTAATAGGCCAGCACGACTCGCTCACGATTTCCAGCTCTCGTGCAACCCACGCGTTGAATTAGAGCGCTTCTATCGCCATCGCCACCGCTTCCCCACCTCCAATGCACAGGGAGGCAATGCCGCGCTGTTCGCCGCGACGACGCAGTGCGTGCAACAACGTCGTCACAATTCGTGCGCCGCTGGCGCCGATTGGATGCCCCAGGGCGCAGGCACCGCCGTTGACATTGACTTTGGTCGGATCTATGCCGAGATCGGCTATAGCGGCCATGGTTACGCAGGCAAATGCTTCATTGATTTCGTACAAGTCAACGTCTGCCGTGGTCCAGCCAATTCGTTCCTGCAAGGTTTTGACGGCAGACACGGGTGCGGTTGTAAACCACTCTGGCTCATGTGAATGACGGCCATGGCCGACGATTCGCGCCAGCGGCTGAATATTGCGGCGTTCAGCTTCAGATTCGTTCATCAATAACAATGATGCGGCGCCATCGGCGATCGAAGACGAACTTGCCGCGGTAACCGTGCCGTCTTTTGCAAACGCTGCGCGCATCGTTGGGATACGATCTGGATCGCAGCGAAAAGGTTCCTCGTCCCGTTCCACGGTGGCTTCGCCTTTACGGCTTTTCACGAGCACGGGTGCCAGTTCGGCCGAAAAAGCGCCTTCCTCGGTGGCGGCCAATGCACGGCGGACCGATTCGATCGCAAATGCATCCTGCGCCTCGCGGCTGAATTTGTAGGTTTGCGCAGTTTGCTCGGCAAAATAGCCCATCAGCTGCCCATCGTAGGGATTTTGCAGACCATCGAAAAACATATGGTCGAGGATTTCCTGGTGGCCCATGCGGTAACCGGCCCGCGCCTCGGGCAATAGGTACGGGGCGTTCGTCATGGACTCCATGCCGCCGGCAATGACCACCCTGGCGGAGCCCGCGCAGAGCAGGTCGTGGCCGAGCATCGCGGCCTGCAGACCTGAACCGCACACCTTGTTGATCGTGGTGCAGCCGACGGAGACCGGCAAATCCGCCGCCAGGGCCGCCTGGCGAGCCGGGGCCTGCCCGACACCGGCCGGCAGTACACAGCCCAGCAGCACTTCATCGATGTCCGCCGCTTCCATGCCGGCATCGGCCACACAGGCACGCGTCGCGACGGCGGATAATTCGGGTGCGCTAAGCGCCCCCAATGCACCTTGAAAAGCGCCAATCGGGGTACGCCGCGCGGCGACGATGACAACAGAATTCTGGATCAGGTTTCTCCCTGCATTAACTAAACTCCGGTTCCTGTGTCAATTGGTTGCTGAGCTGTCTTGACCGCCAAAACCGGATTCGACCAATCAAAGTGGCATTATGCTTGGCGCGACAGGTGCAGCCAAGAAGTTCAGGTTATTTCTGAGGTTTTCTTTTGACTGTCCGAGAAGTCAGCGATGTCGGGTTCGTTGAGATCTTCGAGAATACGCTGGCGGCAGGCGCGGATCAGATCTGCCGGAGAAATTTCATCGCGTTCCGGATTAACGATTGGTTTGATGATCACAGAAATACGGGACGGGATCGGTATCAACTGATGTGCAGGTAAGATTTGCCGACTGCCGCGAATGACGATCGGCACAATCGGCAGATCTCCGCGCAGCGCCGCGGCAAACGCGCCAGCGTGGAACCGACGCAGGCCGGGTTCCGGGCCAAACGTTCCTTCGGGAAAAAACGCCAGGGAGCGCTGTTTTTGAGCTTTTCGCATGATACGACGCGCATCGACCGTCCCGCGGTGTCGGCCAGTCCGGTCGATAAATTCTGAGCCAAGACGCCGCAACAGGAAGTGCGCAAACGGGACGCTTGTCATCTCGCGCTTGATCACGAAGGTGAAGCGCGGCGGCAATACCGCCGTAAGAATGATGCCGTCCAGATAGCTGGCATGATTGGCGACCACCACGCAGGCGCTGGCGGGCAGATGTTCGAAGCCCGTGACGCTGGGTCCGGTTCCGGCGAGTCGCAGGACCAATCCGGCGGCCCGTCGCGCCACGCGGCGGCGATTGGTCTCTCCGGGCGTCACCAGCATCAGGCAGATTGTTGGAATTGTGACGACGGTAAACGCCAGTCCGGCGAATATTCCATAAGCTCTTTCCAATAGATAGGCGGTAATGGCCTGCGGTTTCGGCATTTTGTTAAGTCGAAAGTTTATGTAATCCATTGATAAGTTTTGTGAAATCTATCACGCCCGCTTTTCTTCAGGCGGCACATACTTGCCGCTAGCGTGTGCCCAGTTGCTGTCGCGGTGCTGCCGCAACAGCGGGTTGGTTCACAGCAAAAGGACATGCGGCGCTGGCCGGAGCAATTATCAGCGTTTGCATGGGTCGGATTCAATCTCGGGGTCATTCGGCAGTTGTTCCGGTGAACACGCTGGCCATCGGATGGGATTGCTGAGGGTAAAGAGCTTAAGTAATGTCACAGAATCACGCTAAACTCGGTGCCGATAATAGCTCGGGCGCCAAAGCCCCAGAGGCGATCATCGACAAGTTTCTCGACACCATTTGGATGGAGCGTGGCCTCTCGGTCAATACGCTGGGCGCATACCGCGCCGACCTGATGGCTTTGAAGCGTTGGTTAGCGAAACGCGACACCAGCTTGATTTACGCAACGCGCGCCGACCTGCTGGCTTTTATTGCCTGGCGCGCGAAAGAAGGTGCAAAGCCCAGATCGACGGCACGGCAGCTGTCGAGCTTCCGCCGTTTCTACCGTTTCCTGCTGCGCGACGAAATGATTGTTGAGGATCCGACGGCCAGGATCGATATGCCGAAGATCGGTCGATCATTGCCCAGATCGCTGACGGAAAATGAGGTGGAATCACTACTGGCCGCACCGGACACCCATGACCCACTGGGTCACAGGGACCGTACGATGCTCGAAGTCCTCTATGCGACCGGGCTGCGCGTGACCGAATTGATCAATTTACGGCAGAGCGAGATTAATCTGACTCAGGGCGTGCTCAGGGTGCGTGGGAAAGGTGAGCGTGAACGATTAATTCCGCTGGGTGACGAATCACAGAACTGGCTGCGGGACTTTCTGGCCGGGCCAAGGGTTGAGATCCTGCTGGAACGACATACGGATTATCTGTTTCCGACGCGTCGCGGTGATCGTATGACCCGCCAGGCGTTCTGGCACATTATCAAGCGCTATGCCAAAAAAGCCGAGATCGAAGGTAAGTTATCACCACATACGCTGCGCCACGCTTTTGCGACGCATCTGCTAAATAACGGCGCGGACCTTCGGGTCGTGCAGATGCTTCTCGGGCATAGCGATTTGTCAACGACGCAAATCTATACCCATGTCGCGCGGGCCCGCATGAAAGAATTGCACGCTCAGCATCATCCGCGCGGCTAGCGGGTTATATTTTGGGAGTTCGCGCTGGCGTTTGGCGGCAAAAAAACCGGGTTTAACGCCCGGTTTTTTTGTCCATGTTAGAATTCTGCGCCGGGAGGGCTCGACGCGGGCCGGTTTTGACCTTCGGGAAATGAACCGAACAAGATTCAGGCGGTCCAATTTTCAGTGTTTAATATTATTCGGGACAGGATTATGTCGTTAGCTCGATTGTTTGCAGTTTTTCTGGTGCTCTTGACGGGGACTTACGCCGCGGCCGCCGATCAAGACGCGACCGCTAAAGCGAATATTCTGGCGAACTTCCCTGAATTAGAGAGTGGCGATATCAGCGCATCTCCGATTGCAGGCTTATACGAGGTGGGACTGGGATCGAGCGTCAGCTACATATCAGCCGACGGCCGTTACCTGATTCGCGGTGATATCTATGATTCGGTCACAGAGGAAAATCTGACCGAGGCACGGCGGACATTAGTTCGTGTCAAGGCAGTCGAGAACGTCGGCGAAAACAGCATGATCGTTTTTTCGCCAGAAGCCGAACAAGTAAAGCACACTATAACCGTATTCACTGATATCGATTGCGGTTACTGTCGCAAGCTGCATCGTCAAATCGACGACTACAATGGTCAAGGCATCAAAGTTCGATATTTGTTTTTCCCGCGCAGTGGCCCGGACACTCAAAGCTGGCACAAAGCCGAGCATGTCTGGTGTGCGGACGATCGCCATTCTGCTTTAACCCGTGCCAAGGCGGGCGAGCCCGTGCAATCGGACGGATGCGGAACGACTCCGGTTCAGCAACATT
>Ga0224512_10001604_pt1 | contig 21514 bp, 20 predicted proteins | sample SF_May12_sed_USG_4_FD_169103 | JGI IMG/M metagenome (GOLD analysis project Ga0224512, IMG submission 169103) | Sediment microbial communities from San Francisco Bay, California, United States - SF_May12_sed_USGS_13 | ecosystem: Environmental > Aquatic > Marine > Sediment | place: USA... | reverse complement strand
GTTGCGCCAGACCCCGGCGGAAGCCAAGGCCTATGTCGAAGCCGCGGTGAAGAAATACTCCAAATAGCGGCTTTCGGGATTGCAGGCTGTCCTCGCATCGCAACTCTTGATGCCAGGGCAGCCTGTCTGCTTCGGCAAAAGGTCGGCCATCTCCCTGTGCTTCGACGTACCCCCTGCGCGCGAGGGCGAACGCCGTTTCGTGCGGCCCGGCTAACAAAAGCGGCAGTGCTTTCAGGAGTATTCCAGTGATCGAAGGTCTGATGCAGGCACTCCAGCCGTCCTACCTTCTCTGGCTCACCGTGGGAGTCATGATCGGCATGGTGGTCGGCACGCTTCCGGGTCTTACGGCCACCATGGGCACGGCATTGCTCGTCCCCTTTACATTTGCCCTGCCAACCGGCGCCGGCATCGCCATGCTGGGTGGCCTTTACGTTTGCGCGATGTTTTCCGACGCCATCCCGGCGGTGCTCGTCAACACGCCGGGAACACCGGCGGCGATGGCCACCGGCTTCGACGGCCACCCCATGTGCCTGCAGGGACGCGGACACGAAGCCATCGTCGCAGCCTGCTTCAGTTCGGCTTTGGGGACGATCTTCGGCGCCACATGTTATCTGCTGCTCGCATGGCCGATGATCGCGGTCGCACTCAAATTCGGGCCGCCCGAGTTCTTCTGGCTGGGGGTTTTCGCCCTGACGATTATCGGCAGCCTGGCCGGCGACTCGATCCTGAAGGGACTCGCCGGTGGCGCGATCGGCCTCTTGATCAGCAGTGTCGGGATCAGCCACGGCAATGAAGTCGCGCGCTTCACCTTCGGCGTCCCGGAGCTTCGTGGCGGCGTGTCCCTGGTTGCGGGGCTGATCGGCGTCTTTGCCGTACCGCAGGTTCTTTCAATGGTCACCCAGTTGCGCCAGAAGGAGTTCATCGCCGAATACAAATCCAAGAGCGGTGAAACGTGGAAGACGATCAAGAAGGTGCTCGCGCATCCCGTGCACATCGTTCGCTCCGCGGTAATCGGCTCCTTCATCGGAATCCTGCCCGGCGCCGGCAGCCCCATCGCCGCACTGGTCTCGTACAACGAGGCGGTACGATGGAGTAAGGACAAGAGCCAATATGGCAAGGGAGACCTGCGTGGCGTGACCGCGTCGGAGATCGCCAACAACGCAGCGGCTCCGGCGGCGATGATTCCGCTGGTCACGCTGGGGGTTCCCGGTTCCTCGCCCGCGGCGGTCATCGCCGGCGCACTGATGCTGCGCGGCCTCAATCCCGGCCCGGAACTGTTCCAGAGCGACGGAACACTCATATTCACCTTCGGTTGGTCCTTGTTGCTGGCCGGGATCGTGACGTTCATCCTTGGCAGCCTGTTTGCACCGGCGTTGGCCCGAATCATCCAGATTCCTTTGCGGCTTCTGGCTCCCTTGATCATGCTGTTGGCCATGATCGGCGCCTATGCGATCCGCAACAATATCTTCGATGTGTACTTCATGCTCGGGCTCGGGGTGTTTGTCTTCCTCATCAAGCGACTGGGTTTTCACCCCGGCCCGATCGGTCTGGGTTTGATTCTGGGCCCCATCATCGAACCCTCACTCGTACAGGCGCTGTACATCGCCGATGCAAGTTCCATCGGCCAGGTCTTCTTCACCGGCACCGTCAACATCATACTGATCGCGCTCAGTGTTTTTTCAATCGCCTTCGTCGTATGGTCAAACCGGAGGGAGCGGGCGCAGAAACGCACGAGCGCTTCGGTCGTCGGCCAGGCGGCGGCCCCGGTTGGCAGCACAGAGTAGGAAGCGACATGCGAAGATTCATGGACCGGGACCTCCTGACCGCGCTGGTCCTGTTCGGCGTCGGCGCGGTGTTTTCGGCCGACGGCGGCGATGAGGTCAAGGACTGGATATTTCCCCTCCTGGCTACCTACCTTGTTTTCGGAATTGCCGCGGCACTGGTTGCGCTTGTTGCTTTCAGGGCAATTGCGAAGCGCCTCCCGGACATCATTCACCTGACCCCGGAAGACCGGATCGCCTATTTCGACGTGCTCGTGTTCTTTCTGATCGTGCTCGCCTATGTCCTCGTGATGTACGGTCTCGGCTTCTGGTTATCCAGCTTGCTGATGTTGTTGCTCACATCGGTCTATCTGACGCTGGACAAGACACGAAAGAACGTGGGGCTGGCTTTGGTCGTCCCTGTTGTCGCCTGTGTCGCAGCTTATCTTGTCTTCACGCATGTGTTCTACGTGCCGTTTCCGGAAGCGACCTGGTGGCGGGGCCTGGGCCTGGGCTGAACACGTCACCTGCAGGATTCGGCAAGACACCTGGATTAGCAGACATTCTCCTGCCACCATCGCACCAGCTATTTCTTCTCGACGTGACGCGACTCCATACTGCCGCCATAGCGGACACGAAAGAGAAGCGACCGCTGATCACCGTTGACATACTCATGGATTTCGCCCGGCGGATGAACGATGCACATGCCGGGCTCGATCCTGACCTTCTCGCCATTGACGTTCATGTGACCGCCACCTTCCATGCAAAAATACATCTCTGTGGCCTGGGGGTGGCAATGATTGGGGCTGGTTTGACCCGGTTCCCAGCAGGCAACCGTGAAATCTCCGCCAGATTCGATGCCCAGGATTTTTTCGATATGCCGATCGAGTGAAAACTCTTGCTCGGCCTTCAAATCAAAAGCCATCATGAAGGATCTTCCTGCGTTAGACGTTACTCCCGTTCTGCAACCCCATGATAAATCCTTTTTCTGTTGTGCAAAGACATTCGCGAATATCTCGGCGCGCGCGGCCTGCGGGGCAAATCGACCATGTGTGGGGAATCGGCCGGGATCCCGCTGATCCTGGCGGGGCCCGGCGTGCCTGCCGGCCGCAGCGTCGCCACGCCGGTCTCGCTGGTCGATTTCCACCCGACCGTGCTGGACTGCGCCGGACAACTACAGGAGTGACCAGTGACGGATATCCGAACGATCGGCTTTGTCGGCCTTGGAAATATGGGCTTCCCGATGGCCGGGCATCTGGCGGCGGCCGGCTTCAAACTCGTCGTCGCCGACGCGGCGCCCGGCGTCGTCGACAGATTTGTGGCCGAACATGGCGGCTCGGCGGCCCCTTCCCTCGCGACGATGGGCGCCGCCGCCGACGTGGTCGTAACGATGCTGCCGGCCGGTGCGGTCGTGCGACAGGTTGCACTGGGGCCGGGAGATTGCATTGCAGACGGCATGTCGAAGGGCGCGGTGCTTGTCGATATGAGCACCTCGAACCCGGTCGATACGCGATCGCTGGGCGACGAGCTTGCCAAACGCGGCATCGCCATGGTCGACGCGCCCGTCGCCGGCGGGGTGGTCTTCGCCAAAGACGCGACGCTCTCGATCACCGCGGGCGGCGATCCCGACCATGTCACGCGCTGCCGGCCGCTGTTCGAGGCCATGGCACGGGACGTCGTTCATTGCGGACCGCTGGGCGCCGGGCACGCCATGAAGGCGCTGAACAATTTCATCAATGCCAGCGCCCTGATCACAGCCTTCGAGGCGCTGGCGATCGGCAAGCGGTTCGGGCTCGATCCGGATATCATGCTCGAGTCAATGACCGCCGCCGCGACCGGCCGCAACAACCCGATCGAAAAGAAGGTAAAGCCCTATATCGCGGACCCGGACCACGTCACCGGCATGGCGCTGGCGCTGCTCGCCAAGGATGTCGGGATCGCCGCCGACACGGCGAGATCCGTCGGCGCCTTCGCGCCGATCGTCGGGCTGTGCAGCGCACTCTGGCACGATGCGGCACACAGGTTCGGCGGCGACCGCGACCAGATCGACGTCGCCCGGCTGTGGCTCGACGATTCAGGAAGCTAGTTAGATACCGAGCGACCTCATACTTCGAGACGGGCCGCCGTTTCGCGGCTCGCACACGCCGCCTCCCGGCGGCTCCTCGGCGCGGCGGCCCTCCTCAGCATGAGGCTCCAACGCTTGTGTCCTCATGCTGAGGAACCCCGAAGGGGCGTCTCGAAGTATGAGGTCGCGCCGCAGCTTCCGTCACGCTTCAGGCTTCCAGGTTCAGCAGGCGGGCGGCGTTGAGCCCGCACACCGCTTCCCTGTCCCCGTCGCTCAGGCCCTCGACCCGGTTGACCAGTCCGACCGGATCGTCCTCGCCCATGTCGTAGGGATAGTCGGTGCCGAGCAGGACGTGGTCGGCGCCGTATTTGCCGATCAGGAACGCCAGCTGGTCGGGCTCGAACACCATGGTGTCGAAATAGAGCCGCTTCATGTACGTGCTCGGCGGCTCCTTGATGTGCTGCCGGCAGTCGGGCCGCGCCTGGAAGCCGTGGTCGAACCGTCCGGCGTAGGCCGGGGCATAGCCGCCGCCATGGGCGATGCAGACCTTGAGCCCGGGATGCCGGTCGAGCACGCCGTCGAAGATCAGATAGCCGATCGCCAGGGTCGATTCGAGCGGATGGCCGATCAGGTTGACGAAGTAGTTCTCGCCGAACCGCTGGGTATGGGTGAAGCCGGACGGGTGGATGAAGATCAGCGCGTCGAGCTCTTCGGCGGCGGCGAAGAACGGCGCGAGGCGGGGACTCGAGAGTTCCTCGCCGTTGACGTTGGTGGAGATCTCCACCCCGCGCATGCCGAGCTCCTTGACGCAGCGCTTCAGTTCGGCGACCGCCATCTCGGTGTTCTGCATCGGCAGCGTCGCCAGCGTGACGAACCGGTCCGGATGGCCGGCCGCCACCTCGGCAAGATGATCGTTCATCATCCGGGCCGCCTGCCGCCCGCTCTCCGGCTCCGCCCAGTAGTAGAACTGATAGGGTGGCACGGCGATCGCCTGGATATCGACGCCCATGCGGTCCATGTCGGCGAGGCGCTCGTCCACCGACGACATCTTCGGCTTGATGTCGACCAGCTGCTGTGCGTTGATCTCGGCCGTCAGCCCGCCGCCATAGGCCAGCTCCTTCTTCCCGGCGCGCTCGGATTCCGCCTTCATCAATTCGCCTGCCGCATAGCAGGCGCAATGGCAGTGGATGTCGACGGTCAGGGTCTTCGAGCCACGAGAAATCCTTTGACCACCCCCGGACTCCGTCGACGGCGCGTGCGCGGCGCAGGTGAAAAGCATGGTGTTGTCTCCTCCCGTTGTTGCCGGCACAGCGCCTACCCGATGCCGAATTTGGCCATACCCTGATCGCGCCTGCCCTCGTTGCCAGCCAGTTTAATGGGTGACGGGGTATTGTGTTATATGCGGAAATGACATGCCGTCAGCCCCAATTGGAATTTTTTTGGCGTCGGACTGCAATCCTACAATTCCTGCCGGGCTCGAAGCGAGGTAAAGGGGGACACCGTGAAGATCAGGCCCAAGACGATTTGGTCCATGACTCTCGACGGCACCGGCGACACACCGACGAAGACGACGGTGCGGAGCCGCGACCTGACCGTTACGATGGACGAGCCGAAGGACCGCGGCGGCACCAATCTGGGAATGATGCCACTGGAGACCATGATGGCCGGGCTGATCGGCTGCACCAATGTTGTCTCGCACAAGATCGCCAATGCCAACGATATCGACATCGAGGACATGTCGGTACGCGCCGAGGTGACGGTGAACAGCTCGGGGACGCGGCTGGTCAAGGAGATCGACGTACCGTTTCCCGAGATCAGGCTGTACATTGAATTCACGACGGCCTCGGACCGGGCCGCGGTCGATATCCTGAAACGGGACCTGCGCCGCTACTGTGCGGTTTCCAAGGTGCTGCAGCAGGCCGGCAGCAAGGTGGAGGAAATCTGGACGATTCATCACCGCTGAACAGGGCGCGGCACGCGCCGGGCCGGCGGAACGCAGGGAAGGATGGGCTGGATGAGCGATTTCAGGAGCGAAATCCGGAATGGCATGCGCATCGACTGGGACGTCCCGATCGAGATGGATGACGGGCTTGTCCTGCGGGCCGACGTCTTCCGCCCGCCCGAGGACGGCCGCTATCCGGTGATCCTGACCTACGGCCCCTACGGCAAGGGGCTTGCGTTCCAGGAAGGCTATCCGAGCGCCTGGAACAGGATGGCGGAGCAACACCCGGACGTGACCGCCGGTTCGACCAATGCCTACCAGAACTGGGAAGTGGTCGACCCGGAGAAATGGGTGCCGGACGGCTATGCCTGCGTGCGTGTGGATTCCCGCGGCTGCGGCCGCACCCCGGGATTCATCGACCACTTCTCGCCGCGCGAGACGAAAGACTTTTACGACTGCATCGAATGGTCCGCGACGCAGCCGTGGAGCAGCGGCAAGATCGGCCTCAACGGCATCTCCTATTACGCCATCAATCAGTGGCACGTGGCATCGCTGCAGCCGCCGCACCTGACCGCGATGTGCATCTGGGAGGGCGCTGCCGACTGGTACCGCGACATGACCCATCATGGCGGCATACTCTGCACCTTCTGGGAAAACTGGTACGACATGCAGGTCAAGACGGTGCAGTACGGTCGCGGCAAGAATGGCCCCCGCAGCCAGGTGACCGGCGATCTCGTCTGCGGGCCCGAGACGCTGAGCGAGGACGAACTGGCCGCCAGCCGCTCGGATTTTGGCGGCGATATCCTTGCCCACCCGCTCGACGATTCCTATCACCGTGATCGTTCGCCGGTCTGGGAGAAGATCACTGTCCCGATGCTTTCGGCCGGCAACTGGGGAGGCCAGGGCCTGCATCTACGCGGTAATGTCGAGGGCTTCGTGCGCGCCGCATCGCGCGAGAAATGGCTGGAGCTGCACGGGATCGAACACTGGACGGAGTTCTATACGGACTACGGCGTGCGGCTGCAGAAGCGATTCTTCGGCCACTACCTGAAGGGTGAGGACAACGGCTGGGACAGGGAGGCCCCTGTCCTGCTTCAGGTGCGCCATATCGACCGTTTCGAGGAACGCAAGGAGAGCGAATGGCCGATCGCGCGGACCCGCTGGACCCGGCTCTATCTCGACCGCGAAAGCGGCACCCTGGCCGACGAGCCGGCGCCGGCAGCCCCCATCTCGTTCGACGCACAGGGCGACGGGGTCACCTTTACGACGGCGGCGCTGGACGCCAAAACCGAAATCACCGGTCCTTCTGCGGTCAAGCTGTTCGTATCGTCATCGACCGGGGACGCCGACATCTTCGTGGTCCTTCGCGTGTTCGACCCGGAGGGAGAGGAGGTCGTGTTCCAGGGCGCAATCGACCCGCACACACCGATCGGACAGGGCTGGCTGCGGGCCTCGCACCGCAAGCTCGATCCGCTACTGAGCGAGGTTTACCGCCCCTATCATACGCATGACGAGGAACAACCCCTGACGCCGGGCGAACCGGTGGAACTGGATATCGAAATCTGGCCGACCTCGATTGTGGTCCCGAGCGGCTACCGCATCGCGCTGACGGTGCGCGGCAAGGATTACGAATACGCCAGATCGACCGGCGAGCGGCTGTCCGCCTTCAAGAACGAACTGACCGGCTGCGGCCCGTTCCTGCACGATGACCCGCGCAACCGGCCGCCGGAAATATTCGGCGGCACGACGACGCTGCATTTCGACGTCGGCCAGGCGCCGCATATCCTGTTGCCGATCATCTCGGCGAAGTGAAGCGGCCTACTGCATCGCGGCCTTGCGAATGGCGTCGGCATCGAACGGCATCCGCCTGAGGCGCAGGCCGGTGGCCTGATAAATCGCGTTCGCGATGGCCCCGCCCGTCGGCCCAGCGACGGCCTCACCCGCGCCCAGGAAGGGCATACCGGGGCGTTCCATGAGAACGGTCTCGACCGTCGGAATGTTATCGAACCGGATGATCGGATAGGTCTCCCAGTCCCGGCTGGTGATGCCGCCGCCGTTCCAGGTCACCTGTTCGTAGAGCGTCCAGCTGGCGGCCTGGATCAGCCCGCCTTCGAGTTGGGCGGTCAGGCCGGCCGGATCGACGACTTCGCCGGCGTCGGCGACGATCCAGGCCCGATGCAGCTTGATCGCCGCATCATCGGTAACCTCGAGCTCAATGCCGACCGCGCAGTAGGCGGCGACGTTCTTGTAGCGGGCAAAGGCGATCCCCGCGCCCCTGGCGTCGTCCGCCGCGGCCCGGTCTGCGGCCATGCACTCGCCCAGCGTCTGTAGGACGTCCCTGGCCCGCTCGTCGTCCAGATGCCGTAGCCTGAATTCCACGGGGGCAATCCCGGCGGCTTCGGCCAGTTCGTCCATGAAGGATTCGATGGCCGCCACGTTGCCGAAGGCGCCGAGCGACCGCAGCGCCGATGTCCGGAGCGGCAGACCGCGCACCAGGTTCTTGACCAGGCGGGGTTTCGGGATCGCATAGAGCGGCTCAAGATTGCGATGGATGCCGATATGGGCGCCCATGGCCGGGGCCGCGACCGGCCAGTCGAGTGCCGGTTCGAGAAAATGCGTCGACACCAGCCTGCTTTCGGGGCTGTCGTAACGCCCCGGCACCGGGCGGCCCATGAACGTGTCCCCGTAGCTTTCATGCGACCAGTCGATGATTTTCCCTTCGCCATCGAGACTGCCCCGCAATTCGCATACCGTGGCGGAACCATATGGTTCCCATGCATGTTCGTCATCACGGGTCCATTTCAGCAAGATGGGCGCATCCGGTATGGCGCGGGCGATTAGGGCGGCTTCGAAGGCGGCATCGTCGGCACCGTTATGGCCATAGCAACCGGCCGCCGGCGTGAAGATCAGATGAAGGTCCTTCTCATTCATGTCGAATGCCCGGGCGAGCGCGCCCCGTAACGCATAGATTCCCTGGCTATGGGTCCAGACCGTCAGTGTTCCGGATCGGTAAAGCGCGCATCCGGCGGAAGGGCCCATCGACGCGTGCATGATGTAGGGCTTCTCGTAGCGGGCGGAGAGCGTGACCGCTGCGTCGGCCGGCGGTGGCGCCAGATCCGGCACCGGTTCCTCGACCGGCGCGCCGCCGGCGGCGACCGGAAAGCTCAGCCGCTCGTTTTCCGTGAGGGACTCGAACAATTCCGCCGTCGGCAGGCCGCCCCCCCCGTCCCATTCGGAAGCGCCCCGGAGCCGGTCGGCGGCCCTGACGGCGGCGTATTCGTCGGCGGCGGCGACCGCGATGAAGCTGCCCTCACGCAGCACGGTCACACCGTCCCCGGAGAGACGGTCGACCACGCCGTTATCGAGGGTCTTTAACCTGGCGAAATAATGGGGCGGGCGCACGAGACGGGCATGCAGCATACCCGTCATCTTCAGATCGTGAAGATAGGTCATCCGGCCGGTCACGATGTCGGCCATGCCTTTCGGCGTCACGCGTCTGCCGACCCTGGTATGGTCCTGCGGCTCCTTCACGCTGACATTCTCGTCGACGGCGATGCCGAACGTCTTGCCCGCCATCAGCTCCCAGTAGGTCACCGACTGGTTACTGTCGCGCGACTGGATCCGCCCATCTTCCACCTCCAGCCCGGCCACCTCGACGCCCAGCCGTTCGGCTGCCAGTTCCAGCAGGCGGCGGCGTGCCGTCGCACCGGCCATGCGGATGGCGTTGCCGGAATGCTGCATCGACATGCTGCCCGTGGTCATGCCTTCATTGGGATCGACGCCCGTTTCCGCGCGCTTTACGTCGATCCGGTCGTAATCGACGTCCAGCTCCTCGGCGGCGATAATGGCCAGGGCGGTAAAGATTCGCTGGCCGAGCTCGACCTTGCCCGTATGCAGGACTATGCGCCCATCAGCGGCGATTTCGATCCATTCGTCGAGGTTCGGGTGTTTGGCGATGCTGGGATGTCCGGCCATGTCACACGCCTCCCGCGATCAGGCGTTCGAAGGCCGTCAGAACCCGGCGGTGGGATCCGCATCGGCAGAGCTGGTCGTGCAGGGCCTCTGCGATCTCGTCCGCAGTCGGCCGGGAATTGCGGTTCAAGAGGGCGGTGGTGGCGACGATCATGGCGGCGGTGCAGTAACCGCACTGCGCGGCCCCTTCCTCGAGGAAGGCTTTCTGCACGGCGCTGAGATTGCCGTTTTCCGCGAGCCCTTCGATGGTGACGATGTCCCGGCCCTGGAATTCCGAGGCCGCCCGCACGCAGGAGTTCGTCGCCACGCCGTCCACCAGGACGACGCAAGCGCCGCATTGCTCCTGGCCGCAGCCCAGCTTCGTCCCAGTCAGGTTCAATTGATTGCGAAGGACGAAGATCAGCGGCGTATCCGGATCCGCATCGATTTCATGCGTTTCGCCATTAACCTTGAGATGAATCGCCGTCATGCGTTGCTTGCTCGCTGGCTGTCATGCATCGAATGGGGAACGCCGGTGGCTGGCGATATCCGGTTGCCGCGCGATACCGTCGCAACCAAGTGCGCCGGCAATGCGCCGCGCCGCGTTACCCCTCGACCTTCTTGCCGATGATGCCCCACGACGTGTCCTTGGCAGTGACGAACACCCAGTCCTCGTCGCCGACGACGTCCGCGGAATGGACGGCTTCGGCGGGGATGTGGATCAGTTCGCCCTTGCCGACGGTGCACTCCTCGCCCTCGATCACCATTCGGCAGCGGCCGCTCAGCACATAGATGAACTGTTCGTTGGGATGCGTGTGTGGCTCGGCGCGCGTGCCCGCCGGGATACGGATTTCGCCGAAAATGATCCGCTCCCCATCGACCCAGGAGCCGTTCGCCGTGCTGTAGCCGGTGCCGGCCTCCAGGTTCTTCATGTCCGACGGATTGTAATAATGCTGCACCATGACGAATCTCTCCTTCCCGCCCGCGCCGGGCAACCGCGCAACTTGGAAAACACGGGAGCCCCGCACGTTCTTGGCAGGACTCCCGTCAACCCCTGCGGCCTACTTCCCGGAGACCGACTTGATCAGATCGGTGTACGATTCGTAGCGGCCGGGCCGCAGCTTATCGTATTCCTCACCGCGCATGAACATGACCTCTTCGCCGATGCTCGTGATGAAGCGCTGGAACGACTTGTGGTCCATCAACTCCTCAAAGGCGTCCCGAAGTTTCTTCAGATCCGCGTCGTTCATGCCGGCCGGCGCCATGAAGATCCGGTCCATGGTGAAGGCGACGCCGGAGTAACCGAGCGCAGCCATGGTCGGCACATCCTTGAAGTCCTTGTCGTTCGCAAGCGGCGTATCGCCCGCGACGGCCAACACCCGGACCTTGCCGTCGAGATAGTGCGGCCGCGTCTGCGTTGCGAAAATCCAGGTAACCTGATCTTCGCCGGCCAGTAACGCCTGCAGGGCCGGGCCGCCACCCTTGTGCGGGATCAGGTTGACCTTGATTCCGGTCTCCTTGATGAGCTGCGAGGCCGGGATATGGGCCGGCCCCCAGACGCCGCTGTGTCCCATATTGACCTTGCCGGGATTGGCCTTGGCATAGGCGACGAACTCCTCGAAGGTCTTGTACGGCTGGTCGGCGCGCGCGACCAGGATCGGCGCCGCGAAATTGATCCGCGCGACCGTCTTGAAGTCCTGCAACGTGTTGAAATTGACGTCGACGGTCTGCGGTTTCAGCTGATCGAACGCGTTATGCGTGAACAGCAGTGTATATCCGTCCGCCTTGGCCTTGGCGGCCTCGCTGGTGCCTTTCATACCGCCCGCACCGGGGACCAGCCGGACGACCATCGGCTGGCCGAGGATATCGCTGATGATGCCGGTGATGCCGCGGGCATGCAGATCGTGGCTGCCCCCCGGGCCCAACGGAATGATCAGGGTGATCGGACGGTCCGGATACTCTGCCGCCGCCGGCAGCGGCGCGCCAATCACAGCGGCGAGCGCCAGGATCCAAAGATATCGAATGTTTTTCATGGAGTTACTCCTTTCTCCCTTATAGTTCAGCCTCTGTTGTCGCGGGAATTTCCTATGCCCGCTGTTGACGAAGTCGCCCGCGGATCCAGGGCCCGAAGATCATCCAGGCGATCCAAAGTATGCCCGCGGTAAGAAACACCGAGGCAATTGGCCTTTGAACGAAAAGATACTCGAAAATGTCGCCCCGGGCATACAGCATCGACTGACTGAGTGTGTATTCGATAGGTTCGGCCAGAACGAAGGCGATGACAAGGGGCGCGAGGTCGAATCTGAGCTTGCGCAGGATATAGGCGCAAAGACCGATGACGACCATGACCGCGAGGTCGGATGTGGTGCCGGTTGACAGCGTGCCCACGAAGGACAGCGCCAGAATGACCGGGATCAGATAGGCTTTCTTCAGCTGAATCGCCTTGGCGAAGGGTTTCAGCAGCACGTATCCGAGGAATATGAACAGCACGTTTGCGATGATGATGGCGAGCAAGAGTGCATAGATCAGGGCGCCCTGTTCCGAGAAGATCTGCGGGCCCGGCCGGATTCCATGCGCAACGAACGCACCGAGCAGGATCGCGGTGACGTTGTCGCCCGGAATTCCGAGCGTCAGCAGCGGCACGAGCGTTGGTCCGTTGACGGCGTTGTTAGCCGCTTCCGGGCCCGCGATGCCGTCGAGTTCGCCCTTGCCGAAATTCTCGGGGGTCTTCGATGCGCGCTTGGCCGCGCTGTAGCCCACGAACGCGGCAACGACCTGACCGACGCCCGGCACCATTCCGATCCCGGTACCAATGGCCGTCGACCGAAGGATGGTCCGTATCGAGCGCCTGAATTCGTACCAGCGCAGCCGCTCGCCGGCACTCGACATGTCGACGGATTCAGAGATGAAGGTGCGCGCCCTCGATTCGACCGCCTCCAGAATTTCGGGCAGGGCGAAGACCCCGATGATGAGCGGGATCAACGGAATGCCGCCACTCAGCGCGTCGATGCCGAACGTCATGCGCGACGCGCCGGTCACGGCGTCGGTACCGATGAAGCCCAGGCCCAGGCCGAGGAATGCCGCGATCGCCCCCCGTATGCCGGACTCGCTGGACACGCTGGCGATGAGGATCAGGGAAAAGATGATGATCGAGAAGATCTCGGGCGGCCCGATCTTCAGGATGATCATGGCGATCAGCCCGATCAGAAACAGCGTCGCGACATCGGACAGGAAATCGGCGATCGTCGAGGAAAACAGCGCCATTTCCAGCGCCTTGCGGGCCTTGCCCTGCCGCGTCAGGGCCGGTCCGTCAAACGTGGTGGCAATCGAGGCGCCGGTGCCGGGAATGCCGACCAGAATCGCCGAGATGCTGCCGCCGTAGATCCCGCCCTTGTAGACGCCGATCAGGAAGGGAATGCCGAGCATCGGCTCGAGGTTGAATGAGACCGGCAGCAGTACCGCCATGGCCAGCACCGTCGTCAGACCCGGCATCGCCCCGACGAACATGCCGACGACGAGTCCCATGCTGATATAGAAGTAGATGTCCCAGCGAAGCAGGAGTTCGAAACCCTGGAGGAAGGACTCAAACACGGCCGCCCCTCTACAGCAGGATATCCACGAGGAAGCGCATTGCGGCATCCTCGATACCGGCGACGAACTCGATCTCGCTGCGTGGCAGCGCTATGTACAGCATTCGTTCGAATACGAACCGAACGACGATCGGCACCAGGATTACACCGGGTACGAACGCAAGCGGCCTGCGGAGACCAAGAAAATAACTGGCGACCGCGGAAACCAGCATGGTCGCGAGAAGAAAACCCAGCCACGACATCGTACCCGCGTAACCAACCGCGATAACCACCATGAACCCGGCACGGCGCAGCTCAATAAGTTGCGCGCCGATATCGCGTTTCGAAGACCTTGCCAGATTGCGGATGGCCTGCAGGACATAGGGCACACAGGTCAGGGCCAGCAGCCCCATGGCAAGCCTCGGGAAGAACGCCGGCGAAATTGTCATGAAGTCCTGAGCGGTCTCGATCCCGCCCGCACCGATCAGGGCCGGCATAAAGATTGCGAACAGGAGCCCTGCACAGGCCAGCAGGACCGCAACGGCAAGATCTACCTGTGCCAGAAGGCGGTTGGGAGCGGCATCGTCGCCGCCTGCCATCACCAGCGGCGGTTTGGTTGGCGGCGCCTGCTCCAAATGCGTCAGCTCCCTGTTCTTATCCGGCCCTGCCGGGCGATGCGCATACGGTGATGCCTTGGCGCCCTTGGCCTTATCGTTTTCTTTTGCGCGCCGTTTCCAGTGCCGCCTGATGCCTCACTGCGATGGTATGAGGTTGACCATATGAAAGAAAATTCCGATTGCGGCTAGAAACATGCAAATCCTGCATATTTATACGGACTTTACGCGAGACGGGCAAACGCGTCGTCCCGGGCGGCCGCGATGCCCCGCCGCACGGCAGCTGCAACGCCGCGGCTGGCTGGAAAAAGTCGGGCGGCGCAATGCGCCGCCCGGCCGCCCCGTGGCCTTTGTTCCCGGCCATCGCGGGTTGCTGTCAGCTCATGTATCCCAGCGGTCCTCGACGAACACGGTGCCCGCGATGTCCTTGCTGGCAACACCGGAGTAGGTGAAGATGATCTCGGCGTTGTCGGAGTCCGAGGTGTTGATCAGGCCATGGATTTCGCCCGGCTCCAGATACAGGAAGTCACCCGCATCCATGATCATTTCCTGGCGGTCCTCCTCCGGCCCGAGATAGAGCCGGAGCTGCCCCTTGTTGAGGTAGAGGCCGGCCGCGGCATTGGCGTGGAAATGCGCCTGGTTCCGGCCCGCTGGCGGAACGATGGTATGACCCATCGTGAGTTTCGGACTATCGACCGTCTTGTCGTTGATGCCGAAACCGATCACCAGCGGCGGCTCGTAGGTCAGATCTTCGTCACGTTCGGGCTTCTTGACAAGCATCGCCATCCCACTCTCTCCCAATCCTGCTCTCGTTTACGGTACGGCGCCGCACACCACACGTTCCACCCGTGACATATGGGAATGGACGGGCCTGCCAGCGTGATCCCGGTTTCCTTGATGCGATGGTATGAGTATCGATTTATGAAATAAAATTCCGAATGCGCCTAGCATTATACTTTTGCGGCATAGCAACAACCGGGACGGCAATCTTTGACAGCGCGTCAGGCGCCGTAGGTTTCCGAGACATCCGCACGGATCGCGTCGACGAAGGTGCGGGTCAGCAGCGATTTTCTCTGGCTGGCCGGAAACAGCAGACCGTACGAGAACCTGATCGCCGGCTCGAACGGTCTTGCCACGACGTTGTCGCGGAAGGCGGCGGCAACGAAGGGGTGCACGATCGACACACCGATCCCGCTTGCCACGAGCTCCGACACCATGATCGTCGACGGGACCTCCACCAGCATGCCCCGCCGGATTCCCAACGTTGCGAACAATTCGTCGACCCGGTATCGGAACAGGGTCCCGGAACTCAACGACACGAACGGCAGTCCGGCAAGATCCTGCGCCGCGATCGTCTTCCTGGCCGACAGCGGATGGCCTTCCGGCACGATTGCCACACAATCCACGGCGCACAGGGTTTCCACCTCGATACCCTGCTGGTCGACCGGCAGCGTCGCGATACCGACATCGTACTGGGCACTGGCGATGCCGTCCTCGAGTGCGGCGCGCGAACCGACGCCGACCGATATCTTCACCTGTTTGTACTGCGCGTTGATCTTGCCGATGGTCCGCGGCAGCAGCCCGTAGGCCAGCGCCGGCATCGACAGGATGCGCAGCGCCCCGGCCTGGAGCATCCGGATATCGCGGGCCGTGGCGTTAATCTGATCGATGCCGTCCAGCACCTTGCGGGCGATATCGTAGAAATGCTGGCCTTCCGGCGTGATCTGGAGCCGCCCGTGCCGGCGGTCGAAGATACCGAGGCCGAGTTCATCCTCGAGCTGGGTGATCAGGCGGCTGACCGCCGACTGGGTCAGCCCCATCAGCTCTGCGGCGTGAGTCGTCGTGCCGCTCGCCATGACCGCCCGGATCGCCTCCAGCTGGCGCAGTTTCATGGGGCGTGCCTCCGTGCCAAATCCTTGATTTCCGTAACCTTGTATTCTTATATAGCATAACGCCAGCCCGATAATAAATTCGCATTCATAGTGTTCGTTTTCTATCTTTGCCGCCAGGGCGGGTCGCCGAAGGCGATTCCACTCAATCCGGATCGGGTCTAAGATCAGGCGCAGGATCCGTGCCGGCCAGGACAGGCGCCAAGGGCGGCCGCCGGGACCCGCGCCACCAGAAAAGGGAGTGCATGCACAATGACCGGTCCAATCGTCGCCGTCGCCGATTCCCCATTCCCCAGCCTCGATCCTGCCAAGGAGGCGCTGTCCCGCGTACAGGCGGAGCTGAAGATGGCGTCGGAGCCGACACCCGACGGGATCCTGGCCGTTGCACGCGACGCCGACGCGCTGCTGGTGACCTATGCCAAGATTACCGGCGAGATGATCGGCGAGCTGAGGAATTGCAAATCGATCGGCCGGTTCGGGATCGGCGTCGACAATATCGATATCGCCGCGGCGACCAAGGCCGGCATCGTCGTTACCTATGTCCCCGATTACTGTTTCGACGAGGTCTCGGACCACGCGATGGCGCTGCTCCTCGACCTCGCCCGCAAGGTCAGCTTCAGCAACAGCCTGGTTCAGGCGGGCCGCTGGGAGATGCCGGCCGTGGCGCCCCTGTACCGGCTGCGCGGACGCACGCTGGGCCTTGTCGGGTTCGGCAATATTCCGCGCGTTCTCGCGCCGAAGGCTCAGGCCTTCGGGCTGAAGGTCGTTGCCTACGACCCCTTCGTTCCCAAGGAAATGGCCGCAGAGTTGAACGTCGAACTCCTCGACCTCGATGCGCTGCTGCAAGCTTCAGATTACGTCTCGGTGCATGCGCCGCTGACGCCCGAAACGATGAACCTGATCGGGGCCGATGCGTTCAAGAAGATGAAACCGACGGCGCTGCTCGTGAATACGGCGCGTGGCCCGCTGGTCGACACCGACGCGCTGGCGGTGGCACTGGACAAGGGAGAGATCGCCGGGGCGGCCCTGGACGTGGTGCCGGTCGAGCCGCTGCCTGCGGACTCGCCGCTGCTCAACCGCGACAATGTCATCCTGACGCCGCATACCGGCTTTTATTCCGTGGACGCGCTGCTCGAGTTGCAGACCAAGGCGGCCCAGGACGTGGCCCGTGTCCTCAACGGCGAGAGGCCGATCTATCCCGTCAATCCGGACGTCCTGAAATAGACTCATTCTCGGTGCGGCGCGCAGCAGGGGCTGCACTGCCCACCCCTGGAGCGGCCGGGCGCCGGCATAACAGAGATTTTCGGAGGTGGTCATGTCAGCCAGTTCAACAGCCGTAATACTCGCCGAACAGGGTTCGCCGACTGTCATGCATGTCGAGAGCGTCGAGGTTCCCGACCCCGGTGCCGGCGAGGCGCTGATCCGGCAGACCGCGGCCGGCATCAATTATATGGATATTTACCAGCGTTCCGGCAGCTATCCGCTGAAATTGCCGAGCGGTATCGGACTGGAAGCCGCAGGCGTCGTCGAGGCGGTCGGGCCCGGCGTCAGTGGCATCGCGCCGGGCGACCGGGTCGCCTATGGCGGCGGGCCGATCGGCGCCTATGCCCGGCACCGCATCATGCCGGCCGCGCGCCTGGTGAAGGTGCCCGACGGGATTACCGACGAGCAGGCCGCGGCAGTGCTGATGAAGGGCATGACCGCCGAGTATCTCCTCGACCGCACCTATCCCGTGAAGTCGGGGGAATGGGTCCTGTTCTATGCCGCAGCAGGCGGCGTCGGCCTGATCGCCGGCCAGTGGGGCAAGGCGCGCGGCGCGCGGATGATCGGCATCGCCGGCGGCGCCGAAAAATGCAAACTGGCGCGCGCCAACGGTTACGAAGCCTGCATCGACCGCCATACGGGAAAAGTGGTCGAACGGGTCAAGGAACTGACCGGCGGCGCCGGTGTGCCCGTGGTCTACGACTCGATCGGTGCCGGCACGTTCGAACAGTCCTTAGACTGTCTTGCCCCGCGTGGCTATTTCGTATCCTTCGGAACGACGGGCGGGCCGGTGCCCCCGGTCATGGCGCCGGACCTGCAGCACAAGGGCTCGTTGTATTTCACGCGGCCGACGCTGGCGACCTATATCGCCGCCCGCGAGGATCTCGAGGCATCCGCCAAGGCGGTATTCGACATGGTGCCGCGCGGCGCGGTCAAGGTCGAGATCGGCCAGCGATACCGCCTCGACGAGGCGGTGAAGGCGCATGAAGACCTTGAAATGGGCCACACGTCGGGCTCTTCGATTATCATACCCTGAAGCTGCAGGACGCGGTCCCGGAGGGAGAACAGGCATGGCGGAATCAGTTGGCGTGATCGGCCTCGGAATCATGGGCGGCGCGATGTCCGCCAATTTGGTCGCAGGAGGTTTCCGGGTTACCGGATACGATGTCGACGCCACCGCTTGCGAGCGTCTTGCAGCGAAGGGCGGCGAGATCGCGGCCTCCCCGGGCGCGGCCGTACAGCAGGCCGGGATCGTCATCACCAGCCTGCCCTCGCCCGGTGCGCTCGACGATGTGGTGAACGGCCAGGGCGGGCTGATCGCCACCGGGCGCAAGGGCCTGGTGGTCATCGAGACCAGCACCCTTACCATCGAGGACAAGCAGCGCGCCCACGATGCGCTGGCCGCTTCCGGCATCACCATGCTTGACTGCCCGCTCAGCGGCACCGGCGCACAGGCGGTGACCAAGGATCTTCTGGTCTATGCCAGCGGCGACCATAGCGCCTTCGAGCGCTGCATTCCGGTGCTCCAGGGTTTCGCCCGGGGTCATCATTACGTCGGCGACTTCGGCAACGGCAGCAAGATGAAGTATGTCGCCAACCTGTTGGTCGCCATCCATAACGTCGCCTCCGGCGAAGCCATGGTTCTGGGCATGAAGGCCGGCCTCGACCCGCAGGTGATCTACGACGTCATCGCCGACGGCGCAGGCGGCTCGCGCATCTTCCAGCTGCGCGGGCCAATGATGGTCGCAAACAATTACGACGACGCCACCATGCGCATGGAAATCTGGCAGAAGGACATGAAGGTGATCGGCGAATTCGCCAGCGCGCTGAAGAGCCCGACGCCGCTGTTCTCGGCCTCGGCCGAGGTTTACAAGGCCGGCATGGCACAGGGCCGCGCCAAGCAGGACACCGCCTCGGTGTGCGGGGTGCTGGAGGACATCGGACGCTTTCAGCGCGGCAAGGGCTAGTCGGAGTTTCGATCAGCAGACAGCGGCGCGACCTCATACTTCGAGACGCCCCTGCGGGGCTCCTCAGCATGAGGGCACAAACAGTGGAGCCTCATGCTGAGGAGGCTGCGAGAGCAGCCGTCTCGAAGTATGAGGTCGCTCGGCACAGCCGCTAGAATAACAAGCCCGGCAAATAGGTTGCGATCTGCGGGAAGATCGCGATGAGGGTCATCCCGAATAGCATGACCACCCAGTAGGGCGTCGAACTCTTGAAGATCTCGACGATCGACACATCGTCGTCCTGGATCGCCGCCTTGACGGTGTAGACCAGAAGTCCGAAGGGCGGCGTCAGCAGGCCGGCCTCGATGGCAAGGATGCCGATGATCGCAAAGGCGATGGGATCGTATCCGAGATTGACGGCGATCGGCTCGAAGATGGTGACAGTCAGGAGCATGATCGAGATCGAATCGATCACCATGCCGAGGACGAACCAGATCAGGACCATGACCCCCAGGACCATCCAGGGCGCCATGCCGGATCCCAGGAAGACATCCTGGATCGCGTTGGTCACGCCGGTCATGGCAAGGGTTCGGGAGTACAGCGCGGCCGTCACCAGCAGCAGCAGGATGGGGGCGGAGGTGCGGCCCACCGACAGGATCGCGTCAAACATCTCCCGCAACCGCATGCCCTTGGCAAAGCCCAGCACCAGCCCGATGAAGGCGCCGGCGCCGGCGCCCTCGGTCGGCGTGAAGAACCCGTACCAGATACCGCCGAGCACGGCGACCACCACGGCGGCGATGCCGATGGCGCTAACCCAGACGTCCTTCGGGTCGACGTCGATGTCGTCCGCGTCCGAGTCCCGCACGGCGTCCCGGCCGCCGCCGACGACCTCGGGCCGCAGCAGTGCGGAACCCAGGACGTAGACGATGAACAGGCTCACCAGCAGGAAGCCCGGCAGTACCCCCGCCAGGAAGATCTGGCCGATCGATTGTTCGGTCAGAAGGCCCCAGACGATCATCAGCACACTGGGCGGGATCAGCATGCCGAGGCAGGAACTGCCGGCCACCGTGCCGAGCGCGAACCCCCGGTGATAGCCATAGCGCTTCATCTCGGGATAGGCGATCCGGGAAAACGCCGCCGCCGATGCGATGCTGACGCCGGTGACGAACGAGAAAATCGCGTTGCCCAGAACGGTCGCCACGGCAAGGCGGCCCGGGATATGCCGCAATCCCCGGTTCAGTCCCTTGTACACGTCGGTGACGGCGCCCGACTTGCCGATGAACTCGCCCATCAGCATGAACAGGGGAATCACGGCAAACTCGTATGCGCGCAGCGCTTCGTAAGCGGTATTCGCCAGCATCTTCTGGACGATCGTGAAGTTGCCGCCGGTGACCAGGAAGACGCCCAGCGCACTGGTTACGCCCAGCGCAATCGCGATGTGCACGCCGAGTGCGACCAGCACCAGCAGACTGATTATCAGGACAATCGCGACGTTGACGTCAAACAAGCGAACCCCCGTTGGCCGGTCTGTTGTGCCTACCCGATGAACCGGGTTTCGTCGTCGACCTCGGAGTCCAGCGCTTCCGGCCGGAACACGTCGAGATACGCCATGATCAGGTAGTTGAGCGCCGCCAGCGTCCCGCCGAATAGGATCATGAAGCGGGTCGGCCAGGCCGGCACGCGCAGCGCGCCCTCGCCCTCGAATTCGTTCGCGACCCAGGAGTAGACCGCGCTGTCCCAGCCGCCGACGACGATGGTCAGGAAGAATGCCGCACCCAGCGCGTAGCCGACTGCCAGCGCGATGCGCCGAAACCACGGCGGAAAGTGATCGATGATGAAATCCGCCTTCAGCATCGAGCGGCTGCGGATCGCGTATCCGGCCTGCAGGAACACGATGATGACAATGGAGTTCATCACGATCTCGCGCACCCCGTAGACGGGGGCATTGAACACGCCGCGCCCGATGATGTCCGCCATGATGAAGAACGTCAGCATGAACGCCCAGAACGCGGCCAGGACCATGAGCAGCCTGGTCAGGCGGTCGTTCCATCGGATGAAAGACATGCGGTTTCCCCTTCGACGTGTCAGACCTCCGGTCTGCACGCCAGTTTCAGGCTAGATTGCGGTTTCCCGGCGGGCGCCGGGGAACACCGTTCGTCCGGGCCCAAAAGAGGGCACCGGTTGGGCCAGGCCGCCAGGGCGAGAACCCAACCGGTGTTAATCAGTACACGCGAATAACCGGGGCCACGTCTATTTGATGACGTAGCGAATCGGCCACTTGTATCCGTGCTTCTCCGCCGAATCGAGAGCGAGATTGAGAACCTGTTTCGCCGGCAGTCCCTCCGCCTCCAGTTCGTTGGCGTAGGCCTGCGGCCAGTCCTTCAGCGACTGCGCCCATTCAAGACGCACATCGGGGCCGAGCTCTTTCACCTTCGCAAGGCCGCCCTTGAGTTTTTCGATGTCGCTCCCGTAACGTTCCTTGTTGTTCGAGCCGGTCTCTTCCTCGCAGTCCGCA
>Ga0224512_10001603_pt1 | contig 21518 bp, 20 predicted proteins | sample SF_May12_sed_USG_4_FD_169103 | JGI IMG/M metagenome (GOLD analysis project Ga0224512, IMG submission 169103) | Sediment microbial communities from San Francisco Bay, California, United States - SF_May12_sed_USGS_13 | ecosystem: Environmental > Aquatic > Marine > Sediment | place: USA... | reverse complement strand
TCCACTTGCCACCCAGTGGCTGTCCGTCCTGCATCAGGATACCGGTTCGCTTGCGCATGGCGCGGTAGAAATGTTCCATGCGCGGCTGTTTGCGTCCTGCCAGCCAGGCGTCGAATGACGTGTCATCATTGAGAAAGTGGGGATCGGGATGGACCTCGAGTTTCAGGTCAGCCGCCTTCACCGTCTCCCCGATCGCCGCCTGCACGCGGGCATCACCCGCCTGCAGCATGGCCACCCAGTCAGGTGGATGTGCCCGCAGTTCGGCAGCCAGCGCTGCGCCAAGGTCAGGGTGCGAGTGGTCCTCCAGTGCCTGGTAGCTGACGGTCAGCCCGCAGCTGCGCAACTGGTCACGGAAATGGCGCATGCCGGACAGAAACAGCACGATCCGCGCCTTGTGGCTACGGACATGCGTGGCCTCCTCGCGTACCTCTGCCATGAATACGCGGTCCCGGTCTGGATCCAGGTCATCAAGCAGCTTGTGCCCCGGGTCCAGCTGGTCACCCAGTATCAGCACCAGACGACCCGGCCGACGTCCAGCAGTGCCAGTCATGCTTTCATCCTCAACACGCTGCCCTGAGGGGACCCTGCCTCGCGCCCGTATCGGGGAGACAGGGTCCCGGCATCATTTGACTGTCAGGACGCGGCGCCGCCATCCTTCACGACCACGCTGCCTTTCATGGAGGGATGCAGGCCACAGACATACTGGTAATCGCCTGCCTCATCAAAGGTGTAGCTGAAGGTCTGTCCGTTGTATAGGGTGCTGGAGCGCATTCCCTCGGCATCGCCGTTGATCGTGTGCGGCATGCGGCTGCCATGCACCCAGGTCACGGTGGTCCCCGGCGCGACTGTGATCTCGGCTGGCTCGAAGCGCATGCCGTCAATACGTACCGTCACATTATCCCCACCGACATCGCTCCCCTTGTCCGCAGCGGCACGGCTCGGTTCAGCACGTAAATCCTTGGCGGATTCTGTAGACGCCTGTGCGGCTGCCACAACTGGCGCGCTGCGCTGCGCGGGCAGCGGCTGGCCGTAGGGCGCAGCCATCATGCCCGCGTACGGGGCCGGTGCCGCGCTGTACGGATAGGCCATTCTTGGCCCGTAGGCCGCTTGCGGCGCCATAAAACCGTACGGGTGGTAACCCTGTGTCATGCGTTGATTTTGCATGCAACCCGGCCCGCCCAGGGCAATCGCAGGCACGGCCAGTGCCGCTGCTGTCAGTGAAACCACTATGCCCGTACTCCATCCAGTCTTGATTGAACCAGTCATGATTCTCTCCTTTATTGCGTGTGGTAAGAAAGCCTAGCACCGTTCAACAGTACTTGGACGAATACTGTACATTAATTATACAAAAATGTACAATATTTTGTAGAAATTCTCACCGAATGGGCCTGCCGCTGGTGGCGCGCTCGTCAGGGGAACCAGAACGGGCAGGTAATCTGCCCTGTTAACCAGGAGATTGGTCATGAGCAGAGCGAAGAACCCCGCATCCCCGGTACCTCGCAGCCGCCTGGAGCGACTGGCGCATCTCGGCGGGCTCGCCGGCAGGGTCGCCGGCGGCATGCTGGCGGAGGGGATGCGCCAGGTGGCTCAGGGCAATCTCCCGCGCCCGGCGGACCTGGTGTTGACGCCGGCCAATGCCCGTCATGTTGCAGAGAAACTGGCACAACTGCGTGGCGCGGCCATGAAAGTGGGGCAGCTGCTCTCCATGGATGCCGGCGACCTCCTGCCGGCTGAACTGGCGGCCATTCTCGCCAGGCTACGCGCCGACGCCAGGCCCATGCCCATGAGCGAGGTGGTCGCCGCGATGCAGCAGTCGTTCGGCGAGGGGTGGGAACATCACTTCAGGCGCTTCTCCTTTACGCCCATGGCGGCGGCATCCATCGGACAGGTACATGCGGCGCAATTGCAGAGCGGGCGCAAACTGGCGCTGAAGATTCAGTATCCCGGCATTGGTCAGAGTATCGACAGCGATGTGGACAACGTCGCAACGCTGCTGAGCATCTCGCGCCTGCTACCCGAAGGCCTCAATCTGAAACCCCTGCTGCAGGAAGCCAAGCGCCAGCTGCACGAGGAAGCCAACTACCGGCTGGAGGCGGGTCACCTGAAATACTTCGCCATGGCACTGAAGGATACGCCGGAGCTCCTGGTACCCGGCGTTTATGAGGACCTGTCCCGGGAAAATATCCTGGCCATGGACCACCTGGAGGGCGAACCCGTCGAATCCCTGGCCACGGCGACCCAGGCGACGCGGGACCGCGTCGCTGGCCTGCTGATCGAATTGCTGTTTCGCGAGCTGTTCGAGTTCGGGATGATTCAGACCGATCCCAATTTTGCAAACTATGTCTACAACGCCAGGACACGGCAGCTGGGACTACTCGACTTCGGCGCCACCCGGCGTTACTCAGGCACGGTCATCGAGGCCTACCGCGGGCTGCTCGACGCCGCATTACGCGAAGACCGACTGGCCATGTCTGAGTGCGCAGAGGCAATTGGCTACTTCAGGAAAGATATCCATTCAAACCAACGCACGGTCGTGATGGAACTGTTCAGGCTGGCCACGGAGCCGGCCAGGACACGCGGCCACTTTGATTTCGGCACCAGCGACCTGGCCGTGCGCATACGGGATGCCGGCATGGCACTTGGCTTTGCGCAGGGTTACTGGCACACGCCACCGGCCGATGCCGTCTTCCTGCACCGCAAACTCGGTGGACTGTACCTGCTGGCCGCACGCCTGCGTGCGAATATCGACGTGCGCTCCATCCTTGAAAAATACCTGTACAGCCATGCGGCACCGGTAATCACTCCAGGGGCCGCCAGCGCGACCGAGACACGACCAGGCGTCGCCCTCAACAGTGACGCCTGAGAATCATCCGCACGGCCGCAACGTGGCAGCAGGTGAAGATCATCAAGATGAGGAATTATTGGCGATGCATTCGTTGTGAACGGATGATTGGCAATCCGCGCTGGAAACAACATGCAGATCCTTCCACAGACGATTGGCGTACTGTCGTGCTTGTTCATCGACACTCAATCGGCACATGCCCTGTGACACAAAAAAGGCAGTCGCATCCCGCTGCGCCCTCACCAGCAGTCCGTCGCAGCCCCGCCGGGCAACAGCGGCTTCAGCGGCAGCGAAAAGCCGGCGCCCGATACCTTGACGATGATAAGCGGGATCGACATAGATTCCATGCAACAACAGGGCACGACATCCTGCAGGCGTGTCTCTTGGCCCGGCCTCTTCCCAGGCCGCGAGGCCAAGCACATGTCGCCGGCGATCCTCGGCCACCACCATATCCAGGTGCCTGAGGTCCTGGCAGGTATAACGGTAAACCGGCAGCGACAGGCGCTTGACCCGTTCCGGCAATGTCCAGGTCATCAGCGCCAACTCGATTACCCGGTTGATGGCATCGAGATCAGCCGACTCTGCCGGGCGTATCCTGATCTCGCCTGCGGCCATGGGAGGATGTGACTGCGCCATATTAGCTAGCCGGCCTGCCGCCATTCGATGTCCGCCGCCCCGCTACCCGGGTCAGCCTCACTCACATCCGGGGCTTTCATGGTGACCAGTTCCTCCGCACTGGTCGGATGGATGGCAAGGGTGGCATCGAAATCGGCTTTGGTGGCACCCAGCTTCACGGCCACGGCGAAGCCCTGCAGCATTTCATCGGCGTTATCACCGATGATGTGGATCCCCACCACCCGTTGCTCCTCGCCGGTGCAGACCAGTTTCATGGCAGTGGTCGGGGCGTGTGTCGACAAGGCATGCCGCATGGGTGTGAATTCGCTGGAATAGACCGTCACCGCGCGGCCAAAGCGCGCACGGGCCTCGGCCTCGGTCATGCCCACGGTGCCGATCGGCGGATGCGAGAACACCACACTGGGTATGTTCGTGTAATCCACCTTGCTGTCAGGCCTGTTGTTGAAAAGGCGCTCGGCCAGGCTGCGGCCGGCGGCAATGGCCACTGGCGTCAATGGCACCTTTCCCGTGACGTCACCGATGGCGTAAATGCCCTGCACTGCGGTGTTCTGGTACTCATCGACCGGTATCTCGCCATTGGGCATCACTTCGACACCGGCCGCAGCAAGACCCAGGTTTCGGGTATTGGGTCGGCGACCGACCGCCCAGACGACGGTATCGAAGCCGGCAAGGGTCCTGCCATCACTGGAAGAAACCGTAATGCCATCATCGCCCTGCGCCAGGGAAGCCACCTGAAATCCGGTCTGCACACGCATACCCTGGCGCTGCATTTCGCGCTCCAGCACACTACCCACCATGGCATCGAATCGTTCCAGGATGCGATCCTCCATGGCGACGATGGTCACGCTGGAACCGAGCGCGTTTAGCACACCCCCGAGTTCCACTGCGATGTAGCTGCCGCCAACCACGGCCACACGCTGTGGCTGCGCGGTCAACTCGAAAAAACCGTCCGAGGTAATACCCAGTTCGGCACCGCGCACCGGCGGCACGATGGACTGACCCCCGGTGGCGATCACGATATGGTCCGCCGTGTAGTGGTTTCCGGCGACTTCCAGCGTCCTGGCATCGACGAATTTTGCATGGCCGTGAATGCGCTCGATGCCCTTGCCGGCAGCGTGGTCTTCCCAGTAGGTATTGATATCGCCGACATACTGCTGCCGTCCCGCCTTCAGCTTTTGCCAGTCGGTGGCGCCGCGCCGGGCGGAAATACCGTAATCACCGGCATCATCGACTGCATGGGCCAGGCCGGCGGCATACCACATCACCTTTTTGGGCACACAGCCGTTGTTCACACAGGTACCACCCATGCGCTGCGCCTCGATAATGGCGACCTTCCTGCCGTACTGGACAGCCTTTTCGGCAACAGCGAGGCCACCACTGCCCCCGCCGATGACGATGAGATCAAAATCTTGCTTGTTCATTGACCGACTCCTTGTATCGATCTGGCGGGTGGACACGGTCCTCCCGCCAGATCGTGTTCTCGACGGCAGCCCGGAAGGCCGCCAGCTATCGATACTGTCTGCTCAGCGGGCCGGCCTAGGCGGCCTTCGTCCCATGCATGTGACGTTCCAGCTCATCAGAACCACCGACGTGTTCGCCGTTGATGTAGACCTGGGGCACGCTGGATTGTCCCGACACGGCGCGCAGCGTGGCCTCGGTGTAGTCACGATTCAGGACCAGTTCCTCAAAGCTGATTCCGGCGTCATGCAGCAAACCCTTGGCGCGTGCGCAGTAGGGGCAACCCTCACGGCTGAAGACGGTGACATCCAGCGGCCTGGACGCCTCGGGCGCAATCCAGGCAAGCATGGTGTCTGCGTCAGACACCTCGAAGGGATCGCCCGGAATGTCCGGCTCGATGAACATCTTTTCGACGACACCGTCTTTCACCAGCATGGAATAGCGCCAGGAGCGATCGCCGAAACCCAGGTCGTTCTTCGCAACCAGCATGCCCATGCCACGGCTGAAGTCACCGTTTCCGTCAGGCAGGAAGGTGAGGTTCAGGGCTTTCTGTTCCCTGCGCCACTCGTTCATGACAAAGGCGTCATTGACGGCGACACAGATCACCTCGTCGACCCCGTGCTTCCTGAAGGCAGGCGCCAACTGGTTGTAGCGCGGCACGTGAGTGGACGAACAGGTGGGTGTGAAAGCGCCGGGCAGCGAAAACACCACCACGGTTTTGCCTTTGAACACCTCGTCGGTTGTCATATCGACCCACTCGTGGTCGCGGCGGGTACGAAAAGTGACTTGCGGGACGGCGTGTCCCTCGCGATTTTTCAACATGATTTATCTCCTTTGGCTTTTCTGAAATTGGAATCAGACTTGCTGTGCATAGCGGCGTGGCACGCCGTCTCCCGCCCTCTGCACCCGCTTCCAGACTTTTTCGTGCAGGTGATAGGCGATGGTATTGACGACTGGCTCGACCAGGGCAATGGCACCGCCAACGAGCAGACTGCCGCTCATCAGGTAGGCCACGGTAAACGCCACCGTGAAGTGCACTGCCGCAAAACTCATTGTCTTGGTCATCACCCTGCCCTCCTCAACAGCAAGTCGTATTGCTGTGTCGGGAATCATTATCAGGTCCGGCAGTTGATAGATAAAATAGTTTGTTTCTAATTTAGTGATAGGTTTTGTCTATTACTATTTGCGGCACAGATTGCGCGGCCAACCCGTCCGGGGCCAGGATACGGCTGCGGTTAGTGACTGACTTCGGGCAGGCGCCAGGCGAAGGTGGCGGCGACCAGCCCGACCAGCCCCAGCAAAAGGATGAGATGATGGATATCCAGCAGGTCGGCAACGATACCAATGGCCCCGCCGAACAGCATGGCAATACCGATCAGGGTATTGCTGACGGCTACATAGGTGGCACGGGTTTCGACACTGGCCATGTCAACCAGGTAGATCTTTCGGCCCAGGCGCACGCCACTATGGAACACGGTCAAACCGAGAAACAGGCAGCCGTGGTAGAGCGGCTGCGTGACCAGCCAACTCCCGGTCTCCACCATGAAAAAGGCCGCAATGCCCAGCATTCCCGCCGCCAGGGAGGCCAGCACCATCACCAGGCGGCTGGAGCGGTCGCCCAGCGTCCCCCACAACGGTGCACTGATGCCGCTGGCGACACCACTGGCGATGATCAGCATGCCGAGCCCTTCCAGTCCGCCCGAGGTGTGTTTCTGGGCCAGTAACACATAAAAGGGCGGCGCCAGCGCCACGCTCAGCAGCAGGATGCGGGTCAAGATGTAGCGACGCAGTTGCACGTCGGTCGCAACCAGCCGGAGACTCCCCAGGGCCGTGGTCAGGGCATTGCCGCCACCCTCGGTGGCCCCTGGTTGTTCGCGAATGCCGGCAAAGGCAAACAGGGCCAGGATCCACAAGCCCGCGGAAACCAGCAACAGGCCGACCAGTAACGTGGTGGTTGCCGTCTCTGCGGAAAACCACTGGATGTAAAAACCAAAGCCCGTGGTCACCACCCCGGCCAACCCGGCGCTGTATCCCATCAGAACACCGCGCCGCCCCTTGGACACGGTCTTGCCGAGCACGTCCTTGGCCGACACCGAGCAGAGACCCCGTGCCAGGCTGAAGACGATGAGCAATGAAATGATGGCCCAGCCAGCGGCATTGCCCGAGAGGCCGATAACCACGCCCGCCATGAGCCCGAGACTGATTGCAGACAAGGCCGCACCCCACAGCCAGACGGTCTTGCGAATGGGCATACGGCGGATAACGGCGGCCACCACCAGTTGCGGGAGCAAGACACCGGCCTCGCGGATCGGCACCAGGAAACCGGTGAAAACGGCCGGCGCGCCAATCGAGGCGAGCAACCAGGGCAGGACCAGTTTGGCGCTGGAGAGTTCATCGGCGATCTTGTTGACGAGATTGGCCAGCAAATAGGCCACGAAGTTGAGCGGTTGATCCCTGCAGGCCTCCTCGGGGATATCCTTGCAGACGCGCGCATCCTCGTCACCGCTGATCAGCCCGTAGGCACTCTCGACGGCAGACTGTCGATTCATGGGGTGTTGGTGCTGCCGCGTTTGCGTCGTCTCTTTCCGGTTACCGGGTACACCGTATTGGGCAGCCTGGCGACAATGATCCCGGCGAGGGCCTCCAGCGCGGCACGCCGGGGGAAGCTGCGCCGAAACACCAGCGACACCCGGCGCGAGGCATCCCCCATTGCCAGGGCCTGCGCCACGACCCCGCTGCCGGTCATCCAGGAAGCGCGCAGGGCCAGGGCCGGTACCAGGGTGATCCCGTAGCCGGCCCCGACCAGCTGAATGAGGGTTTCCAGACTGGCGGCACGCAGATCGGCCATCTCGCCCCGGGTCTGGCGTTCCTTGATACGGCAGACGTCCATGGCTTGGTCGGCGAGACAGTGCCCCTCGGCCAGCAGCAGCAGGTTCTGATTACGCAGGTCACGCAGCCCGATCCTGTCTTTGGCGTAGAAATCATGTTTACGCGGATAGGCAACCCAGAAGGGCTCATCAAACAGCGGCATGACCTCCAGATCGGCATCATTTTCCGGCGTTGCCAGCAGGGCTGCATCGATCTCATGATTGCGCAGCCGCTCGAGCAGGGTATCGGTCAGCTCTTCGGACAGGACCAGCTTGATCTGCGGCAGCTGCTTCTTCAGGGGCTCCAGGATGAGCGGCATCAGATAGGGGCTCAGGGTCGGGATCGCACCGATGCGCAGAGGCCCGGCCAGGGGATCATGACGGGCCTGTGCCAGCTGCACTATGGCGTCGGCCTGCTCCATCATCTGCCGTGCATGGGTGACGATTTCCTCACCCACCGGGGTTATTTCCACCGAACGGTTGGTACGTTCAAAGATGGCGACCCCCAGCTCGTCTTCAAGCTTTCTGATCTGTCCGCTCAGGGTCGGCTGACTGACAAAGCAGCGCTCCGCCGCCTTGCCGAAATGGCGGGTCTCGGCCACCGCGATAATGTATTTCAGGTCACGCAGGTTCATGGCATGAATATAAATACCATTATCGGATCCGTCTATGATTACGCTCCAAATGTACGTCTTAAACTTATGGAAGCTCTGATTAATTGAGGCATCACCTCATTGCGAGCGCGATGTACAGGGATGTACAAGTGCCGTGGGAGGCAGGAAGCCGGGAACGGCCAGCGCGGCAATCTCAGGATTTAGAATCAATCGTTTGGAGATTGCTTCGTCACTTCGTTTCTCGCAATGACGGATTAATCAGAATTTCCTTATGTTTGAACAGGGGCCGCTTCCGCCCCGGCAGGACAGCAGGGGTCCGGGTGAACATGCGCCTTACCCGGCACAGGGTGCATTGGCGAGCCGAGATGCCCGTCTGGAGGCGGGCCATGGAGCCATGCATAAGGCCGTTAGCGGGGCGACTGGAGAGAAGGCAGCGCCATCGACGACGGCATGACATTGGTGAGGATACCGGACGCTATGCAGACGGCTTGCGGCAACCGGCAGGCGACGATGAAGCGCCTGGTCAATGCTAAAAGTACAACGATGCGGTCATAGTCAGGGCCGCCGAAATCAAGGCCACTCCGGCGGATTTATCACCCCACCCGGTTTCGCCCTGCAGAGCCGCCGTTAATCCCAGAGAATGGTTTCGTCATCCTCGAAGCCTCTGTACAGGTTCAGCGAACAGGGCCAGGGCCGGCGCGGCTGGATCTCGAGGTAGGCCTGCCGGCTTTGCTCGGACTCAAAGTGGATCTTGAGTGCATTGTCACCGCTGCCTTCGATCACAAAGGGCGCCGTCTCCCGATCAGCCACGTCGTTGCCTGTCATGGGATCGCGCGTGGTTACCCGCATGGCTGTTGCTTCCTGTGTCGACCGGTGACCACGGCCACTACATTTCCCTGCCCATGGCCGTGGTCCGGTTAAAGACTTCGACGCTGTGACCACCCAGGGCTTCGAGTTCGACGTCCAGGTAGATCTGCCGGTTTTCATCTGAATCGAAATAGATCTTGAGTGCATCTTCACCGCTACCTTCTATGACAAACGGTGTACGCTCGGTGACGGTGACGTCCTTGCCATTGATTGGATCTGTGGTTTGTATACGCATAACGCTTATCCTCTCTATTTCAGGACGACCCTGACTGCTGCAGGATCAGATCACCCATGGCGCCAGCGGCGCCCAGGTAGGGTGCAATCGTGATTTCGATATCCGGGTAGTCTTCAACCACCGAATTGACCTCGTCCGGTATATCGCTCGCCACATGCCGACCGGCGGAAAGAAAATAGGGAAACACGGTGACCCGGGTGGCGCCGCGCGCAATGCACGCCCTGATACCGTCCGGGATCGAGGGCTCGGCCAGCTCGAGGAACGCGCAGCCGACATCGGCAAAGCAATTGCCATCCTTGTGCCGAAGTGACTCGGTCAGTGCCCGGATCTCTTCGTTGGAGGCTTCCCGGCGACTGCCGTGGGCAACCAGCAGCAGACTGTTCATGGACACCGCGCCCCCCATACTGCAAAGACCGGATCTGCCAGCAGGCGCCGGGTGGCGTACTTGTCATCCACCGGACGCGGCCAACCCCGCCAGGACTCGGTGGCGAGATCGCAGAATTGCCCACTATGCCTAAAGTATTCCAGCACCAGCGCCATTCGCTCGAAGGGATGCAGCTCGGTCCACAGCTGGATCACCTTGGGCGGGAACCAGCGGTCCGAAAAGGTGACAATAAACCGGCCACCGGGCTTGAGTACCCGGCCCACTTCGGCAAACACCTCCAGGGGGCGAACCAGGTATTCCACCGACACACTGCAGACAATCGCGTCAAAGCTGGCATCGTCGAAGGGCAGGCTGGGCTGTTTGTTGAGGTCATGCAGCAGGGAGCGGGCCAGTCGCGGGTTGGCCTCGAGTTCCGCCTGATTCATTCCCAGCCCGGTGACCTCGACAGAGTCGGGCACACCGTCCAGATGCGAAACCCAGCTACTCATCAAGTCCAGGACCTGCATTTCGGGGGCAATGAAGCGGCTGTAGATCTGGCTTATGAATGCACGTGCCTGCAAATCGACGTGATGCACCAGTCGCGGCGCTTGGTAGAACCCCGCGTCATCTGAACTGTCCATGCGATCAAAGGCATGCGGGTGGATCAGGCTCACGTCGTGGCTGTCGGGCCGACATTGCATACCAGGCCCCATATCCGCGATGTCGGACACGATGTCGTTGCAGTGGCCGCCGCGCTCCTCGCGGGCACCCAGCAGCTGATCGATCCTGACGCCCACCTTGACGGGATAGCCGGCCAGCGGGTGATTCAGATCTGCCTTGATGAACTCGCCCTGGATACCACTCACCCGGAACGGGTGCAGGTCCTGACTGAAGATATCACTGAGACCCGCGCAGCTCGCCAGCAATCCACGCGGATAGAAGCGACCGTCCTTGACACCCGGCATATGTCGCGAGTTCAGCGCCGAATTCACCGGCTTGATGGGGACGCTGTGAACCGCGCCGACGTCCGCATCGGGAATGGCCACACCGGGGCGGATATCGACTTCAGCACGACTTCCGGGCCCCGAGTCCTGGAGCAGCTCGCCCAGGTCGCCCGGCAGGATATCGCGCCAGAAATCTATTTTCCCGAAATGCTGCCTGTCGGTATGCAGGGCATCGGCCGATCGCCATTTGAGGAAACAGTCTGCACTTGCCAGCATGCTGCGTTGCATAATCACGCTCCCGGATTCGGCAACACTTCCCGCCACCGCACCCTTGAATATTGACAATGAGTGTATAATTATTGCATAGTTCTTGTACATGTCAAGAACTACACCCCGCCAGTTGCCGAACACGGGGCGTGAATGTACTATCTACCTGTTTTGTTTAACTATTACAGGCGATCGGACATTTTAAAGAGGCCTTGCTGTTTGTTCTCGAATTTGTGGCATCGACGATAAATAGTACGTACTTTATTGCCACGTTTACCCAGCAGTCATTCGTCGGGCCTGACGTTCAAGCCATGCCGGGTAATGATTGGCGATCCAGACAGACGGGAAGACACCGATGGTTATAAACAAGTTAAGAGAATTTTTACGCCTGGAATCTGCCAGTGGCATCCTGCTCTTCATTGCGGCGCTGCTGGCAATGGTGGTTGAAAATTCGGCAGCGAAGTATCTCTATGACGCCCTGCTTGGCACCCCCGTTGAAATAAGAGTCGGTGATTTCGACATTGCCAAACCCTTGCTGCTCTGGATCAACGATGGCCTGATGGCCATTTTCTTTTTTCTCATTGGCCTTGAGATAAAACGGGAATTACTGGCTGGTGAATTATCCGATCCTGCGCGCGTGGTTTTGCCCGTTATTGCCGCAACAGGCGGCATGGCGATTCCGGCTGCGATATATGCGTCAATCAACTGGGGTGATCCCGTCGCCATGAAGGGTTGGGCAATTCCTTCGGCCACCGATATCGCCTTTGCACTGGGGGTGCTTGCGCTTCTTGGCAGCCGAATACCCCAGTCCCTGAAATTATTTTTGATGACCCTGGCCATCATCGATGACCTGGGCGCCATTATTATTATCGCGATATTCTATACCAGCGAATTATCCCTCGCTTCCCTGATCGTGGCCGCAACTGCGATAGCCTTCCTGTTTATACTGAATCGCAGGGGCGTATTGGGACTGGCACCCTACATGCTCATTGGTTTGGTATTGTGGGCAGCCGTCCTTAAATCCGGAGTGCATGCAACGCTGGCGGGAGTAGTCACCGCTTTCTTTATACCCTTCAGGAAGGAACCGGGAGAAACGCTGACCCAGCTGGAAAAGCTGGAGCACGACCTCCATCCTTCGGTTGCCTATGCAATCCTGCCGCTGTTTGCCTTCACGAATGCCGGCATTTCATTTGAAGGAATCACATTGGCATCGCTGCTGCACCCGGTTCCCCTCGGCATTGCAGCGGGTCTCTTTTTTGGCAATCAGCTTGGCGTATTCGGCTTTAGCTGGCTGGCGATAAAACTTGGCATATCAAAGATGCCCCAGGACGTCAGTTAGCTGCAGTTGTACGGCGTCGCCGCACTGTGCGGGATCGGTTTCACCATGAGCCTGTTTGTCGGCTCCCTGGCATTCGAGCAGGGCGGCCCCGATTTCGCCGTGGATGACCGGCTGGGGATTATGCTTGGCTCGATTGCATCCGGCATACTGGGTTACGTCGTACTGCGCTTCTTCGCGGGTAATCAGCGCTCGACCCCGGCATCCGGCTAGCATCCAGACACACGCCATTATGCTTGCCCCGGACAAACCGACCATGGATACAGGCTGCCTGAATCGCCAGGAGAATCTCCACCGGCAGTCCCTGATATCTCAAGGGATCAATAACCAGAATAAAAGCTACAAATTTTTTCCAAGTCTAATCGGATTTTGAAACCCTTAATATCATCACAGTCAATGCCGGCAGGAACGTCAGGCTGACAATTGCCGTTCCGAGCAGGCCGAACATCACGATAACGCCCACACCCCGGTATAGCTCAGTACCCTCACCCGCCAGGAACACCAGCGGTGCGAGGCCGAACACGGTCGTGAGCGTCGACATAGCGATCGGCCGCAGGCGCGCATCAACAGCGTGGTGCACGGCATCAATGGCGTTCATACCCCCCTTGCGCACGTTGGTCATGGCCTGGTGAACGATGAGAATCGGGTTGTTGACCACGGTGCCCATCAGGATGAGGAATCCCAGCATCGCAATCATGTCAAAGGACAGGTGGAGTTCGGCCAGGCCGACCAGTGGCAGCCACGCCCCGCCGAGGTTGAACACCCACAGACCGAGGATGCCGCCGGCAACACCGAGCGGGATCGTGGTCATGATCAGCAGCGGGTAACCCCAGTGGGTGAAGATGGCGACCAGCAGCAGGTAGATGATGATGATGGCGACGACATAGTTGGCAGCCAGGGCTTCGCGCGTGGCCTGCAGCTGGTCACTGGCGCCGGAGATGGTCATGTTGATGCTGCTTGGCACGGCCCCGGTCTCGCGCAGGTAGTCCACCACATCACGCCTGACGATATCAACACCGGTCTCGAGCGCCACCTTGTCCGGCGGGATGATGTTAAGCGTGACCGTGCGCTGGCTGTTGAGCCTGCGGATGATATTCGTGTCCACTGTTTCCTCGATGCGACTGATGGAAGACAGCGGTACGACGGCACCGATCGGAGTATAGATGGAAATCCGGTCGAGACTGTCAAGCGTGGCACTGCGCCCGGCCTTGCTGTACAGGTAGATGTCAATCTTGTCGTCGTCGAGGTAGAACTCGTCGACGAAGGCACCGTCGGTAAGCGCGGCGATGGTATAGCCGAAATCCTGCGTGGTCATGCCGACTTCGCTGGCGCGCGCCCATTTCGGCCTGACCTCGATCAGCGGCTGCGAAAGCGAAAGCGTGGACGGGTCGGCGCGCAGGCGTGGCGACTCGAACACTTCCTCGGCACGGCGGTACGCGGCCAGCGCGGCATCGTAAATGTCCGACAGGCTGGGTCCCGAGATATCCAGGTTGACGCTGCGTGTACCGCCCGAGTTGCTGGTGATGATGGAGCCACGTGTGACGAAGGCACGCATGGCGGGGTACTCGCTGTATTTCTTTTGTAGCGCCGCCATCATCGGCTTGATATGCGCCGGATCTTTCGGTTGCGAAATAATGCGGATGCGCTGCGCCTCGATACTCATGTTGACGTACTGCAGTGCCGGGACCTCGGTCTCGCCGCTATCGAACTGCTCCGGCTCGTGCTCGATAAAGGGCAGGAAGTAATCCTGCAGCTCGCTGCCGATCCGGGTCATGGTCTCGAGGTTATAACCGGGCGGCGAAGTCAGCGAGGCGAAGGCCTTGGGTTCCTCGCCCTCGGGCAGGTATTCCGCCGGCGGTGTCAGCAGCGCGAAAATACCGGCACTGAGCAATGCAACCGCGAGTATGAGGGTGATGCGTCTGGACGGGCTCGCGATCAGCCAGTCTATGCGATCGAGTACACGCCGGTGCAGGTCGTGCCGTTGGCCTTCGACGTGCAGGTTATCGGTTGAGAATTCAAGCCGTGCGGTGGCGGTGGGGATCACGGTAATGGCGACCAGCATCGAGGTCAGTATCGAGGCCGATATCGCGATGGCGATATCCGAGTAGAGCTGGCCCGCCTCTTCCTGGATGAACAGGATGGGTATGAACACGAGCACGGTGGTCAGCGTTGAGGCGAGCACCGCCGGCCACACCTGCTGCACGCCAACCACGGCTGCGCGCAACCGGTCGAGGCCCTTGCGGCGCTGGTGCTCGATGCTCTCCAGCACCACGATGCCGTTGTCCAGCGTCATGCCGATCGCGAACGCGATGCCGGCGAGCGAAATCACATTGATGGTGCGGCCGCCGATGAGCAGGCCGATGAAACCGGCGATGGTGCAGATCGGGATACCCATCACGCCGACCAGCGTGGCCCTGCCGGAGCGGAGGAACAGGTACATGACCAGGCTGGCCAGTACTGCACCGATGCTGAGGTTGGTCCAGACATTGGTCACCGAGGCCTGGACGTAGCCGACATCATCGGCAATCAGGCGCATGCGCATACCGGCCGGATTGAGGATGTCGTTGTTGATGTGCTCCATCTCGACCATCAGCTTTTTCTTGATGTCGATCACGTTGGAACCCGCCTGGCGCCGGACCGACAGGCCGATCACGGGATCGCCGTCGGTGTAGGAGATACGGCTCAGCTCGTAGTGGTCCAACCTGACCTCGGCGACATCGCCAAGACGGATCAGCGAGTCGCCGCGGCGCACGAGAATCATGTCGCGCAATTCCTGCAGATCTTCAAAACGTCCCACGGTACGCAGCAGGTAGCGGCGCTTGCCGGTTTCTATTTCGCCACCGGAGATGTCCCGGTTGCGTTCGGTTATCGCGCGGCGGACATCCTGTATGCTGATGTCACGTTCGGAAAGGCGCTCCGGGTCGAGTAGCACCTGCACCTGACGCTCCGCGCCGCCGTAGACGTCCACGAGTGACACGCCGGGCACTGTTTCCATGCGCGTGCGCACGTGATCATCGATGAAATCCTGCATCAATACCATGTCAAGCCTGCGCGGATTGCCCGGCAGCGGCGCAACGCGGAAGTACATGAACGAGTTGCTCGAGAACGAGGTGGCGTAGATGCGCGGCTCATCAACGTTGACTGGATACGACGGCACCTGTGATAGCGCATTGTTGACGTTGATCAGAGTCTCGTTGAGATCGATGCCGAACGGGAACTCGAGCTCGATCGACGCGCGCCCGAAGGACGAGGATGCAATGATGCGCTGCAGGCCGGGGATACTGCGCAGGTATTCTTCCTGCTCGATCACGATTTCCTTCTCGATATCCTGCGGCGTTGCGCCGGGCCAGGATGTGCGCACGGTGATGGTACGCACCTCGAGGTCGGGTATCATCTGCACCGGAATGCGCAAGGCTGCCATCACCCCGAGTACGCTCACGATCAGGATGATCACCGTCATCAGGGTGCCACGCTTTACGATGGCTTCGAACATGTACGAGGGTCCGGTTAATCCCTGTGCTGGATGCGGACCTGCTGGCCTTCCTGCAGGGACTCGTTGCCGCGCACAACGATGACATCGTCAGCCTGGATTCCTTCGAGTATCGTAATCAGTCCGTCGAAACTGTACCCGGTGGTGACGTGTTTCTCGGTGACGATCGGCGGCTCGCTGTCCGGTTCGACAACCCACACGGTGATTCGTCCGTCAGGGTAATGCAGGATCGCATCACGCGGGATCACAACACCCCGTTGGCCAGTACTCAGGTTGAGCATGCCGTGCACGGACATGCCCGGCGTCGGGGGGGCGTCGCCGGCATCCACCCGGACGTGGATCAGGAAGGTGCGTGAGCTCGCGTCGCTGACCGGGACCACGGCACCGATGACGCCGTCGAATTCACGATCGGGCAGGGCATCCAGGGTGACCCTCAGCGTGCTCTGTTCATTGATGTCGGAGTAGAACTCCTGCGGCACGCGAAACTCGATGCGCAGATCATCGACGGCGACCAGCGTGAGCACCGGCCGGCCGGGCTCGATCCATTCACCGGCTTCGGTCATGCGTTCGCTGATCACACCGTTGAAAGGCGCCTGCAGGGTATGGCGCTCGACCCGTGCCTGCTGGCGCCGCTCCTCGGCCTGCTTCTGTTTGAGCGTGGCGCCATCGACCTCGACTTCTGACTGGAGCAGGCGCAACGCGTTTTCGGAGATGTTTTTTTGCTCGCGCAGGTGCTGCGCGTCCTGGTAGCGACGCTTGGCATCGGCAAGCTCGGCACTCGCCTGCCTGGTCGAGGCGGTCAGCGCCTCCAGCGTCAGCTGCTCTATTTCACGGTCAATCTCAAGCAGCGCAGCGCCGGCCTCGATATGATCACCGACCTCGACATTCACCGCCTCAACCTGGCCGTCGACCTCGGCCGAAAGCCTTGCAACCCGCGCCGAGGTGACCGTGCCGGTCAACGGCACCTGCTTGATCACGGTGTCGGTCTGCGCAGTACTCACAACGACGAGCGGGGAACGATCGGCTGCGCCGTAAGCGTTGCCGGCTGCCAGGATCAGGAGCACGGTTGCAAACACTGCCTGTGCCTGCAAGCGCAGAACTGCATCCCACATCCGCGTGCGTACTGCAATACCGGAAAGGTGTGCTGCCTTGATGGGCCTGTGCATAGTTACGAGACCTTGCTGCTGTTTCCGGTCCATTGTACAGCCGGAACCGGCTACACTTCGACGGGCCCCGACAGCAATGGCACGAAAAATGTTTCTGTGCGCATTCCGGGACCAGGGCCGGCCCGCCGTGCGGTGCCGGCAGAACCCGGGACCGATATCCTTATCCCCGTTCCTCCATGAACTGCTACCGTTCCGCTGCCACAGCCCGATGAAACGCCAAACCTCACGAAGCCATGTCATCTCTCGATACCAACCTGATTCGGGCCGCATGGAATCCTTAGCTATCTCGCTGGTTTGACATCTGCATAGTAATTGGTGCCCAGCCAAACGGCGATGTTTTTCTTCAGATGTGGTGAGCCCGAAAGAACCACCCGCCTCTCCCGGATCGCCTTCATAATGGTCGTATCCCCCATCCATGCGGCAGTCAGTGTTCTCAAATCGGTACTGATTTCGAGATCCAGCTCGTATCCGGGGTCCTGGTAGCAAACGTCGACGTTTCCCGGGGTAATTACCAGCCACCAGAAGCGGAACTTTGATGTGTAGTCCGTGAATTCGATGCGGATAACCGTACGCGGCGCCTTGAAGAATCCGGGATCGATGGTCCGATGAATGTCCCAGACCAGCAATGACGGATCAAGATCTTCCGAGGTCAGTTCACTCCTTACCCATCGATGTCCCCAGGTACCCAGTTGCCAGATAATTTTCGCCAGTTCCTCACCGGCCTCGGTCAGTACGTAATCAACATGCCCCTCAATGCTCGTGCGTTCAACCACTCCAGCTCCCTCGAGGGTTTTCAGGCGGGACGAAAGCAGCGAAGGTGACATCAAAGGTAACCCCCTGCGTAGGTCATTGAATGTGTGACTTCCCGCGGCCAGTTCCCTGATCACCAGATTGGTCCAGCGCTCGCCAACCACCTCGGTGGCCTTGGCAATGGGGCAATATTGTCCATAGCCTTTCATCGTCATGTTCCTCCCGGTTTTACCGGGAAGCTTAGCGGGATATCCGGCAATAACCAGTACATTTTATGTACTTATATAGCGGTCTCATGTTTGTTTGCTCAATGCCTCATCCTTGGGTTGTGCGCTATATTTCTCATATCAATTAGTCTGTTACCCGTACTTCGACTCTCCCTGCAAGCTCCACCCGAGTACAAACTTTGTACTAGCCGGCTATCTGGCAGTTGACCAGACTTGTGCCATGAGCCGCAGACGACTGCCGGTTCATTCACTTAACCACACAGCAAAGGAGAAAGACCATGGCACTTTTACCCAAGACATTACGCTTCTGGTTATTCGATACCCTGTCGGTCAAGACCATGCGCTATCTGGATGCGGTTCCGCGTCACAAGGCCAGCGGAGTCGTGGCCGAGGTGTATGACCAGATTGCCGACGATTTCTTCGTCAACGGATCACTCACCAGTCGCTCCGGCGTTCCGGACCTGTTTACCGCCATCTGGGCGGGCGGGCGTGAAACAGTGCTGGTCGACGACCAGCTGGACCGCACCACCAAGGAGGCATTGACCGCCACACTGTCCTCCATCAATGACTGCCCCTATTGCGGCGACATGATGGTCAGCCTGGTCCATGCCGCGGACCGGCATGACGATGCTGCCCGGATTCTGGACGAAAACGAGGAAAACATCACCGATCCGCTGCTGCGGGAACGCCTGCTCTGGGTACGCGCTGTCGCCACACCGGGCGCTGAACCACCGGCCAGAACCCCGTTCAACAGGGCCCAACTGCCCGAAGTCATTGGGTCACTCATGGCGCTGAGCGACATCAACCGCTTCAGCCACATCGTCATGGACGGCTCGCCGGTGAACGCCCCGTTTGGATTGCAGGCAGTGAAGGCCTTTGCCCTGCGTCTGTTCGGCGGAGAGCTCAGGGCGACACACAGGCACCCCCTGGAACCCGGCCGTACCCTGCATCTGCTGCCCGAGGCAGAGCTGCCGGATGATATGCAGTGGGCAAGACCCAACCCACGCATTGCAAGTGCTGTTGCCCGGTGGGCAGCCGCGGTTGAACGGGAGTCCGAGAAGGTAATTCCGGAACGTACCCGCCAGCTTGTTCACGACAACCTGAAACGATGGCAGGGTGAGCAGATGCCGATCAGCCGCAGCTGGGTTGATCAGGAAGTCGACGGACTGGAAGGCAACGAACGCGCCATCGCCCGGCTGGCACTGGTGGTGGCCAAGGCTTCTTACCAGTCTGATGACAATCTCGTTGACGATGTACTGGAACACAACCCGGAGCAGGAACAGTTCCTGCGTATCCTTGCCTGGACGACGTTTACGGCGGCCCGGTATGTGGCTGCGCGCATCGCCAGCCTGAGTGACAACACCAAACCGGTTCTGCGGCAGGCGGCATGAATAGCGGCAGGATAAATTACGGCGCCGGACCGACGTCCGGCGCCATACTAGAAACAGTTACTTGGCAAATACCAAAAAGTATTTGTTCAGAAATTCATCTAGAAATCCTTGGATGGTGTGCCAAACTTGCTATGCACCAGGTACAAACAAACTTTTCGCAGGGGATAGTGTCATTGCACACATGTTTCCTGTCAACGGGATGAACAACCATGAAAAACAGCATTACCGAGCATTATACCCACGGGCAGCTACTCGACCGGATTCTTCAAGGTGTAGAGGCCATCGGCAAGACACCGGCCACGGTCACAGTGGATGAATTGGCACCGGTGGATGAGTTTCATATCGGTGGACGTCAGGCATCCGATGACTTCATCCGTCAGCTGGAATTATCGTCAGACGATCATACGCTCGATATCGGTTGCGGCATTGGCGGCACATCCCGCTTTGTTGCCAGCCGCTTCGGCTGTCGCGTTACCGGCATTGATCTGACTCCTGAATTCGTAACAACCGGACAGACCCTCTGCGACTGGGTCGGCCTGTCCGGCAAGGTCGAACTCCACCAGGGTGATGCCACCGAGATGCCATTTTCCGATGAAACCTTTGATGCGGCCTTCATGTTGCACGTCGGCATGAATATCCCCAACAAGGCCGGTTTGTTCGCAGAGGTCTATCGCCTGATAAAGCCAGGCGCGATGTTTGGCATCTACGACGTGATGCAGACCAGTGACGAGCCCCTCACCTACCCTGTTCCATGGTCCAGCGTACCCGGTACCAGCGCACTGGCAACACAGGACCAATACGTGGAGGCTCTCGAACAGGCCGGTTTCAACATCACCGGAACACAAAACCGCCGTGATTTTGCAGCAGAGTTTTTTGCAGAAACACGCAGACAGATAGAGCGGGCTGGAGGCGCACCGCCGCTGGGTGTGCATATCGCCATGGGCGAATCCGCGCCCGTCAAGATCAGTAACATGGTGGAGAATATTGCTGCTGGACGCGTCGCTCCAGTTGAAATCTTCGCCACCAGGTGATTTCAAATACCTTTATTGCATGTATAGCCACATGACAAGATCATTATTGCGACCCGGATACTAACATGCCAAACATAACGTGCCATGCACTGGAAAGGAAATTGCAATGAATACGTCATTCGATGGATTTCCCAATGAGATGTTCGGCTTTCTCACCGACCTGAGTGCGAACAATAACAGGGAATGGTTCAGCGACAACAAGGACCGCTATGAGCGTTTTGTCGTAACACCGGTTACCGGATTTATCGAAGCGGTCGGAGAATTCCTGCCCACCATTTCGGATGCCTATATAGCCGATACCCGTCGCAACGGCGGATCGATGTTCAGGATTTACCGGGATACCCGCTTTTCCAGGGACAAGCGGCCATACAAGGAGAACGTCGGCTGTCAGTTCCGACACACTGCAGGCAAGAATGCCCATGCACCGGGCTTCTATGTACACCTGGCACCCGACGAGGTCTTCATCGGCGGCGGTATATGGAAACCGGACAATAACTCGCTTGACAAGATCCGGAACCGCATTGCCGAAAAACCCGAACAGTGGTCCGGCGTCATTAAAGACACCGCCTTTTCAAATTATTTCGGGGAACTGCAGGGGGAAAGCCTTAAGCGCCCGCCCAGGGGATTTGATCCAAACGACCCGCATATCGAAGACCTCAAGCGTAAAAGCTATATTGCTTTCAGGCATGTCAAACCACAGAGTGCTTTAAAACCCGCCTTTATCAACGAGGCGGAGAAGGCATTCGCAACCGCAATGCCGTTGATGCATTTCATCACCAGCGCACTTGAGATTCAGAATTAGCTCACAGAGCGTCTTTGAGTGAGGCACTCAACTCAACACATTCCATGGATGTAATGATTTATTCGTCCGACGCGGGGATCAATAATCCCCTGCTCGATTTTTCAGTGGTTGGAGTGGCGCTTGCACGAGCTGTTTACTTGTTGTTTTTATTTGAAATAATAATGGTGGCCAGGGACAGAATCGAACTGCCGACACGGGGATTTTCAGGGCCAGTAAAATCAATAACTTACT
>Ga0224512_10001602_pt1 | contig 21527 bp, 13 predicted proteins | sample SF_May12_sed_USG_4_FD_169103 | JGI IMG/M metagenome (GOLD analysis project Ga0224512, IMG submission 169103) | Sediment microbial communities from San Francisco Bay, California, United States - SF_May12_sed_USGS_13 | ecosystem: Environmental > Aquatic > Marine > Sediment | place: USA... | reverse complement strand
CCTGACGATCGGCATTTACGTTTACCGGCTGCTCAGGCACAAAGAGGCACCGGAATGGATGCGCGAAGATGACGATTAACGCAATTCTGAATGGCCGCGTTGCGACGGCGCTGGTCATGCTGCTCATCTTTCTGAGCATGAGCCTGCTGGCGCTCGGCTTTACCGAAAAGGCGCGGCTGATGCCGCTGCTGGTCGGCATACCCGGCACGCTGCTCGGCATCGTCGAACTCATCAATGAGATGCGTGCCTCGGCCAAACAGCTTGCGAGTGGCGACGCCGGCAATGACGTGACCAAAGGCGAACGCGCGATGCTCGGCTGGGTGTTCGTGTTTTTCCTCGGCATCCTGGGCTTCGGTTTCATTTACGCCGCCCCGCTGCTGGTGTTCGCATTCATGCTCGCAGGCAAGAAGGAATCGCTGACTGTCGCGTTAATCAGCGCGGCAGGGACGTTTGTCGTGCTGTACTTTTTCTTTGAAACACTGATGGAAATACCGCTATTCCAGGGACTTATCATTGAACGACTGCTGGGCTGATCCCGGCCAAGGGTAAACATTCGATGAACAAGACTTTAAAGCTCAACGTCGACGGTGTCGAACACACGATTAGCGCCGACCCGACCATGCCGCTACTCTATGCGCTGCGCAACGACCTCGGCAAGAAAGGTCCGAAATTCGGCTGCGGGCTCGCACAATGTGGCGCCTGCACGGTGCTCCAGGATGGCGTCGCGATTCGCTCCTGCGTGGTACCCGTTGCCGCCGTGCAGGGCAAGGTGCGTACGCTCGACGGCCTCAGCGAGAACGGCAAACCGCACCCCGTGCAGCAGGCATTTATCGAGGAAGAGGCCGGGCAGTGCGAGTACTGCATCGGCGGCTGGATAATGACCGCGACCGCTTTCCTCGAGCAGGATCCGAACCGGACCGACGCAGAAATTCGTGAAGCGCTCGCCGGTCTCAAATGTCGCTGCGGCACGCACATGGCGATCTTGCGAGCGGTCAGGCGGGCCGCCACGGAGATGGCGTCATGAGCGGGGACACTAAGATGGTCGAGCACAACGAAGAAGTGACGATTGCCCGCCGCGACCTGCTCAAGGGCGCCGCCGCGCTCGTAATTGCGGTTGCCGTGCCGCCGATCGCGTCGCTGATGCCAGGCAGGGCCGCAGCGAGCACGGCAACCAGGACCCTGAACCCCGCGCAGCTGGATACCTGGCTCGCGATCGCCGAGAACGGCGACGTCACGGGCTACTGGGGCAAGATGGATATGGGTCAGGGTGTCGACACGGCGATCGCGCAGATCATCGCCGAGGAACTCGACGTCGATGTCGACATCGTCTCGATCGTCGCCGGCGATTCGGCGCTGTGTGCAGACCAGGGCGGCGCCAGCGGCTCGACGGGCGTCAACCTCTCGGGCGCTGCGTTTCGCCAGGCCGCTGCCGAGGCGCGGCTGGTCCTCTTCGAAAAAGCGGCCACAGAACTCGAGGTGCCCATCGATTCATTAACCGCTGCCGACGGCGTGGTGAGTGTAAGAGGCGATGCGGCACGCTCGATCAGTTACGCCGATCTCGTCAAGGACCGGATGTTCAACGCGCCGATCACCTGGAACGGCCGCTACGGCAACAGCCTGGCTCTCGAGGGGCGCGCGATACCGAAAGACCCCAAAGACTATCGCGTCGTGGGTACTTCAGTAAGGCGCAAGGACATCGCCGGCAAGATCCTGGCAACGACCGAGTTCCTGCACGACGTGCGCGTGCCCGGCATGCTGCACGGGCGTATCGTGCGGCCCGACGTCGCGGGTGCGCGCGTCGCCGGCGTCGACAAAGCATCCGTCAGCGACATTCCAGGCGTGCAGGTCGTTGTTGAAAACGATTTTGTCGGCGTCGTGGCGCCCAACGAATGGGATGCGATCCGTGCCGCACGGCAACTCGATGTCGAATGGGACAAGCGCGATATCGGTTTCCCGACGACGTCCGACGACCTTTTCGCCTGGATCCGCACCGCCGCGCCCGGCAAGTCCGAGATCGAAGAGGACATTGGCGATGTCGATGCGGCGATCGCTGCCGCGGCGAGAACGATCACGGTCGACTACGAATGGCCGTTCCAGAGTCATGCCCGCATGGCCGGCGCAGCTTCCGTGGCGGACGTCCGTAACGGTGAAGTGGTTGTCTGGACGGATTCGCAAAAACCCTACGATACCGGCAAGGGCGCCAGGAAACTGTTAGAGACACCGATCGGCGACCGCCGCCATAGTCGTCCGAGATACAGCGTACGCAGTATCTGGAAGCCCGGCCCCGGCTCCTACGGCCGCTCGGACGCCGGCGACGGCGCGATGGACGCGGTGCTGCTGTCGGAGGCCGTCGGCGCACCGGTGCGCGTGCAGTGGATGCGGCACGAGGGCCACGCCTGGGACCCGAAAGGTCCGGCGTCTGTCATCACCTGCCGCGCTGCGATCGACGGCGATGGCAACGTCGTTGCCTACCACTTCCATACCAAAGGCTTCTCGCGTTCCGACCAGAACTCGCGCGAAGATGCGCCGGGTGAGGTACTGGCCGGGCACCTCGTCGGCCACCCGAGTACGCCGGAGTGGCGCATGCAGACGCCTGCCGAGTCCTATCGTTTTCCAAACAAGCGCTACAGCTGGGACGCGCTGCCACCACTGAGGCTGCAGGCATCGCCGCTACGGACTGCACATTTCCGCGATCCGTACGGACCCGAAGTGCACTTCGCCGCCGAGTCATTCATCGACGAAATGGCGTATGCGACCGAGACGGACCCACTCGAGTTTCGCCTGGCGCGAGTCACCGACGAGCGTGACGCAGATGTACTCAAAGCGGCTGCCGATCTGGCTGGCTGGGAACCACACGCATCGCCACGACGCAGACGGGACAGCAACGGCAACTACGTCGGCCAGGGCATTGCTTACGCGCAGCGCAACGGTTCGGTCAATGCGGTCGTCGCCGAAGTCGAGGTCAACCCCGAGACCGGACGCGTATGGGTTCGGCGCATGTACGTCGGGGCCGATCATGGCCTGATCATCAACCCGTTCACGCTCGACCGGGTCATCGAAGGCAACCTGATCCAGGCAACGAGCCGCACGTTGTTCGAGGAGGTGCGTTTCGATCGCACTATGGTGCAGACCGACGACTGGCGATCCTACCCGATACTCGAAGCGGCCGATGTCCCGCTCGAGATCCGGATCAGGAAAATCAACCGCCCGGAACTCGATTCACGCGGCGCCGGCGAGCCGACGACACGCGTGGCGCCGCCCGCTATTGCGAATGCGTTCTTCGACGCAACCGGCGTGCGGCTGCGGCGCGTGCCGTTTACTGCCAAACGCGTCAGAGCGGCACTGCAATCCGCCTGACGGCCAATCCCTGCTGGAGAACACATGAAACCCAGTGACAAAGGCGAGCGCCTCAATCGACGCGAGTTTCTATCGACCGCCGCCGCGGCCGGTGTGGCCGCGGCGGCGTTGACGAACACGGAAGCAGCCGCGGCCCAGGAGGCCGGTAAACCAGCCGCCGCTGCGGCGCCGCCAACCGCGGCACAGCTTGCCATGGAGTACGACGATCCCGTCGGCTACAGCGCGGCGGAAGTCGACGACTACTTTGTCAAACACCCGGGGTCGGATTTCATGGTCGATTGCATCAAGGCACTCGACATCGACTACATCACCACCAATCCGGGCTCGAGCTTTCGCGGCATTCATGAGTCGATCGTCAACTATGGCGGAAACTCCAGGCCCGAGTTACTGACCTGCCCCCACGAGGAGCAGGCCGTCGCCATGGCGCATGGCTACGCGAAAGTCGCCGGCAAGCCGCTGGCGATGCTCGCGCACGGCACCGTGGGTTTCCAGCATGCGGCCATGGCGGTCTACAACGCCTGGTGTGATCGCGTGCCGATCGTCATTCTGGGCGGCAATCATTTCGACGCGACCGAGCGGCGCGCTGGCGTCGAATGGGCGCATTCGGCACAGGACGCCGCCACCGTCGTCAAAGACTACGTGAAGTGGGATGACGCACCGCATTCCCTGCAGCACTTTGCGGAATCGATGATGCGCGCTTACAAAATCGCAATGACGCCGCCGATGGGCCCCGTGGTCGTAATGATCGACGGCCATCTGCAGGAGGCTGAAGTCGGTAACCAGTCGCTGCGCATTCCGGCGATGTCGCCGACGCAACCGCCGGTCGGCGATGCCAATGCAGTAGCGGAGGCGGCACGCTGGCTCGTCGAGGCCGAAGCTCCGGTTATCGCCGCCGACCGCATGGCGCACGATCAGCGCGGTATCGACAGACTCGTCGAGCTTGCGGAAGTGCTGCAGGCGCCGGTCGTCAACCTGCGCGGGCGACTGAACTTCCCCAATACCCATCACTTGTCGCAGGGCGGCGGCGAACTGGGGCGAGCCGATGTCATCCTGGGCCTCGAGGTCAACGATCCCTGGTCGCTCGTTAATTCGCTGCCCGATCGCGTACACCGTGTGCCGCAGCGCCGCGGCCGCCCCGACACCCGCGTCATCAGCATTGGCGTCAATGACCTGTTCATCAAGTCCAATTACCAGAACTTCCAGCGCTATTTCGCCGCCGACCTGTCGATTGCAGGCGACGCGCAGGCCACGCTGCCGGCGTTGATCGAAGCCGTCAAGGCGCAGATGTCGCGGGCGCGAAGCAGGACCAACGCGGAACGCAAACAGCGCTGGCAAGAGAGTCATGCCAAGCGACGTGCCGCATCGCTCGAAGCGGCTCGCTACGCGTGGGACGCAAGCCCCGTCAGCACCGCGCGCCTGTACATGGAGCTGTGGCAGCTGGTCAAAGACAGGGACTGGGCGATGGTGTCCGAGGATCGCCAGCAGAGCCAGTGGGCTAACCGCCTGTGGCCAATGGAGAAAGCCTATCAATTCATTGGCGGCTCGGGCGGCGCCGGCGTCGGCTACGGCGCACCCGCGGCGGTCGGCGGCGCACTGGCACACCGCGCCGAGGGCCGCCTCGCTATCAACGTGCAACGTGACGGTGACATGATGTATGTACCGGGCGTGTTCTGGACCGCCGCGCATCACCGCATTCCGCTGCTCACGGTGACGCACAACAATCGCGGCTATCACCAGGAATTCATGCACCTGCAGCGCATGGCCTCGCGTCGCCAGCGCGGTATGGACGGCAGCTCGCATGTGGGCAACATGCTCAGCGATCCCGAACCGGACCTCGCCAAGATCGCTGCCGGGATGGGCTGCTGGTCGGCTGGCCCCATTACAGCGCCGCGCGATGTCGGACCGGCGATCAAACGCGCGCTCGACGTTGTCGATAATGGCGAGCCGGCGTTCGTCGACGTCGTGTGTCAGCCACGGTGATGGGAGAAACCTGATGACAGTTCTGCATACTTCTCCATGGACCATCGGCGCGCTGCTGTTGCTGCTGTTCGGCCTCAATACCGCCTTCGCGCAGGATCCCGCAGCGCCGGCGAGCGACGGCAAGGAACTTTATCTGAGTTATCAGTGCTGGCAATGTCATGGCTACGAGGGCCAGGGCGGTGCCGCAGCACGCCTGGCGGGCAAGCAATATCCGTACGCGGCATTTGCCCGTTTCGTACGGCACCCGAACCTGATGCCGGCCTACCCGCCGAACTTACTGAGCGACGAGAAACTGCGTCGCATTTTTGATTACGTGCGCTCCATTCCGGAGCCGCCGCCGCTGGAAGACATTCCTGCGTTAAGGGAGAACAAGTAATGAAATCCATCTCTTTCAGAATCGTGCTGCTGGGCCTGTTCTGCGGGCCAATGGCGGGCTGGGCGCAGGACGACCCGGTCGCTGCCACGCTCGGCTACCCCGATAAGGTGATCCACAATGCGCGGATAGTAACGATGGACGACGCCTCGTTTACGCCGGACCCCGGAACCATCGCCGAAGCCATGGCCGTTCGTGACGACAAGATTCTCGCGGTGGGATCGAATCGCGATATCCGCGCCCTCGCGGGGCCGGACACCGAACAGATCGATCTCGGCGGCCGCACCGTAGTGCCCGGCATCATTCTCACTCACGAACACCCTACCGACTGGGCGTGGACCGAGCCGACCGGCCTCAATCACGTATTTCCCGCAGGCAACGAACACATCGTCGTGCACTTCATGGAGGGCAACGCCGAAGAGCAGCTCGCCAGCTGGGAAGCAGAGCTCGCCGAAGCCGTCAGCAAAGCCGAGCCCGGGCAGTGGATTTTGTTCAGCTCTGACTGGGGCGGTAACTTCGAGCACATGCCCGAGCTGTTTCCCAAGTTTCTGCCGCAGATATCGCGCCAGCGGCTCGACGAGATCGCTCCCGACAATCCGGTACGCGTGAAGAACAGCTGGGTCGATGGCCTCGTGAATACCCGCGCACTGGAAGAGGCAAAGCGTGTTTTTCCCGACCAGAAAGTAGAGGGCCGCGGCAACCGCGGTCCGACCGGACGCCAGCTCGAGCCCGACGTCATGCTGCACAACAAAGTGGAGCTGAACGCGGACCTGCTGGAGGCGCAGATGCAGCTGTGGGCTGCGCACGGCGTGACCGTCTACGGCTCGTCGCCGTATACGATCGGTAACCTGAACGCGCTCCGGATTCTCGACGAGGAAGGCCGCATGCCGGGCCGTTTCGCCTGGAGTTACACGGGACCTGACCTGCATTACCAGACACTGCGACTCGTATCAGCCCTGCTCGGCAACGGCACGGATCATCTCTGGAACATCGGCGCCCATGGCGAGCGTTCGGGTGGCACCTGCACGACGCTGCCCGCCTCGGAGCGAGTAAAGGCGCAGGAAGACTGTTCGCTGGAGCCCGGTGACGACGGGCGGCGCGTCAAGGAAGATATCGTCCGCAGCGGCGGACGCATCGGCGCGATGCATTCCGGTGGCGACAAGGACATCGATCATTTGCTCGACATTATCGAGGAACAGAGCAAGGTAGCGGGCCTGTCGCTCGAGGAAGTCCGCAAGCGCCGCCACGCGTTCGATCATGCCTCGGGTGCGCCGCGGCCGGACCAGATTCCGCGCATCAAGAACCTCGGCATGATGGTCAGCATGATTAACACCGTCATCTGGGAAAACCGCACCGGCTACGATGCGTCTTACCGGCTGCGCAACTATGGCGCCGAATACATTCACCTGTCCGTGCCGCGTAACAGCGTGACGAAAGCGGGCATCATGGCCACCCAGGAAATCGACCGCGCACTGCCGCATTTCCTGTTCTATAACGTCTGGGTGGGCATGACCCGCTACAACTCGGGCGTCGATCTCGTTTTGGCGCCGGAGGAAGGGACCGACCTGATGACCCAGATGAAGGGGCTGACGATTTGGGGCGCGTATTACGTGCTGCGGGAAGATCGCCTTGGATCGCTGGAACCTGGCAAGCTCGCCGACTTCGTCGTTCTCGACAAAGACGTGTTCAGCGTGCCGCGCGATGATATCCCCAACGTCAAGGCCCTGATGACCGTCATCGGTGGCAAGACCGTGCATCTGCTGCCGGCCCTGGCAAACGAGCTCGGCGCCGCGCCGGTGGGCGCCGCTACCTGGCCGACGAAACCTTTGCAGACGCGTTATGTCTTTAAAGGACCGCCGGCGATTCCGGAGTACATGAGACAGTAGACATGATGCAGCAACGCGGTGCGATCAGGACATGGTTTGCGGGGCTGGTGTGCCTGGCCACGCTGCTGTGTGCAGCCGCGCTTTTTGCCGGAGACGAGGACATGAGCCCCAGCGCTTATCATGTCTTCGACCCGGAGACGGGCTACATGATGACCGTCGATCCGCTGGCCGAAGAGCAGATCGTCGATGCCAATGCCGATCCGGCAGTCAACGCCGGCGAAAGCGCAGCAGAAACGCCCGGCCGGCAGGCGGTCGGCCTCGCCCTGTCGCAAGTGCTGATTTACGCGACGGTCGCGGTCGTGTTGATCGGTGGTTTCGTTGTCTGGCGTCGCAACCAGGGCAAAGCCGTCTAGCCCGGATATGGCACCAGTATGACGCGCTCTTGCTGAGTCTTTGATTGCCTGAGGAATTTGCCTCACTCGGAAATAGACGCAGCTATTCCGCTCCCTCGGGAAATCCTACAGGCAATCAAATCCGCAACCGATTTTACGCGCCAACCGGTGCAATATCCGGGCTCGTCAAAAGCGGTCGTTGATCCAGGCGGCAACGTAGTCGAAGTAGTTTTTGACCGAGTTATCGTAACGCCCGTCGTATTCCTGCCCCGCTGGCATGCACTTGGTGCACGGCGTGATGCCATGGACCGCGCCTTCGACGACGATATAGTCTTTGTCCTCGCTCGCGGCCTGCTCGTAAAAGATTTCGGTATTGCGCAAAAAGTAATGCCCGCCCATCGCGGCGATGAGCACCGGTACCTCGATGTGCTGCACGTTACATACGGTCGAGTTGTTGCTCGAACAGTAGTCGATTTCAGTCATCGCATGCGTTGAACGAATGGCGCGAGTACTCAGGAAAGAACGTAGCGTCAGCATGCGCGTGCCATCCCAGAAGGAGGCGTTGGCTTCCGGGGACGAACTCACCGGGCGCACGCTTTCGACGATGCAGCAGTCCTCGATCGCGCCGTCATTTTTGATGAGCTTTCGCGGCTTTTGCGTGGCGTGATCGATACTCGGATCAAGGCGCATCAGCCTGCTGTTGTCGCCCATGGGAATGATGAACGCGTCGTCATCAGGGTAGCGGTAAGTACCCGCTTCGATGCGCCGCATGCGTTCGAGTGCGATATCGATAAGGCGATTCATGCGCGCCGACTGGGCGCGAAAATACTTTTCCTTGAAGTCTGCGGAGTAGAGCGACGCACCGTCTCGCTTGTAGCCATTGTCAGGATTGAACGGATCAAGAGTCGGGTCGATTTTCGGCACGGCGTTGCGCTCCATGATGTCCCGGTCGTTGACGACTGCCGGGTTCAGGCTCCGCAGTGCGTTGGCGCCGTTACCGAGATGCGCATCGCGAAACACGATGCCATCCGCGCGCGGCAGATTTGCGAGCGCATCGGAACAGCGCGTCAATTTCTGCTTTTGCTGGCAAAACTCGACACCGTTCTCGGCCACTGCCTGGTAGAAACTCATGGTCGGCCCACCGCCACTGCCACCCATCAGTATGACGGTCTTGATACCGGGGATGCTGCGAACGTATTCGAGGCCCTGCTTGACGTCGAGCGCGTTATTCTCCCACGGCGCGCATTTCGCTTCGTTGTTCTGGCAGCGCGGGTTCATGCCGAGTATGACGAAGCCGCGCCTGGCCATTTCCCGCATCGAGATATGCGCGAGCCGGTTCTCGGTACGATGCATATTGACGACGGCAATGTGCGGGTCCGGGTGCACCTCGGGGTCTGGGAAGTACACGGCACCCATCGTTGCAATGGGTGAGAACTGCAGGTACTGCGGCGGTGGTAGCTCCGCGATAGCTGGAGGGACGAACAGACCGGCCGCCAGGCCGCACGCGAGAATCAGAGTGGTTTTAGTTTTCAAAGTCGTCTTGCCCCGTTAATCAATGTGGGATTCGCTTTTCGGCGTGGCGGCGGCATCTTGCCGCGATCGTGACTGGAAGCCGCTGCCACTGATCTGTCATGCATCAACAGCCTGGTCATGCGTCACAAACTCGCCATCGCGCATACGGTAGACCCTCGGAAACGCGCTGCCCATTTTCTGGTCATGGGTTGCCACCACCACGGTTTTGCCGCGGTCTCTCGCCAGGGAGATCAACAAGTTCGAAATGATTTCCATATTGGCCACGTCGAGATTGCCGGTCGGTTCGTCGGCCAGAATCAGATCGGGATCGTTGACCAGGGCGAGACACACCGCCACGCGCTGCTGCTCGCCGCCGCTGAGTTCCTCCGGTCGTTTGGCGCCCTTCTCCGCGAGGCCGATTGCATCGAGCAGACGGTTGCAGCGCGCAATGCGTTCGGTTTTGGGAACACCGGCAAGAATCATCGGCAGCTCCATGTTCTCGACGGCTGACAACGATGGCACGAGATTAAAAAACTGGAAGATGAAGCCGACCTTCCTGAGCCGGTAATGCTCGGCTTCGCGTTCGGACATAAGCGTAACGTCCTGGCCGTCGACGACGATTTCGCCCTGGGTCGCCCGGTCCATTGAACCGATCAGGTTGAGCAACGTTGTTTTACCGCAGCCGCTCGGCCCCATTATGGCCAGGGCTTCACCGCTATTGACCTGCCAGTTGATATTTTTCAGCGCCTGCGTCTCACCTGCGGCCGTGGCGTAGCTCTTGATCACATTTTTCAGATCAATCATAACGCCCGCATTATTCCGCTCAATATTGTCTTGCGACACTGTCAACTTTCTCCGCTCGTTCTGCGATTGAACGATTAGTTATCGGCCAGCCCTTCGCGTACCGTTTCGCGAAACGCCCACCGACTGAAAATAAGAGCGATTATCGCGATCGTAACCAACAAGCCTGTGGCGATAGCGACGGTCATATAAGAGATGGCAATGTGCGTAACGAGGTACAAAAGAATGTTCTCTATCTCCCGCAATTGCCACACGAGGTTGGTCATTCCATAGCCGACGATCAGGGCAACGGCGATACCGAGCACGAGTCCGATGAGCGACGGCGCAAGAATGCCCGAACCGAAAAAGCGCAGCGTGCTCCCGGGGCCGGCGCCGCGTATGCGCAGCAAACCCAACGTTCTGCGATCTTCCATGTAGTTCGTATACGCGACGGAAAGAATGCCGATGATCGCGAGCAACAATCCACCAAGCAGATAAATCTGCACGTTCTGGCGCGCCAGGAAGATGTACATATCGCTGCCGATCTTGCCGATTTCCTCGTCGTACGTTCTGATGCTCGACGGCTCGACCGGTAACGATTTGCGAATCGCGTTCTTGACGACAGTGGGGTCGGCGCCGGGATCAATATCGATGGCGAACTGCACGCCCGTAATCAGTACATCGAGATCGCGAATGGCCGGCGCGTTCGGGTCGGCTACGATGTAGGCGTTGTTCGCGAAAAGATGGTTGACGTAATCGATCCTCGCCGTATCGAACGACTCGCGATCGGTGACGGATACTGCCGGGCTGCCGGGCAGATACCAGACCGCCCCGGCCACGCGCGCGGTCAGCATATGCTCGCCATCCGTCTGACGCCCCAAAGGGGTCGTCTCACCGGCCTTTTTGTCAATAAAACTGGCGACGGCCGGAGAGAGAATCACACCGCCGCCGGGCAGTTCGCCGACCAGCTCGGTGAACTCTGCCCGCTGCGCCAGGGACTGCTCGTGATGTACCGTCTCTAGGTAGCTGTCCGTATCCGGCAAAAAGTACAGCGGCAGACCGTTAAAACCGTATCCCGGCACATAGACTCCGTCGGCAACACCGTCAAACAGCGTCCACGTTGCCTCGCTGACACCTTCGATCTGCCGCAGCGACGCAGCGATGCCAGGAATTTGCGCCCGCAGAGCCCGATACTGTTCGCCAATGCCGCCCTGTGCCAGCAGCTCGTTACTCACTATGTCTGACGCATTCACGGTCATCTGCATGTCGGAACCGACCTGGATGCGCGTGCCCCGTTGAATCTTGTCGTCAAAAACGGCTGTCATGACGGTCGGATACAAGCCTATCGTAGTCATCATGGCGACAATCAGCAGGAACCCGGCAACGCGCTGCGGGCGAGTCGCGATGTGCTTGACCGTCAGGTCCTTGAGCGCCCCACCCGTAACCGCGACGATGATTTTTAAGACGCGAGTCATTACATTTCTTCTGGAAACCAGGAACGTGACCAAGCCGTATACGAACAGGGGAAACCCGGCGAAATCCAGTGCGCGGTCCGCGCTCACCAGCCACTGCGACTCAACCGTTTCCCGGATCGAAAAACCGAATACCCAGCTCAGCATTTTGTACGTGCCCAGCAGCAGCGCGACGAAGCCAAGTCCGCCAAACATGACGTTTGCCTGTTCTGTTTCGGAACGCACAACGCGCCCGGACGCCTCGAGGGGCGATATGGAGGACGCGTATTTGACCAGTTTACGGCTGACTGCAAGGGCGACGCCCACACCGATGACGACAAAAATCAACAACAGGTAGGGCTGCTGCACGATCAATACCGTCCGCAGCGGCAGCATGCTGCCTGCATAGACCCGGATGGGCAACACCGTGCCGATAACAGCACCGAAACTGCCGCCCAGAAATGCACCGGCGCCTATGGAGAGCTGCAGCGCCCTGCCCATCGCCCGGCCCGAAGCGCCGCGCAGGCGCAGCAGGCCGAATTTTCGGCGCTCGTTGAGCAACAGCATGCCGGACAGGTTGCCCATCAGGATCCATCCCACCCAGATCAGCGGCAAAGCGATCAATAAACTGATCAGCCCGATTTTGCTCGCGGTCTCATTCATCCGCTCGAGCAGAATGCGCGTCGAGTTATCAATGAAGACCCGCGGGCCTACCGCGAAAGTATTCTCATCCAGATCGGATTGCAGCCGGGTCAGGTTCTCGAGCGAGGCATTGATATCCCATCCGGAAACGAGCCGGGCGGTATCCGCTTGCAGCAGGTGAATGATGTCCGGAAAGTAACTGCTGGCCTCTTCGTGAATATCGCCATCATCATGAACTGTGACGATACCGCGGGCCAGCGCATCAAATGCACTGATGATCTCTTCGTCATACTCCGTTACGAGGATGGCCCCGACTTCCGGTATCAGTGCCGGCGAGCTGGTTTGCTCGAGGAACCAGCGATTGAGATCTTTGCGTTCGATCCGGATCGTCCGTTCGAGCTCGACGTTGAATACATCGACGCTCGCGCTGTGGTGATTTTCGGCATCCGCTGCGTCGGCGTGATGCGCATCGTCGGCCGCGTGGTGGTCTTCGAGCTTGACCTCGAATTGACGCTTGTTTTGCAGTTCTGCATAGGCGTTCCCCATCTGCGACTTGGTGCCCACGAGAACGAGCACGGCCTTACCCTGCAGAGGCCGAATACTGATGGGCAAAATAGCAGTATCCGATGTCGTCAATAGCGATAACCAGGGCAAACGTATCGGCTGGCCATCGACGTACGCGACGTCCTCGGTCGTCATGGAATTGCGCAGGAACAGCAGCCTGTTATTAGCCACGACCCCTTGTGTCTGCCTGAGCGCGTCAGCGATATCCGGGGCTGCGTGGACGTCCCCCGACTGGTATGCAGAGATATCCCAGTGGCTGCGCTGCAGCTGGTCTTCCACGTATTTCTTCAGCGCATAACGCGACGCAATGTTCACCGACGCAAGAATACTCACGACGAGGAACGTCACCGAGAAGAAGACGACAAACGATCGCCGTCCCAAAATGCGCGCGAGATACAGGTGTATGTTGCCCAGCATCATTCCCCTGACGCCATCGCCGATCATTTTATGTGTAGCATCTTGAATGTGTCATGAGCTTGCAGCCCAGCAGTTTCCTTTAGAAATTGCCACTGAGAACTACGTTCACACGACGCGCAGCACTTCGCTCGCGTACGATCAGCGCGTCCAGCGGTGACAATTGTCGCTCGCCTGCGTACAGGACCCGGTCGCGCGATTCGGTGTAGTTCAGAAGATTTCTGCCTTCTATGCGAATCTTGATTCCGAACCAGCGCGTCGACTCAACGAACACATTGACCTCCATGCCTTCATCGTAAACTTCGAGTTCATTGACCTTGAACCGTGGCCGTTCCGCCTGCTCGGCGATGTCCCAGCCCCAGGCTACCTTCGCGTCCTGAAAGTCCTGCCGGAATGCGATGTCGTACGCGTATTCGTTTTCCTCGGTCAATTTGATGTTGGGCGGTCCGCGAAAGCAACAGTTCGCCGTCAGCGGACGACTGTTGCCGGTAACGGGATCGATTACCGACGACTCCTGCCAGCGGAACTTGAAATCCAGTTTGGCATCGTCGATGCCGAGCCTGTCCAGCGGCATCGTGCTCTCGAATCGAACCCCCCACCGGGTGCCATCGCCGATATTTCCCGGCACTTCGAAATCGCTCGTCAACGGTAGCAGATCCTGCACATCCGCGATCCAGTGATGAAACAATGTCACGGTGAAGACGCTGTCTGCGGCGAAACGTCGCTCGTGGCCCAGCTCCGCGATCCACGTGGTTTCCGGCCTCAGGTCAGGGTTACCCAGCGCCAGGTCATCATCTTCAAACACGGTTGCACTGACGAAATCGCCAAAATCCAGCTGCGAGACTTCGCGTGCAAGGACCAATCGGTACTGCTGCACCTGGCTTGGAGAATATATCAGCGCACCCTGCGGCTTCAGAAAAGAAAAATCGCGTTGCAGCTCGACATCGCCTGTCTGCGTAATCGTCGAAAGCTCCGCACCAATGCCATAATCCAGCTCGAGCTTCCCCAGCGACCAGGTGTCCTTGATAAGGAGATCCCAGCGCAGCTCCTCGACTTGTGAATTAGCGCCAGGGACATCGATCGGTACGGGACCGGCACCGATGTCGTCCGTCTGCGAGAAGGAATTGTCGAGCGCAGTGAGCGCACCCTCGATATTGAACTGCAACACGTGGTTCGGCACCGCGGACCAATCCAGTTCGTAGCGGGCTATCGACTCCCGCGTCAGCGTCCGGAACGTAGCCATCCGGTCCAGCGCCAGCAGGCCGGACTCGTCGGTATTCTGCTGGGCGGAATCCACTTCGAGGTCGCTATGCGTGAACAGAAGGATAGCCTTACCGATCAAATTCGAACCAAGTGGCTGTTCCGCATCGAGCCCGAGTTCGAATGACGGGTTGTGCTGGTCATCCCGGATGTAGACGTACCGCGGCGGACCGACAGGTGCCTGCGGAACGCGCCTGGAGATCAACTCCTCCGGTCCGCCAATGAGACCAAGTTTGGCATTCAGCTGGACAAAGGTCTCACCGAGCCAGCTAGACGCGTTCAGGAACAGCCCGGTGAGCCTGATGCCGGTCTCTTGTTCCTCATCATAACGAATTTCGGTTAACTCCCCCGCCGCGTTGAAAATACTGTCAGTGCCGTACTCTTCATTCGCGGCGGCCTCCATGTCGAGGCCTACATTGTAATCAACCGCTTTCCAGCGATCCGACAACGAGATATTGATGCCGGGTTTGTCGGGCCCGCTGATGCTGTGCAACAGATTGACTTCCCATTGCACGGCCGCAGGAATATCCGTTCGCAGAACAATATTCGCCAGGACGACCTGGCCACGAAGGTCAATCCCGCGAACCGGTCCACGAATCAGCTCGATCCGTTCGACCTGGCCAACAGGAATTCGTGACAACAATGCAGTCGGTTTGTCTTTCTTGGCACTGGGATACTTGTCGTTGATCAGGATATTGCCGACCGTGCCGCCGAACCCCCTGCTCGTATCTCCATCGTCGATCTGAAAGCCGGGCAGCTGCCGAACCATATCCAGGGCCGTCGACGGCTTGTAGCGCGTGAAGAAATCGGCCTCGTATTCGACCAGCTGACTCTCAGCTGCAATCGAAGCTGGCAGGAAACTGTCTACCTCTTGCGCAACGACGTCGGCAGCGCGCCCTGTCACCAGAGCGAAACCCACGAAGATGAGCGCCTTAAGGAGTGCGACCAGTGCTGCCTGTCCGGTTAAAAGAGGTTTAGCGCTGTGTGCAGGCAGGGTGTTGATGTTCAGGTCTCACTGGATAGTAGAAAGCGTAACTAATACTTTTGAAATTAAAAACATGTCTCCAGCAAAACGACACAGTACTAATATAGCGTGTAATGAGGATAAATCCTTCAATTCCGTGTTGCATTAGTCTTGGTGAAGATTGCTTCGTGTACTGCCGTGCTTTTTGCGACCGATGACTCGTCGATTCTGCTATAAGTTCAGAAGCACGAACGCCCGTCGTGGAGATAATTTATTGAGCGCCGCTCATCGGACTTGCAGTTTCGCTGTTGTCACTGTTTGCTTGACGATTGCCCCTGGTTTGCTCAGTGCGCAGCAAGTGACACCGGCTGCCGTGGCAAACGAAGAGCGTCCGGCATTGCGCAGCGCCGAAGGCGGTGTCGTTGACTATCCGGCCGAGTTTTTCAGTCGCTATCAACCGAACACCGCGCTGGACATGGTTAATCGCGTGCCCGGATTCACGCTGGACGATGGCGGTGATAAACGCGGTTTCGGCGGCGCCGCGGGCAATGTACTCATTAACGATCGTCGTCCCAGTACCAAGCAGGACGCCCCATCCGCAATTCTCAACCGAATCTCGGCCGGCCAGGTGGAGCGAGTCGAACTGATACGCGTCAGGGTTCGTGATATCGATCTGCAGGGACGTACCGAGGTTATCAACGTTGTGCTGCACGAGGATGCGCCGGCCGCGATCCGCTGGGAAGCCTATGTCCGGTACAATTTTGACCAGGGCGCGACACCGTTTGGCGGTATTTCGGTATCCGATCGATGGCGTGATATCGAGTACAACGTTGGATTCGATGCTCGTTACTCGCGCTTTGGCGATCCGGGAACGATCTGGCGATTCGACGATAACGATGTCTTGACGGAAATTCGCTCTGATGACGATTTTTCCGAAGGCCCGGATTTCAACCTGTATACCAATACCTCCCGGTGGTTCGGCAAGAATTTTCTGCAGCTCAATACCCGCCTGAACAGCGAAAAACGGGACATTTTTCTCGTGTCGACACTGATGCCGCAAGCTCCCGGCACGGAGCCCCGTGAGCAAATATTCAAAAGCATACGGGATAACAGGCGCCTCGAGATCGGGCTCGATGGAGAACGCGTGCTATCGAATGATCTGCTCGGCAAAGCGATCGTTCTTTACTCCCTGCTCGACCAGGAACCGTCGTCTTCACAGACCGACCTCGATGCGACCGGGCAGCAGACGAGATTTCAGCTCGAGGACGAAGAGGCGAAGCAATCCGAGCTAATCACCCGACTGGAGTTCGACTGGGCCCGCTTTACCGACCACGCGATACAGGCGGACGTAGAGCGAGCATTGAATATCCTCGATAACGAGCAGGTTTTTACCGATGATACGGGCGGCGGGCCCGTCATAATCGACGTCCCCGGTGGCAATGTTCGCGTCGAGGAGGAACGCTGGAACTTTCTTCTCCAGGACACCTGGTCGCTCGGCCGGTACAGCCTGAATTACGGCCTGGGCTTCGAACGCTCGACCATCACCCAGACCGGCGATGCCAACCTCGAACGCAGCTTCAATTTCACGAAACCCAGGGCGATCCTGACTTACTCGCCACGACAGGGCCGGCAGTCGCAGCTGCGCCTGGAGCGGGAGGTCTCACAGCTCGATTTCGAAGATTTTGTCAGCGCGACGGTGTTCGAGGATGACGATATTGCGCTGGGCAATCCCGATCTGCGGCCCGACAGTACCTGGATTGCCGAACTCAGCCACGAAAGGCGCTTCGGCGACGTCGGCGTCGTCAAACTTACAGCGTTTTACAATTGGATCGACGACGTGCTGGATCTCCTGCCGCTGACGCCGACCTTCGAGGCGCCCGGCAACATCGGTGACGGCGAGCGCTGGGGCCTTAAGCTCGAATCCACCGTACCCGTATTCGGCGCGTACTTGGACAACGCCCAACTGGCTTTCAATGTGACCTGGCAGGATTCCTCGGTCATCGATCCCGTTACGGGACTGGATCGCCGGCTGTCGGGCCAGGGTGGATTCCGCGGCGACGAGCTTTCTATCGGGGAGAGCGAGTATGCCTTTGACGTCGATTTTCGCCAGGACCTCGAAGCGCAAAAGGTATCCTGGGGCATCGGACTCGCGTGGCGCGGCGAACGTGTCCTGTACAAGGCCAACGAACTCGACATATTCGACGAAGGCCATGAGCTCACAGGCTTCGTGCAGACCACGCGCTGGTTCGGTTTGAGAATCAGCCTCGAAGGCCAAAACCTGCTGAACTTCAAAGCTGATCGCGATCGGACGATTTATGTCGCGGAACGATCGCTGACGCCTGTGTTACGCCGTGAAATTCGTGAGGGCACCGGTGGCACGCGAATATTCCTGAGAATAAGTGGCACGTTGTGAACAGCAGACGTGCACGCCGTCTCGGTATTGGAACAAGCAACGGTACGACCAAGAGATCGAGCATGAAGAAAAATACAGTATTGGCAGGCTTCACGTTGTCATTGATCAATATGATTGTGTTTCCCCAGGCCAGCCTGGCCGATCAACATCTCACGGATGCCCAAAAGAAGATGGCTGCGGCTGAGCGTAACAAGGTTTACGCGCCGTGGGACCCGCAAGACCTCGACGACCTTCGCAAGAAAATGGGCTTGATCGGACCCGGCACGACAACGCCGTACCCCACCGCGAGATTTCCTGACTATCTCAAGACGCCGGAATCCGTTGCGGAACTGATGCCGCAGGCCCGCCAGGCGGTGCAGCAAAAAGGCGGGCGCACGCCGCTCGGCCTTGCGGACCCCGGCGACATCGTCTTGATTCCGATCCCGTACACGGCCGATCCAATGGTGCAAGAGGCAATACGCGAGGCGTTCAAAGCCCGCCGAGTGGAAGCGCGGCTGTTATACGAGCACGACATTGCCGGTGTCGACAAAGAAGACCTGACGGTGATCGACAAGATTCAGAACGTGTTTCGTGCCGGCGACGGTCAGCAGGAACTTAATTATCTACGCATCACCGGCCGTATTGCTGACTGGGACGCAGCGGTCGCCTGGACCCGGAAAAAGGATCCGGTGCTGGCAGACGCGACCTGGCCGCAGTTCGAATACCCCAATGAGCGGCTCGCGCGTTTGGCGAAGAACTATCATTCGCTTGTTGAAGCCGCTGTCATCAAGTACCTGGACGAGCATCCGGAGGTAACCAAGATATTCTGGCGAACCGGCGGCCGGCCGTTTGTCATGCAGGCGCTGAAAAATTATGACCACAAGTTCTTCGGCAATTACACCTACCTGAACAACTTTGACATCATGAGCAAGGTTCCTGCTTATCCGTCCGACGTATGGCGCTTGATTGAAGGCAAGATGATCGAGCCCATGGCCTATACGGACCGCGTCGAAGTGTCGGATCCGGAGGGCAGTGCCTTTTATTTTGAGCTGACACCCGAGGAAGCACGCACCTGGAGCCAGGGTTCCTATCTGCAGGGACATATTTTCATGATCCCGTCGCAGTCTTCCGGCGTGTTCCCGTTTTCTTTCATCGAATATCCGGCAATGCGTAACGACTGGTTGCCAACCGTGCAGGTGACCACGGCCAATGGCATCGTCGCTTCCAGCAACAGTCATGCCTCCAACCATCCGCGCATCGAAATTCACGTCAGGGATGGTTATGTGCAGGACATCAAAGGCGGCGGGCTATATGGCGACGGCTTCCGCCTCTGGCTGAACTACCCCAAGATCAACGATCTCACCTGGCCGTTCCAGAAGAACCCGGGTTTCTGGTGGTTATTCGAGGCTGGCACCGGCACCAATCCGAAGTATTTCAAACATCCCGGCGAGGTGCTGGTCGGCAACAATATGTCGGAACGCAATGCTGGTGGCGTTATCCACTGGTCGTTTGGAGCTGAAGTCAAGATGGGGCCGGAGAAGGACAAGGAAAAATCGGCACGGTCGCCAGTATCCGTTGCATTCGGCAAGCAGCACAAGCTGCCTATCGGCCATGCCATGCACAATCATAATTTATTGCCGACGTACCAGATCCGCCTGCGCGACAGCGGTAAATGGCAGACGGTGATTGAGCACGGCCAGATCATGGCCAGCACCGACCCGGAGGTCAGAGCCCTGGCCTCGCGCTATGGTGACCCGGACGAGGTATTGCGGCGCGACTGGATTCCCGAGCTACCGGGAATCACTGTACCCGGCAATTACGACGAAGATTATTCTTCAGACCCCGGCAAGTTCTGGATAAACTGGGCGAACAGCATTTACGAGGCCACGAACAAATACTTCGGCCGTTAATGGGGACATTCCTGATTTTGCCGACCGACAAAATCAGGAATGTCCCCATTAATCGTTAGTAAGGTGCCGCTCAGCCTGAACGCCAGCTCACGGCAAGGGTCGCTCGAGCGGCAATTGAGCCGCTCCAGCGCTGTCAGATCGCGCTCTCCTTCATATAGCGTGCAATTTCAATTTTCATCCACGTCGAATAATCTGTCGATCTCGAATAGGACTTTGATGGCGCCGACAATGTCACTGTATAGTTGTTTACGTATTGTTGGTCGTTGCCTACCGTGAACGTATCCAAGTGACTCTATTGGTCCATCAGTCCGCTCGCTCGTAGGCAACAACTCCGCCAACCATCGTCAATACCGGCTTTATCTGGTCAATCTCGTCGATTGGCGCCTCGAGAATGTCGCCGTCAAAAACGACCAGGTCCGCCAACTTGCCAGGCTCGATCGAACCGAGCGAATCCTCGGCGCTGATGAATCGCGCCGGCCAGCGTGTCAGCGCGAGCAGCGCCTGCTCTCTCGTCAGCGCTTCATCCGGGGCAACCTGCCTGCCGCTGCGGTCGATTCGCATGACGGCGCCCCTCACCAGCGACAGCGGTGGTCTGCGCGGGTCGGTGCCCTCGATGTGGAAAGGAATACCGGCCTCGAGCAGGCTCTTCAACGGCGCGAGACGCTCGACGCCCTCCCAACCGTATTGCGCCGTAATCACCTCGTCGATACCGTAGATTTCAGCCTTGCGCTGATCCAGCGCGCTCGTGAGGCTGACGCCGACGCGCAGGTATTTGCTGAGGATGTCACGGTGTTCCGCGAAATATTCGAAATTCGCGTCAACCCAGTCGATATTGTGGTCGAGCGCCTGCGCACGGGATAGCTTGGGCACGTATAGCCGCTCCTGTTCTTCGGCCGCGACGACCGTCTGCATCGCCAGCATGATGCCGGCGCTGCCCATGTCATGAACACCGTTCACGTTGTACCCGTACTGCCGCCCCAGCAACATGTTGCGGTACTCGGTATCGTCGCGCTCGCTTTCCGTCAGCTGCTGGGTCGATTTGCCCGTATAGTACTCGGCGCTCCAGCGATCGTAGCCGTGCGGGCTTTTGCCGAGTTCGGGAATGACGTTGGTTTTTGGTTCGATCGTGAGCAGGCTGATCGCCGCATCGGGCGCGCCCGAATGAGGACCCACCGACGTGCCCACGATCTGCACCATGGGCCCACGCTCATCATAAAGCGCGAAGTCCATCAGATTGCCGACGCGCTTCAACGTCCGCTCGGGAAAAACGTTCTGTCGCAACAGATCCAGTGCGGGGTAAACACGTATCTGCAGATCGCCGTCTTTATAGAGACGGTTGAGTATCAGTACGGTCAGGCCCGTCATATGGCCTGTTGCGGTTGTTATACCCTCACGCGCATAGTCCGCAATTTTCTCTCTGGCCTTGACGACGCCGTTTGACTCGATCCACTCGGGCGGCGGCGTGGGCCGCAACTCCCTGCCGACGAAACCCACCGCAAGGCTGCCCAGCTGGCCGGTCAGTTGCCCCCGGCTGTCGCGAATGAGGTGCAGATGATTTTCAGGAAACCCCGCGTCGAGCATCAAGTCCAGTAACTGGCTGTTGGCAATCGCGTGGCAGCAGTCGGGGAGCAGCAGCGTGGGATTATGCGGCGATATTTCGTCGACCGATTTTTTTGTCCAGCCGTCCATGATCGGGCCGGCCCACTGGTC
>Ga0224512_10001601_pt1 | contig 21553 bp, 21 predicted proteins | sample SF_May12_sed_USG_4_FD_169103 | JGI IMG/M metagenome (GOLD analysis project Ga0224512, IMG submission 169103) | Sediment microbial communities from San Francisco Bay, California, United States - SF_May12_sed_USGS_13 | ecosystem: Environmental > Aquatic > Marine > Sediment | place: USA... | reverse complement strand
GGGATCTCGCTCGCCGCCGCAGCGCGCACGACGATTTCCTCGTTGAACGCCCACAAATCCTCAAGGCTGCCGCCGCCGCGCCCGACGATCAGAAGATCGGGGCGTGGCACCGTACCGCCGTCTTCAAGCGCGTTGAACCCGTCGATCGCCGCGGCGATCTGCTCGGCCGCTGCATCGCCCTGTACCGCGACCGGCCACAGCAGCACATGGCGCGGGAAACGGTCGGCGAGGCGGTGGAGGATATCGCGGATCACCGCCCCTGTGGGTGAGGTGACGACGCCGATGACCGACGGCAGAAAGGGGATCGGCTGTTTGCGATCATCGTCGAACAGGCCTTCGGCGGCGAGCTTTTTGCGGCGGTCCTCGAGTAGTTTGAGCAGCGCGCCTTCGCCGGCGACCTCCATCGCCTCGATGACGATCTGATACTTCGAGCGCGCGCCGTAGGTGGTGATGCGCCCGGTGGCGATGACCTCCAAACCGTCTTCGGGCGCGATCGAAAGCCGGCCGGCGGTTCCGCGCCAGCACACCGCGTCGAGCACCGCGCTCTCATCCTTCAGCGACATGTAGAGATGGCCGGAGGTGTGGCGCTTGAAGCCTGATATCTCGCCGCGCACGCGGACATGGCCGTACTCGCCCTCGAGCGTGCGCTTGAGCGCCGCCGAGATCTCGGCAACCGAATATTCGGGCAGGTTGGAACCGCTTTGCGGCGGTGCGCCGGTATCGGAGGATGTCGTCATCGTTGATCAGGATAGTACACGATTTGTTGCCGTCGCCCTAACCGCTGACCGCAAAATAGCCACCTGATTGATGGCATCGGCCTGGGTCTCTTGCAGGTTCTCTTGACAGCTCGCCTGGCCTTCGCCCACCTTCGGCGCGCTGGTTGTCGGGGAGAGGTGCATGAAAATTCTGATTGTCGGCGGCGGCGGCCGCGAGCACGCGCTCGCCTGGGCGATTGCCGCCTCGCCGCTTTGCGATGCGCTCTACTGCGCGCCGGGCAATGCCGGCATCGCGCAGGAAGCGACCTGCGTGCCGATCGCGGCCGACGATATCGAGGCGCTGGTAAGTTTCGCGCAAACCGAGGCGATCGATCTGGTCGTGGTGGGGCCCGAGGCGCCGTTGGTTGCGGGGCTGGTCGACCGGTTGGACGCGCTGGGGATCAAGGCGTTCGGCCCCTCGGCGGCGGCGGCCCGGCTCGAAGGCTCCAAGGGCTTCATGAAGGATTTCTGCGCCCGGCACGCCATTCCGACCGCCGGCTACGCACGCTTCGACGACGCCGAGGCTGCTCGCGCCTACATACGCGAGCAGGGCGCGCCGATCGTGGTCAAGGCCGACGGACTCGCCGCCGGCAAGGGCGTCACGGTGGCCGCGAGCATCAAAGAGGCCGAGGCCGCGGTCGTGGCGGCGATGGAGGAGCAGGCCTTCGGTGCGGCGGGCGCGGAGGTCGTCATCGAGGAGTGCATGGCTGGCGAGGAGATCAGCGTCTTTGCGCTCTGTGACGGGACGCATTTCGTGCCTTTCGCCTCGGCGCAAGACCACAAGGCCGTGGGTGAGGGCGATACCGGCCCCAATACCGGCGGCATGGGCGCCTACTCGCCGGCCCCGGTGGCGACGCCCGCGCTCGAGCAACAGGTGATCGACGAAATCATCCGGCCCACCGTCGAGGGGATGGCGGCCGACGGCACACCCTTCAGGGGCGTGCTCTTCGCCGGCATCATGGTGACCGAGGACGGCCCCAAGCTGCTCGAGTTCAACGTCCGCTTCGGCGACCCTGAATGCCAGGTCCTGATGATGCGGCTCAAATCCGACCTGGTCACCGCGCTGGTGGCGGCCTGCGACGGGGTGCTCGAACACTTCGATCTGCGCTGGCACGACGATGCCGCGCTGGTCGTCGTCATGGCGGCGAACGGCTATCCCGGAGCGTACAAGAAGGGCACCGAGATCAAAGGCGTAGCGGAGGCGGAGGCTGATGAAGCTGTCACGGTCTTCCACGCCGGGACCGCCGTCGAGAATGACAGGCTGCTGGCGACCGGCGGCCGGGTGCTCGGCGTCACCGCGATCGGCCCAACGGTTACGGACGCGCAGGCGCGCGCCTACGCCGCGGTCGATCGGATCGACTGGCCGGAGGGCTTCTGCCGCCGCGATATAGGTTGGCGCGCCGTCGGGCGCTAGCCCGAAGTATCTACGGGATTACGACTTCGGCGACCGAATTTGCGGGCGTCGTCTCGGCGATCGGATGATCGATCGAGGCCGTGGCGATTGGCGCCTTCAGCTCGTGCGCGGGCCGAAAAACAGCTGCGATCATCAAGGCCGTGGCAAAGGCCATGCCGTATATCACGCCGTTCCACATCAGTTTTTTTGAGAGTATCCGGGTCATATGCGCGTCGGGGGTTGCCCCGTCTCCGTTAACCTTAACGAGACGGTGACTATCGCGCGGAAGTGGCTAACGAAGGGTTAGCGGGGAGGATCTCGTCGAGCCGGCCTTGCGAGAAAACGCATCACCGCGAGGCGCTGAAGCGGCCGCCGCCGAGCGCGCCGCCGCTCACCAGATCGACAAAGTGACTGTAGACGGCGATATAGCCCGCATGAGGGTCCGTGCCGCCGGGATCCCTTGCCTCCTCGCGCAGTCGCTCGTACATGGCCAGTCGCTGGCGCAGGATCGGCTCCCAGTCGGCCGAAAGATCTTCGACTTCGATGGCGTTGAAGCCGGCATCCGCCAGGAGTGCCCGGTAGCTCTCGGTCGTCTCAATGCCGACCGCGGCGATGCCTTGCCGCAAGGCCGCGCGGTCGGCCGCGCCGAGGCCGGGCTTGGCGATCCAGTCCGTGAAGGCGATCCGGCCGTCCGGGACCAGAACCCGAAACGCCTCGGCCAGGAGCGCCGGCTTGTCGGGCACGTGCAGGAAGGCCTCCTGGCCAAGTACCGCATCAAAGGACGCATCGGCAAAAGGCAACGCCTGCGCGTCGCCCTGCACCACCCGCACCCGGTCGGCCAAACCGGTCAGCGTGTTGAGGCGGGCGGCGCCGGCCGCACGGCCGGGATTGAGCTCCAGCGCCGTCACCTCGGCGCCGCGCTCGGCGGCGCAGTAGCGCGCCGGCCCGGCAAGCCCGGCGCAGAGATCGAGGACCCGGCTGCCCTCGCCGATCCGGGCGCGCTGATGCAGCGTGTCGTTGGCATTGAGGCCGCCATAGTGGTCCTGGTCGTGCGGGTAGAGGTCGGCCGGCGTCAGGCCGTCGAGCGCGCCGCGCTCGGCCTCGACCTTGGCCAGGATCTGCTCGGCCGAGATCGGGTGCCGGTCGTAGAAGGCGAGGACATGTGTGAGGTCGGGGGCGGAGGTCATCGATCGTCCCAGTTGATGAACGGGCGGGTTGAAAACCCGCCCCTACAAATAGCCATAGGCCGCGATCGGGTCCCCGTCAGCCAATCCCATACTTCCCCGGCGCGATCACGCCCCTGGGGTCCAGCGCGCGTTTGATCGCCTCGCAGGCTTCGCGAAAGGCCGGCATGGCCTTCTCCATGTGGTAGCCGTAGAAGTCGATCGGCGAGCGGCCGACATGGACGCCGCGCGCGGCGAAGGCATCGGCGAGCTCGGTATAGGCAGCCGCCGCACGCGCGCTTTCGTCCGGATCTTCGCGATTGAAGGTCAGCACGTGCAGCCCGCGGGCAAAGCGCGGCCCGCAGACATTCATGATCGTGTAGTCGAGCCCGTTCGCCTCGTAGATCGCCCGCCCGAGCTTCTGGAACTCGTTGGCCGTCTTGCCGTCCATCGGCGTGCCCGGCGTGAACCAGGCATTGCCGCCCCCGGGCCGCCATTTCAGCATGCCCAGCTCCTGCGTCGTGGGCACGCCGGAGAAGGCATCGATGGCGCATTTGAGCGGCGGCATGGCGAGCGCATCGGTATGGTCGATATAGGTCGCCTTGCCCGAGGCGCCGAAATGGTCTTGCACGCGTTTGATCTGGGGTTCAATCGCCTCCATCGACGGACCGAAGAAGGCGCCCGAGACGGTCCACGATCCGAGTCCGTGCTTGTTCTGCAGCGCCTTTCGCGCTTCGTCTGAGATGGCGGCCTTGCCACCGGTCGCCGCGTAGTCGGGGTGGGTTTCTTCAGAGGCGATCAGATAGAGGTCGTTCGAGACACGGAACAACGTGGGCACGAAGTTGGTCAGCTTGAGCGGCCGGCAGAGATCTATGATGGCTTCCAGATCGTCATCATCGGGGAAGGTGAAGTGAAAGGAGCGTATGGCCGGCGGGCGCGGCAGCAGCCAGATGCCCAGGCGCGTGACGATGCCGTAGTTCGACTGGGCGAACAGCCCGTCGAGAATCGGCCCGAAGCTGTACTTTGAGACATGCCAGTTGAAAAGCTCGCCGACATCGTGATCGATCGAGCCGTCACCGGTGCGGATCACTTCGCCGGTGCCAAGTACCACCTCCATGCCGCAAGAAAAGCCGAAATGGTCGAAATAGGGGCCATAGCCGGCGCCCTTGTCCATGGCGTTGCCAAGCATGCCGCCCTGGGGCGGGCCGGTGGTGGTGGAAACCATCCACTGCCCACCGCGGCGCTGCAACTCGTCGGCCATTGCCTGGAAGGACACGCCCGGCTCGACGGCGGCATAGCCCATGGTCTCGTCAACCTCGAGGATGCGGTTCATGCGCTTGCCGAGGTCGATGACGGCCATTCCGGCGGCCGGGGCCGAGCGCGTGCCGAGGCCCTGGTTGAAGCCGGTAGAGGTTGGATAAAGCGGCACGCCGTGCTTGTTGGCGAGCCTCACCACTATTGAAACCTCGTCGGTCGAGCCAGGGAAGACCACGCCGGTCGGGCGGCGGTCGCCGGCAGGCATTGTGTTCTCGCCGTAGCGGGTGAGGGTCTCCGTCGAACGATCCAGGTTGTCCGCGCCGATCGCTTCGCCAACATCCCTGAAGAACGCCTCGAAGGCCGCTTCGCTTGCCATCGTCATCTTCCCCTTCATTGACCCGTATTTGCATTGATTACCAGATGCCGACCGGGCCGTCGCCTCCGGCCTCAGCCGCATTGGCCATGTCGGCGTCCTGCGGATCCGGGATCGCTACACCCTCAAGCGCCGGCGGCATGGGCCCGCCGGTCGCCCAGTCGAGGAGTTCGACCGTGTGAACCGCTGGCAAGGCGCTGTGCAGCCCGATCTGTGTGAGGCAGCCGAGATTGCCCGCGGCGACGGCGGCAGCGCCCGTGCTCTCGATATGCCTGGCCTTGCGCGCGCCAAGATCGCCGGCGATCTGCGGCTGCAGCATGTTGTAGGTGCCGGCAGAGCCACAGCAGAAGTGCTTCTCCGGCACGTCGACCACACGATATCCCGCAGTTTGCAGGAGGGCGCGTGGCGGCGCGGTGATCAGCTGTGCGTGCTGGAGCGAGCAGGCGTCGTGATAGGCAACGGTGAGCGGACGGATCGTATCGGGCTCGTTGAGACCGATCTCGAACAACACCTCGCTCACGTCGCGGGCGAGCGCACTAATCTGCGCCGCCCTCTCGCCCAGGGCGTCGCCGCGCAGCAAATGCCCGTAATCCTTGACCGTGGTGCCGCAGCCGCTGGCATTGACGACGACGGCATCGAGCCCGCCATCCGCGGCGATCGCGCTCCAGGCCTCGACGCTTGCCCGGGCGGCGGCGAGGGCGCGGCGCTCCTTGCCCATATGCAGGGTCAGCGCGCCGCAGCAGGGCGTCTGGGCGATCACCACCTCGCAGCCATGCCGCGTCAGCAGCCGCACCGTGGCCTCGTTGACATGCGGGGCGAGCGCCTGCTGGGCGCAGCCGGCAAGGAGCGCGACGCGCATGCGTCGCTCGCCCTCAGCCGGGTAGATGCCGGGGCCGATCGGCGAGGCGGGCGGTAGGCGGCGCGGCGCGATGCGGATGAGATCGCCCAACCGACCTGGCAGGACCCGCGCGAACGGTCGGGCGAGCCCGGCCATAGTCATCGCGCGACGGAAGCGGCCAGCGTTCGGCACCACCGCCGCGATCAAGGCACGCAGTGCCCGGTCGGGCAGCGGACGCTTGAAGTGCCGCTCGATATGGATGCGCGCGACATCGGCCAAGTGGAGATAGTCGACCTTGGCGGCGCAGGTCGTCATGCAGGCGTTGCAGGACAGGCATTGGTCGATATGGCGAACTGTTTTGGCGTCGGGCCGGCCCTCGGTTTCGAGCATCGCCTTGATGAGGTCGATCCGGCCGCGCGGCCCGTCATTCTCGTCGCGCAGCAGCACCCAGGTCGGGCAGACGGCGGTGCAAAAGCCGTAATGGACGCAATCCTTCAGGATCGCCGCGGCCTCGGCAATGCCGGGATCTTTCAATTGCCGGGGGGTGAACGCGGTCTGCATAGCGAAAGAATAGCCAAATCCAAGGGAATTCGGGGCTTTTCCACGTCTCAGACGGATCATCGACAAAAAAAGACGAAAAAAGATCAGAAAACTGTGGGGGGTGTGACAGCCGTCATACCCCGATGCTTCGTGTGGGGGCTACAAAGGCTTCAACAACGCACACCCCGGAGAGAAAGAGGCCCCGAAATGACCAAGACCATCACCACAAAGATCAACACCATCGCCCTGGTCCCCGCCGCCTTGGCCCTGACCCTCGTCGCCCAGACCGCCGCCGCCCTGATGCTGGTCAGCTAATACCTCCGGTACCGACACAGCACGTACGTCGACTAGCGAAAAAGCGCTTGAAACCGGGCGCTCCGGGGCCTTACGGCCCCCTCCCGCGCGAATTCGTGCAGACACCAAAAGCTCTCCAGCTGAATTGGCCAGGCCGCCCGAGATTGCTGGCGAAAGCGGGCCTTTTAATCATTTTTTAGTACATACGGCGATAATAGTTTCCCACGGTATGGCGGCTGTCATGCCCGGCCGGCACGTAGCTGGTTTGACACGGGTCATGAACTCGAACCCAGGAGAGGTCGTCATGTCCAAATTCCGCAAAATCGCGCTGATTCCGGCCGTCCTGGCAATTATTCTGGTCGCCCAGACCGCCGCCGCGCTCATCATTGTCGGCGGCTGATCGTCGGCGCGTCGGAGGCAGCTCCGAAGCCGCTTCAGATCCGCTAGCGGCGGGCCTTGAAGAAGTCCCTGAGTAGGGCTGCGGCCCGGCGCTCGCCGATCCCGGGATAGAGCTCAGGCGCGTGATGGCAGCTCGGCTGCTCGAAGATCCGCGGACCGTGCTCGACGCCGCCGCCCTTGGGATCATCCGCCCCCCAATAGACCCGCCGCAATCGCGCGAAGGCGATCGCCTGGGCGCACATCGGGCAAGGTTCGAGCGTCACGTAGAGATCACAGCCTGTCAGCGCCTTGCCGCGTGCATTCTCGCCCAACGCCGCCGCCGCGGCGCGGATCGCCAAGAGCTCGGCATGCGCCGTCGGATCACGATCGGTTTCGACCCGGTTGTGGGCGCGCGCCAGCACGCGGCCGCCCTCGCCGTCGACGATCACGGCGCCGACCGGCACTTCGCCCGCTTCCGCGGCGGCGGCGGCCTCCGCGAGGGCCTGGTCCATGAAACTGGGCGTGGGTGCTGTGGCGGCGGGCATGGGCGTGGGTAATTGGGCTCGGCTTGTGGGCGCGCCTATGATCATACGCGAAGCCGGCGGCCCCATGCGAGGGACCGCCGCCTGGGAATAGGGCCGCGGGCAATCCGTTAGTGCTTCAGATGCCGTACTTTCAGAAGCGCCGTCAGGTGCAGGATCACGAAGAGCGGCACCAGAAATCCAGGGATCAGGACCAACGGCATCATGCTCATCGGGGCGGTCGTCACCGATCCGGTCAGCGCGGGGAGCATGCCCGAGCTCGCTACACCGGTGCCGACCGCAATCACCAAATCTAGGATGCCGAGCCAGTGAAACACCGCAAAGCTGCGCTTGGTGACACTCTGCGGCCGGCGGAGTGTGGCAAGCGCGACGAAGGGCGCCGCAAGGCCCACCGCGACGTCGCCCAGACCGGCCGGCCAGGCGAACAGTCCCGGCAGATGCCCGAAGGCCAGCATGACGACGAACACGCCGCCCAGCACCCGCCAGGCCTGGACCGCGGTCAGCAGCGCCAGATCGGCGGCGAGCACGGCGGCGCGAAAGCGCGGGATCATGCCAAAGCCCACAAGGAAGATCGCGATCGGCACGAGGACCGAGACGGCGAAATGAAGCGGAGGCTCGCCCGGCGCGTTGCTGAACCCGCCGGCGAAGTAGGCGACCAGCACGAGGGCGAACCAGCCGATGACGATGCCGGTCAACACCGCGCGTAGGCTGCCGGCAGCGGGTTCGGGAATGGAATTGGCTGTGGTCGTGGTCATTGGACTGGTCCTTTCGATGACAGAAGGTTGAACGGCCGGTCGTCAGTGCTGCGGGCCGACCTCTTGAATGATCTGGGCCAGGAGATCGGGGTGTTCGGAGGTCGTGAGATGGCCGCCCGGCAGGATGCGGACGTCGAGACCCTCGGCGCCCAAACGCTCCCGAGCGGCCTGCGCTTGGCGCCATTCGAAGGGGTCGTCTTCGCTGCCGACGATATGGAACGCCACCGTGTCTTTCGCTGCGTGAAAGAGGCGGCCGAGATCCCAGCGCTCCGCATGGCGCTTGTGCTGATCGACGAAGCCGGCCGATTTGCTTAGAGCGGCAACCCCATTGCGCCGCCCGATGGCTTCACGCAGCTCGTCGATTTCCTCGGCCGTCACCTCATAGTCCTTCGACCACAGGGGTTTCATGAGCTCGGCAAAGGCGACCCTTGAGCGCTGTGCCAGGGATGTCACCAGCCCGCCGAGCGGCGACTTGAGCACAGGCGTGGTGAACCAGGGGTGGGTGTGCGCATCGACGAAAAGGCCACCGTTGATCAGCAGAACGCCGTTTATGCGCGTGGCCGGTTCGATGCCTTGATCGCGCCGCTCCTGTTGGCGGCTCAGCAATTCGAGCGCAACGATGGAGGAGTAGTCGAAGCCGACGATGAAGGTCGCTGTGATCCCTTCAGCTTCCCACAAGGCCTCGACCAGATCCGCGCGCTCGACCGTGCCGTAGGGATAGTCGCTCGGCTTGTCGGAATCGCCGTGGCCGATGTATTCCACGAAAAGCCTCGGCCCGTGGCTCTTGCCGACCAGATGCCGGTCGACCTTGGCCCATCCGAACGAGCCGTCGGGCCAGCCCGGCAGGAAGGATGTCCAGACCGTATCCGTGTCGGCCGCCGCCTCGTTGGCGGTTCGCCGAAACACCTGGACGATATCCGATGCGCCCGTCGCATCGCCAGGCCGAAGGATCCGCTTTGCCTGCGGGTCGTAGGGGACCCTGCTTCCGAGCGCGAACCAGTCCCTGGCCGTTACCGTCGGCGTTTCGATTTTGACTGCGCTCGTTTGCCGGGTCCGATCGTGTGCTGAGGCACCGAGGATGGCCGCCGCCGATGCGGCAACGGATGTGGATTTGTTCAGGTTCGGCATGGTCGTGTTTCCTTTTTGAGGGATGAGAAGGTCCATGCGACTTCGCGGCGATTGCGTGCATATGCACATATTGGCCGAGGCGATATCGGCGGCGTGCGATCCCCGGTGCGTTTTTATCCTCCGGTCGTCGTGGGCGGCGCGGCCGGCGCCTCGGCGCGCAGTTTCAATTTTCCGCCAATCGCCGCTGCACCGATAAGGATGAGGCCGAGGCCGGCGAAGGCGATGAGCGGCAACCGCTCGCCGAGCGCCGCGGCACCGAGCGCCACTGCGACAACGGGCATGACGAAGGTGACCAGCGAGGCATTACCCGGGCCGGCATGGCGCACCAGCCAGAAGAGCAGGATCGTCGGCAGGGCGGTGCCGACGACGGCGGTGCCGACCAATGCTCCCAGCGCGCCGGCGCTCGGCCGCAAGGTCCAGGGTGCGTCGACGACCAGCGCGGCGATCAGCATCACCACGGCGCCGACGAGGAGCTGCCCGGCGGTCATCACCACCGGGTGGAGATCGGGACGGGTCCGCGCATAGATGGCGCCCGCTGAATAGGAGAAAGCGGCGGCCAGGGTGACGCCGGCGCCCAGGATCTGCTGGTCGATGCCTGCGAGCGCTTGCGGGCCAACCACCAGGACAACCCCGCCGAAGCCGATGATGGCGCCGGTGACGCGGGCCGCGGTCACGCGCTCGTCGCGCAGAAACAGCGGCGTGAGGATGAGGCTGAAGATCGGAATGGCGCCGAAGAGGATGCCGCCGAGGCCGCTTGGAATATGACGCTGACCCCAGGCAATCGCCGAATAGGGGATGGCGGCGGTCAAGAAGCCGAGCAGGATCAGTGGCACCCAGGCGCGGCCCGGCGGCGGAAGCCGGAAGCCCGCGGCGCGCATGACGACATAGGCGATCGGCACAGCCAGCAGGGCGCGGCCGGCGGCGAGGCTTAGCGGCGGCAGCTCGGTGACGGCGATGTTGACGAAGAGAAAGGAGCTGCCGAAGAGCGCGCCTGCGACGAGCACCACCAGCCAGTGAAGCAGCTGCATTTGAGGGTTGGACGTTGGTGACATCAGGGCAGTTCCTTTAGCAACGTGTAGCTACACGTATCTATGCGTGATTCGCTGCGCAGTACCATCGATCTATCTCACAACCTCGACGGCATGGCGCAGATGGCCGATCAGCCTGGCCCAGTCTTCGATCCCGAACCGCGTCACCATTTCGCGCTGCGCTTCGACCCAAAGCGGCCGCGCGGCGGCCAGCGCGGCCGCGCCGGCGGCGGTGATGGCGATCGGCCGGGCGCGGCGATCGGCCCCGGGCACGGTTTCCACGAACCCGGTGCGCTCCAAAGGTTTCAGATTGCGCGTGAGGGTGGTGCGGTCCATCACCATGCGCTTGGCGAGCGCGCCTACCGGTATTGGCCCGGTCTTCTCCAGGGTCGAGAGCAGCGAGAACTGCGAGACCGTCAGACCGCTCGATCCGATCACACTGTCATAGAACTGCGCCACCGCGCGTAGCGCCTTGCGCAGATTGCCTGCGGTGCAATTGGCTGGCATCAGCGCGGCATCCATGGTGGCTGGCGGGGTTTGCTTCATAAAGAGTGTATATACACATAACTGCCGAACCTGTCAAGCAACCAACGGATATCGATTGGCGCGCGCGCGCGCGCTCCCCAAATAGAGGGCCTGGAAACGACCGCAGATTCATCGCCATGACCAAACGACCGTTCATAGGCTTGAGCCTTGATTCCGAGGGCCCGGGCGGCTTTGCGAATTTTCCGTGGTATGCGCTGCGGCAAAACTATTTCGCCAGCGTCGTGGCGGCGGGCGGCCTGCCGGTGGCGCTGCCGCATGAAGAAGCACTGGTGGAGGTGTATCTCGACCGTCTCGACGGGCTGGTCGTTACGGGCGGTGCCTTCGATGTCGATCCGGCGCTTTATGGCGCCGCGGAGACACACCCCAAGGTGACGCTCAAGGAAGCCCGCACCGGCTTCGAGCATGCCGTGACGACCGGTGCATTGGAGCGCGACCTGCCGGTGCTCGGCATTTGCGGCGGCCAGCAGCTCCTCAACGTCGTACTCGGCGGGACGCTGATCCAGCACATTCCCGATGAGCTGCCCGACGCCTTGCAGCACGAACAGGAAAACCCGCGCGACGAGGCCGGGCATACGGTTGCCATCACGCGCGGCACCCTGCTGCACGATATCTGCAAGACCGACGAGCTGTCGGTCAACTCCGCCCATCACCAGGCGGCCAAGGAAACCGGCGCGGGCGTAGCCGTCAACGCGCTCGCACCCGACGGCGTGATCGAGGGCATCGAGGACGCGCGCTATGGCTTCTGCCTCGGCGTCCAATGGCATCCGGAGTTCACCATCAGCGCCGGCGATGCGCGGATCATGGAAGCATTCGTGGCCGCGAGCCGGTAAACTCCGACATCGAAGCAGGTCGCGTCATTCCCGCATGTGTGGCGCGCGCGACCGAGGTGAGCGGAAAAACATAGCCTATGACCAATTCAGGTATCACCGAACCCGGCAAGGCCGAACGCGTGGCCAAGCTGATCGCGCGCGCCGGCATCTGCTCGCGGCGCGAGGCGGAGAAGCTGATCGCTGAGCGCCGGGTTGCGGTCGACGGTACCGTCCTGGAAACGCCCGGTGTGACGGTCGACGATCCGGCCCGTATCACCGTCGATGGCGAGCGCCTGCCGCGCGCCGAGCAGGCGCGGCTCTTCCGCTATCACAAGCCGCGCGGGCTCCTGACCACCAATCGCGACCCGAAGGGCCGACCGACCATCTTCGAGGCCTTGCCCAAGACGCTGCCCCGCCTCGTCACTGTTGGCCGGCTCGACTTCACCTCCGAGGGGCTGCTGCTGCTCACCAATGACGGCGCGGTGGCGCGCCACCTGGAGCTGCCGGCGACCGGCTGGACGCGGCGCTACCGGGTCCGTGTCAACGGCAAGCCCGATGCTGCCAAGCTCAAGAGCCTCGCCGGCGGGATTGCGATCGACGGGGTGCGCTACGGGCCGATCGAGGCCAAGCTCGACCGCCAGCAGGGCGCCAATGCGTGGCTGACGGTTTCCTTGCGCGAAGGCAAGAACCGCGAGGTGCGCCGCGTGCTGGAACATCTGGGCTATCCGGTCAGCCGCCTCATTCGCCTAGCCTACGGGCCGTTCCAGCTGGGCGGCCTGGCGAGCGGTGACGTCGAAGAGGTGCCGGAAAAGGTGCTGCGCGAGCAATTGGGGGCCGAAGGCGGCCCGAAACGCAATGCGGATCGTCGGCGGAAAGCATAAGGGCCGGCGGCTGCAGGCGCCGCAGGACCGGGCGATCCGGCCGACCGCCGACCGCGCGCGCGAGGCGATCTTCAATCTGCTGACCCAGGGCCGCGCCGTGGCCGAAACCGGCTTCGCGCTCAAGGATGTAATGGTGCTCGACGCTTTTTGCGGCACCGGCGCGCTAGGTCTCGAAGCGCTGTCCCACGGCGCGCGCGAGGCGACCTTCCTCGACACGGATATGGCGGCGCTCGCGCTCGCGCGTGAGAACGCCGAGGCCATGGGCGAAGCCAAGAACGCCCGCTTCGTCCGGGGCGATGCGACCAGGCCGCCGGCCGCGCCGCAAGCGCACGGTCTGGTCCTCCTAGACCCACCGTATGGCAAGGCGCTGGCGGAAGCGGCCCTGGTCGCGCTGGCTGCGGCCGGCTGGCTGGAAGAGGGCGCGATCGTCGTGCTGGAGCAATCCGCAGGAGAGACCCTGGACTTCCCGATGGGTTTCGACGGGATCGACGAGCGCCAATATGGCGCCGCGAAAATCCACATCCTTTGCTTCGGCATGCCGCCGGCGGCGGCTTAGGCAGCGCCAGGTCTCAGCGCCGCCCAAACAGCCTTTCGATATCGGCGAGCTTGAGCTCGACATAGGTCGGGCGGCCGTGGTTGCACTGACCGGAATGGGGCGTCGCCTCCATCTCGCGCAGCAGCGCGTCCATCTCCGCTGCGTTGAGCCGCCGGCCTGCGCGCAACGAGCCGTGGCAGGCCATGGTGCCGCAAACCGCCTCAAGCTTTTCCTTGAGCGCAAAGGCCTCGCCCAGCTCTGCAAGCTCGTCGGCGAGGTCGCGGACGAGGCCTTGTATATCGACCTCGCCCAACAGCGCCGGGGTCTCGCGCACGACGACGGCGCCCGGTCCGAACCGCTCGAGCGTCAGGCCGAGCTCGGCCAGATCGTCCGCGCGTGCCGCCAGCCGGTCGGCGGCCGCCTCGTCGAGTTCGACCACCTCGGGCATCAAGAGGCCCTGCCGCGCCACGCCGCCATTGGAGAGCGCCTTCTTCATGCGTTCATAGACCAGCCGCTCATGGGCGGCGTGCTGATCGACGATGACGATGCCGTCGGCGGTCTGGGCGACAATGTAGGTGGCGTGGAGTTGCGCGCGCGCGGCGCCCAACGGATAGGCGGCATCGGGCGCGGCTTCGCCCGCAGTGTCACTCGCAGCGTCATAGACGTGAGCGGCCGACGGCGTATCGAAGCCGGGCATCGCCGTATCTGCATCGGGCGCCTGGTAATATGCCGCCGCCTCGGCGAGCTCGTGGGGGATGGTGCCGCCGGACGTTCGGCCGGGCCTCGGATAGGGCAAAGGCGCGCCGCCGGGGCGCACGGCGCCCAATGCGGCCGCTGCGACTGTCGTCGAGGCGCGATGGCCGGCCTCGGCGAGGGCGTGCCTCAACGCGCCGACGATTAAGCCCCGCACCAGCCCGGCATCGCGAAAGCGCACCTCCGTCTTGGCCGGGTGGACGTTGACATCGACCGCTTCGGCCGGAACCTCCAGGAACAGCGCCACCATCGGGTGGCGGTCGCGGGCGAGAAAATCGGCGTAAGCGCCGCGCACCGCGCCGCCCAGAAGACGGTCGCGCACCGGCCGGCCGTTGACAAAAAGATACTGGTGCCGGGCGACGCCGCGATTGAGCGTCGGCAGCCCGGCATGGCCGGTCAGGCGAAGCCCCTCGCGTATTGCGTCGATGCTGAGCGCGTTCTGCGCAAAGTCGCGGCCCATGATCGCGCCGAGGCGGGCGAGGTGCGCGGCGTCTTCGGCGTCCTCGTCCAGCAGTTCGGTCGACGCCGCCGGCAAATCGAGCATCACCCGCTCGCCGTCGGCGAAGCTGAAGGCGATCTGTGGATGCGCCATGGCAAGGCGGTTGACAACATCGACGGCGTGCTCGCGCTCGGTGCGCTCGGCCTTGAGGAATTTGAGCCGCGCGGGTGTCGCATAGAAGAGATCGCGCACGGTGACCCGGGTACCCGCCGCCAGCGCGGCCGGCTTCAATGGTTGCTTCTCGCCGGCATCCACCGCAATCGTCCAGGCCTCGTCCGCACCGGCGGCGCGGCTGGTGATCTCCAGGCGCGCGACCGCGGCGATCGAGGGCAAGGCCTCACCGCGAAAGCCGAGCGTTGCGATATGGACAAGGTCGTCATCGGGCAGCTTGGAGGTGGCGTGGCGTTCAACCGCGAGTTGAAGCTCGCCGGGTGTCATACCGCGCCCGTTGTCGGTGACCGCGATCAGCGAGCGCCCGCCGTCGCGCAACACCACGTCGATGCGGGTCGCGCCGGCATCGATGGCGTTCTCCACCAGTTCCTTGACGACGGCGGCCGGCCGCTCGATCACCTCGCCCGCGGCGATGCGGTTGACGAGCCCCGGCGGCAGAAGGCGGATGGTCATGCCTCCGCTCCCAAACTTGGCTGCGATCGCTTGCCCCCGGGAAACCGATCGCACCTCAGTCACGCGCGCGCGGCATGTCTTGCAAATAGCGCCGCGCCAGAACCTTGCCCTCTTCCACCGCCGGCTGGTCGAAGGGATCGACGCCGAGCAGATGTGCGGCGATCATCGTCTCCAACATATAGTGCATCATCAGCGCGCCCAAGGCCCGAAGGTCGATCGTCTTTGTGCCGATGATGCGGACCGGGCGGCCCGCGGCGCTGAGCGTCTCGGCGGTGGCACGCTGCTCGGCCTCCATGAGATCGCCCATGGTCCGCCCGGCAAGCCAGTCGAGCGGCCCGTCGGCTGCCAGCAGATCCTCGGCGAGCGTGGGTTCGATGCGCGCGCCGGTGCCCGTTCGCTCGGCCATAATGACCGTAAAAAGCTTGTCGGCCGGCCCGTCGAGCCAAAGCTGGAGCTGGGAGTGCTGGTCGACCGCCCCCACCGCGGGGACCGGCGTGGTTCCGTGGCCCTGTTTGCCCAGACTTTCGGCCCAGAGCTGGCGGAACCAGCGCGCGAAGGGCTCCAACCGGTCGGAATAGGGCAGCAACACGGTCTGGTTGATGCCGTGTGTCCGCGCCAGACCGATGTTGAGCGCCGCCCCGATCGCCGGCGCCACCAGCGATGGGTCGTCGCTGTCAAGCGCCGGATCGAGCACCGCGGCCGCCCCCTCGCGCACCGCGTTTGCATCAAGGCCGGCGATCATGGCGGGCAACAGGCCGACCAGCGACAGCGCCGCAAAGCGACCGCCGATATCGGGATCGTGTTCGAGAACGGTAAGACCGTAGCGCACTGCCAGACGGCGCAACGGGTTGTCGCCCGGCATGGTGATCGCCGCCACGCGATCGCCCAGCCGGTCTTCGCCGCCCCCGAGCTGGCCCCTGCTGTTGGCAAGCCGCGGCAGCACCGCCAGCAGCTGCGTCAATGTCTCAGCCGTGCCGCCTGACTTGGATATCGCGATCACGCCGGTCCGCGCGAAATCGAGCGCGTTCAGGACGCCCTCGAAGTGCTCGGGATCGATATTGTCGAGGAAGTGGAGCCGCGGCGCTGTGCCCGGCGCGGCAAAGGCGTGGATTGCCTGACCCCCAAGCGAGGAGCCGCCGGTTCCAAGAATGACGATGTCATCGCAGCGCGCGCGAAAGCGATCGGCCAGCGGCTTTAGGGCGTCCAGATCGTCGCGCCGACCCGGCAGTGCAAGGAGCGGCAGCGATCCTTCGGCGCGGGCCAAGCGCAACGTGTCGAGCGCTTCGGACGTGCTGGCCAGCAGGTCGGCGAAGCTGCGTTCGTCGAGCGCCAGAGCGCCCGTTCCGAAGCAGGCACTAATATCCTGATGGTAAGGCATCGGGGGTCACTATACCGCGCGGGGGCAAGAGTGCGTGAGCGCAGACATGGAGGCTCACCGACTCGCCGTGATTGCAGAGGCGGGGGTTCGCCGCGACCGGATCTTGGCCTAGCCCTTCTTGTCCTCAAGGCCCTCGGGCTGGCCGACCACGACGAAATAGAGCTTGCCCGTGTCGAGGAACCGCTTGGCGGCGCGTCGCACATCGGCCACCGTTATCGCTTCGATGATCGCGTTGCGCCGCTCGAAATAGTCACGCCCAAGCCCCAGCATCTGCAACCAGGCCAGCGAGCCGGCAATGCGCGCAGTGTTGACGAAACGCAAGGGATAGGAGCCGGTGAGGTAGAGCTTGGCGTCCTTCAGTTCCTGGGCGGTCACGCCTTGTTCTGCCATGCGTTTCCACTGCAGGCGGATCTGATCGATGGTCTCGCGCACGCGCGCGTTTTGGGTCGCGACCGAGCCCGTGATCATGGCCGTATGGCGCATCGGGCTGAGGCTCGAACTCACGCTGTATGCCAGGCCGCGCTTCTCGCGGATTTCCTGGTAGAGCCGCGATGAGAAAGAGCCGCCGCCCAGAATGTGGTTCATCACATAAGTGGCATAGAAGTCCTTGTCCTTACGCCCCGGACCCGGTTGGCCGAAGATAACCACGCTCTGCGGGAAGGGTCGCCGGATCACCGTCAGCTTGCCGTTGGTTGCGGGCGCGACGCGGGAGACAGCCGCGGGTGTGGCGCGCCGGGGCAGGCCAGCGAATGTCGTATCCAAAGCCGCCTTCAACTCGTCGGGCGTTATATCGCCGGTGACGCCGATGACCAGCGCGCCGCGCGCGACACGGCCTTTCACATAGGCCTGGAGATCGGCCTTGCCGATCGCCTGGATCGTCGCGGGCGTGCCCCGCGTCGGTCGGCCATAAGGGTGCTTGGGAAATGCCGTCCGCCAGAATGTCCGGCCGGCGATATAGCCCGGACGCACCGAGCGGCGGGCCAAGCTGGTCAGCATCTGGGCGCGGATCCGTTCCACCGGCTCTTTGTCGAAGCGCGGCTTTGTAAGCGCGAGCTTCAGGAGCCTGAAGGCCTCGGCTCTATTTCGCCGTAGTGTGCGCAGCGAAATCGAAAGGTGGTCCGCACCGGCGTTGAACTCCAGCGAGATCGAAAGGTCCTCAAGACGCCTCTGGAATGCTTGGCTGTCGAGCTCGCCCGCGCCTTCATCGAGCAGGCTTGCAGTGAACCGCGCCAGCCCCTCCTTGCCGTTCGGATCGAGAACCGCACCACCATTGCGGACCAACACCCGCATCGAGATGATCGGGTTGAGCCGATCGCGCACGAGCCAGGCCGTAAGTCCCGATTTACTCTTCACCTCCTCGACCGTTACCGCCGCGCCGGCCGGTTTGGCGGCGATGGCGGCAAGGACCAGCGCGCTTATCATGGCAAAGGCCCGGATCATTTGGATCCCACGCATTGAGATCGCTGCTGCCAAGAACACTGGGGCCTGCACGCTCATTTCTTGTCTCCCAGCTTGGCGGGGTCTTTGGCGCGCGTCGGCTTGGGGGCCGCGCCGGCCCCGCCGCCGGCCTTGCGGGCCGGCGGTTTGAGGATGGCGGTGACCGAGCTGTTGCGTTTGAGGACGTAGCGGGCGGCGGCGTTGACCTGGTCGAGGGTAACCGCGCCGATCTTTTCGGGCCAGCTCTCGATATCGGCGATCGAACGCCCCACGGCCAGCGCGCGACCCAGAATGCGGGCGCCGGTGGAGACCGAGTCACGGGCATAAATGGCCGCATCGCGCAGGCGCTGCTTGGCGCGCGTCAGCTCTTCGGCAGTCACGCCCTTGGCGAGCAATTTGCGCACCTCGGCATCCATGGCGGCCTCGACGGTCTCGACCGTCACGCCGGCGCGTGGGCTGGCATAGAGATAGAAGGTCGCATGGTCGACGACGAGCGCGTCATAGCCGGCACCGGCGCTATCGGCGACTTTCTGCTCGACGACCAGGGCGCGGTTCAACCGGCTGGTCGCGCCGCCGCTGAGGATCTGCGAGAGCACCTGCAGCGCGTAGGCGTGCTCGCTTCCCTTGGTATTGTGGCTGGGCGCCAGATAGATGCGCCCGAAAGACGGTTGGCGCACGCGTGGGTCGACCCGTGTGACCCGGCGCGCCGCCTTTTGCGGCGGCTCCATCGGCCGGACCCGCTTGGGCACCGGTCGCGCCGGGATGGCGCCATAGTACTTCTCCGCCAGCGGCTTGAGCCGTTCGACGGTGATGTCGCCCGCAACCACCAGGATCGCATTGTTGGGCTGGTAGTGGATTTTGTAGAAGGCGATGATCTGGTCGCGCGTTACCGACTTGATCTCATGCGCCCAGCCGATGATCGGCACCCGGTAGGGGTGGTTTTGAAACAGCGCGGCGCGTGCCTGCTCCCACAAGATCGATGTGGGACGCGAATCGGTTCGGCTGCGCCGTTCCTCCAGCACCACCCCGCGCTCGGGCTCGATGATCGATTCGCTGAGGACAAGGCCGGTCATCCGATCGGCCTCGTGGCGCATCATCGTTTCCAGCCGGTCGGAGGCAAAAACTTGGAAATAGCCGGTGTAGTCCTGCCCGGTGAAGGCGTTCTCGCGGCCGCCATTGCGCGCCACGATTTTTGAGAACTCGCCCGATTTGAGCTTTTTGGTGCCCTTGAACATCAGATGTTCGAGGTAATGGGCGATGCCGGACTGGCCAGGCGGCTCGTCGGCGGCGCCGACCTTGTACCAGACCATGTGGGTGATGACCGCCGCGCGGGGGTTGTGGATGACAACCACCTGCATGCCGTTCTTCAGCGTGAACGTCTGGGGATCGAAGACCTTCGCCGCGGCGGGTGTGCCAGCCGATGGGCCGAGGGCCGCAAAGACGGTGATTATGGCGATGGCGAGTAGGCGAATGGGGATACCGGCGGCGCGTTGCAGCATTGCGGCCCTTCGCTTGGTTGTTAGGCGATCACTAACGGTTACGATGCATAGGCAGTTGCGGCAGTTGCGGCAGTTGCGATGCGCTGGACCGCCCCGCCGATCGGCTCTCCCGGAGGTCCGCGGTGAGAGGCGTCAGTCCCGATATCTTAAAGCCAACCGGTTTAGAAAATCTGACCTTTGCGTTTGATCACCGGGTCGGTGTTGCCGCCCAACGGGTTCTTGCGATCGGAAGCGCCCTTGCGGTTCTCCCATTTCAGCAGCTTGTCGGTGAACTTGCGCTCGCTCTCTTTGTTTTCCTTGGTTTCCTGGTCGACTTCCTTGCGGACGTAGCTGCCGGCGCCGCTGACCCCGCTTGCGGCCTTGCGGACCAGCGCCCGCTCACCGGTACCGGGTGCAGTCGCCGTTCCGCCGGCGCCTCCGCCGATCACGGCGCGTCGGGCACGGATCGTGGTCGAGCGTCCGGCGCGTCCAGCTGCCCCGCCGCCGCGCGGCGGCCTCAAATCGAAACCGGGCGGAACCACCAATGGCTGATTTCGCACGGCACGGTATTCGTTGCCGTCCTTGCCGCCCTTTTGGACGAGCGATTTTACGTCGGACACGGCGCTGCAACCGGCCAGGGCCACCGCCGCCCCGCAGGCCAGTATCGTTGATCTGAACATTTTCATGACCTCACCCGGTCTGACATGAGACCTCTATGTATGCGATTCGCGGGAACCAAACAAGGCATCCACAAGAAGTGCGCCCACGCCGACAGTAATTGCGCAATCGGCGACGTTGAAGGCGGGCCAGTAGGCATCGCCCCAATGAAAGAGTAGGAAATCCGCGACTGCGCCGAGGCGAACACGGTCGATCACATTGCCGATTGCTCCGCCGATCACCAAACCAAGCCCCATCGCGGGCAGCCACCGGTGGGCTTTGCGCAACCAGAAGAACAGCACCACCACGATTATGAGGGCGAGCGCCGACAGGCCCCAGCGGCCGAAGGCGCCGCCCATATTGAGCATCGAAAAGCTGACCCCGGTGTTCCAGGCCAGCACGATCTTGAAGAACGAGGTTACTTCGATCACGCGCGGCGGCGTCATCACCTGGGCGACGATCCACCACTTGCTGAGCTGATCAAGGACAACGGCGAGCACCGCAAGGGCAAGGCCGAGCCGGACAAAGCGCGGGGCCGGTCCCGCGGCGGCGCCCGGCATCGAGGCGGCCTCAGGCATCGGCGGCGACCGGTTCGAGCCCGCTGACGGCCGCGGTGCAGCGCCCGCACAACTCGGGCGCGCTGGTATCCTGGCCAACCTCGGGCAGCACGCGCCAGCAGCGGGCGCATTTCTCGCCCTTTGCCGCGGCGGGCACCACGCCGACCTCAGCCACGTCGTCGAGCGTGAAGGCGCCGGCGGGCGGAGCCTCGGTCGCGATCATGATGTCGGAGGTGATGCAGATCTCGGCGAAATCGAGGCCGGCAACCGCCTCAATCAGCGCGCTTGGGGCATAGACTACGGGCGCGGCCTGCAGGCTGGAGCCGATGCGTTTTTCGGCCCGCTCCAATTCCAGCGCGCCGGTCACGACACGGCGGAGCGTGCGCACCTTGGTCCATTTTTCCGCCAGCGCGTCGTTGCGCCAATTCTCCGGCACATCCGGGAACGTGCGCAGATGGACGCTTGCCGGCTTGCTCCCATCCGCGCCAAAGCGGCTGATCCAGGCCTCATCGGCGGTAAAGGCGAGGAAGGGCGCCAGCCACGCCGTCAGGTGATCGAAGAGAATATCGAGCACCGTACGCGTGGCGCGGCGTGTCGCATCGTCCGCGGGATCGCAGTAGAGCGTGTCCTTGCGGATGTCGAAGTAGAAGGCGGACAGATCGACCGCGCAGAAATTGTGCAGCGCGGCGAAAAACGGGTGGAACTCAAAGCCGTCGGAGGCCGTGCGCAATCTGCGGTCCATCTCGTAGATGCGATGCAGCACCCAGCGTTCGAGCTCGGGCATATCGGCCGGTTCGACGCGCTCGGCCTCGTCGAAGCCGTCGAGGCTGCCGAGCAGATAGCGCAGCGTGTTGCGCAGGCGGCGATAGATATCGGCCATCTGTTTGACCGTCTCGGGGCCGAACACCGGGTCCTCGGTATAATCGGTGCCGACCACCCAGAGCCGCAGGATATC
>Ga0224512_10001599_pt1 | contig 21557 bp, 21 predicted proteins | sample SF_May12_sed_USG_4_FD_169103 | JGI IMG/M metagenome (GOLD analysis project Ga0224512, IMG submission 169103) | Sediment microbial communities from San Francisco Bay, California, United States - SF_May12_sed_USGS_13 | ecosystem: Environmental > Aquatic > Marine > Sediment | place: USA... | reverse complement strand
TTGGCGAAACTCCGACTCCGCTCCATCGTGAACGCTGGATATGATGAGGCCGCACGGGGATGTAGCTCAGCTGGAAGAGCACCTGCTTTGCAAGCAGGGGGTCGTCGGTTCAAGTCCGATCATCTCCACCGATCCTGCCCTGCTCGGGCCGTTTGCCGTTTGTGGGTCCCTACCATTGGCTGCAGACGCTACAAGGAGTCTTGCATGCAAACCGCCGTCATCGTTGATGCCGTCCGGACACCAACCGGTAAGCGAAACGGCAAGCTGAAGGATTGGCATGCCACCGATCTAGCCGCGCATGCTTTGGAGGCCCTGGTCAATCGCAACGGCCTTGATCCGGGATTGATCGACGATGTGATCATGGGTTGCGTATCCCAGACCGGAGAACAAGGCGTGAACATCGGGCGCAATGCCGCCCTGGCGGCCGGGTTCCCTGAGGAAGTCCCCGGCATGACGATTGACCGTCAATGTGGATCGAGTCAACAGGCCGCCCATTTTGCCGCTCAGGGCGTCATGGCGGGTGTGTACGACGTCGCAATTGCGGCCGGAGTGGAGTCGATGACCAGGGTGCCGATGCTGGTAACCGCCCAGCAGGGCCCCGGCGTACCGTTCGGGCCAAAGATGCTGGAGCGATACGACCACGCCCTGGTGCCGCAAGGGGTGAGCGCCGAGATGGTGGCCGAGCAGTGGGGCATCGGGCGCGAAGAACTCGACGTTCTGTCGCTCGAGTCTCACCAGCGGGCAGCCCGGGCAACCGCGGAAGGCCGCTTCGAGAGCCAGATCGTCCCGGTGCCCGTGACGGTTGACGGTTCGGAGGAGTCGATGACCGTTGACGAGGGGATCCGCTGGGAAACCACTCTGGAGAAGCTGGCCTCGCTCATGCCGGCTTTCAAAACGGACGGAGTGATCACCGCCGGGAACTCTTCGCAGATCTCCGACGGGGCGGCTGCAGTGTTGATCATGAGCGAGCAGAAGGCGCAACAGCTTGGTTTGCGGCCCCGGGCGCGATTCGTCAGCTTCGCGCTGGCCGGGGTCGACCCGGTGATGATGCTGACAGGGCCGATTCCGGCAACCCGGCGGGTGCTCGACCGAGCCGGTCTGACCATCGACGACATCGACCTGTTCGAAATCAACGAAGCTTTCTCGTCCGTCGTGGCCGCCTGGAGACGGGAAATGCCGGCAGACGACGCAGCCCTATGGGAACGCACCAACGTCAACGGCGGTGCCATCGCCCTCGGGCATCCGCTCGGATGTAGCGGCGCCAAGCTTCTCACCACGCTGGTCCACGAACTCGAGCGGAGTGGGGGTCGCTATGGCCTGCAGGCCATGTGCGAAGGGGGCGGGATGGCCAACGCCTTGATCATCGAAAGGATCTGAGCAAACGGCGGCATCCGGGTACGCTGCGATCCGTGGGCGACATACTTATTGCGATAGCCATCGGAGTGACCATCTTCTGGGTGACCAGGAGGATTCTCGTCATGCTGGCAACTCCGCCTCCCGCGGTTGATCCGGACGAGATCATCGAGGTGGAGCGCCACTATCGATGCTCCATCTGCGGGACGGAACTGATCGTTACCGCCGCCTCGACCACCGAGACCGCCGCCCCCAAACATTGTCGTGACGAAATGACCCTCACCTGGCAAGCCGGCACCTGAACTCCGTCCACAGCCTGTTGACAGTTCTGGGGAGAAACTACATGCGTGTAATTTCCTGTGGTTGGGGCGCAAACCGACGCAAGAAACGAGAAGCGGGCCTATCGGTAGTTGGTGGTCATGAGGAAGCCGGCGGCGATGCCGAGCAGCCCTACCCACAATCCCCATCCGCCAAACACGGCAGTGATCACATAATTCAGCACCACCAGGACGACTCCGAAACCCATTAACCCGAACATGGTTACCACGTACCACAGCGGGGACTCGCCCTTCACCTTGGAAGCAGCTGTCTTTGGGGGAGTAGGGCGCCCGGGCTGGCCCTTCTTCTTTTTGCGTACCTTGGATTTCGGCATGGCGGCAAGGGTAGTCCGCCCGGGTAAAACTGTCAGTCCGACAACCAGGTAGGCTCACCGGCCCATGAGAGTCCTCGTCATCGACAACTACGACTCCTTCACCTTCAATCTCGTGCAGTACCTGGGCGAGTTGGGGGCCGAGCCACTCGTGGTCCGCAACGACGCAATGCCACCGACCGAAGCCAAGCTGCTCAAACCCGACCGGTTGGTGGTCTCACCGGGCCCCGGCCGGCCGGAAGCAGCCGGCAATTCCCTCGCCTACATCAAAGAGCTTGGACCGAGCATCCCCACGCTGGGCGTCTGTCTCGGTCATCAGGCTGTGGTTATTGCCTTCGGGGGGACCGTGGATCGGGCACCAGAGATTCGTCACGGGAAGACATCGGAGATCACCCACGACGGAGCAGGTGTCTTCGCCGGACTCAGCAACCCTTTTACCGCAACCCGATATCACTCTCTGGCAGCGACCCGGATACCCGACGTACTGGAGGAATGCGCCTGGAGCGAAGAGGGCGTGGTACAAGGAGTACGGCATCGTGTGTTTCCGATAGTCGGCGTGCAGTTTCATCCGGAGAGCATCCTCACCGTGGAGGGAAAGGCCCTCCTGGCCAACTTCCTCGCCGCCTCCGACCCGGCCAGCTTGTAGACGCCGGCATCGGCCGGTTCGATCATTCCTTCGGCGACCAGCCCCTCGAGGGCTCTTCCCAGGCGGGCCACGCTCAGATCGGTCACGGTGGCAAGCTGCACCATGGTGGCCGGGCCGTTGTCTACAAGAGTCCGGATAACGACGCCCCGGGCTTCCCGGTTCGACCCCCGGTAGCGACCCTGACCGGGCGGAGCGACGTAGGTTGCGGGGCCGGCGCACCACGCCGCGACCGGACAAGCTAAACAGGACGGCCCGGTCGGCCGGCAGATCGCAGCCCCCAGGTCCATGACGCCCTGATTCCAGTCCGCTGCCCGGCCCGGGGGCAGTTCCCGTCGGGCAGCTTCGATCAGCGCACCACCCCGCAGCGGACGTCCATGCCAGCGACTCACGACCCGCCGGACGTTGGTCTCGATCGTGGGTAGCTGTTCGCCAAACGCAAAACACGCTACGGCAGCTGCCGTATAAGGGCCGATTCCGGGCAGATCTTGCAGCCCGACGGCGTTGGACGGCCAACCCTCGCGGACGATGCGGCGGGCGGCTTCGTGCAGGCGGACGGCCCGCCGGTTGTAACCGAGACCCGACCACAGGGCGAGAACCACCGCAACCGGCGCAACGGCCAGGTTCCCCGGCGTGGGAAAGGCAGCCAGGAATCTCTCATAGAACGGGATCACGCGAAGGGCCTGGGTCTGTTGCAGCATGACTTCACTGATCAGCACCGGCCAGGGATCGCCGGCTGCTCGCCAGGGCAGGTGGCGTCGGTGCTTTTCGTACCAATCCAGGAGGGCAGTGCCTCGTCGCTCGTGATTGGCGACCGTCAAGTTCCTACGGTGCCGTAGTGGTCGTGGTTGTCGTCGTGGTGGTCGGTGCCTTGCCGAGCGTTATCGACACCGTGCTGCCTGGTTCGACCTGGCTGCCGGCGGCGGGGAGCTGCTCGGCAACCAGACCGTCTTGGTCCGGAGCCACTTCGATGGTCGTCGCGTTGACTCGAACGGCAAGACCCAGTGCTTCCAGGGTAGATCTCGCCTGACTCTCAGTTTGCCCGACGACGTCCGGGACGTCCACGGGCTCGGGGCCGTCCGAGACATACACGGTGACCGCGTCGCCTTTGTTGACCGTTGCCCCGGCGGCCGGGTCGGTCCTGACGACGAAACCTTTGAGGACGTCTGAGGAGAACTCAGTATCAAATCGGACGGTGAGACCGAGGTTGCCGAGAATGAATCCTACGTCCCCCTCCGAACGTCCGATCAGGTCGCCGGGAATGGGGAATTCTTCGAGGCCGGTGGAAACAACCAGATTCACCGCGGTGCCCGGGGCGGCATCTTCGCCGGCAGGCGGGTCCTGCGAGATGACTTGACCGGCGGGTGCAACTTCGTCGGCTTGCTGCTGAACGGTACCCAGCACCAGGCCGGCCTTTTCAATGAGTTCGGTGGCTCGAACCAGATCCTGACCGACTACCGGAGGGACCGGAAAAGCCTCAGCACCGAGCGAGACGTAGACGATGATGAACGCCCCATCCTCGGCTTCGTCACCGGCCGGGGGTTTGGTGCCGATGACCCGACCTTCTTCGACCGTATCGCTGGCGTTCGGCTCGGGGATGACGTTGAAGCCCAGCTGTTGCAGTTCGAGCAAGGCCTCGGCCTGAGTCATACCGGCCACGTCGGGAATCAAGATGAGGGTTTGATCGGGTGTTCCGGGGGCGAGAGCCTTCAGGAGCAGAAAGATGCCTATCCCTAGTGCCACCACGAGAGCGAACGTGGTGATGATGAAGGGGAGCTGGCTGCTGGTCGGTTCCTGCGGCGCCACCTGGCGGTAGATCTCGTCGGGCGTGGCAGTGGGTGGTGGTACGGGTGAAGGCTGGAGCAGGCGGGTGGGTGCGTCGGTCACGGGCACAGACGGCTGGCTCTCGCCGCGCAGGAAGAGGAGCAGGGAGTGCCGCATGTCATCGGCCGTTTGGAAGCGGCCGTCTGGATCCTTGTCCAGTGCTCGCATGACAATGCCGTCGAGTTCGGGTGGCACGTCCGGGTTGTCCAGCGACGGTTGCGCCGCCAGAGACGACACGTGCTGGTAGGCGACCGCCACCGGGCTTTCGCCGGAGAAAGGCGGCCGACCGGTGAGCATTTCGTACATGACGACGCCCAGGGCATAGATGTCGGAACGCTCGTCTGCCGGTGACCCCTGGGCTTGTTCCGGGCTGAAGTACGTGGCGGTGCCGATCACGGCTCCGGTTTTGGTTAGCTCTGAAGAGTCGTCCCAGGCACGGGCGATGCCAAAGTCGGTTACTTTCACCGTTCCGTCGGCGGCCAGGAGCATATTGCCGGGCTTGATATCCCTATGCACCAGACCGGATCGGTGCGCCACGCTCAGGGCTGCAGCCACCTCGGCGCTGATCTCTATGGCTCGCCGGGGCAGGAGCGGCCCCTCTTCTCGGAGCACGTCCCGGAGGGATCTCCCCTCGACCAACTCCATCACGATGAAGTAAGTGGCTCCCTCCTGGCCCCAATCGTAGATGCCGACAATGTTTGGATGGCTGAGGTTGGCAGCCGCCTGGGCTTCCCGTCTGAAACGTTTGACAAACGCTTCGTCAGAACTGAATTGCGAGTGAAGCACCTTCACGGCCACCCGGCGACCCAGCAGCGTGTCGCGGGCCTCATACACGTCGGCCATGCCACCACGGGCGATATGCCCGAGCAATTCGTATCGGTCGGCGAGCGTGCGGGACGGTTCCATCCGCTGGGATTGTAGGGGGGGTTTATCCATTCTTTAGAACCCAATAGGCAAGAATTTCCTGGGCGATCGGCGCAGCCACCGACCCTCCCGTAGCGTTCTCTCCCGCTTCTCCTCCGGATTCGACGAGGACGGCGAGTGCAATTGTTGGTTGTTCGACGGGCGCGAACCCGATGAACCACACGTGAGGAGGGCCAACCCCGGTTTCGGCGGTGCCGGTCTTTCCCGCTACACGAACGTTGGGCACCGTGGCCCGGGTTCCCGTTCCCGATACGACTACCCGCTCCATCAAGCCCGAGATGATGTCGGCGGTCGACGGAGACACGGCCCGCTGGAGGAGCGACGGTTCGTTTTCCGAGAGCACGGCACCCTCGGCGTCGAAGATGCGGGATACCAACCTGGGCTCCATCATGATGCCGTCGTTGGCAACCGCGGCAGCCACCAGGGCCATGGCAAACGGCGTGGCTTGGACGTCCCGCTGGCCGATGGCGCTTTGCGCCAGCGCCGGAAGATCGTTGGAGAATTCTGAAGATTGAGGGAAGAACGAATTGAGCACTGGGAGCTCAAACGGGGTGTCCTGATTGAAACCAAATGCTTCGGCTTCGATGGTCAGGGCCTCCGCGCCGAGTTGTAATCCGAGCTCCCCAAATATGGTATTGCATGACCGGCGAAAGGCCGTCTGCAGGCTCACTTCAATGCCGTCTCCGCAAGTATTCCGATCGAAGTTCCGTATGACTTCGATCGTGCCGGGCAGTTCGAGTTCCAGCGGGTCCGGGAGCAGCGTTTCGGGACCGGCCGTTCCCGACTCGATGGCCGCGGCGGTCACGATGACTTTAAAAGTCGATCCGGGCGGATAGGTGCGATTCGTTGATCGGTTGGCAAGCGGTTCGGACGGGTCGGCCAGCAGGACGCGGCGGGTGGCGAGTGCGTCGGCTCCCAGCAATAGATTCGGGTCGAAAGAGGGGCTCGAGACCATGGCCAGGATCTCGCCGGTATCGGGACGGATCGCTACCACCGAACCGCGCTGCCTTCCGAGAGCGGCAGACGCTACCTGTTGCAGGCCGTGGTTGACCGTCAACTGGATGCTCTTGGGGCGGAGATCACCTCCAAGGAGGGCGCTCAGAAGATCGGATACCGTGAGGTCGCGTTTCGACCGGAGATCGCCTGCGAATACGCGTTCGAGGCCATCTTCGCCGAAGCTCAAAGACGAAAAGCCAACCAGATGCGCGTACAGCTCTGCTTCCGGGTACACGCGACTGAACCGCTGTGGGTCGTTCGGATCGGCTATCGACTCCGCCAGGACCTGCTCGTCGGCCGAGAGGATCAAACCACGTTCTTTTCCCGTACGACTGGCGATAACTCGCGGGTTCCGTTCGTCGTCCCGGTAATCCGGTCCGGCGATCACTTGGAGGTAGGTCACGTCGAGAACGAGAACCGCGAAGGCTACGAGGAGAACGGCGGCCAGTCGCCGCACCGGTTGGTTCATGCCCGCTCCTCGTGGGAGATTCGGGCGAGCAGTGCCAGCAGCAGGAAATTCGCAACGAGGGAGGAGCCCCCATAGGACATGAAGGGCAGCGTGATGCCGGTGAGCGGGAGCAGACGCATTACGCCGCCAATAATGAGGAAGCTCTGCAGGCCGAGTACAAAAGCCAATCCGCCCGCCAGGAGCTTGCGGAAGGTATCCCGGGAGCGGAGAGAGATCCCGAAGCCCACCGCAACCAGTAGCGCATAGGTAGCGATGACGGCGACGCTACCGGCCAAGCCGAGTTCTTCACCGATCGCGGCAAAGATGAAATCGGTGGCAGCGTTGGGTATGCGGTCCGGGGCTCCCAAGCCCAAACCGGATCCCGAGAGACTCCCGCTTCCGAATGCGAAGAGGCTCTGCGCTATTTGATATCCGGTATCTTCGAAGTCCGCAAAGGGATCCAGCCACGCACTGACCCGTCGCTGGACGTGGGAGAAGGAGAACCAGGCGGCAAGCGCCCCGGCTCCAAAGAGGAACCCCCCGCTGGTCAGGTAGACAACCCTTCCGGTAGCTGCGTAGAGCATGGCAATGAACAGGGCAAAAAGCAGTAGCGAAGCTCCCAGGTCCCGCTGGTAGATGAGCACCACGAAGCTGGCCGCCCAGGCGATCATTACCGGGGCCAACTGGCGCATCTCGGGCAATCGGTAACGTCCCAGGGGGCGGAGCTGAACGCCCAGGATCGCCTGTCGCTCGCTCAGGTATGAGGCGAGGAAGGTGGCGAGGACCAATTTGGCGATTTCGCCCGGCTGGAATTGCAGACGAAGCGGCCCTGCTTCGAATCGAATCCACAGGCGCGAACCATTCTGCTCGAAACCCCGCAGCGGCAGCGCCCAGTCTGTGGGAAGGAGGGGAAGAAGCAGCAGCAGCAACCCCGACAACAAGAACACGTATCGGTACCTGCGGAGAGGGGCCAAACCGGTGCGCCGCATGGCGAGCAGTAGGGACACAGCCAGCACGGCGGCGATGAGAAGCCACCACCGCTGGAGAGCGGCGAGACCCCGATCGAGGCGATAAACCTCTACGAATCCAATGGCCGTGAGGATCGCCGCCAGTGGCAACAGATAGGGGCTGGCTTCGGGGGACCATTGTCGAATAGCAAGATGAAAACCACCAAATGCGGCGACCATCACTACGAAGGTGAGGGCGACTTGGGCGTCGAGTCCATCACCCCGTGCCAGATTCACGAGGGCCACCCCGAAAGCAGCGACCGCGGCCGCGCCGACCAAGAGCGCAGCTTCAGCGTTTCTGGTCACGGACCCACATCAACGACGGCCAGGGTGATGTTGTCGTGGCCACCGGCCTGATTGGCAGCCTCGATCAAAGTCCAGACGGCCTCCTCGGGGGCGCCGTTGGTCAGAGCCCCGGCGATGCGCTCGTGGTCAACCATGGAGCTCAACCCGTCCGAGCAGAGCATCAAGCGGTCACCGGGACGAACCTTCGTCTCGATGACATCGACCTCCACCTCCGGATAGAGGCCGAGTGCCCGGGTCAGCATGCTGCGCTGCGGATGCGTAGCAACGTCCTCCGGGCGGATACTGCCCGCTCGCAGGTATTCAGCGACCACAGTGTGGTCGGTGGTGAGTTGTTCGAGAATCCCGCTTCGGAAGAGGTACGCCCGGCTGTCGCCAACATGGGCGACGATAAGCGAACCGACCGGTGCCAGCGCAGCCGCCGTCAGCGTGGTGCCCATGCCGCGCAGCTGCGGATTGGCCTGTACTTTCGTCAGGATCAGGCGGTTGGCGGCAGAGATGCGCTCGGCAATGGGAGAGTCGGTCTCGGTCGAAATAGCCTCGATGGCCAGCCGACTGGCGACCTCGCCTCCAACGTGCCCGCCCATCCCGTCGGCGACGGCCACAACGAGAGGTCCGTCGGTCTGACCTCCCGTTTCCGGGAAGACGGAGTCCTCGTTGTTGTCCCGGATGCGACCGCGATGCGATCCGGCTGCCCAGGTGAAGATCATCGAACCTCCATGATCGTCTTGCCGATCTGGATGGCATCACCGTGGCTCAATGCGATAGGGGAGCCGACCCGCCGCCCGTTGACGTAGGTTCCGTTGGTGCTGCCGAGGTCGTGCAGCACTATGCCACCATCCTGTCGTACCAGCCGCATATGGAACTCCGACGCGTAGGGATCTTCGAGCACGATATCGGCTTCGGGGCTGCGGCCCAACACGATTGCATCTCGGACGGCGATATCCAGACCGGCCTGGGTTTCGGATTTGATGATGACCACCTGGTTGCTCGGTTTGCGTCGCCGCGTTGTCTCGCCGGTTCCAACGTGCGAGCCAACCGCCCTGGCTACCTGCCAAACGAAGAGGTAGACGAAAGCAACAAAGATGAACTTGAGAAGCGTCAGCAGGAGGGCAGGCATCAGTCGGTGAGGAGATGGAAGGCAAACGATGCAGGACCAAAACCGACGATCGAGCCAGGGGTGAGGAGCAGGGGAGCGCTGGAGAGACTGCCGTCCACGTCCGTGCCATTGGCCGATCCGAGGTCAACCACCCAGGACTCGCCACCCTCTCGCCACAAGAGGGCGTGGGTGCGGCTCACTCCGGGGTTGCTGATGGCGATATCCGAATCATCGGCGCGCCCGACGATGACCCGGTTGAGCCGAATTGAATGCTTGAGGCCGTTTCGGGCAGTGAGATCGGCCCAAGGCTGGCGGACGCCCGGTGATCGGTCGACCCGGCAGGCCACGGTTCCGGGTGAAACATCGGCGGTAGGTTCAAGGATCACGCGGACTGGTCCGTCCAGTCGCCAGCCCCGGTCGGCTGCTGCCGACTCCAGCACATCCTCCAGTTCGCTCACGAGGGCGGGGGGTATCTCGACGTCGAGGTCGCGCGGATTGAGCCTCAGCGTGTAGATGTTGGCAGCCGTCGGTCCGGCCCGGCTCTCCTCGATCGATAGGTCGGCTTCTCGCACGAGGCGGGCGGCCAGCTCCACGGGGTGCAGCTTTCCCCGGAACACTTTGCCGGCCATTCCGTCGACAAGTTTTTCCAGGCGTCTTTCGAAGTCTCGCACGAGCTTCATGGGCGTCAGTCTACGGTACAACCAATTCCTGACCATGTCCCTGGCAACTCTCCCACAGACCGGGGAGCTGCCCATTTTCGAGCGTGGTACGATGCTGCCCCGCAAAGATCCTGTGTCTCGCCATTTCCGTGTGCGTGGATTGCAGGACTGAGGGCGAGTGGCGGAATTGGCAGACGCGCAGGCTTCAGGTGCCTGTGAGCTCAGGCTCGTGGGGGTTCAAGTCCCCCCTCGCCCACCACGTGTATTCCGCGTATCCAAGACATCGGCGCCGACGTGGCGCTTTGTTTGTGCTGGTGCTTGTGTCGATTGTCGCTGTGGTGATCATCGCTGCGGGCAGCCTGCGCTCCGATACCCGCGCCCTGGTCGCCTACCTGGAGGAAGCCCGCGCCGCGGCTATCGAACATAGCGATCGATCGGCAGACTTCAAGGACCAGGTGATTTCGGGATTGCAGTCCCTGGATCGCGACCGCTTGTCGACGTTGATGACGCAGATGACCGAGACAGCGACCGCGGTAACCGGCCGGCTCGACCGGATCGAAGTTCCACCGGCCGCGGCCGGTTCGGCGGCGGCGCTCACCCTGGCCACCAGGTCCTGGGAGACTGCCCTCACCGGGTTCGAGGGATCGTTGCTAGAGGTCGTGGACGATCCCGAGAATGCGGTTGCGATCGGTGGTCTGGCCGACGTCCTCGTCGACTTCGAAGTCGGTGACCGGGCGTATGCACGCTTTGTTGAGGAAGCGGACAAGCTGCGCGGTGACGCAGATGTCGAAATCGGTGAGTTTCCCGAAGTCGGCTATCTGACGGTTGCGCTCTCGTCGCTCACCTACGCCGAACGGCTGGCCGGGGTCGCCTCTCGGTCTGGAGGTTTGCGGCTGAGTCGTGACCTGGCCATTGCTACCGTCCGCCTTGATCCTAAGGCGACCGGCGGCGTAACAGACGGCGCGCCGATTATCCCGAATACGGGGACTCTCATCATTCAGGTGGTAGCGGTCAACCAAGGAAACCGCGACGAGCAGGAGGTGACGGTTTCACTGATTCTGCAGGATGGGGCGGGCACCCTGCTCGAGGACCGGTCTGAGAATCTCACCACGCTGGAAGCAGGCGGCAGCGTGACTCTCGAGTTCGCCGACCTCGTCGTCAGCGCGGGAGAGAAGCTCACGGCGGTTATCAGCATCACTGTGGTCGATGGCGAAACAGATATAGACAACAACCGGCGCGAAGTGCCCTTCTTCGTGAATGAGCCCGCATGAATACCGCTCTGTGGATAGTGGTTGTCGGTTTGACGCTGGTTGTTGTCTGGCTGGTGTGGGAAGTGGTCAACCTGAAGCAGTCCTTGTCCGGGGTGCCGCTGGGTGATGACCAGCTCTACGACCTTATCCACCGAATCGACAATGAGTTGGGTCTCCACGACGCAGCCATCGCCGATTTGCAGCGACGATTGCTCCATGTTGAGGAGCGTTCCGTCGCGTCTCTGCGGCGCACCGGCGTTATCAACTACGACGCCTACGACGATGTTGGTGGTGCCCGTTCACGGTCGATTGCTTTGCTGGATGACGAGGCAAGCGGTCTGGTGGTGAGCGTGCTCGTCTCTCGTACGGAGACCTCGTTCTATCTCAAGAGAATATCCGCGGGGACGCCCGAAGAAGCCCTGTCGCCCGAGGAGCAGGAGGCAATCAAGCGGGCTTTGCGACAGTAGGATCCCCAGCAGCATGATCGATTTGGCCGTACTGAGAGAAACTCCGAACGCCCTGCGTGATGCGCTGCGGCGCCGCCACGCCGATATCGATGTGGATGAATTGATGCGGTTGGATGAGCGTCGCCGGACCGTGCGGACCGAAGCCGAGCGGATTCGGGCCGGCCAGAAGGCAGCCGGGAAAGAGATTTCCAGCCTCGAGGGAGAAGCCCGCCGGCAGGCGATTGCGGATGCGGGGCAGCTGGCCGAATCCTACAAACGTCTTCTGGCCGAGGCCGATGACCTCGACGACGAGTTTCACACGCTGTGGATCAACGTGCCCAATATGGCGCATCCGTCTTCACCCGACGGCACCACCGAAGAAGACGCCGTCGAGGTTCGTCGCTGGGGCAATCCGGCCGACTTTGGGTTCCCGGTCCGCGATCATCAGGATCTTGGTGAAGCGCTCGGGATCATCGACATCGAACGGGCGGTGCGGATTTCCGGATCCCGTTTCGCCTATTTGAAGGGGAAAGCTGCCGAACTCGAGCTCGGTTTGGTGCGATTCGCCATGGATCGACTCACGGCGAATGGCTTCACGCCGGTGATTCCGCCGGTGCTGGTTCGTGACGAAGCATTGTTCGGAACCGGGTTCTTCCCCACCGAGCGTGATCAGGTCTACGCGGTGGAGCGGGACGAGCTTTTTCTGGTCGGTACCTCCGAAGTCTCGCTGGCCGCTCTGCATCTCGATGAGATTCTCGACGAGGCGGTCCTGCCTGTTCGCTATGCCGGCTATTCCACCTGTTTTCGACGCGAAGCAGGCACATACGGCAAGGACACCGGGGGGATCTTCCGGATGCACCAGTTCAACAAGGTCGAGATGTTCTCGTTCTGCCACCCGGACCGTTCTTGGGAAGAACACGAGCACATGCTGGCCATCGAAGAGCAAGTGCTCCAGGAGCTCGAGCTCCCCTATCGAGTGGTGAACGTGGCGGTCGGCGACCTCGGTGCCTCAGCTGCCAAGAAATATGACATAGAGGTTTGGGTCCCGTCACAAGAAGCATTCCGGGAGATCACCTCGTGCTCTAATACCACCGATTATCAAGCTCGCCGGCTTCGGACGAGGTTCCGGGATGAGTCGGGCAATCGTTTGCTGCACACACTGAACGGCACCGTTGTGACTAGTTCTCGGACAATGCTCGCCATCATCGAGAACCACCAACAAGCCGACGGATCCGTGCGGATTCCTCCCGCCCTCGAGCCGTATGTTGGTTTCGACGCCATCACGCCGTGAATGACCGGGCCCAAGGTCGGCAGGTCTTTTCCGGGATCGCCGTTCGCTACGACACGCTGAACCGCATTCTCTCGCTCGGCAGAGAGCAGGTCTGGCGTCGCCGGGGCGCCGACCGGCTCCCGCCCGGCAAGCTCCTCGACCTCGGAGCGGGTACGGGAGCTGCTCTGCCAGTGTTCGGCGACCGGGACGTGGTCGCCCTCGATCCGGTCTCCGAGATGTTGGCGCTCAACCGTGCTTCTGTCCGGGTGGTAGCCGTGGGCGAGGCGCTGCCATTCGGCGACGATTCCTTCGATGGGGTCTTCTCGGCATTTGTGTTTCGCAATCTCACGTCGATCCCCGAAACCCTGCGGGAAATCAACCGGGTGTTGCGGCCGGGCGGCAAAGCGGTGGTGATCGGACTGGGACGACCGCACGGGGCGTTGGCTGCGGCCTTCCATCGAGCCGCTACTGCAGTGGTTTTGCCTCTGGCTGGGGCAGCGTTCGGGGCGCGGCGGGAATACACCTATCTGCACCGGTCGCTGGATACATTGCCACCTCCGGAAGAGCTATTCAGCCGGAGCCCCATGGTGGTCGAGGATATCTGGCGAATGGGGCCGCTCGGCTTCGTCTACGGCGTCTTGTTGGGAAAATAGGCTCGGCAATGCCGAGCCTTTCTTGTACTTCGTATTTCGTATCTCGTACCGCGACGCGTTCTTGGAGGGCCGTGTGGGGGCGAGGGTGGCTGTGGCGCCTGGGGCGGCCGCGATACAAAGTACGTAGCACAAAGTACGGCCGCCTTCGGCGGCCCTCTTTGTTGACCGTGCACCCTGCCGTCGAACGCCGCTACCCGGCGCTTCCCAGGTCGCCGGCTCCAGCCAGGCGCTCCTGCAACACCCGGGACCGAACGCTTAGGGCTGCTTCCTTCCGGACCTGACCCAATTCACGAAGTCCCGCCGCGCAGGACCCGGCCTTCAACGCTGCGTGCTCGGTGCTGACCCGAATGGCGGACACCCTCGGGCAGGGATTCGGCCCCGCTTGTAGAGGTTTTCGGGTACAGGGCACCCCTAGCGCCCCGCCTAGCACGATCGGAGCAGATGCTAGCCGCCCGCCATCGGCTATCCGCCGTGCGCCCGGAGGTTCCGGACGCAAAGTACAAATTACGGAGCCGGGCAGCTGAAACCGGCTGGCGAGGCAGCACCCCCTCCGCGACGCCACTGCTCCGCAATGCCCCGCCTCCCCTGCAAGGCAGGGGAGGCAAGAGCGGAGGGAGAGGGATTCGAACCCTCGAGGGCGGGTAAACGCCCTACGGCATTTCGAGTGCCGCGCACTAGGCCGGACTATGCGATCCCTCCGGTGGCGGGATTGTACCGTGGGTTCGTCCGGCGAAAGAAGCCCGCAACGTGACACAATGGCCGCGGTCACGTGAGGAGCGTCGAGTGAGTGGCGAGATTCGTTCGGAAGTAGGGACATTGCGGTCGGTGATCGTCCACCGTCCTGATCTCGAGTTACACCGGTTGACCCCGGGCAACAAGGATGAGCTGCTCTTCGACGAGCTGGTTTGGGTCGAGAAGGCCCGTGAAGAACATGATGTCTTCGGCGCAACCATCGCTCGGGCCGGGGTCGAAGTTCTCTATTTGTCCAAGCTGCTGGAAGAGGTCCTCATCGACGCCGAGTTGGCGCTCGAGTTCGTCGAGGCCCACGTCACGGAGGACCTTTGCGGACGGCGCCTGGCCAACCGCGTCCGCCGGTTTCTCCTGGAGTTGCCCGTCCCGGAGTTGGTACGTCACCTCGTCGGGGGAGTGACACTCGAAGAGGTGGGAGAGGCGCAAGGCCTGGTGGCCGCGCTTCACGGCCCCGACGATTTCATCCTGACGCCTCTGCCGAATGCCGTTTTCATGAGGGATTCCTCGGTGTGGGTAGGTAGCGGCGTGATTCTCAGCCCCATGAATCGGCCGGTTCGTCAACGGGAAACAGACCTGCTTCGCCTGGTGTACGGTCTGCATCCCATGTTCGCCGGGACGCCCATCTGGTTCGGTGACCAGCCGGGCGAGCATTATCCCGCTTCGGTGGAGGGTGGCGACATTCTGGTAGTGGGCGATCGCGGGCTGGCCATCGGAATCTCCGAAAGAACTACTCCCTCCGGTGCAGCCGCCCTGGCCGCCAGGTTGTTTGATCAAAATGTGGTCGATCGGATCCTGGCGGTGGAGTTGCCCAAAGCCCGCAGCACGATGCATCTCGACACGGTGGTCACGATGGTCGATGTCGATTCGGTTGTGCTCTATCCCAAGATCAGGCAACAGGTGAGAACCCTGGAGGTCACGCCGGGGGCCGACGGCCATTTGAACGTTGCCGAAGCAACCGACCTCCTTTCCGGGTTGAGGTGGGCAACCGGGCGCGGCGAGATGCGCTCTATCGAACCGCCACTGCAGAGCGTTCAGGCTGAACGCGAGCAATGGAACGACGCCAACAACACCTTTGCGTTGGCGCCGGGTGAGGTGGTCGCCTACGAGCGGAACGTGGCCACCAACGAAGTGCTCGAAGAAGCCGGAATCACGGTCCATCGGATTCCTTCGTACGAATTGTCGCGCGGGCGGGGTGGGCCCCGCTGCATGACCTGCCCGGTGCGGCGGGATCCGATCCCGACCTAAGCTCTGCGCTGCTCGAAAAACTCGCGCAACGACGTTGCGCATTCATCCTCGAGGATCCCGCCGATCAAGTCGATGTGGTGGTTGAGCCGGCGGTCTTGAGGGATGTTGTAGAGGCTCCAGGCTGCCCCGGCCTTGAGGTCGGGGGCGCCGAACACGATCCGCTCGAGTCGCGACCAAACTGCTGCTCCGGAGCACATGGCGCAGGGTTCGAGGGTGACGGCCAGCGTGTGGCCGGTCAATCTCCAATCCCCGCGAGCACGGGCGGCGGCCGAGAGCACCAGGATCTCGGCGTGGGCGGTGGGGTCCTGCAACTCTTCTCGCCGATTGTGATCGGAGGCGACGACGATGCCTTGCGGATCCAGCAAGACGGCGCCGACCGGCACGTCGCCGTGGTCGGGGGCCCGGGCGGCTTCGGCGAGAGCAGCCCGCATGACTGTTTCGAGTTGGGGATGTTCCATGGACCTTTACACTATGTCGCTGTTGGAGGGATCGCATAGTCTGGCCTAGTGCGCACGCCTGGAAAGCGTGTAGGGGGTTCACGCTCCCTCGAGGGTTCAAATCCCTCTCCCTCCGCGCTTGCCTCCCCGGCCGTGCGGGGAGGCGCGGCATTACGGAGCAGCACCGCGGAGGGGTGCAGTCTCGCCTGACGGTTTCAGCTTGCCCGGCGTCGTACTTTGTACCTAGTACTTTGTACTTCGTACTGCGGTGGCGGAGCCACCGCTTTGGAGGGATGACCGAGCGGACGAAGGTGGCAGTCTTGAAAACTGCTGTAGGGTTCACGCCCTACCGTGGGTTCGAATCCCACTCCCTCCGCCGACCGCCTTGCTACAGGTGGCCAGATCCGAAGCGAAACGAGCACAACATTGCCCGCGCGCGATGGGGTGGGGTCGCCTCGCTGCCGATTCGACGCCGGTTACTAGTGTGGCCGGAAGCTTTCGAGGAGTCCTGGCCGTGAACGAAGACCGCAGCGCAAGTTTCGCGGAACTCTTCTTTGATCTTGTGTTCGTGTTCGGAGTGACGCAGATCGTTGCATCCATCCACGGACACCTTGACTGGGCGACTCTGGGTAGGGCCGCCATTGTCCTGTTGCTGCTCTGGTGGGCGTGGACCCAATTCACATGGACCGCCGGAAATGCGGACTTCGACGAGCTACGACCGCGCATCGTCCTCCTCGTGGCCACCGCGGCCACGTTCGTCCTGGCGACGGCCGTTCAAGGAGCGTTCGGTGAGGACGGGGCAATCTTCGCTTTGGCGTACTTCGGCGTAATGAGCCTTTGGGCCGTCTTCTACCTATCCCTCATCTGGGGCACCGACCAAATGGCGGGGTTCTTGGCCTATGCACCCAAAGTGATGGCAGGTTCGGTTCTTGTCCTGATTGGAGGGTTCGTTTCCGAGGACATTCGAATCTGGTTCTGGGTTGCGGCTGCGGTCGTCAATATGATTAGCACGCTCGCGGCCGAGAGTAACGAGTACCCAATCGTCGCCAGCCATTTCGCCGAGCGACACGGACTCTTCGCAATCATCGTTCTCGGCGAGGCGCTTATCGCCATCGGAGTTTCCACTGTTGGTAACACCGGATCACTCAACTTCTTCGTGGCAGGCACGGCCATGCTGCTCACCGTCCTGGCGATGTGGTGGTCATACTTCGACTGGCTGTTTCGGGTTGGCGAGAAGGCTCTCAAAGCCGCTACTGGAATCGCCCAAGGTCGGCTAGCGCGAAGTGCCTACTCGGTAGCTCACTACCCCCTCGTTGCAGGCGTGATCCTGTTCGCCATCGGGGCTGAAGAGCTATTGGCCCATCCAGAGGTCGCCCTCGACGGAGCGACAAGATGGGCGTTTGTTGGCGGGCTCATGGTATTTCTGGCGTCAGAGTCACTTATGGCGCGCCTGTTCACGCACCACACGGCCTGGGAGCGGCTCATCACCATGGGCCTGTTGGGCATTACCGGTGTCGCCTTGGGCGGCCTCACCGCGGCCGTGCTGGGTGTGGTGGTGTGTCTGGTCGTTGTGACGGCCCTCGGCGTTGAGACGGTCCGACATCGGGGTGCTCTCCGCCAGCTTCGGTGAGGGGACCGCACGACTGACTACCGCAAGGTCCGGGCCGTTGACATGCATTCAGGCACTGGAGATGCGTCCGGCCGCCCCCGAACGGTCATGACTCGGTGCCATTCCCGGTTCCGGCACGTGCGTCGGCCGACGGAACCAAACGGCACTTGACGGAACTCGACCACCGGATTCGCCAACGTTCGAGAAAGCAAACGGCAGTGGACGGGTCCAGACGGAACGAGACGGAAGACCGGAGGCCTGTCTTGAAGAATGCTGTGGGGTTCACGCCCTACCGTGGGTTCGAATCCCACTCCCTCCGCCGAGGACTGCACACACTGCCGGATGTGCGCGATCGGAGTTGGGCCCTTTTCCTCTGGTCAGACTGAGCCCATTGGGCTAGTTCTTCAAGTGCGGAGCTATGGCGACACGCGCCGCCGCAGGTGGCGCGGAGGTGACTCGTGGCTACGACATCGCCGGCCTCGGGAGGGGCGCAGACGGCCGACTCCCCGACGGAGGTGGTGGTGAGCACCGCCGTGGAGGCGGGTACAGCACCAGAGCCGCCGGAGATCGCGCCCGAGTTTCGGCCCGAATCTACCGAGGCGTTCGACGCCCTGGTGGAGGAGGTTCGCAGGGTCAACGCCTGGGGCCCTCATCTAGTCATGCGCAGCCTGCAGGATCGCCTTCGCCGGCGACTCAGGCTGGCACGTGCAGGAACCGCAGCGCCGTTCCTGATGATTACGGGGATTGGTATCAGGCTGGCCGTCGCAGTGCTCGTTGCCGCTTTAGCCGGACAGTGGGCCGGGATTCCGTGGGGCCGGTGGGCGGTGATCATCGTGTGGTACGGCCTGACCGACGCCGGCATGGCGCTCATCTGGCCGGCCTTTGGGAGCCCTGTGCCGCCGTGGCTCAGGCGGTTGATACAGGACTGGACGGCGCTGGCCCCCACCATCGCCCGGGAGTCAGATCTTCGAGACCTGGTCGGCTTCACCCAACGCCTGTACCGGCTGCCGGTGGTTGCGACTGCGGGGGTGGCGGTGGCGGCCGTCATGCTGGGGGCCGGCTGGCTCTTCGCGCCAACCGGCCTGGGTGACCTTCCCGCCGGGAGCATCGTCCTGCTGGCCCTGCTGCTCTACGACTTCGGGACACTACCCATCTGGAGCAACACCATCTTCAACTGGGCCACGATGGCTCGCCAGGCCAGGTACGACCATCATCTCTTCTGGCCGAGTCCGGCCGACTCGCCCGAGGTCCGCAAGGTGATGCGAAGGACAATCGGCCAAGCCTTCTCGGCCGCGATGTGGATCACAATCTTCCTGGTGCTGACGGTGGTGCTGGTGGGGTGGGACTCGCCGCTGGTGTTACCGCTGGCGGTAGGGTTCGTGGTGATCGGCTACCTCGCCACCTTCGCCCTGGCAATCAGATACCCTGCCAGCGTCCGCAAGATCGTCGAGCGGAGCCGGCAACTGCGACTAGCCGTGTTGCGGGACCGCATCGATGCCTTCGAATCCCGATTCGCGGACCTGTCACATGAGGAATCGGAGCGCCTTCGCGATCTCCTCTTTCTGCACGGCGAGATCCGGGACGCCGCCACTACACCCGTTCACGCCCACACCCTCATGCGTACGGTCGCGGCGCTGATCGTCCCCACCATCGCTTTCGTGGTGACCGTGTTCGGCGAAGTGTCGGCCGAACGCCTCCTCGACGCCATCCTCCCCTGAGATCGGGAGTTGGGCCCTTTTCCTCTGGTCGGCAGGAGCTTGTTGGGCTAGTTCTGTTGGTGCGGAGCATGTCGAGACGCGCTGTACGCGGCGCGGAGGTGACTCATGACAACGACCCCGCAGGCGCCGGGAGGGACACAGACGGCCGATTCCACGAAAATCAGCATCCCCGCGAAGGCGGGCACCGAGTCAGAGGAGTTGCAGACTCCCCTCGAACCCCGACCCGAGGAGCCGGAAAGGGGCAGCGCAGCCTTCGATGCCCGGGTGGAGGACCTCCGCAGGTTGTTCTTCGGTTCCCCCAGCCTCCTTCCCGGAATGAATAACCTGATCCAGCGGCATTTCGGGCTAGCTCCGATGAGCCCGGGAGCCACCACGCTGGCGGGGCTGATGGGTCCCGGCATCAGGTTGTTGGGTGCGCTGCTTGCCACCGTCCTGTTCGGACAGTGGGCGGGGATCCCTTGGGTCCGGTGGGCCGTTGTCCTGGCGTTGTACGGCGCGATTGAAGCCGTTTTCGCGTGGATGCCTCCGCACCCCGACGTGCTGCCGACGCCGAGGTTCCAGCGTTTAATGGACGACTGGACGGCGCTGCTCCCCACCATGGCGCGGGAGTCCGACCTGCGAGACCTGGCCGACTTCACCCGGCGCCTGCAACGGCTGCCGTCGACGGTGGCAGCGGGGGTGGCAATAGCGATCCTGATGCTGCTGGCCTGCTGGCTGTCCACCCCGGACGGTCTGAGTGAGCTTCCGGTCGGGAGCATCGTCCTGCTGGCCTGGCTGCTCTACGACTTCGGAACGACGCCCATCTACTGGAGCGTCCTCATCAATTGGGCGTTCATCGCCCGCGAAGCCCGGTACGAGCACCGCCTTTTCTGGCCGAGTCCGGCCGACTCGCCCGAGGTCCAGAGGGCGATGCGGAAGACGACCGAACAAGGGTTCGCGGGCGGGTGGTGGATCACCGTCTTCCTGGTGATGACGGTGGTGCTGGTGGGGTGGGACTCGCCGCTGGTGTTGCCGCTGGCGGTCGGGTTCATCGTGGTCGGTTACCTCGCCACAGTTGGCGCAGCTCTCGGTTGGCGGGCCAGCGTCCGCAAGATCATCGAGCGGAGCCGCCAGCAGCGCCTGGCCCTGTTCCGGTCCCGCATCGACGCCTTCGAGACACGAATGGTCGACCTTTCACCCGAGGAGTCGGAGCAGCTTCGGGATCTCCTCTTCCTTCACGACAAGATCCGGGACGCCCCTGGTTCACCCGCCGGCGCCCATACCGCGGTCCGAACCGCAGCCGCGCTGCTCATCCCCACCATCGCATTCGTTATCAGCGTGTTCGGTGAGGTGTCGGCCGAGCGCATTCTCGACTCCATCCTTCCCTGAGCCAGACGGCCGATTCGCTACCAGGGTCTCGAATCCCACTCGCTCCGCTCCCTTTGCCCCGCTCGCCGGGGGACCTTCGGCGCGGTCGCGTTGAGAAGGACCGCCGGGCGGTTCCTTGCTCGTCCCCGGCCGACGATAGTGTGCAATCGTGCATTCGTACTGGTCCGATGATTCCGCCCCGGGACCCCAACCCCGATTCGGGAGGCCGGTGCGCTTGCTTGCTCTGCTGGTGGTCATAGCCTTGATTCTCTTGACCGTTGTTCCGGTCCTGGTGCGAGTCACGCGCTCTGAGCCGTCCGTGCCATCCACCCAACCGGGAGTGGTGGCGGCCAACGAGGTGGTGAGATTGCCTCAACAACCGGCAGTTCGTGGAGGTGGTAATTGACCCTCCCGGCCGGCGCCGGGTGAGACTCCGAAAGCCTTGGACCAAATCTGCCGATACAGCTTCCATGTGGCGACATGTTCTGATCGGGGCCCTAGCCGCCGTCGGCGTCACGACCTTCGTGGCCGTCTTCGGGGCGGGCATCTACTGGCTGTGGCTTTTCGGTGACGACCCCTGGCCCAATTGGGCCGGAAACGCCCTGGTGGTGGTCGCCTATTCGTTCGGGTCTGTGGTGTTCATCGGCTTCATAGCGAAGGGGGCGCGGTTGAACCGGCCCCCACGCCCGGTCGGCGAGGAAGAACTGCCCGGGCCATCCTGAGTCGCACCGGTCGACGAAGTCGAAACAAACCCGCGATGGCTCGAGGAAGGTGAAGGGCAACGATCGAGCCTGGCCCCTACCAATCCAGACCCGAACTTGTCTCCATCTTGTTCGACGGTTGGAGCTTGGTCCCGGGAACTTGTAACTTGTAGATGCCGCCGGACCACAACCTGGTGGCAAGGAGAGGTGGCCGAGCGGTCGAAGG
>Ga0224512_10001598_pt1 | contig 21564 bp, 21 predicted proteins | sample SF_May12_sed_USG_4_FD_169103 | JGI IMG/M metagenome (GOLD analysis project Ga0224512, IMG submission 169103) | Sediment microbial communities from San Francisco Bay, California, United States - SF_May12_sed_USGS_13 | ecosystem: Environmental > Aquatic > Marine > Sediment | place: USA... | reverse complement strand
CGCCGCCGGGTCGCAGTTCATCACCCCCTTGACCCTCCAGACGCTTTCCAAGAACCCCGTCGTGATGGACCTCTGGAACCTGATCTCCGAATCGGAGATCGGGCACATCTCCCTGGCGCAGCGGGCGCACCTCCTCCTGATCGCCCCGGCCACGGCGAACATCATCGGAAAGATCCGGGCCGGCATCGCGGACGACATGCTGTCGACCGTCGTCACGGCGACGACGGCTCCCGTCGTGCTTGCCCCGGCGATGAACACCCAGATGTACGCGTCGGCGGCGGTGCAGGAAAACATCACGGTTCTCCGTTCCCGCGGTTTCCGGTTCGTCGAGCCCGACGAGGGGGAGCTTGCCTGCGGAACGGTGGGGCCGGGGCGTCTCGCGACGGTCGGCAAGATCGTCGAGATGGCGAGGATCGTGCTCGCGGAGAAGATCCTCGAGGGGAGAAAAGTCGTCGTGAGCGCAGGACCCACCGCGGAGAACATCGACCCCGTCCGTTACCTCTCCAACCGGGCCTCAGGCAAGATGGGGTTCTCGCTGGCGCGCGTAGCCCTCCGTTTCGGTGCGGACGTAACGCTTGTGACAGGCCCGACCGCCCTAGCCGATCCCTATTTCATGAAGACCGTCCGCGTGCGCACGGCGGAGGAGATGCAAAAAGCGGTCGAGCGGGAATCCTCGGATGCGGACGCCGTCGTGATGTGCGCCGCCGTGGCCGACTTCCGTGCCGCGGCCGTTGCTCCCACCAAGATCAAGAAGGACAGCGACGGATGGAAACTGGAGCTTGCACCCACCGTCGACATCCTCGAGGGGCTTGGGAAAAACAAGGGACGGCGGGTTCTCGTCGGGTTCGCGGCGGAAACGGGCGACATCGTGCAGAACGCCATTGCGAAGATGAGGAAGAAGAACCTGGATGCAATTGTCGCAAACGACGTCTCCCGCACCGACATCGGGTTCGAATCGGATGACAACGAGGTGCGGATCTTCTTCTCCGACGGCGAGATCAGGGAACTTCCCCTTGCCACGAAAGAAGGGATCGCGGTCGGGGTCTGGCTGGCCCTCCACGGCAAGCTGTTCGCGAGATGACGAAACGCCTCTCCCGGAACATGGTCGCCGCCTACCTGCGCGAAATCGGGATCGACTACGTCCTGGTCCCCGCCCGCGACCCGCGGGGCGCCGAAGCCGAAACCTTGCCCGCACGGGAAGGCGAAGAGACTCTCGAGGACATCCGGAAGGAGGTTGTGGCGTGCCGCCGGTGCCCCCTCTGCTCCGGCCGGACCAACGTCGTCTTCGGGGTCGGCAACCCCCGGGCGAGGCTGATGTTCGTCGGGGAGGGGCCGGGAGTGGAGGAGGACCGGCAGGGCGAACCGTTCGTCGGGGCGGCGGGGAGGCTGCTTACCAAGTGGATCCAGCGCATCGGGATGGTCCGCCAGGACGTCTACATTGCCAATATCGTCAAGTGCCGGCCTCCGGGGAACCGGGCGCCTCTTCCGGAAGAGGCGGCGGCCTGCCTGCCCTATCTCCGGAGGCAGATCCGGGCCATCCGTCCCGAGATCCTCTGCACGCTCGGTGCCGTGGCGCTGAACCATCTCCTCGGAAACAACGACCGGATCACGCGGGCGCGGGGGAACTGGCGCGATCTGGACGGGATCCCCGTCCTTCCCACCTATCATCCGGCCTATATCCTGCGCAACGCGACGCGGGAGCACGAGGTATTGGCCGATTTCGATCTCCTTGCCCAACGCCTCCGATCGGGGTGAGATGGACGATTCCCTTCCCGCGGTAAAGGTCAGCAGAAAGGCGGAGGACCGGCTCCGTTGCGGGCACCTCTGGGTGTTCGGGGACGACCTGCGGGAGGTTCCGCCTCGCCTGCCGAACGGGCAGTGGGTTCTCGTCATCTCGCGCGCGGGGGAATTACTGGGGACCGCCACCTGCAACCTCTCGAGCCGGATCGCGCTTCGGCTCGTTTCGCGCGGCACGGAGCGCCCCTCGAGGGCGTTCCTCGAAAAGAGGATCCGCCAGGCGCTGCGCCGGAGGGAGGAGGCGGGGATGGGGGGCCTGGAAGCCCTTCGTCTGGTGTATTCCGAAGGAGATTTCCTCCCCGGACTTGTCGTCGACCGGTTCGGGACCCTCCTCTCCATGCAGATTCTCACGGCCGGGATGGAGTCGCTTCGGCGTGAGGTCGTGTCGGTTCTCGACGATTTGCTGTCCCCCCGTCTTCTTTACGAGCGGTCCGAGGGGGCTTTCCGCAGGCTCGAGGGGCTGCCGGAGAGGAGAGGGGTGCTCGAGGGGGACGGACCTCCGCAGGAAACGGTTACCTTGGACGGATGTCGCTTTCTGGTGGACGTGGAGGCGGGCCCGAAGACGGGGTTCTTCCTGGATCATCGGGAGAACCGGAAGATGGTACGGGAGCTGGCGCGGGGGAAGTCGGTGCTCGATGGATTCTGTTCCACCGGGGCCTTCGGGATTTACGCCCTCGCGGGAGGCGCGGCGAGAGTGCTCGGGGTCGACGTCTCAGGCGAAGCGGTTGCCGCGGCGGGAGAAAACGCGGCCCGGAACGGGTTCGGGGACGGGTGGGAGGGAAGGGTCGGAAACCTCTTTCCCATGCTGCGGGAGCTATTGAGCGCCGGACGCAGATTCGACCTCGTCATCCTCGATCCCCCCTCCTTCACCAAGTCCCGGGAGGGAAGGGAGGGGGCGGTCCGGGGATACCGGGACATCAACCGGCTCGGCCTGTCCCTTCTGGCACCCGGCGGGATCCTCGCCACCTCTTCTTGCACGCAACTGGTCGATATGGCCAAATGGTATGAGGCGCTCCGGGACGCGGCCGCCGACGCCCGTGTGGATGTCCACGTCATCGCCAAAGGGGGGCAGTCCCCCGACCACCCGGTCCTTCTCGGGGTGCCCGAAACGGAATACCTGAAATTTGCCGTGTTGCGAGTGAGGGGAACGTGAAGCCGCCTGTTCATACATCGTACTCTCCTCGGGGCGTCGCCGCGTCTGTCTACGGGCGGGGGCGCCGGTGGGTGGCGCTCGCGGTTCTCCTGTGGCTTGCCGTGGCGTGGGGCGTCGGCGGGTCCCTGGCCGCAGCCCCGGGCCCCGTGATGGTCGCGACAATCGCCACGTCCATCAACCCCGTCACCGCCGATTTCCTCTCCTCCGCCATCGAGCGCGCGGAGGAGGAGAAGGCGACGCTGCTCGTCATCGAGCTGGACACCCCCGGAGGCCTCGATACCTCCATGCGGCAGATGGTCCAGGAGATCATCCGGACCCCCGTCCCGGTTGCGGTGTACGTTTCCCCCCCCGGATCCCGGGCCGCCTCCGCGGGGGTACTGGTCACCCTTGCGGCGGATATCGCCGCCATGGCTCCCGGCACCAACATCGGGGCGGCGCACCCCGTCGGCATCGGCGGCGGGGGGATGGACAACACGATGGCGAGGAAAGTGGAGAACGACGCCGCCGCGTATGCCCGGTCCCTCGCGGAGAAGAAGGGGCGCAACGGGGAGTGGGCCGAGAAGGCGGTCCGCGAGAGCGCTTCCCTGACGGAAACGGAGGCGAAAAAGCAGCGTGTGATCGATCTCGTCGCCCCGTCCCTGAAAGACCTCTTGTCGGCCGTCGACGGGCGCGTAATCGAGAAGGGCGGGGAAAAGGTCACCCTGCGGACGAAGGGTGCCGAGATAACGCGCATTCCGATGGGGTTTCGACACCGGGTGCTTTCGGCGCTGGCGGACCCGACCATCGCGTATATCCTGATGATGATCGGCATCTACGGAATCTTCTTCGAGCTCTCCAACCCCGGGGCGGTCTTCCCGGGCGTGGTGGGAGGGATCTCCCTGATCCTGGGGTTCTATTCCCTGCAGACGCTCTCGGCCAATTATGCGGGGTTTCTTCTCATCGCGCTGGCGATGATCCTCTTCATTCTGGAGATCAAGATCGCCTCCCACGGGGCCCTGACCATCGGGGGGATCATCTCCCTGGCCCTCGGGAGCATCATGCTTTTCCGGTCCTCCGCGGATCCGTATCTGCGCATCTCCTGGGGGGTCATCCTCACCATGGTCGGGCTCACCGCCGTGTTTTTCGGGACCGTCGTCACCCTTGCGGTACGCAGCCAGCTTCGTCAGCCCGCGACGGGGTCGGAGGGGATGATCGGGAAGACCGGGGTGGCGGTGGCGGACTTTACGGGAAAGGGGAAGGTCTTCGTCGTCGGGGAATTGTGGGACGCGGAATGCCTCCTCCCCCTTAGGAAAGGCGACAAGGTGACGGTAGTGAAGCGAAAGGAAATGACGCTGGTCGTAAAGCCGCAGGAAATGCCCCGCTAGAGTCCTGCGGAACACCCATAGGAGGTAGCGCGTAATGTTCCCCTCTGTTGCGATCCTGATCATCGCCGTCATGTTCCTGTACAGCGCCATCAAGATATTGAACGGGTACGAACGAGGCGTGATTTTTCGACTGGGCCGTGTCATCGGCGCCAAGGGACCCGGACTGATCCTCCTCATCCCGTTAATCGACAAGATGGTCCGGGTCGACCTGCGCGTGGTGGCGATGGACGTCCCCTCGCAGGATGTGATCACCCGGGACAACGTGTCCGTCAAGGTGAACGCCGTCCTCTATTTCCGCGTTCTGGACCCCAACCGGGCGATCATCACCGTGGAGAACTACCTGTACGCCACTTCCCAGCTGGCTCAGACGACCCTTCGGTCCGTCTGCGGGCAGGCCGAGCTCGACGACCTGCTTTCCGAACGAGAGAAGATCAACGCGCACATCCAGGAGATTCTCGACAAGGACACGGACCCCTGGGGGATCAAGGTGGCGAAGGTGGAGATCAAGCACATCGACCTGCCGCAGGAGATGCAGCGCGCCATGGCGAAGCAGGCGGAGGCGGAGAGGGAGAGGCGCGCGAAGGTCATCGGCGCGGAGGGGGAGTTCCAGGCGGCGCAGAAAATGACCGATGCAGCCGAGATCATGAGCGAGCACCCGATCGCGCTTCAGCTGCGGTACCTCCAGACGCTGCGGGAAGTGGCGACGGAGCATAATTCCACGACCCTCTTTCCTATCCCGATCGACCTGTTCACGCCGTTCCTGAGGTTGGCAGATGCTGCCAAGAGGGAGGCCGCACCCGGAAGTACCCAGAAGAAAGAGGAGGGCGGGGTGTAAGGCCCATCTTGGACAGCAAACCGTTTGCCGGAAAGCGGGGCGCGGGGCGCGCCGCGCTCCTTCTCGTTTTCGCCGCATGGGCCGTTCTCCTTGCCGGGTGTGCCGCACCTGCTCCCGCCCGGCGAGGAGAACTCCCTCCCGCGCTTCCTCCGTCTACCCTTCCTCCGGCCCCGCCGGTTTTGAAATCCTCTCCTCCGGTACCGGCCCCTGCCTCCCGTCCCGTGCGCATCAGGATGAAGGGGAATCCCGCCGCTCTTCTGCTCCGGGGCGATTCGATGCGTGCCTGGAACGCAGGCGGAAGCCTGATCGCGACGGAGAATGGCGACGTGAGGGTCCGCGCAAGCGGGGACAGGATCGGGTGGGGTGAGTCGACGCTGTTTGGATCCCCGATCGACGTGTGGGCACCCGGCGGTTTGTCGCTTTCGGGGCGGCATCTCCCTGGCAGGATCCGCATTTCGGCCCAAAACGGCGGGATCCAGGTGGTGGCGGTCGTGCCGCTGGAGGAGTACGTCGCAGCCGTTTTGTCGCGCGAAGCGGCTCCCTCCTTTCATCCGGAGGCGCTTTCCGCCCTGGCCGTTGCGGTGCGCACGTACACTCTTTTTTCCGTCGCCGCCCCGCGCGACCCGGACTATGACCTCGTGGCAGGCGTCGATGACCAAGTGTTCGAGGGAGTCGAAAACATCGCCGAGGGATTTCGCAAGGCGGCGGAGGCAACCCGGGGAGAGGTCCTCTATTACCGCGACGGGCTGGCCCGCACGGTGTATCACTCGACCTGCGGGGGAAGGACGGAGAATGCGGCTGCGGCATGGGGGACGGATTTCCCCTACCTGCGGTCCGTGTGGTGCGAGGATTGCCGGGAGAGCCCGGCGTGGCGGTGGGAGTACCGCATGAGTCGGGCGGAGGGGACGCGGGTCGCTCTCGATCTCGGAGCGGGTGCAGGCGGCGGTCTCCGGATCGAAATCACGACGCGAACGACCACGGGGCGGGCCCGCCATGTGCGTCTTGCGTCCGCCGGGACCGCCCGCGAGGTCAAGGCGTCGTCGTTCCGGAGAGCGGCGGGGTACGCGCGGGTGAAGAGCCTGTGCATGGAGATCGCTCCTTCGGGGGACGGCTGGAAATTCTCGGGGAAAGGGTACGGCCACGGAGTCGGCATGTGCCAGTGGGGGGCCAACGGCATGGCGAAGAGGGGGGCGGGATACCGGGAGATACTCGCCCGGTACTATCTGCTCACCCGTGTCGCATCCCTTCCCGGGGGTGTCGTACGATTTGCCATGAATCCGGAGGGGGCGCCCTGAAGACCGAACTGCTTTCGTACCCGCTCCCGGAAAACCGTATCGCCCAGACACCCGCTCCCCGGCGAAGGGACGCCCGCCTCATGGCCGTATGCCGGAGCACGGGGGGCATCACCCACCACCGGTTTTCGGACCTGCCCGGATTCCTCCGCCGCGGGGATCTCCTCGTTGTGAACGACACGAAGGTCATCCGGGGGCGCCTCCGTACGCGAAAGGATACCGGGGCGTTTGTGGAAATCTTCCTGCTGGCCAGGCGGGACGGCGGGGAGGAGGAAGGGGAAACGTGGGAGGCCCTGGCGCGCCCCTCCCGGAGGCTGCGGGAGGGAATGGAGTTCCGGGTAGGGACGGGGCTTTGCGTAACCCTCCTGCGAAGGGAGGAGGGACAGTGGCTGGTCAGGCTTACCGCGGATGTACCCGTTCCCATGGCCCTGGAACGCGTGGGGGAAGTCCCTCTTCCTCCCTACATCCGCCGGTCTGTGGATGATCCTGCGGCGTCGGTCGATGCGGAGCGGTACCAGACGGTGTTCGCCGCGAGCCCGGGGTCGGTGGCCGCCCCTACGGCGGGGCTTCACTTCGACGTGGAGATGCTCGGGGAGGTACGGGACCGGGGAGCCGACGTCGCCCCGGTGACCCTGTCGGTGGGGTACGGAACGTTTTCCCCGATCCGGACGAAGGAGGTGGAATCGTACCGCATTCATGCCGAACCCTACCGGCTTCCCTCCGATACGGCGGCCGCGGTGAACGCAACCCGGGACAGGGGAGGCAGGGTCATCGCAGTGGGTACGACGAGCGTCCGGGTATTGGAGACACGCGCGCGTGAGGACGGGAGGGTGGAACCCGCGGAAGGGATGACCCGACATTACATATACCCGGGGTACCGGTTCCGGGCCGTCGATGCCCTGGTCACCAATTTTCACCTGCCCCGGTCGAGCCTGCTTGCTCTGGTCATGGCCTTCGCCGGCGTGGAACCGATTCGCGAGGCGTACCGGGTTGCGGTGGAGCAGGAGTATCGATTCTTCAGCTACGGCGACGCCATGCTGATTCTTTAGGAGGCACGATTGGCGATTTCCTTTACCGTGACAGTTCGCGACCCGGGCTCCCACGCCCGCGCAGGGACGATCACGACGGAGCGGGGAGAGGTCCGGACCCCGGCGTTTTTGCCCATCGGGACGATGGGGACCGTCAAGGGGGTTTGGCCGACCCAGCTGAAAGAGATGGGGTATCAGTGCGTCCTGGCCAATACCTACCACCTGTACCTGCGTCCCGGGCATGAACGGATTCGCCGGCTCGGGGGATTGCACCGGTTCATGGGGTGGGACCGCCCGGTCCTCACCGACAGCGGGGGGTACCAGGTTTTCTCCCTCAGTTCCCTCCGATCGGTGTCCGACGACGAGGTGACGTTCCGTTCCCACATCGACGGTTCGCGGCACGTCCTCTCGCCTGAGCTTGCCGTGGAGGTCCAGGAAGCGCTCGGGTCCGATATCCGGATGGTCCTCGACGAGTGCGTGGAGTACCCCGCTGGCCGGAGGGAGGTGGAGGAGGCCGTAAGACGAACCGCCGTGTGGGCACGCCGCAGTCTCGCCGTATCCCGGAGAGAGGAGGGAGGTCTGTTCGGCATTGTCCAGGGGGGGATGGTTCCCGAATTTCGGAAGCGGAGCGCCGAGGAGATCTGCGCCCTGCCGTTTGCCGGGTTCGCCATCGGCGGGGTGAGCGTCGGGGAAGGAAAGCAACTCCTGCGGGAGACGGTGGAGTTCACCGCCCCCCTTCTCCCCGCGGGAAAGCCGAGATACCTGATGGGGGTCGGAACGCCGGAGGACATCCTGTTTGCCGTGTCTCGCGGGGTGGACATCTTCGACTGCGTGCTGCCTACGAGGAACGCCCGGACCGGAATGCTATTCACCTCGGCCGGGCCGGTGTCGATCAAGCAGGCGCGTTACGCCGACGATCCCCGACCGCCGGACGAGAGGTGCGACTGCCCCACCTGCCTGACCTTTTCCCGCGCCTACCTCAGGCATCTGTATCTCCAGAAGGAGATTCTCTCCTCCATGGCCCTGACGGTGCACAATCTGCACTTCTACCGGCAATGGATGGAACGGATCCGCGAGGCAATTTCTATTGGCTATTTGGCGGATTTTGTGAAAGAATCACCCGGTTTAAGAGGGGAATAAGCAATTTCGGGAGGGTAATCAGCCATGTACTTTACCGGGCTCGCCTATGCCCTGGGCGCGAAAGGCGAAGGAGCGGGAAGCGGACTCACGGGCATCATCCCCCTTCTCCTTATGTTCGTGGTCTTCTACTTCATCCTCATTCGCCCCCAGCAGAAGACGGCGAAGAGACACCAGGAGTTCATCAAGAACCTCAAGATGGGGGACCGGGTGGTTACCTCCGGCGGCCTGCACGGTATGGTCACGGGGTTGACGGACACGACGGTAACTCTCGAGATCGCGGACAAGGTCCGGGTCAAGGTGACGCGCAGCGCCATCGGAGGGTCAGGCCAGGAGGCGGCCGCCCCCGAAGCGAAGACCGGATAGAGAAGGTAGGGAAGAAGGCAGCGAAAGGAGCACGGGGAAACCCATGTGGAAGAGCATCTGGGGAAGAGCCACACTGATCGCCGTCCTGACGGCGACATCGATCGTTCTCGTCCTGCCGAGCCTGACCGACATTCTGCCAGTCGCCTGGACGGAGAAGAGCCCGAAGATTCACCTGGGGCTTGACCTCCAGGGAGGGGTGTTCCTGCGCCTTGCCGTGGAGATCGACAAGGCGATCGAAAACACCACCATGCGGTACGCCGATGACGCCCGCGCGATCATGCGGGAAAAGGGGATTCCCGTGTTCTCCCTGGCGAAGGACGGGATCGACGGCTTCTCGCTCACTCTCCCCCCGGGGGATTTCGCGGACCGGGCCATGAGGGTGCTCAAGGAGGAGGCGGGAACGATCGACTACACCCTCGGGTCGGTGACCTCATCGGGGGCCACGATCAAGGGGAGGATGCCGCCCAGCGAGGTTCAGGCGATTCGTGCGAACGCCGTGACCCAGGGGGTGGAGACGATCCGGAACCGGATCGACCAGTTCGGTGTTCGCGAACCGCAGATCATCGCGGAGGGGGAGGATCGCATCGTCGTCCAGCTCCCGGGCGTAAAGGATCAGCGGCGCGCCATCGAACTGGTCGGAAAGACCGCCCTGCTGGAGTTCAAACTCGTGGACGAGGGAGCGAGCGTGGAAGAGGCGCTCAAAGGGAATCTTCCCGAGGGCGACCAGCTCCTTTACGTGAAGAACGTCGACCCCCAGACCGGGCGCCTCTCCAAAACCCCCATCGTCGTAAAAGCGCGCGCGGTTCTCACAGGGGATACGATCAAGACCGCCCGGGTCAATTTCCAGTCGCAGCGGGGGGGGGCGTACGTCGGCCTTTCCTTCGACAACCGGGGTGCCCAGATCTTCGACCGGGTGACCGCGGAGAATGTGAAGCGGCGGCTGGCAATCGTGCTGGATGACACCGTCTACTCGGCGCCCGTGATCCAGGAGAGAATCTCGGGGGGGGATGCCCAGATCACCGGTTCCTTCACCGCGGAAGAGGCCTCGGACCTCGCCATCGTCCTGCGAGCGGGATCGCTTCCCGCCCCGGTGAAGATCATCCAGAATGTGTCCGTGGGGCCGTCCCTCGGGCGCGACTCCATCGAGAAAGGGATCCGGGCCGCGATCATCGGGGCGATCCTCGTCGTCGGCTTCATGGTGGTCTACTACCGTTTCGCGGGTCTCGTTGCCGACGTTGCCCTGATCTTCAATATCCTGTTCCTTCTGGCGGGGATGTCCCTCCTGCAGGCGACGCTCACCCTCCCCGGAATCGCGGGGATCATCCTCGCGATCGGCATGGCGGTCGACTCCAACGTCCTCATTTTCGAGCGGATCCGGGAAGAGCTCCGGTCGAAAAAGACGGTGCGGGCCTCGATCGATGCGGGGTACGACAAGGCCTTCTGGACCGTTGTGGACTCCCACGTCACCACCCTCATCACGGCGATGATTCTTTTCCAGTTCGGGACCGGCCCGATCAAGGGATTTGCCGTGACGCTCTCGATGGGGGTGGCCATCAACCTCTTCACGGCTCTTGTCTGCACCAAGGTCGTGTTCGACTATCTCAATGCGAGGCGGCCGATGCAGGCGCTGAGCATCTGACCGGCCGCGTCGACAGACCGAAAAACGGGGCACAGGGGAAAACGACGACTATGTTGGAAATCATCAAGGGAACCAACATCGATTTCATGCGGCTCAAGAAATACTCGTTCGCCTTCTCCGGGGCGGTCGTGATGATCGGGCTGTACGCCGTCTTCCAGATCTTTACGGGAGGCGGGAACCTGGGGATCGATCTTGCGGGGGGGACCTCCCTGCAGGTGCGGTTCGAACAGCAGGTCCAGATGGACCAGGTCCGGAAGGTCCTCACCTCCGGGGGATTCCCCGAGGCGAGCCTTCAGTCGGTCCCCGGGGAGAATATATACATCATCAAGGTGAGCGCAAAGGGGGGCGGGGAGAAGATGGTGGGAGAAAAGGTCGAGACCCTCCTCCGGCAGGGGTTCCCCTCCAACCCGCAGACCGTGGAGAGCGTCGCCGAGATCGGTCCGGCCATCGGGAAGAAGCTGCGGACGGACGCGCTCTTCGCCCTGGCGGTCTCCGCACTGGCTATCATCGTCTACCTCGCCTGGCGTTTCGAGTTCAAATTCGGGGTGGCGGCGGCCCTGGCGACGTTTCACGACGTCATCATGCTCGTGGCGATCTTCTACCTGCTCGACCGGGAAATGGACCTCCTCTTCATCACCGCCCTACTCACGATCGGAGGGTATTCCCTCACCGATACCGTCGTCATCTTCGACCGGATCCGGGAGAATATCCGCCTGCGAAAGAGAAGCACCTTCTCCGAGACGATCAACCTCAGTGTGAACGAGGTGCTGAGCCGCACCGTAATCACCTCCCTCACCACATTCATGGCGTGCATCGCGCTCCTCCTTTTCGGCGGCGTCGTCCTGAAGGATTTCTCCCTGGCGCTCGCCATCGGCATCATCATCGGGACCTATTCCTCCGTCTTCGTGGCCAGTCCGATCGTCGCGAGGTGGCGGGGCGAGAAGATGGTCCAGGTGAAAAGGTAATCTCGAGGGTTGGCCGGACAGGCCATACGACAGTGGACACTCCGCGCGCCGGATGAATCGCTCGTCCGGGAGATCCGGGAAAAGTCCGGGCTGTCGGATGCCGCTTCCCGGATCCTGGTGAACCGCGGGATCTCCGCTCCCCGCGAGGCGGAAAGTTTTCTCAACGGAACACTTGCCGATCTCTCCTCTCCCATCCCGATGAAGGACCTCGAGAAGGCCTCCCGCCGGCTCGTTGAGGCAGCGCGAACGGGGGAGCCGATCCTGGTGTACGCCGATTACGATGCGGATGGCACCACGGGTGCCGCCTGCCTGCTGCTCTTCCTGTCCGATCTGTTTCCGGGGGTGGATGTGCGAATCCACCAGAATCACCGGATCGTGGACGGATACGGACTGAAAAAGAACCATCTGGAGGCTGCCGCCAAGGCCGGAGTAAAACTCGTCGTCACCGTGGATGGCGGCATCACCGACGGGGAGGCGGTAAGGCTGGCCACAGCGGCGGGAATGGACGTCATCGTGACGGATCACCACGTTCCTGGGGAGGCATTGCCTCCCGCATTCGCGGTTCTCAACCCGAAACGGCGTGACTGCCCTTACCCCGAGAAGGATCTCGCGGGGGTAGGCGTGATATTCCTCCTGATGTGCGGGGTCAGGCGTCTGCTGCGGGAAGAGGGGGCGTTTCCCCCGGGGAACGAACCCGTCCTGCGGAAATATCTCGATCTCGTGGCTCTCGGTACCGTGGCGGACATGGTTCCCCTGCGGGGTGACAACCGCCTGTTCGTGAAGGCCGGACTCGAGGAGATCCGGCATCGCGCAAGGCCCGGGATTCGAGCGCTCCTTTCGGTCTCCGGGATACCCCAGGACAGCGTGAACGAGATCGATCTCGCTTTCCGCGTCGGGCCCCGCCTCAATGCGGCGGGACGAGTGGGGAATGCCATGCGCGGTTCGGCGCTTCTCGTGACGGACAGTTTCGACCGGGCCCTCCGGATGGCCGCGGAGCTTCACGCGGACAATGCCCGAAGGCAACGCGAGGAGGGAAGGATCATGCGCGAAGCGAGCGCCGCAGTGGAGTCGGGCCCCGCGCTCTCGTCCCTCTCCGCGATCGTCCTTGCCGACTCCGGCTGGCATCCGGGCGTCCTGGGCATCGTCGCATCCAAGATCGCCCAGCGGTACCACCGCCCCACGGTTCTCCTCCAGATCGAGGGGGACGAGGCGAGGGGGTCCCTTCGCAGTACGGACGGGTTTCCCCTGGTCGACGCCCTATCCGGGCTTTCGCAACTCCTGACCCGGTATGGGGGGCACATGCAGGCGGCCGGCATCGCCCTTCCCGCCGTGAATCTCCCTGCTTTCCGCGAGGGGTTTGACCGGGCCGCGAAGGAGTACGCGTCGGGCCGGGACACGGTTCCCCGCGTCGAGATCGATGCGCCGGTGCAATTCGGCGAGATCTCCCCGAGTTTCATGGAGGAACTGGATCGCATGCGCCCGTTCGGAATGGGAAACGAGGAGCCGGTGCTGCTCGCGCGGAACGTGCACGTGAAGAGGCATTCCCTGTTCGGAGGAGAGATCCGGCATCTGAGAGCCGAACTCTCGGGAGACGCACGTTCCTTCGAGGCGGTGGCGTTTCACCGCTCAAAGTTGCCGTCGGGACCGGGCGGCTCACTCGATATCCTGTTCACCCCCCAATGGACGGTGTTCCGGGGGAACCGTTCGATCCGGCTGCGGCTGATCGACGCGCGGCCCTCCGGACTCCCGGTGGGATCCGTCATACCGGGCCTCTGAATTCCGGTCGGGGTGGTTCCGTGATCGGCTGGGAAAAGATCTGGAGCAAACTTCACGAGGCGGTCGCGGCCGACTCCGATGAGAGAAGCCTTGCCGCGGGGTTCGCCGTGGGCGTCTTTTTCAGTTTCAGCCCGCTGGTGACGCTCCACATGGTCCTGGCGCTGCTCGTTGCTGTCGTCCTCCGGGTAAACAAGATGACCACCATGGTGGGCGTCTGGGTGAACAATCCCTATACGATGCCTTTCGTATTCTACGGGTGTTTCCGTCTGGGGGAATGGATCCTGGGGATGGATATCCCTCCGCCGTCATTCGAAACCTACACGCTCAAGGCCGTCCTGAAGGCGGCCGTCCCCTACGCGGCTCCCCTGTTTCTGGGCACGACGATCGTGGGTCTGGCCGCGGCGGTGCTAGCTTACGTGGTTGTCTACCGCATTGCGATCAGGGTAAAATCGGCGCGACGGAAAGGGATGAGATAAAGGAGGTTGTATCGTGAAGTCGTATTCCGTAAGTTTCGGTGGAATCCCGGACAAGTATTCCTCCTGGAAGAGCTCGCTGTTTGTCATGGTTCCGTTTCCAATCGACCTGACCACAACGTATGTGTCGGGGACGCGCAACGGTCCCCGGGCCCTCATCGAGGCGTCGGGCCACATGGAGCTGTTCGACGAGGAGAACAAGATCGAACCGTACCGGGCGGGGATCTTCGTGTCCACCGAGATCCCGGTGCTGACCACGGGACCGCTGGCCATGCTCAAAGAGCTGGAAAAGCGGATCAAGGCATTGATCCGGGCCGGGAAGTTCCCCGTCATCGTGGGCGGGGAGCACTCCGGAACGTGCGGAGCGGTTTCCGCCCTGAAGAAAAAATACGGAGACCTCACCGTCCTTCAGTTCGACGCGCATGCGGACCTGCGGGACAGCTACCTCGGTACGCCCTGGAACCACGCCTGTGTGGGGCGCCGCATCGTCGATTCCGGAGCGAAACTCGTCCAAGTGGGGGTGCGCAGCATCTCGGAGGAGGAGGACCGGTTCCTGCGCAGGGCGGAGAACGTCAAGACGTTCTACGCCTCGGAGGTCCGGGAAAGTCTCGCGGATGTCACCCGGGGGATCGTAAGCAGTCTCTCCGGAAACGTCTACATCTCGATCGACCTCGATGTCTTCGACCCGGGCATCATGCCTGCCGTGGGCACGCCGGAGCCCGGCGGGCTGGACTGGTTCGAGGTGATCGACATCCTGCGGGACGTGATGCGCGCGGATTGCAACATCGTCGGATTCGACATCATGGAGCTTTCTCCCATCCCCGGCATCGTCGCACCCGATTTCCTCGCGGCGAAGCTGTGCTACCGGTTGATGGGATGGGTTCTCGCCAAGCGGCAGGAGAAGTAGGGGGTATCCCCCGTCAAAGGAGGCGTCGCCGATGTTCGTGCCGTCGAAGATATTTTTCACCAAGGGAGTCGGGCGGCACAGGGAGCAGTTGACGTCGTTCGAACTTGCCCTTCGCGACGCGGGGATAGAGAAGTACAACCTCGTCCAGGTGTCGAGCATATTCCCCCCCAAGTGCCGTATCATCAAAAAGGAAGTTGGTCTGCGGGATTTGACCCCGGGCGAAATCGTGTTCGTTGTCATGAGCAAGTGCCAGAGCGACGAACCCCGCCGCCTCATCGCGGCCTCCGTGGGGTGCGCCCTTCCCTCGGACCGTTCCGTGTACGGATACCTGAGCGAGCATCACGCCTACGGGCAACCGGAAAAGGTAGCGGGCGACTACGCCGAGGATCTCGCCGCCGCCATGCTCGCCTCCACCCTCGGCATCGAATTCGATGAGGAGAAAAGCTGGGACGAAAAGAAGGAGGTCTGGAAGATCAGCGGGAAGATCTACCGGTCGTTCAACATCACCCAGTCGGCTATCGTGAAGGACGAATACGCCACGGTCATCGCAGCAGCCGTCTTAGTGCTGTGAGGGGGGACCGATGAGAGGAGCGAGAATTCTCGGGACGGGACGGGCGCTGCCGCCCCGTGTAGTGACCAACGCTGAGCTGACCACAATGATGGACACCACGGAGGAGTGGATCGTGCAGCGCACGGGAATCCGGGAACGGCGGTTCGTCGAGCCGGGTACGGGCGCCTCCGACCTGGGCGTGGAGGCCGCGCGCGTGGCCATCGAACGTGCGGGCCTCACGCCGAAGGATATCCAGTTTCTCATCTTCGCCACCCTCTCGTCCGACCTGTTCATCCCGGGCGCCGGGGTGTTCGTGCAGGAGAAGATGGGGATGGACACGATCGGGGCGCTCGACGTCCGCACCCAGTGCACCGGGTTCCTCTACGCCCTGTCGGTGGCGGAGGCGTACGTCAAATCGGGCTTCCACGACTACGTCCTCGTCATTGGAGCGGAAGTGCACAGCACCGGCCTGGACATGAGCACCGCGGGGCGGGACGTGTCCGTCATCTTCGGGGACGGCGGCGGGGCGGTGGTCGTCGGCCCTTCGGAGGCCGGGGTGGGGATCCTTTCGTCCCACCTTCACTCGGAGGGGAAGTACGCGCGCGAGCTCATGACGGAGGCTCCGACGTCCGCCGAGAGTCCGCGGATCAGCAAGGAGATGCTCGACGACAGGAGGCATTTCGCGTTCATGAACGGCCGGGCCGTCTTCAATCATGCGGTGCGGCGGTTCCCCGAGGTGATCCACGAGGCCCTTGCCGCAAACGGTATGACCGTATCGGACCTGTCGATCGTCATTCCGCATCAGGCGAACCTGCGGATCTCCCAGGCGGTGGCGAAAGCTCTAGGCCTTCCCCCGGGAAAGGTGTTCTCCAACATCGAGAAGTACGGAAACACCACAGCCGCCTCCGTGCCGATCGCCCTAGACGAGTGCGCCACCGAGGGGAGGATCCGGGCGGGGGATCTTGTCTGCCTCGCGGCGTTCGGGTCGGGGTTCACGTGGGCCTCGTCCCTGATCCGCTGGTGATCGGGAAGAGCCCCCTGCAGTTCCGGTTCAGGGACCTCGATCCGGGGGACCTGTACGACGTGATGGCCATTGAGACGGCCTCCTTCCCATCCCCCTGGTCCCGCAAACTTTTCGAGGAGGAGATCGGGCGCAAGTATTCCGACGCCATCGTTGTTGTCGAGGAACCGGGGGGGAAGGTGGCCGGATACGCGATCTGCTGGACCGTCGGGGAGGAGTCTCACCTGCTGAACATCGCGATCCGGCCGGACGCACGCGGACGGGGAATCGGCCGGTCCCTTCTCATGGAGTGCCTCCGCAGGGCCGCGCAAGCCGGGGCAAGGAGGATCTACCTCGAGGTGCGGCCGAGCAACCAGCAGGCGATCCGCATGTACCGGCGGGAGGGATTTCGCTTCGTAGGCATCAGGGAAGGGTACTACACGGACACCGGGGAGGATGCGATCGTGTTCTCGCGGGAGATCGGGGAAGAGGATGCCGTTTAACCGCCCGCGGTTTGTCACGGGCAGAATTCTGCGGAACGAGGGGCGGGGGGAGATCTTTTACCGCATCGAGGCCGCGATTCCCGAACCTCTGCGGTTCGTTCCCGGCCAGTTCGCGATGGTCTCGGGGTGGCCGGGGAACGACCCGCTTCTACCCCGTCCTCTTGCCGTGTTCCGGTCGGGAGGGATACGCGGGCAGGGGAAGATCGAATTCGTCTATAAGGTCGTGGGGAGGGGAACCGCCCTGCTGTCGGGTCTTCACCCCGGCGAGACCCTGTCCATCACGATTCCTCTCGGGCGCGGGTTCGACCTCGGACAGGCAGACCGGACATACTGGCTGGTGGGCGGCGGTGTCGGGTTTTCCTCGGTGTTTCCCGCCGCGGCAGTCCTGTCGCGGCGCCGGACCGGGTTCGAGATGTTTCTCGGCGCCCGGACGAGAGAGCATCTTCCTCCCAAGCAATGGACCCCGGGGGGAAAGACTCCGGGGAGTACGCACTTCTGCACCGAGGACGGGACCGCAGGTTACCATGGCCGCGTCACCGACGCGGTGCTGGAGCGGATGCGTGCGCTCTCCCCGGAGGCGGCCTCGCGGTTGACGCTCCTTGCCTGCGGGCCGAGGGATATGCTCAAGGAAATCGCCGTCGAGGCGATGCAACGGGGAGCCACGGTGCAGGTGGCGCTGGAAAACCACATGGCGTGCGGATTCGGGGTCTGCTGGGGGTGCGTTGTGACCCTGTGGGACGGCGACCGGACGGTATACCGCCGGGTCTGCCGTGAGGGCCCGGTCTTCGACGCGAAGGAGGTCGTATGGTGACCCCCGACCTCTCCGTATCCCTGGGAGGTCTGCGGGTGAAAAACCCCGTCATGAGCGCATCGGGGACGTTTGGTTACGGCATCGAGTTCACTCCCTTCTACGACATCTCCCGGCTGGGGGCGGTCATCGTAAAAGGGCTGTCCCTCGCGCCCACCGCGGGGAACCCGCCCGGGCGAATCGTGGAGACTCCGGCGGGGATGCTCAACGCGATCGGCCTGCAAAACATCGGGGTGGAACGGTTCATCGGCGACGTGGTCCCGCGCCTGGAGGATTTCGGCGCGACGTACGTCGCGAACATCTACGGAAAGACGGAGGAGGAGTACGAGGCGGTCGCCCGCCGTCTTTCGGAGGTCCCTTCCCTCGGGGCGATCGAGGTGAACGCCTCCTGCCCCAACGTCAGGGAGGGGGGGATGGCATTCGGAGCCACCCCGGAAGGGATCGCGGGACTCACGGCGCGGGTGCGCCGATGCACCGGGAAACCTCTTTGGGTGAAGCTGAGTCCGAATGTGGCGGACATCGCATGCATTGCGAAAGCCGCCGAGGGGGCCGGGGCGGACGCGGTCTCCCTGATCAACACGATCATCGGCATGGCGGTCAATCACCGGACGAGGCGCCCGGAACTGTCGAACGTGACGGGAGGGCTATCCGGACCCGCGATCAAGCCGGTTGCTCTGCGAATGACATGGGAAGCGGCGAAGGCCGTCAGGATCCCCGTGATCGGGATCGGGGGCATCCAGAGCTCCGCGAATGCGCTGGAATTTCTCCTGGTGGGAGCGTCGGCAGTTCAGGTCGGCACGGCAAACTTCCGGAATCCCCGGGCATGCGTCGACATCCTCGAGGGGATGGAGGCGTTTTTCCGGGAAGAGAAGATCGCGAAGCTCGCCGATTACCGGGGCGGTCTCAAGGTGGAAAAAAACCCTTGAGGTTTCCCTCCCGGGGGAGGTATAATTTGCTCGTGGATGGGTTTACCGGAAAGTGGGCGCTGCCCACTTTTTTTTTCGATGGACGCAGATGAAGGTCGACTCGGAAAAAATCGCGGTTCTTGCCGAAAACGTGGCGCAGGACGAACTGGTCGAACTCGTCGACGTGGAGATCGCCGCGGAAGGCCCCCGTTCGATTATCCGCGTCTTTATCGACAGGGAAGGGGGAGTGCAGCTGCGCGACTGTGCATCGTTCAGCCGGAAGCTCGGCGCGATCCTCGATGTGGAGGACCCCCTCGCCGGCCCGTACTCCCTTGAGGTATCCTCTCCGGGGATGGACCGGAGGCTCAGCCAGCCGAAGCACTTCGCGGCCTGCAGGGGGAAGCGGGTGAAAATCTCCCTTTCCGCTCCCGTCGATGGGAGCCGGAACTTCCGGGGGACCCTGCTTGGCAGCGACGAGGAGGGGATCGAACTGGACAGGGACGGCAGGACCTTCCGGCTGCCGTACCGGTTGATGCGCAAGGCGAACCTGGTAGTACCCCAAAATGAATTATTCGGAAAAGGAACGAGGAGACGATGATTCTCGATATCGGTCAGATTATCAACCAGCTGGGCAAGGAAAAAGGGATTGACCGCACCATCATCATCGGTGCGATCAAGGACGCCCTGGAGAGCGCGGCGAAGAAGAAGTACGGGATGAGCAAGCGCCTCGAGGCCACATACGACGAGGATACGGGGGATTTCGAGGTTCTCGAGTTCCGGACCGTGGTGGACGAGGTGAATGATGAGGAACTGGAGATTTTGCTCGCGGAAGCCAGGGAGCTGGATCCCGAGGCACTGCTGGGCGACAGCATCGGGTTCCGGATGAGCACAAAGGATCTGGGGCGGATCGCCGCCCAGACCGCGCGCCAGATCATCATGCAGAAGGTGAAGGATGCCGAGCGGGAAGTTATTTACAATGAGTTCATCACCCGCAAGGGGGAGATTCTCAACGGCATCGTTCAGCGGTACGAGCGCGACACCATCATCGTCGATCTCGGGAGGACGGAGGCCGTGATGCCCCCCTCGGAGCAGATTCCGAGGGAACGGTATCGCCAGGGAGACAGGATCCGGGCCTATATCAAGGACGTAACCAAGACGACAAGGGGGCCGGAAATCCTGCTGTCCCGAGCCGATCCACGGGTGATCCTCAAGTTCTTCGAGCAGGAAGTTCCCGAAGTCTACGAAGGCGTTGTCTCCATCCTGAGCGTGGCGAGGGAGCCGGGGTTCCGCACCAAGATCGCGGTGAAGTCGAAGGAAAGAGACGTCGACCCCGTGGGCGCGTGCGTCGGGATGAAAGGGTCCCGGGTCCAGAGCGTCGTGCAGGAGCTGCGGGGCGAACGGATCGACATCATCGCCTGGGACGAGGATCCTGCGAAATTCGTGTGCAACGCGTTGCAGCCCGCGGAGATCATTCGCGTCCTGGTGAACGAGTCCGAGAAGATGATGGAGGTCATCGTCCCCGAGGAGCAGCTCCTTCTGGCGATCGGAAAGCGGGGACAGAATGTGAAGCTGGCGTCCAAGCTCGTGGGGTGGAAGATCGAGGTCCGGGCGGAAGGCCAGGTCGAGGACGCGCTCAAGAAGGCCGAGGGGCTCTTCGCACCGAAGAAGGCCGAGGAGGAGGGCACCGGCGAGGCTCCCCCCGAGGCTGCGGAAGGGGAAACTCCCGAAGGGGAGGCACCGCCCGCGGCGGGACCGGAGTCGGCGGAGGCGGGGACGGAGGACCCCGGAACCGCGGGAGAGGATGCGGAAACGCCTGTTCCCGAAGGGGTCGACGGAGACGCGCCGCAGGCGGAGGGGACCCCCGAGAAGAAGCCGGAGGATGGTTCCACAGCCTGATCGCCACCGCCCGGAGCGGACGTGTGTGCAGTGCGGGGCGAAGGGGCACAAGGACGGATTCTTCCGGATAGCGGGGCGCCCCGGAAAGGGCTGGGAGCCGGACCCCGCGGCACGGAGGCCCGGCCGCGGGATCTACCTTTGCCGGGGCACGGGCTGCATCGGGAGTTTCGCGCGGAGAATCCGCACGCCGAAGGGGGCCCGGCGCTTCCGAATGGGCGCATCCGCGGCGTCGCTGGCGGACTCTCTGGAAGAGGGGAAGGACGGAGCCTGAAGGGCGTGCCCGTTATTCGAAATGGTCCGGACGGCTCGTTTTTACACCGGGAGTTGTCTCCGGGGGAAACCTGGCGCATCATGGGAAAGTAGGATGATTTGCAGGGGGAGTGGATGGAGAAGGTTCGCATAAGGGAGCTTGCCAAGGAACTCGGGATGAAGAACAGCAAGGAGATCCTGCTGTTCCTGGAACGCGCCGGCCTGAAGGGGAAGTCCGCTTCGAGCAACGTCGAGGGGGACCTGATCGGGCAGGTGAGAAGCCACTTCCGGAAGGGTGCACCGCCTCCCCCCCCTGTGGAAACGCCGCTCGAGGTGACGCGCGCGGACGGATCGCTCGAGCGCAAGTCGCGAAGGGTGGTGTTGCGGCGAAGCGCACCCGAACCGGAAGTGCCGGACGAACCGCCGCCCTCTCCCCACGAAGAAGCGACCGCATCGGAGGAAGCGGCGATGGAATCCCCCACCGCGCAGGAAGAAGTTCCCGTGGTCCCGGCGGAACCGGAGGTCTTGCCGGAGGCGGAGGAAAAGGCGGCGGACCCCGAAATCCGCGTCGTGGAAGCCCCGCCTCCCTCGAAGGCCGAGGAGGAGAGGAAAGAGAAGGAAAAGAAATGGAAGAAGGTCAAGCCTCACGAGAAAAAGGTCCAGAAGGGGGTGCTGAAGAAGCACATCATCGAGGAAATCGTCGAGGAGCCGGAGACCACCCCCGTCGCTGAGGAGACCCCACCGGCCGAAACCGCGGTGGTGCGGCAGTTCAAGCCGACCCGCGTCCAGAAAAGGAGGGGGGGAAGGCCCGTTCGGGAGAAGAGGGCCCCTTCCAGCCTCCCGCCGAAAGCAAGCAAGCGCGTGTTCAAGATCGAGGAGGTCATCACCGTCGGGGATCTGGCCCACCGGATGGGGATCAAG
>Ga0224512_10001597_pt1 | contig 21567 bp, 22 predicted proteins | sample SF_May12_sed_USG_4_FD_169103 | JGI IMG/M metagenome (GOLD analysis project Ga0224512, IMG submission 169103) | Sediment microbial communities from San Francisco Bay, California, United States - SF_May12_sed_USGS_13 | ecosystem: Environmental > Aquatic > Marine > Sediment | place: USA... | reverse complement strand
CATCGCGCGCGAAACGCCGTTTCAGGTCGGGGCGCGCTCCACCGTATTATTCTCCGTCAGCAACGTGCGCACGCCCGAATACGCCAAGCACGTGCACGGCGTGTTCTATCTAGCGGAAAACGGACATCCGTTTTAGGCCCCCAGCATTGGCGAATGCTCGAAATCAGCTACGGAGGTCGTCCGGGCGACTCGTGTGCAGTGACTTTTCCGGGAAATCGGTCTATATACAGTAGAATGCCAATTCAAGTTAACCGGTGGGAGAAAATGGGCGACTTCAAAAGACTAGACGATCATGAGATCGCGGCAAGCCTGAAGAATATTCGCGGCTGGTCCATTCAGGACGGCAAACTTTTTCAGGAGTTTGTTTTTCCTCGATTTGTAGAGGCATTCGGTTTCATGACAAGTGTCGCGATTGTGGCCGAAAAGCACGACCATCATCCGGAATGGTTCAATGTTTACAATAAAGTGCAAATACATTTGACCACCCACGAGGCGGGTGGAATCACAGAAAATGATTTTGTCTTAGCCCGCAGCATCGACAAAATTCATACGGCTGCAGCTTAGCCTGCAACTGAACAGCCAAACTGGCTACGGCTGATTAACACAAACGCAGAGCCGGGCAAATGGTGTCAGACACCATTTGCCCGACCCCTGTTATTTCTCTGCTTTAGCGATCGGTTCGGGTGCCGGCGTTACATTCTTGCGCGTCAGGAGCGCGTCGTCACTATCGACGCTACTCTTTTGTAATTTTGTTTTTATTTCGTATTTTTGCGCCTTGGCCAGCGTCATCTCGGTTTCGAACGGCACATACCCTGGTAGCGTGATGTGAATACGGTAACTTCCGGGATTCAGGCCCAGAAAATCCCCGATTCCGCGGAACTGATCGACATTACCCACAAACTTTTCGTTAACGAAGACTGCCGCCCGGGTCGGTTTGACGAGAACCTTGACGCGCGCCATATCATGAGGATCCGGAAGATGGGCGTCGGGATTTTCACGCATCGCGATACGCAGAACTTTCTTTTCGCCGGCCTCAAGGTCTACCGTCGTGTCGAAATCCAGGTGACCACTGAGATGGGCTTTAATTTCATGTCGGCCCGGCAGCAGCAGGATCTTTTTGGATCCCTTCAGTTCCTTGAGATAACCCAGGTATTGGCCATCCACCCAGATGCCTGCGGTTTTCTCAGTTTTGCTGACCGCCTTCAGCTGCACCTCGCCCAAGACGTCGTTGCTGGATCCGGCCCAGGTGCTTGCCACCGGGCTCACCCACAACGCTACGGCAATGATAATCGTGACGACGGTGAGCTTACGGGCGGTTAGCTTTGCGCCCAAGTTTGAAAGTCTGGAAATATGCGGCATCAGATTCCCTCCTGATTTAAGTACTGATTCGTCCGTGACTGGCGGCGGAGTCTAACACAGATGGAAAACGCGAATAAGCTAGTATTGGCATCTCGAGCCGCTCAGGCAATTGTAACAATGGAGGCGCGCAACATGCACATCGAGACACCCGAACCGCTTATGAACCGCCGCGAATTGATCTGGGGCGCCGGCATGCTTGCAGCACTGGGGACGTCGCAGGTCCATGCTGGCGCGCACTCCGGCGGCGGACGCAAGATCCTGACACCCGCGCAGCAGCAGGCAATGGAAGAGGCCAACGAGGCCCTGGTCAATAACTTCATCCGCGACTATGCGCTTCGTGATGTCAATATTTTGGCGAGTTACCTGGCGGATGACATCATCTACCAGGTTTCAGAAACTCAGGGTGAAGTGCACGGCATCGAGGCCTACAAGAAGCGCATTGCAAACTCGTTTGCGGGCCTGGAGAAAGTCGACTGGCAAGTCCTGCGGTCGTTCGCGATCGGCCAGCTGGTGATCAACGACCGGATCGATGAATTCTTTCCAAAGCCGGGCAGCCGCGTGCCGCGCATGAGATTCAGGGTGTCGGGCTATTTCCTCGTGGTCGACAACAAGATCAAGATCTGGCGCGACTTCGGCTACCCCGGCGCAAAACAACTGGTCGAGCCGGCGCCAAAAGCCTGACCAGCAGAAACGTCGTCTGCAACATGGTGCCTGACAGCATTAATCGTATGCGCAGCAAGGAGAACAAGATGCACCCAAGACGCCTCATGCTGCTGGCAACAGCCTTGATCGGGCTGACTTGTGCAGCGAACGCACAGCTTAGCGGCTATGGAGTCGCCGTGGATGAACCGTTCGAGGCGGCCGGACACGAATCCGGCCCGATCGCAGCGCTCGAAGAGGAAATCAACCGGCTGAACCGCGCTGCGGCCTTCGACAAGGTCGCACTGCAAAAAGAAGTCGACGATTTGCGCATCGAGCTGCGCAGCCGCGACCGGGTAAAGTTCCGCAAGATTTCATACCGCAGCACTGACGGTCTGGTGATTCCGGCTTATTTGTTCGAGCCGCTTGCGCCAGGGCAATATCCGGCCATCATCGATGTGCACGGCGGCCAGCACGGTTCAGTTTCGTCGCGTTCGCTGCAGCGAACTCTCGGTTGGGTGCAGGCCGGCTACGTCATCCTGGCCCCGGATTATCGCGGCAGCAGTGGTTATAGCGAAAGTTATTACGACAAGGCGGATTATGGCGGTAAGGAAATAGACGACATCCTTGCAGCGGTCGAATATCTTGAATCCCTGCCATCCGTTATCGAGGGCCACATCGGAATTATCGGTGGGAGTCACGGCGGCTACAATGCCCTGATGGCCGTGATCCGCTATCCCGAACGTTTTAAAGTCGCTGTGGATCTATTCGGTCCGACGGACCTCGTTTACCGTTTGACGGCGACGCCGGAGCAGAATGCGAACACTTCGACCGGGGATGTGGCGTACTTCGCGAGCATGGTTGGAAAAACAATCGACGAGGCACCGGAACTCTATGAACAGCGATCGCCTCGTTATCTGGCCGATCAGATCAAAGTGCCATTACTGATTTTGCATGGCGAAAAAGATCAAGTCGTGAACGTGCAGGAAAGTCTCTGGCTCGTCGAGGCCCTCGAAAAATCCGGAAATACACAATTCGAGTTCGAGGTTCTCGAAGGCGCAAATCACGGTTTTCCGGCCGCACTGTGGCAGCCGGGATACGACCGCGCCAAGGTATTTCTGGATCGCTATCTCGGCGAGCGGTGAGCCGTCATACTACGCTGAACAGACTGCGGCCATGCCGTATTCGACACGGATGTTGCCGAGCTCCCGCAATGACGTGTTCATCTGCGCCTCGGCATCTGCCTCGGATTTGATGTCACGATCGCGCCTTACGATTTCCGGGAACAAAGCGCGTGCCTGTGGTTCGCGCTGGCGATCTGCCTCGGTCAGCGTCTCGACCCAGACACCGGCCAGCGCGTAGTTCGAGTTCCCCGATTTGACGGCTTCCCGGGCATTCGCGATAGCCAGGTCATGCTTGCAATCGGCAAGCGCGACAACGCCATTAAAGGCGTCTGTGCCGATCTGATTTTTCAACTCTGCCAGTTCGGCGTCGCGCTGCGCCCGTTCTTGTTCGGCCACGGCCTTGTCTGCCTTGGAGCCGGCTATGCCGCCAACCACCGCGCCGGTCGTGCCACCGTAAACGGCGCCGCGCGCCCCGGCTTCGGCGACGTCGCCGCCGAACACCAGCGCACTTACCATACCGCCGACCGCGCCGGCCACGGCCCCGGTGGCCGCGCCTTCGCCCGCGCCCTTTGCGGCGTAGCTGTCACTGGCGCAACCGCTAGTCAGGGCGCTACTCAACGCAAACACCATATAAAAGACACCGACTAGAAGATAACGGGTTTTGGCTGTCATGATTAGCCCTCGTGCACGATGCTGTGTCCGGCTATCCTACCCGATCTAAAGAATAAGTTATGCAGGTGGTAAGCTGACATCTTTGTCAATTGGTTCGACACGAAGGAATAGCGGCTGACGAAGGCGATTTTACGGACTGCCGAACGGTTTTTGAAGAAAACAACGACAATGCACCCCGCCGCACCTGGCTGTCGCTTTTGTTGGCGACGGTGGTCGCTTGCAGCCGGCGCAATCAAATGCAGCTAACCAGGAGAACATGATGCCCGTAGCCGGAACTTGTCTGTGCGGGGCCGTTCGATTTGAAGCCGCACTGCCACCGCGGCGCGTCACGCATTGCCACTGCAGCATGTGCCGCAAGGCCAGCGGTGCCGCGGTGGCAACCTTTGCAACTTTTGAAAGCAGCCAGGTCAAATGGCGCGGCGATCTGGCCCGCTACGATTCCAGCGACGTCGGCTGGCGGGGTTTCTGTGCGAAATGCGGCAGCAGCGTTTGTTTTGGCTACAAGCCGCGGCCTGAAAGAATCTATATCGCGATCGGAATTTTCGATGACGCAGATTTATTCCCGGCGGGTTTCCATGACCACCGCGACTCACGCATCGAATGGCTGCATGTCGACGAACATCTTCCCGATGCGCCGCGCCGCGTATCCCAGTAAAGCCAGAAACTCAGCGCAGGGTGGCTGCATCGAGTCGGAAGCAGAAGTATCACTGCTGTGCCTATGATTAGCGCAGCGAAAAGAAACGCTGATCCAACGGTTAGAACGGTTTTCTTATGGTGGTCCAAATTTTCCTATTGGCAGAAAAATATCTATTTAGCATCGTAGAGCGCGGCTACCGGTAAGCATCGGCGTCGCGAGCATTTTGCCGCGCTCAGACGTTGAAATGATCGGACTTGACTATCTGACCCGCGGTAATCGTTATGCCAAGTCGTGTTGGACGGAGATGAGTAGCTCGACCAACAATCATTGATTAATAATTGGCAATAGCCGGATAATTGGGACCGAGGCGATGTTTGGTCTAAATGCATCTCGATCTGTATTACCGTGCTGGACCCTTGCACCGCTTTGATCGTGGAGGACCTGTATGCTGCTATTGATCGCTGGTGTCGTTATTTTCTTCGGCGTCCATCTGTTCTCGGCATGCCGCAGCTGTCGGCAATGGGCGGTCGATCGCATTGGCGAGCAGCGCTATACAGGGTTTTATGTCGGCGGATCGGTCGTCGGGTTCCTGTTGGTCGTGGCTGGCTTTCCATTTGCCGAGTTCGTGCACGTCTACGAGCCACCGGTCTGGGGACGACGGGTCACCGTGATATTGATGCCGCTCGCGTTCGTCATGCTCACGGCGCTATTGCTGCCGACGAATATCAAAAGAGTCACGCGTCACCCGATGCTGTGGAGTTTTTCTACCTGGTCGGTCGCGCATCTATTGTCGAACGGCGACCTCGCATCTATCCTGCTGTTCGGTTCTTTCGGCGCGTATTCGCTGTTCTCGATGTGGTCGCTGAACCGGCGTGGCGCCCCGAAATCTACCGAGACGTATTCCCCGGCCTGGGACGCGCTGGTTATACTGATTGGTGTTGTCGCCTATATCGTCGTCGTCTATCTGCATACTTTCCTGTTCGGCGTGCCGGCGATTCTTTAGAAATGAATGATGTTGTCAGGTGCCATGCCTCACATGTTCAGGTCCTGCCTGGCGACCACCGGCTAGAACGGGAACGTAGTCTCGACGACGATTGCCCGCGAGTTGTCACCGAATCGATAACCGAGTCCGAGGTGTGATGCCGGTATTCCGAGGATCTTTAGCGCCGGATCGATACTCAAGGCAAATCCAATTTCCAACTCCGAATCGATTTCGTAGGATGCCGTATCGGGAAACGACTGGACGTTCAGGCCGCCGATGTAGTTGTAACCAATCAGGCGCCAGTGCATAGAGGTCTGACGGTTGAACAACGACCAGTGAATTGGATGCGTGTATTCGAGCCCCAGGCTCAAACGGTTGATCGTAGAGCTGCCGCCGTCGTTGGCTTTGTCGCCAGCCAGCAGGTACTCGGCACCGACCTTAAATTGGGAATTATTCCGCGGTATGACGTAGCTGCTGCGCGCGCCGAAGCCATAGATAAAGTCGGTTTTCCCAGCATCAGGGTCCCACCCAAGACCGCTCTGCACAAATGGTTTGACCTGCCAGCGGGGCAGCGGCAGGAACTGGAACTCTACGCCGGGCACAAAACTGATTGTCTGTACATCCTCGAACTGGAATCCGAAAATCTCATCGAGATTGTCGAAATTCTGCATGCCTATCGCCACCGGCAGCAGTAACTTGAGGCCCATTTGGTCCGGCTTCAGGTCTCGAAGCTGCCATGAAACCGGTATGCGGAACACGAAGATCCGCCGATCGTCGAGTTCGTACAAACCGGTCCCGACAAACACGGCATAGCTGTAGCTGGCATCACCGCGAATTCTCTGAACTTCGGTGGTTTGCGCGACAACCGGGTTCGTCGCCAACTGGGCGAGCGCGAGCGCGACAGGGATGAGATTCCAGGCCTTACTTCTGGTCATTAGCGGTTCGGGCTATCCCTGGATTCGCAGATGCGCCGTTGTCAGCTTCATTTGCGGTAGTTAAAACCCCAATTATGCACGAGGTCACATAATTGCAGGGCGGAATCTCACCGTCGCAAACCAAGCTTCGAAAAGTTTTGCTGACCGGCGGGACTCGGGTGGCCCATGGTGAACTTTTGTCGCGCACCGGTCACTAACTGTGTGATGGCCAGACTCCGATGCATATGTTGCCTTGCGGTTACTAACTCCTTGGTTGCTGTTGGTCCCCATGGCAGGCGTGAGCGGCTGGCTCGCAATAGTGTTGATGCTCTAAGAGTTTGCCTTGGCAAAGGGCGTCGGAAAACATTGAGCCACCTCAGTACAACACGAATATCAGGGACAAGCTGACCAGCCCGACCAGTGCTGCTGAAAATAGACCGACACAAAGGGGCTTGAGGCCGATTTGTAGCAGGCCCTTGATGCTGGTTCCAAGACCTACAGCGGCCATCGCCATGGCCAGGCACCATTCGGCGACTTTTTTCACTGCTTCGACGATGTCATGCCACCGATCGACGGCCAGCAACCCGAACGCGCTGTCTCCCATATCACCGACAGTTCGCAGCAGGCTCATTAACGCAAAGCCGATAATGAACAGCGGCACCATCGACCACCAGGGTGGCGTATCAGCACCCTCGGCCGACTTGCGATGGTAGAGGACGGCCATCAAGGGAATCACGACGACCATCCCGAGATTCCTCACCAGCTTGGTGACTGTCGCCGCATCGAGGGCCGCCGGGTCATCAAAATACTCTTCGTAGACAAGCCCGGAACCTGCGACCTGTGCCGTCTCGTGCACCGAAGTGCCCAGGAATATTCCGCTGCTGAACGCGTTCCCATCGAATATCCAGTGCGCCGCAAACGGATAGACAATCATTGCGATCACGCCGAACAAAGTAATGCAGGCGACCGCATAGCAGGTCTCATCATCACTGGCGGCAATCGTGGGCGCAGTAGCGACGATGGCGGTCGTACCGCATATGCTGGTGCCAACGGCTATCAGGGTGCCCAAACGTCCGGTCAATCCGACCATGCGACTGACATAAGTCACAATAATCAGAGCAGCCACAACACAGCCGATGATCACTGGCAGGCTCTGTAAACCGATTTGACCCGCCTCGCCCAAGCTGAGCCTTATGCCAAGTAAGATGATGCCGAATCGCAGAACTCGCACCAGGCAGAAGCGGATTCCCGGATCAAATGAATCCGGCAAACTGGTGAAATTGCGGACCAGTATGCCCGCAAGGATCGCCATCATGATTGGACTGATGGGACTTTTCGGCATCCCCATCCAGTCGACACCAATCAACTGCGAAGCGTAGTGACCAAAAAAAGCTAACGCGGCTGCCAGCAGCAATCCGGGAAAAATGCGCATCAAAAAAATCGGGTTGGAACCGCGGGTTCCGCAGTTCGACTCCTGTTTTTAGTTCTTGTTATTTGTTTTTGGAAACCTGGGCTCGATCTCACTTTCATATCCGTTAGCACCACGACTGTTGATCGCTCGGGCTACGTAACAGTTCGCGAATGTTTGCTTCGATTACGCGATAGCCGACGTTACCGGTTAGCACCTGGCGCCCCTCATTGAACGTCATCGTCGGGCTCGCTCGGACCGCACTCTGCGTCGCCGCGGCGAGGTCGGCAGCCAGCTGCGCATGTGCCGCGCCGCTGTCGAGCGCCCGCTGTAGTTTTGCCACATCCGCTCCGGCGTGCTCGGCAACCTCAAGCAGCCGTTGCTGGTTCGAGATATCGACGAGTTCGACAAAAAATGCATGGCGTAACGCGCTGAGGATGCGCTCGACCAGGTCCGGCTCGGTGCTTTCTGGATCGGCCGCGCGCAGCGCCTTTAGGCCGCAGAGTACGAGATGCGCTGGAAGCGACGACGTGGGCGGATTCCCTGTCCAGGCCCGCGGGTTGATATCGATATGCTCGAAGGTCGCGGCGACTTCCTGTACATGCGCGGCATAGCCCTCGAGCCCGCCCCGATCTGCCCACTGCGCAGACATTTTGCCGGCCACATCGCCGAATACCTGCAGGAAGCGGAAATCGATGCGCACTTCATGCGGAAAATTCGCCTGCAACTCGTCGACGCGAATCTGTGCGATATAAGCCCAGATGCAGAGCACGTCCGAGAAATGCTCGATTTCGATGACTGACTTGTTCACTGATTCAGCTTACCTCGCCGCGGCGACGAAAAAAATGCTTCCGAGGCCTGCAGTCCAAAAATGGAGCGGGTCACGATTTAAGCGGATGTGCGGCCAATGAACGGTCGGTAAGAAAAAAACCTGCTGATAGTCGATTTCGGCTGAAAATACGACGCATGGACATCGACATCATTCTCGAAGCGGACGTCACTCCGCAGCAAATGGTCGAACTGGGCGTCGAGGCCGAGCGCATTGGCATCCGCGCGCTGTGGTCGTCCAATTATCATTTTCAATGGGACGCGTTTCTGTCACTGGCACCGCTTGCATTAGCGACGTCAAAACTGATTATCGGCCCACTCGCAGTCAGCCCGTGGGAGATGCATCCGCTGAAAATGGCGAATGCGCTCCTGACGCTGAATGAAATCTCCAACGGCCGCGCGATGATCGCGGTCAGCGGTGGCGGCGGATTGCTCGGTGCCATGGGCTGGCGCGCGGCCAACGACGGCCCTGTCTGGCCGCCTTACCACCCGGAAAAGAGAGTCAGCGAACCGGATCGACGGGTGCGGGCGATGCGCGAATGCATCGAGGTGCTGAAAGTGGCGCGCACCGGTGAGCTCAGCATGGGATATGACGGCGGTGTGTTTGTCATCCGCCGCCCATTCATGATGGCCTGGGCGAAACACGATGGACCGCTGCTGTACACTTGTTCTAGTCTGCCGCAAACCATTCAGATGGGCGCGCGGGTTGCCGATGGCATTCAGTACAGCGACTACACCCCGGAAATGATGGCCGAAGGCATGGAGAATGTGCGCGCCGGACTCGCGAAACGCGACGCGCCGGCCGAAGACTTTCGCGTCGGCAATTTCTGGGCCTGGCATATCAAGAAGGACCGGGAAGCGTCACTCTGGGAAGGGCGACGCGAATTGATCTGGCGCGGTGCAATCATTGGTCAGATTAGAAAAGACATTCGACCGTATTGCCACGATGAGGCAGAAGTGGATTTGGTGCTCGATAACTGGGACGACCTGCGCATCGCCGCGCGCACCAGTAGCGGCAATATCGACAGTATTCCCGATGACCTGTTGCACCGGCTGATTGCCGGCATGTCCTCGGCCGGGGACATGGATGATATCGATCGCGAAATCGAGCGCTACAAGCAGTTCGAAGAGGGCGGACTGACCGAGTTATGTCTGCGCTTGTTCGATCACCCGATGGACGGGCTGAAGATGATTGGCGAACGCGTGGTGCCGGCGTTCCGTTAAGGAAACCTCGGTTCGACCCGTTTCTATCGGATCGTTGATTCTGTTCAAAGTAAAAAAATAGCGGCGAACAGGCCGAGCAATGCACCGACCGCATTAAGACCCACGTCGAAAATGGTGCCGAAGCGGCCCGGCACTTTGGTCTGATACCATTCCATCGTCGCACCGAAACACACGGCTACGGTAACTGCAATTATGAGGCGCTGCGATTTTGACTGGATCGCGTCGAGTGTCCATACCCATAGCAACGTCAGCATTGCGTATAGACAAATGTGTAGCGCTTTTTGCAGTAGCGTCGGCGTCTTGGCGACCAACCAGATAAATACGGAATCACCAGGTTCCGCGCGACCGGGAATGATGGATGCAACCATCAGCAGCGCCATGAAACCCAGGGTGATAACGATGCGGGTTGTGAGCGGAATTTCGGTCATATAAGAACGGTGTCAGACAGTTCTTACTGAAACCGGTAGGACATCCGGACACCGACCTGCCGCGGATCCGGCAACGCGCCGAAATAGTGCAGTTGAATCAGACCGGCCGGGAAACCGCGGCCCTGGATGCCAGGCCCGACGTCCGGTCCCCAGCCACCGGTTTTAATCGTGTCGTCGTCAAAAACGTTATCCACGTAAAACAGCATTTCCACGTTGTCGCTGCTAAGGCCGAGTCGAAAATCGAATAGCCAGTACGGTTCATACTGGACATAGTTGTCAGCGTTCTGAAAGCGCTTGCCCTGGTAGATCGCGTTGACCTGTGTGAACCACTCGAAGTCGGTACTCGGCAACGGGCGCGTCAGGCTGAAGTTGCCGACAAAAGCGTGTTTGGCTGCGCGCTCGAGCTGGTTGCCGGACAGATCGAGTGCGCACTTCGGCGCGAAAATCGTATTCAAATCGCCGGTGGTTAGGTTGTAGGTTCGATCCGCAACGGGAAAAAGAGCTGGATCGAGATTAGGATCGGCCACGCCCTTGGCCACCGTCTGATTGTTCTCGTCTTTCCATACCACCGGACAAACTCCGAGATCCGCGGCCCGATTAAACGTCGAGGTCTCGTCGATGAAATCTTTGTATTGAGTATCCAGGTAGGTATACGCACCGCTAAGCACGAGCCCTTCGAGGAATTCCGGCTGCCATGTAGATTCCAGTTCCAGCCCCCAGACTTCGGCCGCCGACGCATTGGCGATGCGCGGATTCAGGCTGAAGCCACCTTGCCCATCGGGTTTCAGTAATTGCGTGATGACCTGCTTGTCGGTGTAATCCTGGAAGAAAAGTGCGCCATTGAATTGCAGTGCCCCGCCGGCCTGCCAGTCGGTCTTCCAGCCGATTTCATAAGTGTCCATGACCTCCGGTTCGAATCGCTCCTCGTCGATGGTCGTGGTACTGCCGCCCGATCCGAGTTGATTGATGCCGCCGGGCTTCTGCGCCTTGGCCCAAAATCCATAGAGCATTACCGTGTCGGTGGGCATCCACTCCAGCGTGACTTTGGGTACGTGAAATGTCGAGTTCTCCGAGCCAATGATGTTGCCGTAGGGCGAGCAGGCCGGATCGACACCGAGCGGCTCGCAATCCGCATTGAACAGCGGATCGCCGGGCGCGGCGATCAGGGGCATCCCGGGCATTAGCAAGTCCGTGTCGTTTTTTGGTGGTGTGTAAAGCGTCTGGATGGCGGGATCGAGTTGGCTATACCAGACAGGGCCGGTCGACAAATCGAACTGGTCAGCCGTACAGCGCGCGTCGAATCCGGCTACCTGGGATTCGTCGAGCCAGTTCCCGACATTCGCGAGTACGCCGCCGCCGATGCCGAAAGCCAGGCTCGTACAGGAACTGAAATTCGGTTTGGACAGCTCGAAATCTTCATCGACATAACGATCTTCCAGCGTCAGGCTCCAGTTCTCGGTCATATCCCACTCAACCATCATGTATGCCGAGAGGTGTTCGGTGTCGGCCCGCCAGGGCGAACCTGAATACGGCTCGAGTTGCCGCCGATAGGCCTGCCAGGAGTTCAGCGACGGGCCGGCGCCACCGTCATTGCCATCGCAGAGTCCGGTGATGTTGGTGACGATATTGTTGCCGACGCGGCCGGTGTCGAGGCATGCGGTGATGAAATTCTGATCGATCGTCTCGCGTAGCTCGTCCCAGAACAGGCCGCCGACGGTTACCTGGAACGGTGAGTCGACCCAGTCGGACGCGAAGCGCAGTTCGGCGCTGGTTTGTTCGGTGGCATTGAAAGACACGGCGCCCTGGCCCGCCAGACCAACATCCGGCCGGCCCAGCGTCTGGTAGTCCTGGTCCTGGTTAACTGATGAATCCGAGTCCGTGTAACCGAGGTTTAGCGAGAATGTGCCGAATGAAAGATCCAGGGTGCTGAACAAGGTTGCGCGGAAAGTCTGGACGTTAGTGCCCTCGTATTCGGTGCCCGTCAGCGGATTCTCGCTGTGCTCAACCTCCTTCCCTTTAGCGCTGCCAAACGAAGGGGATCGACAAAAACCCGGGACCAGCGGCTGCACGAGGTTACCGGCGCCGTCGTCGATCGGCCGCAGTGACAATGGTACATCGGCCGGATCGATACCCGGGTAGTGCTCGTCCAGGAATGTATCGGGCACCCTCGGGTAGTCTGGAAACATCTGCATCAGCGCCAGTTGTCGCTCCTCGCGCTGATCCGCGGTCAGTGTGTCCGGCAATACTTCGGCGCAGTACAAGCCGTGGTCGCGTATCGCCAGGGTCACGGTACTCTCGGGCGTGGCGCCCTGGCCCGGAGCGATATTGCCCGCGTCCGAATTCACGAGGTCACGGCTGTTGCCGCCCGTGATGCCAACGAGAAACGCGTCTTCGGGATAAGGTAGCGGCGTGTCCCACTTCAGCCGAGCGATCGGCTGCGGCGCAAACTTGTCATCGCTGTATTCGACACGCGCCTTGAACTTCAGTTCATCGGTCGGCGTAAAGACAGAGGTCAGCGACGTGCCCCAGCCTTCGCCGCCACCGACATCTGCTCCCGAAACACTGTTTTGGTAATGGCCATCGTCGGTCCAGTACACGCCGTTCATTCGAAACCCCAGCACGTCTTCCAAGACCGGACCGCCCACGGCGCCCGCCACCTCGAAATAGCCGTCCTCGCCTGCATCGAGGCGCACATCGCCCTCGAACTGGTCGCCAGGCTCCTTCGTGATATAGCTGATTGCGCCGGCGAAAGCGGCCCGTCCGTACAAAGCGCTCTGCGAGCCCTTGACGACCTCGATGCGCTCGACGTCATTGAGCAGGCGCCGATTTGCCAGCAGGCCCGAACCGGCTGCGATCAGGTTTTCGGTGGTCACGTCGATGCCGTCGACGAGGAACGCGACGTTCGAGCGACCGAGCGAGGCTGACAGGCCACGGATACTGACCCGGGTGTCGGTTGGGTTGTAACCCGTGTCGAAACCCAGGCTCGGTGAATACTTGCTAATGCCTTTAAGGCCGGTAATGCCCTGGCGCTGAATTTGCTGATCGGTCAATGCCTGCACCGCGATCGGCACATCCTGCAGGTTTTCTGCACGCTTGCGCGTCGTGACGACAATTTCGTCGATTTGCGCCAGGCCGACGGACGGCATCCAGACTAGAACGGCGGCGCAGATCAGCCACATGATAGTGTGGCATGGACAGCGGTCGTGTTCGAACATCGGAGCCCCCCTTATATTCCCAAAGCTCATATCGAGGCCCGGCCTGTCGAGCATGCGGAACAGCAGGCCGCACATTCATTATTTTTTCGGAAATCCGCAAAATCGGCCGATCCGCCGACGCCTGTGCTTACATCACTTCCAAGGATAAGGAAATTTATGCCGGGCGACTAGCGCGATAGCCATTATTTCGCCCGATCGGCGACCCATTTCATATGCACGCCTATGCGCCAGTACATGCCGCCGAACAGGCAATTCATGATGATGATCAAAATAGCGGTTTCCGAGCCAGGTCGACCGAACTTGCCGGTCTGATACCAGTCGACCGCTCCAACGATGATGAAGAACGGAATCACCAGGCCGACCAGGCGCCAGAACATGACCCAGCCGATCGGCACGATGCGCCGTAAAAAATCGCTGCCGTGCGCGCCACCGTTTTGCCGGTAGCATCAGATGACACCGCCGACCGTAAATGTCAGGTAAAGGGCGGCGTCGAGAAGATCTACCGGATTGCGTTCGGAAGACGGGCCGTTGGCGACGATCTCATAGAGTACCGCACTGAATAGCGCCGTCGCGAGGTAGTAGCGGAACGCCTGCTGCTCAATCAGCCCGTCGCTCGCCAATTGCTGTCGCAGCTTTTTGATTTGCCAAATGTAGATTGTGTTTCCTCTGGCGTTGAACCGAGGTTTTCGATTAAGAGCCGACCGTTGTGAACCGGAAACCTCGGTTCGAAAACTTTTTATCTGGTCGCGTGGATCGTTTTCACCGTGTCGAGAAAGACGTGATTGACGCCGGTGATCTCGAAGCCCGCGGCCTTGACGTTGGCAACGGTGTCGCGGTCCAGTTCCGGACCGCAGCGGCTGGCCAAAGGGCTCATGAGCTTCATCATGATGCTGAATGGGAACAGCCGGCTGCCGGTGTGCTCGAACATGTGCAGTTCGCCGCCGGGCTTGAGTATCCGATACAGCGCCTTAAGTCCTTCGACCGGCCTGGGCACCGAGCAGAAAGTGCAGGATGTAAACACCTGGTCGAACGAACCGTCAGGGTACGCCATGTTATGCACATCCATGACCTGCGCCGTCATCGTGCCCGGGTAATGGGCGACGCGTTTTTCTGCTTTCTCCACCATCTTCGGGCTGATGTCGATGGCCGTGATGTTGCGGTCCGCAGGGAAACAAGCGATGTCGAGTCCGGTGCCCAGGGCCAGGAACAGTATTTTTGCATCCGGTTGCATGCGTTCGAATACTTGCTGCTTGGCCGGCTTCCAGCGCCACTCTGGCCCGTAGGCCGCCATCAGGTCAAAGCTGCGCGCGGCGCGATCCCATTTTTCCTGTGTAGAGGTATCCATGTTCAGTTCCTGATCTTTTGCGGTCCTGTCGTGACGCTGTTCAACAGGTAAATCACGACGACCACGGCCATGCCGGTGCCGATGCCCCAGCGAAGGATTGCAGCTCCGGCGAGCGGCAACATGCCGCCCCACATGCCGCCGAGCATGCCACTGATCATGCAGGGGGACAGGACTTCCATGATGCCAAGAATCGGGGCCAGCAGGGCCAGGCTCAGGGGCAGGGCGATGATCATGCCGATCAACATGCCGACCAGCATCCCCGGGACCATGCCCCAGGATCCGCCGATCAACCACGCGGTCAGAGCCACGGCGGCCGTGGCGACCAACGCGTTGGCGAACAGGTCGCCGATGATGAAATATAGTCGCTTTTCCATGAACCTAACCGAAGCAGACGATAATTCGATTCTACCGTGAGAAAATGCCGTCGGACACTATTGACCGATGAAATATAAAAGCTTGTCTGTTGCTATTCTTCTCCTCGGCGTTTGCAGCTTCGCCGAGGATAGTTTGCACAGTATTCGTGTGAAGCAAATCGCTGCATTACCGACGCCGGTATCGAACAACGCCGTTACCATGATTACCACGCAGGATCGTGACTATCTCGTCAGCTTCGCCGGTCTGGGGGCGGGGCGCACTGCGGACGATACGCTGGCCGTCACGCTGATGCTGGACTCCGAGAGTGGCCAATGGCGAGAATCTATGCCGTTGCCGGGCGGTCAGGGTCGACTTGCCGCAACGGCGTCTGCGGCGGGCGGGATGGCTTATGTGTTTGGCGGCTATACAGTGGCCGCGGATGGCGCGGAAGTATCGACGCCGTGGGTGCATGCTTTTGATCCTGAAACAGAAGAGTTTTCTTCGCGCACAGATATGCCGGTGCCAGTCGACGATGCCGTTTCGCTCACATATCAGGACCGCTACATCTATCTTATCAGTGGCTGGCACGACCTCGGCAATGTCAATCTGACGCAACGCTACGATACGCAGACCGATGCCTGGGTGCAGGCGACACCGATACCCGGAAGCGCGGTGTTCGGTCATGCCGGGGGAATTGTTGGCAACAATATTGTGTATTGCGATGGCGTGGCGGTCCAGGCCTTTCCCGATCAGCGTCGGAAGTTTGTGGCCAGCGCCGAGTGTTTCCTCGGTATTATCGATTCAAGCGACAGCCGCAACATTGACTGGCGTATTCTGGATGCACATCCGGGTCCGCCACGCTATCGGATGGCGTCGGCGGGCAGCGCATCTCTTAACGCAGTCTTGTTTATCGGCGGCAGCGAGAATCCCTACAACTATAATGGTATCGGTTACAACGGTGAGCCTTCCGAACCGGTTGCAAATGCGTTGCTGTTCGATCTCGGGACGCTTTCCTGGCAACTGTTGCCACTGACCAATCCGGCGACGATGGATCACCGCGGCCTGATTCCGTTTGGCGGAGATTGGCTGACGGTTGGTGGCATGCTGGGCCATCAGCAAGTCACTGATCAAGTGTTAGCTTACAAGGTGGAGTAGTGGAAAGGGTGCCTGACGCCATTGGTGAAGACTTGCAGAAACAGCCTTTGTCCGCGGCTCGTGAGATTCTCGCCGACGCTAAATATGTCGCGGTATTTTCCGGCGCAGGGCTCAGCGCGGAATCCGGTATCGCCACGTTTAGAGACACGGAAACCGATGCGCTCTGGTCTCGATTCGATCCGATGGAGTTGGCGTCGGTGACGGGATTCGAGTCCCATCCCGAGCGCGTCATCGACTGGTATTGCTGGCGAAGGAACAAGGTGGCCAAGGCACAGCCCAATCCGGCGCACCTGGCCCTGGCGAGACAGCCGGGTCTGATTCATGTCACGCAAAATGTGGATGATCTATCGGAGCGAGCCGGTGCGGATGAGCAAAGTATTCTTCACGTGCATGGAAAGCTAACTAAAGACCGTTGCCATGCCGCCTGCGGGTACGAAGAAACAATTGATTTGCAGCACGCGCCCGCGTTACGTCGCTGTCCAAAGTGTCATAGCTTGATGCGTCCCTCGGTGGTCTGGTTCGAGGAAGCTTTGCCTGCGGATGTCTGGTCGCGGGCCGTAGCCGTTTGTCAACGCACGGATTGTCTTGTTGTGGTCGGGACCAGCGCAACGGTTTATCCGGCAGCCGGATTAATCGAAACGGTGCACGCAAATCGCGGCCGCATCATAGTCATCAATACGCACATCAGCAAAGGTAGCCACCTGGCAAGCGTCGAGTTAATTGGACCGGCGGGCGATATTGTTCCGCAGCTTTTTTATGGCATAGAGCTGAATCCTGATCTGCAGTAACGCGATTTTGCGCGGCAGCCTGCGTCAATGCGCTCACACCGCTGCCCATACTTTCACCCGTGGGGATGAGGATGGTTCTGGTCATGCTCGCCGTGATCATTGGCGTGCTCGTTGCGGTGCTCGTGGCCGTGTTCATGCCCAGAGGCGCGGTCCTCCGTGCCATCCGTGAAGCCGATGCGCAGGGACGTCAAGGCCGGCAGGTGGCCAGCTACGGTGGCGCGCAGCTTGCGCGTCAGCGCGATGCCCTCTGCCACGGACAGGCCGGCCGGAACCTGGATGTCGGCTTCGGCATGCAGCCGGTGCCCCATCCACCGCGCGCGTACATTGTGGATGGCGGAGATTCCGGGCACATGCTCGATGGTGTGTCGTAGTTCGCCGGTGATCTCCGGGGCAACGCCGTCCAGCAGGCGTGTGAACACGGCACGTGCGGACTGCCAGACGATACCGAAGATCATCGCAGTAATGATGAGTCCGACGATGGGATCGGCCATCGGAAACCCGAACGCGACGCCGATGGCGCCAAATACCACGGCGAGACTGGTGAGGCCGTCCACGCGCGCGTGATAGCCGTCAGCTATCAATGCGGCGCTCTGAATTGCACGACCCACGCGGATGCGGAACACGGCCACCACCTCGTTGCCGATAAAGCCCACGATACCGGCAGCGGCCACGGCCCAGAGGAAATTGATGTCCCGTGGATTCAGCAGGCGATCGATTGATTCGCGGCCGGCCACGACGGCGCTGAAAAGGATGAGGCCCACGATGATGACGCCGGCGACATCCTCGACTTTGCCAAAGCCATAAGTAAAGCGGTCGTTCGGCTTCTTGCGCGCGAACATGAAAGCGACCCACAACGGGATGGCCGTGGCCGCGTCGCCGATGTTATGGATGGTATCGGCCAACAAGGCCACGCTGCCGGTGATGAACACCACCACAACCTGCATGGAGGCGGTGACAGCCAGAATGATGAATGACCATTTGATCGCCCAGATGCCGCGCGCGGTCGTGGCGATGGTAGGATCCATGATGCCATGTGTGTGACCGTGGCCGCTTTCCTCGGCGCTGTCGTCATGCCCATGTCCGTGTCCGCTGTCGTGGTGGTCAGCGCTGTGGCCTCGGGCGCCAAAGCCCAGCCAGTCAAAAATGAAGCGAATCATGTCGAACTCCTCGCAGGCCGCAGGCCCGCATTAAAGATACTTGGTGATGTCCTTGAACTGCTCGATAGTGGCTCTTTGGTTGCGGTCCGCCGGGCCCACGGCCTGCTCAAGGCAGTTGTCTATATGGTCGTGAATCCATAGCGTCTTGGCCTTCTGCAGGGCCCGGATGACGGCCTGCATCTGCTGGGCGATCTCGGTGCAATCGCGCCCCGCGTCAATCATGGTGACAATGGTCTGCAGGTGGCCATCCGCGCGTTTTAAACGGTTCACCACGTTCCGGTGACTCTGGTGGGCAGCGACATCTTGCTTCAATGCGGGCGCTTTGGCGTGGCGGGTTACAGCGGACACAGGCGTGGCTCCATCAGTTTCTCCAGGATGTTGTTTATATCCCCTCCCGGGGGATAGGTCAAGAAAGCGAAGAAACTTTGCAGTTGCACCGCATTTCTAACGAATCCAAAGGGTTCCGCAGGCAGCCGCCGGACCGCAGAGACAGCATCGCGCCATGACCAATAAGTCAGAAGAACTTTCGCGTCCAGATTATCTTTATCAATAGAAATCCGAGCGAAGGAAGGCACGTGGCAACGATCGAGTTAATCGGTACGGCCTGTGACATTGTGCCGGCGCTGCTGGACGGATTAGACCCGGCATAAAGTCATCGCCGGAACCACCGTCTGAAAGACGCATTACATCGGCGCAGGGTTTAGCATAACTTCGGTTCTGTCGCTGATAACAAATGAATGAATTGCGTTGGCGGATCTGAAAATGACACAAGAACTTGCAAACAAAACGATCTGGATCACCGGCGCCTCGTCCGGCGTCGGCGAGGGCATGGCAACTGTCTTTCACCGCGAGGGCGCGAACCTCATTATTTCGGGCCGCCGGGAGGCTGAACTCGAACGCGTCAGGGCATCATGCACCGGCGGGTCGGGCGAAGTCACGATCGTGCCCAGATCTTTTTTCAGCCGCTGGAGCTGCTTGTCGCCGGCCATGAACGGCGAACCGTTCGGAATATCGAGGCCGGCCATCTCGTTCATGCGCTGCTCGGCTTTTGGCCACCGATCGAAATTACAAGAATGGATTTGGACCGCACGACGTCGGAGCTTCGGATCTCCCACCAAACCCATATCCAACGCCAATCTGGAAAGATCAGCGAGCGTTGATCGGACAGCAGTGGGTCAGGCCTTTTTTGTTCTTACCCCATGTTCGAACTCGCAGCTCAGATCCGGGCTTGGACACGCACGCGCCGAGTCCGTCGGCCGCTGTTGGCATCACCTTGGTGCCTTCCGGGTACATGATCGAGATCCTCCAGCGGCCCCGTCACGTGTGCCGGGGGCGCCATCTTCGACGCCCTCGAGGGTCAATCTATCGTGGAGGTTCGACGTCACGCTCTTGATGTCGGATTTTCGGCCGGAGTCCTCACCGGCCTGGATGAAAACTTTTGCCTTGAAATCGATATTCAGGTGACTTGGGCCCTGGATTTCATCCGGTCCTACCGCTATTCATTGCCGGGATTGGGAGTTTTATGTTGATCAGAAGGCGCGAAAATTACGCATAGCCGGAATCATTTCTTTCGTGCTAAAAAGAGCGCGGCATTTATTCTTTAAACAAGAAAAGAATCTCAACACTTTTTTGTTTCACCGGAAACTATCTTTGCAATATGCGGCAAATACGGGTTGACACATCAACGACATCGGAGTAGATTTCGCCGCCCTATGAAAATGTATGCACAAAACTTGTTGAACAGTAACGCACATATGCGAGCGATAAATGCGCTTCTACGTGCCGCGAATAACTGTGTGTTTTTTGATCGTGACCTCTTTTGGTCAAACGATCACGGCGTCGCTCGGCCCGAAAAAAGTGAAGGGCCAATTGACGCGAATGGAGATGTGATTAGATAGCCTTGCGAACAATGTGTCGGAGGGCTGTCCGCATTGAGCCTTCCGACCAGGGAAAACAAAACCCCGGTTGGCTCTTTTGCAACCGGGGTTTTTTTATGCCCGGAAATTCGTCCAACGACGAATCTTGTTCTTTAACAATGCGGATTACCTGATACGGGTGGCGTGCCGGCCGGGGCGCGGGGTCCACAATGTGGGCTGTGCGTCCAAGCGGCCCGGCACGCCCACCCGCGTTTGCCGGCCTGGCTTCAATGGCAAAAGCAGCTGCCTGGTACGCAGCAGATAGAGATTCGAATCCTCTGACCGTCCCCAATCATGTAGAAGTATCCAAGTGGCCAAAGGAGCCTGGCTGTAAACCAGGTGAGCAGCGCTCTTCGCGGGTTCGATTCCATGCCTTCTACACCAAATTTATGCACTGGTAGCTCAGACGGCAGAGCGCCTGGTTGAAACCCAGGAAGTCGGAGACTCGAAGCCTCCCCGGTGCGCCAAATCAAATTCCGGTTTAGCTCAACGGCAGAGCTACCGCCTGTTAAGCGGAACGATGCAGGTTCGAATCCTGCGGCCGGAGCCAAACACGGGGGTGTTTCTGAGAAAGCAGACGCCTTGCAAGTGGCAGCAGGCCGGTTTGATTCCGGCCGCCTCCACCATTTTCAATGACGACGGCCTTTCGGGTCCTACGAAGTAGGACCCGAAAGGCCAGTCGGAATTAATGCCAGGAAACCGCAGGTTTCATTGACGCAATTACCAGCGACTTTTCAATGACGAGCGACTTTCAGGCCCCACGAAGTGGGCCTGAAAGGCCTGCTCGGAATTGATGCCGGAAAACCGAAGGCTTTCTCGGTACAGTCGCGCCGCGGACACCGATAAACGAAAGAACTCCTCGGAATCAATGCCGGAAAACCGCAGGTTTTCTCGGCCCAAGCCCCGTTAGCTTAGCGACCTAAAGCAATGGATTGTCGATCCAGAGAACGCGAGTTCGAATCTCGCACGGGGCGCCAAATTTAAGAACCGGTACGCAAACGATAAAGCGGCCAGGCTCTCAACCTGGTGATTGTGGGTTCAACTCCCATCCGGTTTACCAATTCTGTCAGGACTCAGGAATTAAGGGGACAGTGACCTTAATTCCCAATCTATTCAGGGTGTAGCTCAGCCTGATCAGAGCACGCGGTTCGGAGCCGCGAGGCCACTGGTTTGAATCCAGTCGCCCTGACCAATCAATGGTGGATGTCGCCTAACCGACAAGGCCCCGGGACGTGAACCCGGAAGATGCGAGTTTGAATCTCGTCATTCACCCCAAATCAATGGATCGTTAGCTCAACGGCAGAGCACCCGGTTCTTACCCGGCGAGATGAGGGTTTAAATCCTTCACGGTCCACCAAACAGCGGTAGGTTGGCAGAGCCTGGCTGAATGCGGCGGTCTCGAAAATCGCAGACGGTTGCAAA
>Ga0224512_10001596_pt1 | contig 21576 bp, 16 predicted proteins | sample SF_May12_sed_USG_4_FD_169103 | JGI IMG/M metagenome (GOLD analysis project Ga0224512, IMG submission 169103) | Sediment microbial communities from San Francisco Bay, California, United States - SF_May12_sed_USGS_13 | ecosystem: Environmental > Aquatic > Marine > Sediment | place: USA... | reverse complement strand
GGAGCACTACCAGATCGACCCAGCCAACTCATGGATGTTGGCCGCAAAGGAAGCCGGAATCCCGGTGTTTGCTCCCGGATGGGAGGACTCGACCACCGGGAACATCTTCTCGGCCAATGTGATCGCTGGGAAGGTGCCGGATCACCTCTGCGTGAAGACCGGGACCGAACAGTTTCAGGCGCTCATCGAGTGGTATGAGCTCAATCACGGCGCCGGCACTCATCCGTCCGTCGGGTTCTTTCAAATCGGTGGGGGCATAGCCGGCGACTTCGCCATTTGCGCGGTCCCGTGCATCACGCAGGACCTGCGCCGGGAGGTGCCGTATTGGGGCTACTTTTGCCAGATCACAGACGCGAGACCGTCGTACGGCGGCTATTCGGGCGCGCCCGCCAACGAAAAGATCACGTGGGGCAAGCTGTCCGCGACGACGCCCCGCTTCGACATCAATTCCGACGCCGCGATCGTCGCCCCGCTGATCTTCTCCTACGTGCTGGGGGACTAGGCGGCCCTACCGGGCCCTGTTCACCGGCGATGGGCCGAAGGAGAGCCAGGTGCCCTGGTACCCCTCCGCTGATGCGTCCGGCTTGCTCCAGTCGCAGACGCCGTCCGGGAAGATGGACTGTAGCTGACCCCATTCCTCTGCGGTGATTTCGACTTCGTAGTCGGCCCGATCCAGTGGCTTCAGCTGGCAGCTCACGACATCGTTCGCCAGGGGTGCGCCGGCCACATGCCGGGGCGTGGCATACGCAGGATAGATCGAGCCGCACGTGCCCGTGCTCTCGAAGGACAGGGGCTCGCGTACGTTCCGACGCTCGGCGCTACTGGTGTCCCAACAGTTGTCAACGAGGCCAGTCGGCTTCGCCGCCACGACCCGATCGGCTCGGGGCGAGCCTGCTGCGTCCCCGGCGACGAGGTCGGTCAGCCACTCGTCCATGGACCGGAAGAGCCCACCCAGGTCCGGGCGATCCTCGGTGTAGCCCCACTGGCCCCCGACGCTCATCACGTGGTTGTCGGCGTGCCCGTTCGCCTTGGCGAGCCGCGCTCGTGTCGTGAACTGATGGACGATCATGTGGATATCGCCCCCCGGCCTGTGGTCCGTGTAGCTCCGGAAGTCGATGATCGGCGTTGAGGCGAGGCCCGCACCGCCATTGAGGATGCGGCCGGTGTCGATCGCGCGCCGCGCCGCGGTCGGGTCGGCGCGGTGCCTCTGCGCTATGTGATTCAGGTCCGCGTCAAAGCCGCCGATGTCGCGATTCAGCGCAATGAATTGCTGCGTGGTGATCTCACCTTGGTTTAGAACGTCGAGACCGTACTGGACCCCTCGGTTGTCCAGGGGTCGCGAGGCGAAGCCCGTCGACTCGTCGTATCCGTACACGTTGACCGTGTGGTCGTAGACCGTCGCACGAATCCCGCCCGGATTGGATGGGCTGTAGCGGAGGGCCTCCAGCTCTGCGACCCTGCCGACCTCGGAACCCTGCTCCTCGGGCGGCGCGGTCGGGTCGTACGTGGGGTCGATGCGCGCGGCGCCACTGCTGAGGTTGGCGATGCTCCCGAGCGACCCGAATCCCGACACGAGGCGTTGCTCCTCGTCGGTGAAAGCTCCTGGCGCGACCTCATTGAAGTAGTGCCAGAGCAGCCGCGCGTCCGCGAGCGTGAAGATTGTGGCCGAGGTCACGTCCGCAAAACTCGACGATACGATTAATCCGTCGAAAACGCCGGGATAGTTGTCGGCCGTCTGATGACTCTGATACGAACCCCCGGAGCCTCCGGTCCCGATCGTATACACCGGCACCCCATAACTCTCGACGAAGCGCTCTTTCACCATGATGTGCGTCTCGGAGGCCAGCAGATCGTTGCAGTTGTTGCCGAAGACGTTCAGCGACGAGGACGTGACGGCGAAGCCCATGCCCAAGAGGCCTTCGTCCAGGACCCGTCCGCTGCTTGCCCCCTGACGGAACCATCCGCTTCGGCAACCGCCACCGTGGGTGTAGACGAGCGACCCGTTCCACCCAGAGCTCCGCGTCCAGGCATCCGGCGCTGCCGTCGCCGGGTCGTGCAACATGGCGCTCTGGTAGATCGCACGATTCACGGTGCCGGTCTGGACTCGGACGACAAAGGGAACCGTCGCACCGGCCAGAGTGGTGGTCTGGGCGACGTCATCGGGCCCCGCCACCGCCCGCCCGCCCGCTGGATACTGCTTGAATTCCCCATCCAAGGTCGAGAGGTACACGTAGTCCACTCGCGTATCGATCGAGCAGCTCTCGTCCAGCGCTGGGCCAAGGGGTTCCCCGACGAGGGTGAAGTCCTCGGTCTGGCAGAGGTAGGGCGACTCGTGTGGCCCCGAAATGATGGGCCCTGTCACGGGGTAATTCGTGACGGTGAGGGTCGTGCTGGGTCCACCGGTGATGCGGGCCTCGATCTGGTTGTCGCCGTCGTGGAGTCCCCGGGCGAGCGCGATGAATGAGCCGTCGTCCGCACTGCTTGCTTGGACGTCCAGCCCATTGGCACGCACCTCCACGCGTGATGCGTCGAGGTCGCTGCCTATGTGGACCCGTACCAGCACGTCGCCCCCGGTCACCAAGTGAGCCTGGGTCGACACGGCCTCGAGCCGCAGTTCGTCTGCTTGCAGCATGCCCCGGGCGTCTTCGGCCTCGGCTGTCGAACAGGCCGCGAGGAGCGGCAGGACGAAGAAAGCCAGGAGCGCTGGCCCTTGGGCGCGGGATTTGGGCGTCATGACTCGTGTTCTCCTGGGGCAACGCGGCGTCTGGTGAGTCACGGTGCGACGGGTCGCCGAGGGCCGTCAAGAGCGCGACCAGTGGTTCGCAGCGCGGGTTGCTGGTCGAATGGACGGCGGCGATACTCTCCACGCGGATTTCCAGCAGTTTGGCGGGGACCTGGGACTGAAGACATGACGAGCGATCCACAGCACGGCGGGGGCGGTCCAGCGGCGGCCACGAGTCGGCTGCCGGACGACGAGATCTCGCTCTGGGAGGTACTCGCGGTCCTCCTGCGCCGTCGTGGCACCATCGCTCTGGCGATCTTCGTCTGTGTCGGCCTGGCCGTCGCCTACACGCTTCTTAGGCCCGACACCTTCACCACCCAGGCCTCCTTTCAGCCACAGGGGTCGGAGGCTTCGGCATCCCAGTTGCTGGCCCTGGCGGGGCAGTTCGGCGTGAACGTCCCGGGGGGCGGGGATGAACTCAGTCCGGCCTTCTACGCGGAGCTCTTGGCATCGCGAGAGATCCTGCACCGCGTCGCCGCCCGGAGTTACCTGGTCGAGAGCAGAGGTACGGTCCCGCTGATCGACTTGCTGGAGATCGAGGAGGACACGGAACCGCTAAGGGTCGAGGAAGCCATCGGGCGGCTCCGCGACGACATCGTCTCGATTGCGACCGGCCGAGAGACTGGGATTCTCACGATCGAAGTCACGACCGAATGGCCTGAGCTTTCGACGGCAATCGCGGAACGGCTTCTGGACGAGATTCAGGTTTTCAACCTCGAGACCCGGCGCTCCCAGGCGGCCGCGGAGCGCGTCTTCATCGAGGCTCGTGTGGACAGTGCCCGGGTGGCGTTGATCACGGCGGAGGACGCGATGCAGGTCTTCCTGCAAGCGAACCGCCGCTACGAGGATTCCCCCGAATTGACGTTCCAGGCGGAGCGACTGCAGCGTGAGATCGCACGCCAGCAGCAGGTCTACACGGGGCTCGTCCAGTCTTTCGAAGAGGCCCGAATCGCGGAGGTCCGCGACACACCGGTCATCACGGTTCTACAGAGCCCGTACCTTCCGCCAGGACCCGACGACCGCAGCCTGCTCCTCGGTATCGCGCTCGGCCTGGTCCTGGGAGGGATGGCGGGCGTCGTGCTCGCGTTCTTGGTCGAGGCGGTCCGCCGGCCGGCGCCTGGAGACCCCGCGCGGGAGGACTTCCAGAGGGCGTGGGATGCCCTGGTCCGGTCGATCCCCCTAGTGGGTCGAGCTAGCTAGCGTCGTCCCCGGGGCGGATCGTGACCTCCCGCAGCAGTCGGCCCACAGGGTCACCGGCATGCGGCCACAGGTAGCGGTCGGACACGAGGTTGAGCGCGGTTCGCACGCCACTGAAGTGTTCCCCTACGTCGTGTAGGATACGGTCCACGCCGAGGCTTTTCGCTTCGGGACTGCGGGAAGCGAGGTGGTAACCGGTCACGCCCATGCGCTCGTAGTAGCGCAGGTCGGGCGCTCCGCGTCGGTGAACGCGAGCCGCCAGGTAATCGGGGAACAGGCCCGACAACCAAAGAGAGTAGTTGCCCAGGTGGGAGCGCAGGAGGAACGCTTCGCGCTGATCGGCGCTCGCGAGGCGGGCGACCATATCGACTAGGTAGTGATACTCCTCCGGTGTCGCATCCGAAGGGCGGTACGCCCGCCCTTGGCTCCCGAAAGCCACGACGAGCGAGGCGACGTAGTCCGCGGTCGCGCGGTCGTCGATTCCAACCTCGAGCAGCGCGTGCCTTACCAAGACGTAGAACACGAGGTCGGTCGGCGCCGATGCGTCGGGGTCGGTAAGCAGCGTGTTCAGGACCCGCGGATCGTCCAGAATGGCGTCGGCGCCTTCCTCGTCCAGGCGCAGCTCGGCCCCTCGACGAAGCTCGTCGTCGCCTCGCCCCAATAGCTGGACGAGGTGCAGCACATCGCGTCTCGAGAAGGACGCCCGAATCGTGGGAAGGATCATCGTCCGCACTCCGCTGTCGATGACACCTGCTCCTACACGAATCGCTTTTGGCAGGGTCCTGGCGCAAGGATCTTGGGATTGTCGTCCCACCGGTTAGTCACAGCGCCGTGATCCATTAGCTTAAGGGCTGCCTTCAAACAGGAACTTCGGGGCTCGCCCCGCTCTCTATATGCAGATCCGCAACATCGCCATTATCGCGCACGTCGATCACGGCAAGACGACCCTTGTAGACCAGATGTTCCGCCAGGCGGGCGTCTTCAGGGAGAATCAGGCCATCCAGGAGCGCGTGATGGACTCGAACCCGCTGGAGCGGGAACGCGGCATCACGATTCTCGCGAAGAACACCGCCGTGAACTGGCATGGCGTGAAGATCAACATCGTCGACACGCCCGGGCACGCCGACTTCGGCGGGGAAGTGGAGCGGATCCTCAGAATGGTCGACGGCGTGGTCCTCTTGGTGGACTCCGCCGAAGGACCAATGCCGCAGACGCGCTTCGTCACGCGCAAGGCGCTCGAGCTCGGGCTCCTTCCGTTGGTCGTGATCAACAAGGTCGACCGGGGAGACGCTCGTCCGCTCGAAGTGCACGACGAGGTGCTCGAGCTGTTCATGGACCTGGATGCGTCGGATTCCCAGCTCGACGCCCCGTTCCTCTACGCGGTCGGTCGGGACGGTTGGGCATCGAAAGAGGCGGACGGGACGGGCGGCGACTTGGCGCCTCTCTTCGACACCATCGTGTCGTACTTCCCGTCTCCGAAGGTCGACTCGGATGGGCCGTTCCAGATGCTCATCTCGACGCTGGACCATTCGCCCTATGTGGGGCGCATCGCGATCGGGCGCATCGAACGTGGCACGGTGCGCGTGGGTGAGCGCGTGGCGCTCCTCGCGCTCGGCGATGAAGGCATGGTCGCCGACACAGCCGATGCGGAAGAGGCGAAGGTTTCGAAGCTCTACGTCTTCAGCGGATTAGACCGGATCGAGGTCGAGGAAGCCAAGGCGGGTGACATCGTCGCGCTGGCCGGCATCGAGGGCGTGGAAATCGGGAAGACGCTGGCCGACCTCGAACATTTGGAGCGCCTCGAGGGCATCGCGGTCGAGGAGCCGACGCTTTCAGTCGACTTCACGGTCAACAACTCCCCCTTCGCCGGGCAGTCCGGGAGCTACATCACCACCCGTCAGCTCCGCGAGCGCCTCTTCAAAGAGCTGGAGCGCAACGTCGCCCTTCGGGTCGACCTGACGGAGCACCCGGACACGTTCACGGTGAGCGGCCGGGGCGAGCTGCATCTCGGCATCCTCATGGAGACGATGCGCCGGGAAGGATACGAGTTCCAGGTGTCCCGTCCCCGGGTCATCACACGGAAGCACGAGGGCAACCTCGAGGAGCCGTACGAAGAAGCCGTCGTCGAGGTCCCCTCAGAGTTCGTCGGCACCGTCATCGAGAAGATCGGTTCGCGCAGAGGGGAAATGACCGAGATGCGACCCATGGGCGACTCCGGCGCGACACGACTGCGCTTCAGAGTGCCGGCGCGGGGCCTCTTCGGCTACCGCTCCGAGTTCCTGACGGACACGCGCGGCGAAGGGATCCTGCACCACAACTTCCACTCGTGGGGCAACTGGGCGGGCCCCATCAAGGGCCGTTCACGCGGCGTGCTCGTCGCCGACCGACCCGGCAAGGCGGTGGGCTTCGCGCTCTTCGGCCTGCAGGACCGCTCCACGTTATTCGTCAAACCCGGTGACGACGCCTACTGCGGAATGATCGTCGGGGAGAACGTGCGTTCCGACGACATGGACGTGAACGTGAGCAAGGAGAAGAAGCTCACGAACATGCGCACCACGTCGTCTGACGAGAACATCAAGCTCGAGCCGCCACGCAAGATCACGCTCGAGCTCGGCCTCGAGTTCATCGAAGAGGACGAGCTGATCGAAGTGACGCCCGCCGCGATTCGGTTGCGCAAACGGGTTCTCGACCCGACGCAGAGGAAGAAGGCCGCGAAGCAGGCCACGCAGACGGCGTAAATGCCTTCACGGCGGCCCGACCTGGATAGCCAGCGCTTCGCCGCCGCGCCCACCTTCGAAGCGTACCTCGAAGAAGTAGACAAGAACCGAGATCTGTGGCACGGGGTCTACGAGCGCGTCCGGTTGCCAGAGGAGCTGGTGGCGGAGGCGCGCTCCATTCCTGGTGCTTGGCATCTCGTCGCTCTTTCGGAGGACTGGTGCGGTGACGCCGTCAACACGCTGCCCTCCATCGCGCGGCTGGCCGCTGCGGCGGGGTGGGATCTGCGCGTGATGTCCCGGGACGAGAATCCCGACCTGATGGATGCCCACCTGACCAACGACCGCAGTCGGTCGATCCCCGTCGTCATCGTCTACGACGAAGACTTCCGTGAGATCGGCTGGTGGGGACCCAGGCCGTCCACACTGCAGTCGTGGGTCTTGGGTGAAGGCCTCGCGATGCCCTCGCCCGAGCGGTACAAGGTTGTGCGCCGGTGGTATGCGAAGGACCGCGCTCGGACGACATTGGGCGAGATCCTCGGCATCTTCCGCCGCGCGGCGTGAGGGTCATGCCTGCATTTGCCCGCCTACGCGGGCCACTCGATCTTCTGGGCCGTGTCCGACTCCGCGCCTAGCCCAGAACCCCGAGAGGTCTCCCAGGCCGCCCCTCGCTCGGGAGGCGGCCGGGCTGGACTCTTTGCGTTGGCGTTCGCGTCCGGCTTCGCAGTTCTGACGATTGAGATCGCGGGCGCCCGGCTCATCGCGCCGGTGTTCGGGCTGTCAGCGGTTCCGTGGACCGCCGTGATCGGCGTGATCCTCATGGCGCTGGCCGTGGGCAGCCACCTGGGCGGTCGCCTCGCGGACTCGGGCGCGGTCCCGCTCTCGACCGTGCTCGCCATCGCCGGCCTAACGGGTGCCCTGCCTGTCCTGGGCGGCGGTTTCCCTTGGATGGCCCGCGACGTTCTGGGCTTTATCCCGGGAGCGATCGTGAGCGCGATGGTGCTCTTCGCACCGCCGGTCCTCTGTCTCGGTGCCGTCGTGCCGTACCTGGTTCAGGCCGATACGGAAAGCCTCGGCACCGTCGGGCGGCGGGCCGGCGACGTTAGCGCGGCGGCGACCGGTGGGTCGATCGCCGGGACGTTCGCGACCGGCTTCGTGCTTCTCCCGGCATTCTCACTCCCCGTGTTGCTCGGCCTCACGTCAGCTGGCCTACTCCTCATGGCCGTCTTCTCGGGTCGGATCCTGGGACGGGGTCCCGGGGAAGGGAGGTTGTTGGTCGGGGCCCTGGCGCTCGGGGCGCTGGGGTATACGGCAGCTCAGCCGGGGAGCGGGACGCTTCACGCGCAGCAGACGCTTTACTCGGCGGTCCAGGTGACCGAGCGCGAATGGGCCGACGGCCGCTTGGTGCGCGAGATGTTCCAGAACGGCGGGTCCTCCTCTGCTGAGTACGTGGATACCGGAGAACCGGCCCACGAGTACGTCGTCGCGAGCCAGCGCCTGCTCGAGCCGGTCATCGACGCCGCCGGGAGCATGCTGGTGCTCGGTGGCGCCGCGCTGACGCTCCCGGTCGCGTTTCAGCACAGGCGGCCGGAGCTACAGATCACTGTGGTGGAGATCGATCCAGTCGTCACCGACCTCGCGAGGCGCTACTTCGCCTACGGGGATCGGTCCTACCCGGACATCGAGATCGTCCACGAGGACGCCCGGGTGTACCTCCGGTCGTCGCAGGAGCGGTTCGACTTCGTATACCTTGACGTCTTCGATCACCTACTGACGGTGCCCTGGACCCTCGTGACGTCTGAGGCCCTCTCCGACATGGCGGCGCGCCTTGGTCCGAACGGACTCTTCGTCGCCAATGTCCTCTCCCCGCTCGCCGGTCCGGGCGTGGGCTTCCTGGAGTACTTTCGTGCGACGCTCGAACGAACGTTCGCAGACGTACACATCTATCTGACCGACACCGAGGCCGACCCTGTCGTCACGCAGAATCTGATTGTGGTGGCGAGCCCGAAAGCCGGAGGCGCGCCCACGGCCGATTGGGCCAATGAGGCCGAAGTCACGGCCGCCGGGCGAGTCCTCACCGACTCCTGGGCTCCGGTCGAATACCTGCAGGCCAAAGTCTTCTTAAGGGGGCTCGGTTGGCGCTGAGCCCCAGGCGGTGAAGCGATGCCCGTGATTCACAAGGACCGGGTGCTGGGCAACACGCATCCGTTGAACGTCATTGAGGTCTTGGGCGATTCCACGGCCTCGGTCGATGAGGTCACCCGTCCTCCGCTCTATGAGGTCTACATGCGTATGGCCGAGGAGCTGGCTAAGCGCTCCACCTGCGCGAGGCTCCAAGTCGGAACGGTCCTCACCGATGCCAGGCTCGAGCACGTCGTGTCGATCGGGTACAACGGGAATGCCCGCGGATTCGCGAACCGCTGTGACTCCGACCAAAAGGGCCGGTGCGGCTGTATCCACTCCGAGATGAACGCGTTGGTGAAGTCGCCCGGTCAGTTACGGGACAAGGTGGCCTTCGTCACGGCCAGTCCGTGCGTGATGTGCGCGAAGCTGATGGTTCAGACCAATGTGTCACACGTCTTCTACCGGACGGCCTACCGCGATACATCGGGTCTCGAGGTCCTGGACAAGGCGGGAATCGTCGCGGTCCACTACACGCTCTGGAAGGACCTCTGGAGGGACGGGTAGCGCCCCTCGGCTGGAAAACAGCTGCGGTCGCGTTAGCTTGTTGCGCCTCGCGTGCGCGGGGCCAACCGAAACTTCAACTCCAGGCTCCGTCTCGCTTCCCGCGGGCGGAGATTGACTCTTGAGCCAATCGACTTCCGCCCCCGCCGGCCTGCCGCGCGGGCGTTTCTTTCTGCCCGGACCGACCGAGGTCCACCCCGACGTGCTCCAGGCGCAGACGCGCCCCATGATCAGCCACAGGGGCGCGGGGATCAACGCGCTCATGAAGGAGCTCCAGGAGGGCCTCGAGGTCGCTTTTTGCACGAAGCGCCCCGTCTTCATTGGGACGAACTCGGCAACCGGGTTCATGGAAGCCGGCGTCCGCAACGCGGGCCGCACGCGCATCCTCTCGCTCGTCAACGGAGCCTTCAGCAAGCGCTTCGCCGACATCGCGCTCTCCTGCGGTTTCGAGGTCGATGTCATCGAAGTGCCCTGGGGCGAGGCGCACGATCCCGACCAGGTCGCAGACAAGCTGGGCAAGGGGTCGTACGACGCGGTCACCATGGCGCACTCCGAAACCTCGACAAGCGTCCTGAACGACGTCCGTGCTCTTGCTGCGGCTGCGGCGCCGTTCGAAGACACCTTGGTACTCGTGGACTCCGTATCTGGCTTCGGTGGCGCAGAGCTGCGGCCCGATGCCTGGGGTCTCGACTGGCTTCTGACCGGCTCGCAGAAGTCTTTCGCGCTCCCGCCAGGCCTGGCGTTCGGCGTGGCCTCCGAGAAGATGATGGAGCGCGCCGCCGTCGCTCCCCAGCGAGGCTACTACTTCGACTTGATGCAGTATGCTGCAGGCCACGAGAAGGCGCAGTCGCCGTCCACGCCTGCGCTGTCGGTCATGTTCTCGCTCCAAGTCCAGCTCAAGCGGATGCAGGCGGAGACGATGGAGAAGCGGTGGGCTCGTCACACCGCGATGGCCGAGCGCACGTGGGCGTGGGTCGAAGCAAACGAGGCCGCGGGGCTGAGCCTCCTGGCACCCGAGGGCTATCGCTCTCCGTGCGTGACCGCCATCACGGTCGCGGACGGCGAGTCCGGACCGAAGATCGTGAAGGGGATGGCGGAGAAGGGTTGGGTGATTGGCGGAGGCTACGGCAAGCTCAAGCCGAGCAGCTTCCGCATCGGCCACATGGGAGACCATACGCTGGACGAGTTGAACGAGCTTCTGGACGTGCTCACCGAGGTGGTCTCGTGAGCGGGAAGCAATTCACCGTTCTCGTGACGGACAAGGTTTCCGGGGGCTCGCTGAACGCGCTTCTGGAGGATGACCGCTTCGAGGTCGTACTCATCGACGACTCGAAGGACCCGGCCTTCATGGAGGCGCTCAAGACGGCGAACGGTTTGATCGTCCGTAGCGCGACGAAGGTGAGGGCCGACATGCTCGATGCCGCGCCCGAGTTGTCGGTCGTGGGCCGGGCCGGGGTCGGCGTCGACAACATCGATCTCGACGCCGCGACTGCCCGCGGCGTGGCGGTGCTCAACGCCCCTGCGGGCAACACGGTGTCGACCGCCGAGCTCACGATGGCACTGATCCTCGCGATGGTCCGGGGCGTCGCCGAAGCCGATGCCTCTGTCCGAAGGGGCGAGTGGGCCCGGTCGCGCTTCAAGGGTGCCGAGCTGCGCGGTCGAACGCTCGGCCTCATCGGGGCGGGGCGCATCGGTGGCTCGGTTGCGAGGCGTTGCCGCGCCTTCGGCATGGACGTCATAGCCTACGATCCCTTCCTGACCGATGAGAAGGCTTCCGCATTGGGCATCGAGAGGGCTGACTTGGACGGGGTCATCGAACGAGCCGACGTGATTTCGTTGCACGTTCCGCTGACCGACGAGACCAAAGGGATGATCTCGAAGGCGTCGATCGCGCGCATGAAGAAGGGTGCGTTCGTCGTGAACGTTTCCCGCGGCGGCGTCGTGGACGAGCCGGCCCTCGCTGAGGCCTTGGTGTCCGGCCAGCTCGCCGGGGCGGCGCTCGATGTGTACGAGAACGAGCCGCTCGAGGCGGACTCTCCGTTGAGAGATGCTCCGAACTTGATCCTGACGCCCCACCTGGGGGCGTCGACGCAGGAAGCGCAGGAGCTCGTTGCGTCCGAGATCGCTGGGGCCGTGCGGGCTGCGCTCGCGGACGGTGACCTGACGCCGGCGCTCAACGCACCGGCCATCGGTGGAGAGGCTCTACGGAGGTTGGCACCCTTGCTCGAGCTCGGGTCTGGGCTGGGCAACTTGGCCTGTGCGCTCGCCCCGGGCGGGGTCCAGTCGATCGACGTCCGCTACGCGGGTAGCGCCGACGACGCGCTCAAGCCACTGACCGCGTATGTGCTGATGGGGCTGCTGAAGCCGGTGCTCGGCAACGACCAGGTGAACTTCGTCAGCGCAGGCCATTTGGCCGAGCAGCGGGGCATCAAAGTCGCCCGTACGCAGCTGTCCGAGCACTCCGACTACACCGAATACCTCGAGCTTGCGATCCAAGCGGAGCGCGGCGAGTTGAGAGTCGCCGGAGCCCTGCTCGGAGACGCGCATCCGCGCATTGTGCGCATCGAAGACTATCACGTCGACATCGTTCCGGCGGGAACGCTCATCGTGCTGAAGAACAACGACGTGCCCGGCGTCATCGGACGCGTCGGCACCATCCTCGGCAACCACGACATCAACATTGCCGGCTACCACCAGGCGCGCCTCTCGAAGGGTGGCCAAGCCCTCGCGGCGATTTCCGTCGATGGCGATGTCGACCAGGCCGTACGAGGTGCGTTACTCGAGCTTCCGGAGATTACGGCCGCGATAGTCGCGCGGCTCGCGTAAGCCGATCGTGACGGGCCGCTCCTCTTGAAGCTCACGTTCTGGGGGGCTGCGCAGACCGTCACGGGCTCGCTCCACCTGCTCGAGTTCGGAGGGCACCGCATCCTCATGGACTGCGGGCTCTATCAGGGGAGGCGGTCCGAGGCGGCCGAGTTCAACCAGAAGTTCCCGGTGCCGCCCGGGAGCATCGACGTCGTGCTTCTCTCGCACGCGCACATCGACCACTCCGGCCTGCTTCCCAAGCTATACCGCGAGGGATTCCGCGGGTCCGTGTATGCCACCCGGGCCACTCAGGACCTGTGCGAGAGAATGCTCGCGGACAGCGCGCACATCCAAGAGAAGGACACGGCGTGGGTCAACCGGCGGGAGCGGCGTAAGGGCAAGAACGAGATCCAGCCGCTGTATGGGATGGAGGATGCCGAGCGGGTGATGGAGACCTTCCACGGCGTCGAGTACGGCGAGGCGTTCTCTCCCCTGCCGGGCCTCGAGGTCGAGTATCGTGACGCGGGACACATCCTCGGCTCAGCGACTATGGTGCTGACCGTCGAGGAGGCCGGACGCATAGTGAAGCTCGGATTCACCGGCGACGTCGGACGTGCGGACCGACCGATCCTTCGCGATCCCCAACCAATGGCCGATTGCGACTACCTCATCTGCGAGTCGACGTACGGAGGGAAGACACACGAGCCGAGGGACCGAGCGAAGGAGCGCCTCGGCGAGATCGTCGCGGCGACCGCGAGTCGTGGGGGCAAGGTGATCATCCCCGCGTTCGCAGTCGGGCGTACGCAAGAGATCGTGTACCGCCTCGAGGAGCTATCGAACGAGGGGAAGCTCCCGCCCGTGCCCGTCTACGTGGATAGCCCGCTGGCCGTCAACGTGACCGACATCTTCCGGGCGCACCCCGAGTGCTACGACGAGGAGCTCCGCGAGCAGATGGCCAAGGACCCGGACCCGTTCGGATTCGCGCGCCTCACCTACATCCGCGACGTCGCGGAGTCGAAGCGGCTCAACACGTCGCGGCTGCCGATGGTGATTATTTCCGCCTCAGGCATGTGCGAGGCGGGTCGCATCCTGCACCATCTGCGCAACAACATCGAAGACGAACGCAATACGGTCATGATGGTGGGCTACTGCGCCGAGCACACGCTCGGACGGCGCATCGTGGAGAAGCGCCCGGAGGTGAAGATCTTCGGCGAGCCGCACCGACTGCGCGCTCAGGTCGAGGTCATGAACTCCTACTCCGCGCACGCCGACGAGCCCGAGCTCGTGGAGTTCGTGGGGCACCTCGATGCCGACAGGCTGAAGAAGATCTTCCTGGTGCACGGGGACCCGGTTCGGCAGGAGCCGCTGGGGTTGGCGCTGACGGCTGCGGGGTATGTGAAGCCGGTGGCTCCGAAGCGGGGGGATAGCTTCGAACTGTAGGGGCGACGTCCTGGACGCCCTAGAGCGCCCCCGCCAAGACGACCGCCGCGTGCACTGCCTGCCGACCGGTCCCGTCCTCGATCTGCGCGCGACAGCTCGTGCCGTCGGCCACGATGACCGCGTCTGCATCAGCCTCGCGGACCGCCGGCAGCAGGGTCAGTTCACCCATCGCCATCGACACATCGTAGTGCTCGGCGTGGTAGCCGAACGCGCCGGCCATCCCGCAGCAACTCGACTCGATGAGGCTGACGTCCTGGCCGGGTAGGCGCTGAAGCATGCGGAGCGTGGCATCGGTCGCCCCGAACGCCTTCTGGTGGCAATGGCCGTGGACGAGGACGGGGCGGCTGGACGCCGCTCCGTTTCCTAGCTGCGTGAACGGCACCTCTCGCCCGGTCTCCCACTCCTGGTCCAGAAACTCCTCGAGCAGGACCGCCCGCGACGCGATCAACTCAGCGTCACCGCCCGGAAGCAGCGCGGGGATCTCGTCCCGCAGCGTGTATAGGCAGGACGGCTCAAGCCCCACGATCCAAGCATCCGACTGCGCGTAAGAAGCAAGCGCGGCGATCATGCGACCGCCCTCTTCGTGCGCCTCGTCGAGCATCCCCGCGCTTAGATAGGTCCGTCCGCAACAGAGTGGGCGTTCCCCGTGAGCCGATGCGCTCATTACTGACCACCCACCCGCCTGTAGGACCCGAACCGCCGCACGCGCATTCTCCGGCTCGAACCACCTCGTAAACGTGTCGACGAACAGCACCACGTCGGGGGAGTCGACCCGTGGCAGTTCGTCGTCCCGCCAGGGCTTCGAGCTCCACCGCGGCAGCGCTCGCTGTGGCGCGATCCCGAGCAGCCGCGTGAGCGGCGAGCGGCCGCCGAGGTTCAGCAGGGGCGCGAGCCGCCGCATCCGCGGCGCCACCCGTGGCAGGGCGGCCAGGACACGCTCGCCCAGCCCCACCCCGCGAAGCGCATTCTGCCGATGCTGCCACTCGAGCTTCATCTTGGCCATGTCGACGCCGGTCGGGCACTCGCGCCGGCAGGCCTTGCAGGAGATGCAGAGCGACATCGCCTCGGCCATATCAGGCGAGTCGAGACCGTCCGTCCTGTCGGCGTCGAGCTGCCCTGTGAGCGCCAGTCGGAGTGCGTTGGCTCGTCCCCGCGTCGAGTGTCGCTCGTCTGATGTCACACGGAACGAGGGGCACATGACGTCGGGCTGGTACTTCCGGCAGGCGCCGTTGTTGTCGCAACGCTCGACTGCGCCCAAGAAGCTCCCGTGCTTAGACCAGTCGAGCACGACCGGGAGGTCGCGCCCCTCGTACTCCGGCCGGAACCGGAAGAGCGCTCGGTCGTCCATACGGGGAGGCGCCACGATCTTACCGGGGTTCATCATCCCCTGGGGATCGAACGTGCGCTTCACTTCCGCGTACGCGTCGGCCATGCGGTCGCCGAGCATCGAGCGCAGGAACTCGGAGCGCAGCAGGCCGTCGCCGTGCTCGCCGGAGTGCGTGCCTTCGAGCTCCCGGACCGCCTCGTGCGTCGCCTCGGCGATGGCGCGGACGCGAGATACGTCCTCGGGGTCCTTCAGGTTGAGTGCCGGGCGTACATGCAGGCATCCCACCGACGCGTGCGCGTACCAGGTGCCCTCCGCCCCGTTGCTCGCGAAGATCTCATCCACGCGCCTGGCGTACTCGGCGAGATGCTCGAGTGGCACCGCGCAGTCCTCGATGAACGAGATCGGCCTGCGCGGCCCGGCCATCGACATGACGATGCTGAGCCCGGCCTTCCGCACGTTCCATACGCGGGCCTGCTCCGAGGCGTCCTCGACGCGGACGACACAGTCGGGATAGCCCAAATCGCCCAGCAGCGACTCCAGGTCGTCGAGGGATCGACCGAGGGTGGCCGTCGCATCCTCGCTCGAGAACTCGACGAGCAGTGTAGCCGCGGGGTCGCCCCGCACGAATCCTTCGATGATGCCGCGGAAGTCCGGTCGCTCGGCGGCCAGCTGCAATACCGTACGGTCGACCAGCTCGATGGCGCTGGGTCCGAGTCGGACCATGTGCTGGACGGTGTCGAGCGCCGCGGTCAACGACGAAAAGTGGCACGCGGCCAGGACGCGGCTCTTCGGAATCCGGGCCAACTTGAGCCGCAGCCGTGAGAAGAACGCGAGCGTCCCCTCGGAGCCGACGAGCAGCTGCGCGAGATGCTCCTTGTCCGGGTGCAGGCGGTCGAGATTGTACCCCGCGACGTTTCGCAGTGTACGCGGGGTGCGGCGCCCGATCTCGTCAGCTTCACGGGCGAAGAGTGCGCGTAACGCGGCCAGCTCATCCGGAATCGCCTCGCCCCCGGAGGCGTGGTCGCCGAGCCAGAGCCTTCGCCCGTCGGGCAGCACGACCTCCACCGCGGCGACGTTGTCGACCATCATCCCGTACTTGAGCGACCGCGAGCCGGCGCTGTTGTTGCCCGCCATCCCGCCCAGGGTCGCCCGGCTGCTCGTCGACGGGTCTACCGGGAACCAGAGGCCTTGGGGGCGGAGTCGTGCATTGAGGTGGTCCAGCACGACGCCGGGTTCGACCTCGATGTAGGGGTCCATGCCGTCAGCGGGTGCATCGGGAGCCGTTCCGATTCCGGTCAGGTATCGGCTCGTGTCCATGACCACGGCCCGCCCGACGGTCTGACCGCACTGCGACGTCCCGCCCCCGCGCGGCAACACCGGCACCCCGCGGTTCCGCGCGACCTCCATGGTCGCTTCCACGTCCGCGACGGTGCGCGGGAACACCACGCCGAGGGGCTCGATCTGGTAGTGCGACGCATCAGTCGAGTAGAGCCCGCGCGTGAAGCGGTCGAAGCGGACCTCGCCCTGGAGGGCGCGGGTGAGCTCGGCCGCGAGCCCGGGATCTCCAGGGTTCAGGGACGTGTGGGTCATCTCGGGCTGCCGGGCGGCGGCGGACGGAGTAAGTTGGCCCCTTCGGCCGGCGCCATTGTAGTGGCAGCTCGGCCCCCACACGAGGCAGGAGCGCGAGGAGTGACCGAAGCGACTGATGTCATCCGGAGGCGTCGGGCCGGACGCGCAGCGGTGGTGGCGGCGGTCTCCGCAGCCATGCTTACGGGCTGCGCGAGCGACGCCGGAGCGCCCCGCGAGCTGACGTTCGGCCACGTGGGTGAGCCGGGTTCGCTCTTCGCGCTCTCCGCCGATGAGTTCGCGACCCGCGCCAACGCTCGCCTGCCAGAGGGCTGGTCCGTCGTCACGTACGGATCGAGCCAGCTGGGAGGGGACGAGCTCCTTCTCCAGAAGATCAAGCTGCGCACCGTGGACTTCGCGCTCCCCTCCACCGTGATGTCGTCCCAGATCGACGAGTTCGGCCTCTTCGAGATGCCGTACCTCGTGCGAGACCGCGACCACATGCGGGCGATCGAAGAGGACGTGGTGTGGCCGGAGCTGGCGCCGCTCGCCGAGGCGGAGGGGTACCGGGTGCTCGCGGTTTGGGAGAACGGCTTTCGGCACGTGACGAACAACATCCGGCCGATCACCGCGCCGCGTGATCTGCGGGGCGTGAAGCTGCGCACCCCGAGGGGGGTGTGGCGGGTGAAGTTGTTCCAGGAGCTCGGCGCGAATCCGACGCCCATGGCGCTATCGGAGGTCTTCGTCGGACTCCAGACTGGGGTCATCGATGGCCAGGAGAATCCTCTGGCGCAGATCTGGGGCTCGAAGCTCTATGAGGTCCAAGACTACCTGTCGCTGACCGGCCACGTGTACACGCCGGCATATGTCGTCGTCTCCCCATCCCGCTGGGACGCGCTGCCCGAGGACGTACGGGCGATCCTCGAGGAGGAGGCGCGCGCCGCACAGGCCTACGTGTACGAGACGGCTGCCCGGCTAGACAGCGAGTTGCTCGAGGAGATGCGGAGCGCCGGTGTGGCGATCAACGCGCCGGCCCCGGAGGCGTTCCTGGCCGCGAGCCGAGGCGTCTACGACGAGTACGGCGCGACGGTGCCCGGAGGCGGCGCGCTGGTCGAGCGCGCGACGGCGGCGAGGTCCCGCTGATCGCAGCAGCCAACCTCGGGTGACGGCCCCGCAGGCGAAGGTCGCCTTTCGCCGCCTCCTCGAGGCGATCGTGCTCACGCTCATGACCGCGCTCGCGGTCGTGGTCGTGGTCGGCGTCGGGTTTCGTAAGGCGGGCGCCTCGCTCGTCTGGTACGATGAAATAGCGTCTATTCTGCTTGCGTGGCTGACGTATTACGGCGCCGCGTTGGCGGCGCTACACCGCGCGCACATCGGCATGCCGACCTTCGTCGCGCGCCTCGAGGGCGTCCCTCGGGTCGCTGTGATTCTCGCCGCCGAGGCATGCACTCTCACCTTCTTCGTCGTGCTCGCGTGGGCCGGCGTGCGCGTGCTCTCCGTGCTGGGCGGGACGAGCCTCACGTCACTGCCATGGATGCCGATGTCGGTCGCGCAGTCGGTCATCCCCATCGGGGCGGTGCTGTTCATCATCGCGCAGCTCGTCTCGTTGCCCGACGTGCTTCGTGGGACCACCCACGAGCCCGATGACGACGATGACGGGGGGCCGCCCCCAGCCGGGGCCGCGGTGCGGGAGGTCGCGGCTTGAGTCTCCTCGCCATCGGGCTCGTCCTTCTCGCGCTCGTCGTGATCGGCGTGCCGATAGCGATTTCGCTCGGGCTGGTGGCGGTCGTAGCGATGGTCACCGGACCGGGAGGCACGGGCTCCCTGCCCAACGTCGGCCTCGTGATGTTCAGCGGCGCCACCTCGTTCCCGCTGATCGCCATCCCGCTCTTCATTCTGGCGGGCGCGATCATGAACGCGACGGGGATCAGCCGTCGCCTCATCGCTCTGGCGTCCGCCTTGGTCGGGTTCATTCGCGGCGGGCTCTCGATGGTGACCATCAGCGCGTCGCTTTTCTTCGCAGAGATCAGCGGCTCCGCCGTCGCTGACGTGGCTGCCCTAGGCTCCATCCTGATCCCGGCGATGAAGAAGCGCGGCTACTCGCGGGCGTTCGCCGCCGCGGTGACGTCATCATCCGCTACGCTGGCCGTCATCATCCCGCCGTCGATCCCCATGATCATCTACGGCGTGATGTCCGGTAGCTCCATCGTCGAGCTGTTCGTCGCAGGGATCGTTCCGGGCGTGATGGGCGGCCTGCTCATGATGGTAGTCGCCTACGTGCTCGCGCGCCGCCACAACTTCCCGACGGAGCAGGCGTTTCAGCTTAGCCGTGTCTGGGAAACCGCGAGGGATGCGGCGTGGGCGCTGCTGCTCCCGGTCATCATCCTGGGCGGCATCTTCACCGGCTGGGTCACCGCGACGGAGGGCGCAGGCCTGGCCGTCGTGGCGGCCATCCTGATCGGCGGCCTGGTCTACAAGGAGCTCGACGCCAAACAGCTCCGGAAGGCGATGCTGGAAGGAGGTTCGCAGACTGCGGTGGTCATGCTGCTCGTCGCAGCGTCGGCGCTCCTCGGCGACTACCTCACGGAGGTGCGCGTCCCCCAGGGCGTCGCGTCAGGGATCATGGGCCTGACGCAGGACCGCTGGGCGATTCTCCTGCTCCTCAACGGCTTCTTCCTGGTCATTGGCCTCTTCCTTCACTCCGCCGCGGCGATCATCCTGGTCGTGCCGATCGTCATGCCGCTGGTTCAAGCCGCCGGCATCGATCCCGTGCACTTCGGGCTCATCGTCACGCTCAATCTCGGCATCGGTCAGCAGACCCCGCCGGTGGCCTCAGTGCTCGTCACGGCTTGCTCCGTGGCGAAGGCTGACATCTGGGAGGTGAGCAAGGTCAACGTTTGGTTCGTTGCGGTTTTAGTCACCATGCTCGTCATCGTGACATACATTCCAATAGTACCCATGGCACTCGTGGAGATGTTCTACCGATGAGCTCCGAGGTCCACATCGAGGTCACAACGCCGATCGCGACGGTCCGTCTGGACGGTCCCGACCGGCACAATGTGCTCGATGTTAGGGGTTGGCGGGCGCTCGCCGCTGCCTTCGACGAGCTGTCGGAGCGCGAGGATGTAGCGTGCGTGGCCATGTGCGGGACCGGTGGCCAGGCGTTCTCGGCCGGTTCCGATATCGGTGGCTTCGCGAAGGAGCGAGAGACGCTGGACCAGGTGCGTGGATACTCGGCTGCCATCGGCTCGGCTCTGGAGTCCATTCAGTCCTGCAAGCAACCAACCGTCGCCATCATTGAAGGGATCTGCGTGGGCGGCGGCTTGGAGATCGCGGCCTGTTGCGACCTCAGGGTGTGCGGCGAGTCGAGTCGATTCGGTGCCCCGATCAATCGCCTCGGCCTGACGATGTCATACGACGAGCTCCAGCCACTGGTGAGGCTGCTCGGTCCGAGCCCCGTGTTGGAGCTACTACTCAGCGGTGAGCTGATCGGCGCGGAACGGGCGCGCACCGTGGGATTGGTGAACCGCGTCCACCCCGACTCCGCCGTGGTGGAGCACGGCTACGGTCTGGCGGCACGTATCGCCGCCGGAGCCCCCTTGGTGAACCGGTGGCACAAGCGTTTCGTGCGCCGACTGCTCGACCCGACCCCAGTCACCGAGGCCGAGCGCGAGGAGGCACACGCCGCGTTCGCCACCGCGGACTATCGCGAGGGACGCCTAGCGTTCCTGGAGAAGCGCGAGCCGCGCTTCCGGGGGGAGTAGGGCAGACCATTGTCCGGACCACTCGACGGTGTCCGGGTGCTGGAGCTCGCACACGTGATGGCCGGCCCAGTCTGCGGCCTCATGCTGTCTGACATGGGTGCCGAAGTCGTGAAGGTCGAGCGCCTCCCCGGAGGAGACGCCACACGAGGCTTTCTCCCTCCCGACGTGGAGGGTGAGTCGGCCGCGTTCATGATGATGAACCGAGGCAAGCGGGGCATTGCCGTGGACCTCCGGTCCGGCGAGGGCGTCGCGGTCGTCCGTCGTCTGGCGTCTCACGCCGACGTGCTCATCGAGAACTTCCGGGTGGGCACCATGGAGCAGATTGGTCTGGGATGGGAGGCCCTGTCCGAAGACAACGCACGTCTCATCTATTGTCAGATCACCGGCTTTGGCCGCACGGGCCCCCTGGCGAAGCAAGGTGGCTTCGACTTGATCGCTCAGGGTTACTCCGGCCTCATGAGCGTGACGGGGGAGGCGGAGGGTTCGGCGCCCATGAAGGTGGGCGCGCCCGTGACGGACATCACGGCTGGGATCTTGGCGGCATACGGTGTCGTGTGCGCCCTCCTCGAGCGGGGGCGCACCGGGCGAGGTCAGCTCGTCGACACCTCGCTCTTCGAGGCCGGGATCGCCCAGACCTACTGGCAGAGCGCGATCGCTCTGGCCACGGGGACCTCCCCCGGCGCCATGGGCTCCGCGCACCCTCTTACGGCACCGTACCAGTCGTTTCGGACCTCGGACGGCTGGGTCAACGTCGGCGCCTCCAACGAGGCCACCTGGACCCGTCTCACCGATGCGCTAGGTAGGTCCGAGCTCAGGAGCGACCCTCGGTTCGCCGACAACGCCAGCCGTATGGGTCATCTCGAGGAGCTGGTGGGCGCGCTCACGCCCTCGTTCGCGATGCGGTCGACGGACGAGTGGATCGCGGCCCTCGGGGAGGCGGGTGTGCCGGTCGGACCGGTGGCTTCGATCGGCGAAATGCTGAACCACCCGCAGACGATCGCTCGTGAGATGGTTGTTGAGGTCGAGCACACCCGGCTCGGGCCGGTGCGCTCCCTCGGCAGTCCCGTGAAGCTCTCCGGGAACCGTAGCGACCGGGTACGCACGGGTGCCCCGCTCCTCGGTGAGCACACGCGTGCCGTGCTGCTCGAGGCGGGCTGGTCAGAGCAGGAGCTCGGGGCGTTGGTTGCCAGCGGGAGCGTTTACGCGCCCTGAGTCGGTCAGGGACCGACCGTGTTGAAGAGCATGAGGCCCAGCAGCACGGGGTGGTACACGAGGGACGACAGGAAGAGGGCGCGC